>Ga0209284_10001753_pt1 | contig 32133 bp, 26 predicted proteins | sample FRY03_FD_187211 | JGI IMG/M metagenome (GOLD analysis project Ga0209284, IMG submission 187211) | Freshwater microbial communities from Lake Fryxell liftoff mats and glacier meltwater in Antarctica - FRY-03 (SPAdes) (version 2) | ecosystem: Environmental > Aquatic > Freshwater > Ice > Glacier... | reverse complement strand
ATATATAATACTTATCTGTTAGCGCTGAATCGACCTGGTGATTCACTTCTGTACAAAGAGTATAGTTCAGGTCCGTTAGATGTTTCAATCGCCGGGACATCCACTGTCAAAGTTGGTATTCGCAGATCGCGGACGAACTGTTTTTACGCGGGGAGCTAACATATCTAATCGTTATTTTGCCGTAGGAATAGCGGAATATATGGCACCAAACAAATGGTATGTGTATCCCAATCCCGCCTCAGATCGTTTGTTTATAGGCGAGATATCGCACATCAAATACCCGCTGCGAGCGGTGGTAAACGATCTCCAGGGCCGCCGCATGCTTGAAAATACACCAACTCCCGGAGCCACCCAACAAGGCATCGAATTGTCGCAACTCCCCAACGGCCTGTATGTATTGCAGTTGAACCCTGCCAAGGGCTGGATGCAGACCTTGCGTTTTGTAAAAAATAGGAGTGCGCCAAAGACTTGGCCGAAAGTAGAGCCAAAGCGGTGCAGCAGCTGGTTGGTTAAATTTCAAAAAACGCAAGCCAATTCGAGGGGCTTTCCGTAATTTGTGCTTAAGTTTTCAACTTATGGGATACATCACGCGCCTTTATTTCAAAGACCTTACCAACCTCAGCGATGCGCGCTTTGCCGCAGCGGCTGATGCTGAGTTTGTTGGCTTTGGTTTCGACCCCACTTCCTCAAATTATGTGAAGCCCAACAGCATGATGGAAATGCGGGGCTGGCTGAGTGGCCCTAAAATCGTAGGCAATTTTAGTCTCATCGCCCCCGACGATCTGAACCGCGAAATCGAAAATTACGACCTCGAAGTGGTGGAGCTCGATTTTGCCCTTTATGCCGGCTATACGCGCTCGGTACATGCCGAAACCATTTTGCGCTTGAAATTATCGGCCCTCGACCAAGCCGGCCTGCGGCATTTTGATGGCGATTACCTCTTGATTCACGCAGATGAAATTTTCCCGAACTGGGCCCTTACGCGCGCCAATCGCCAGGTACTCGAACTTCTCAAATCGGCCTGCGACCACAACCGCTGCATCATCGACATCCCCGCCGAGGCAGCGCAATTGCGCGAAATGGTGAGCAGCTTATCGCCTTATGCCGTTTGCCTGTACGGTGGGCAAGAGCAGCGTCCCGGCATCAAAGAGTTTACCGATATGCAAGAAAAGCTGGAAGCCCTCGAGGCCTAGAGCGGGGTTGCGGTTGGATGCCCGTGAAAAACGGCTTCCATATAATTGATGGCAATGCCCTGCGCCCGGTAGCGTTCCTCGTACACCGTTTGGATGGCGGTGGCCGCTCCTCGGATGCTGCTGGCATATAAATCGGTGCTGTACTGCACAATTTCTAATCCGACATAAGCCCGCCAAACTTCGGTAGCAAAAGCAAATAAATCGGTATTGTCGGTTTTGAGGTACAGCTTGCCGCCCGGCTTTAAAATTTTGATGTAGAGGTCTAAGAAGCGTTTCGACGGCAGGCGCTTCCGCTCGCGACTTTCGCGGGGCTGCGGATCGGGGAAGGTGACCCAAATTTCTGCCACCTCCCCCGGTGCAAAATAGGTGTCTATTTGTTCGATGCGGGTGCGTAAAAAAGCCGCGTTTTTGATGCCTTGATCTCGCACATAAGTGGCACCATGCCACATGCGCGCGCCCTTGATGTCGGTGCCGATGTAATTGGCCTGCGGGTACAGCTCAGCCAAGCCCACGGTATAACGGCCCGCACCACAGCCTACTTCTAAAATAAGGGGGTGTTCGTTGCCAAAATAAGCCGACCACTGGCCAGGCATATTTACGGGATTCTGAAAAACGTGCGGCATCTGATCCATCTCAGCGAAATGAACCCGTTTTCTTCTAGACAAAGCTTACTCGGAGATTAGATGCTTGAGGGTCACATAGGTCTTGCCCTCTTCTACGGCAAAAATGAGGTCAGCCAACGTTTCTTTCATGAGGGTGTTGCGGATACTTTCCCGGAGAAATTTGAATTTGTTGTGGATTGGACAAGGGTGGGTATCGTCGCAATGTTTGAGACCAATGCCACAGCGCTCAAAAATATCTAAGCCATCAATGGCCGATACTACTTCGAGTAGGGTGATGTCTTTGGATTTGCGGTACAAGGCAAAGCCACCATTGGGGCCTTTCACCGATACCAGCAATTTGTATTTGACTAGTATTTGGAGAATTTTGCTCAAAAAATGGGCAGGAATACCCTGATTATCGGCTATTTCTTTCAAGCCAACTTTGCGATCTGGTCGCGCATGTAGCGCAATATAAAGTATCGCCTGAAGTCCGTATTCGCAGGATTTTGAAAACATGCCTTATCTAGAATCGGACAAAAATATACTTATATCTTGAATTCTCAAATGGTTTGAGATAATTTTTATGTTAACTGGCATAGCAATTTGTCCGAAATCTCCGCGAAACTACCCTGGCTTCAATGCCCTATTGTAGAGCTGAATCGTGTTTTCTAATCCTAAATAAAGCGCATCGCTGATAAGCGCATGGCCTATCGACACTTCCAACAAATGGGGCAACTGTTGTGCGAAAAAGTGGAGGTTTTCGAGTGATAAATCGTGACCCGCGTTTAAACCTAAGCCGACCTCTTGGGCTTTAGCAGCCGCTCTCACAAAGGGTGCTATTGCCTCTTTTGAATTGTTGGCAAAGTGATGGGCATAGGCTTCGGTGTACAACTCAATGCGGTCAGTGCCGCTCCAAGCTGCCGCTTCTACCATTTTTTCATCAGGATTCACGAAAATCGAGGTACGAATGCCCGCATCTTGAAATCGTGCGATGATTTGCTTCAAATAATCGGCCTCGGCAAGGGTGTCCCAGCCGTGGTCACTGGTTAATTGGTTGTTCGCATCCGGCACCAAAGTTACTTGGGTGGGCTTCACCTTTAATACCATTTGTACAAATTGCGCTTCCTTGGGGTTGCCCTCGATGTTGAATTCGGTGGTCAGCACCTCTTTGATTGCGTACACATCGGCATAGCGAATGTGGCGCTCGTCGGGACGGGGATGCACGGTGATGCCGGCCGCACCAAAACGCTCACAATCTAACGCCACTTGGAGCAGATCTGGCTTGTTACCGCCTCGGCTGTTTCTCAAGGTGGCCACCTTGTTGATGTTTACACTTAGTTTTGCAGTTGTCATGAGCTCCGTTTGAAATACCTGTTAGGAAGCTGCAAAAATAAGGGCTGTTACTAAGAATGAAGAGAAATTATATTACGGAGGGGCAACTTCTTGAGGAAAGCGCATGGATCGCTCCAAGGCTTCGATAAAGTAAGGGTCATGATCCTCCTCAACTTTTGTTTTTCCCTGACCCCAATCCCATTCATTTTTATCACTTTTAGCGTACAAGCCTGTTCGTCTTCTTCGGGTATACTGGCCACCTAGCAGGTCTGGCAATATGGGCGTTACCGGCCCTGATGGCCAAAGGCTTAGTGGTAACCGCAGGTTCAGGCGCGCGCGCGTCATGGCCACGTACAACAGGTTAATTTCTTCATTCAAGCGCGCAATTTTATGCTTGTCATTCTCCGCAACTGCTCTCAATATTTTGTCTTCTGATACAAAATCAGTTGTGAGCTCCACCTCGTCGTATTCCAAACCCTTGCTGCGATGTACCGTACTAAAAATCATATCGGCTTGCTCGCGTTGATCAGCCGACACTTGCATGTTTTTAAGTGCACTGATGTAGCCCGGCAATTCGTTACCGTATTTGCGAACCATTTCTGTGATGGTAGCCAATTCGGGGTCTTCGGCTTTTTCTAAATACTCTTCTAATTTCTCGAAACTGCCAAGGGCCTTTAAAAGGGTGTCTTTCACCCGATCTACTTTATTTTCATAAAGTGCTAACACATCAAAAATACTGGTGCCATCCGAAGCAAAAGTGTAAGCACTTAAATTGCCTTCAAACCAAATGCGCTCAAATTGATGGTCGTGCAGTAATTGTATGGCTTTATCGAGCAAAAACAAATTGGAACGCGCCAAGGTAGCCCGACTTCTGATGCGTCCTTTCGCCGGCCCCAAACCCGTTAAAGCCACGGGCGCACTGGCTTCCGGCAGCAATTGCTTCCATTGCAGCACTTTTTTGGCCAAAGAGGCAATCTCTTCTGGGAACCGAAAGCTGTTGCTCAAGGTATAGGCTGGAAAAGGCACTTGTTGCAGCGAATTAACCGCTTGCCGCCAACTGTAAATCTGTTGGTGCACATCTCCTACGATGATTTTGCATGCCGTTTGCTTCAATAATACATCGAGCATCACGCTGCTGGCATCTTGTCCTTCGTCAAAAAGCACATAGTCATATCGTAACTTGGGCTTGTTAAGCTGATATAATTTAAGATAGTAATCGTGCAAACAGGGTAGCTCCCCCGTTTCAATGAGTTGTAATGCTTTGGTGGTGTAACCGAGTAAATCTTGGGCAAAACGATCGGCAAAGGATCGCGCCTTGGGGTCTAACAAACTACCGGCATAGTTCAACTCGGTATGTGCTTTGGCACTCGAATTCAAATAAAATTGCAAATACCGCTGGGTGTGCGTGGCTAAAAGATATTTGATTTCCGTGTCCTTGCTCTTAATGCCTAGCGCCTGCGCGAGCTCATAGGGTTTGTAACCAAAGGTGAGCTGTAAATTTCTACGCTTGATAACGTCTTTATAAGCCAAAGAATGCGCGGTCTCTACCCGAACGCCGATAACCTCCTCCTGCGCGAAGCGCTGAATTGCTTCTTCGCGCACGGTTCTGTTGAAGGCCAGATAGAGTATTTTGCTGCCTAGAGGTCTTGTTTTGGCATAGGCGATCAAAGTAGCTGTTTTGCCAGATCCAGCGACGGCGTTGATTTTTAAGTCGCCTTCAGCGGCAAGAATGGCCTGCTGTTCGTGGGTTAACTGTTTCATACCTGCAATTTGCAAAACAGCTTTCCATAGAATCGGTATTTAAGTATTTGTTACCGTTTGTAAGTATTTGCTAAACATTTGTTACCGTTTACTTACGTATACAAACGTTTAACTCCCGACTAATTGAGTCCGAGCGTTGCAACTTGCATCACCATGGAAAACCTACCACTACTGCAGAATGATCGGACGCAAAAGGCGGCTGTCGGTCGGGTGGACCATCAACAATATATATAAATGGGGGTGGGAGATTTTTGTAGTAGAGGAAGTCGATGCGCTTTTCAGGGCGCTGGCCATCGAAATCAGGAAAGGTACCTACGGGCCCTTCCCGTTTTTCGGCGGTCGCCCGGGCGTCGAGCCAGCCTTGCTGTTGAAGCACTTGATGCGGTGCTTCTTGTGGGGTGCTGTTGAAATCACCGAGGATTAAAATAGGCGGATTGTCAGGGATGGCTGCGGCCATATCGGCGATGAGCGCGGTGCTTTTTTCGCGCGCCAAAGCCCCTTGGTGGTCGAGGTGGGTGTTAAACACCCAAAGCAACCGGCCATCACTTCGGTGTTGCAGAGCTACCCAGGTACAAATACGTGGCAAAGCAGCATCCCAAGCTTTGCTGGGCATATTTGGTGTTTCTGATAACCAAAATGTGCCTTGCTGTTTGGCCTCAAAAAGCGTACTGTCGTACCAAATGGGCGCATATTCCCCTTTGGTGGCACCATCCTCTCGCCCCACACCGCTGTACTTAAAATGTGCCGGCAGCAGTTCTTTGACATCTTGCAATTGGTGATGCAAAACTTCTTGCAGGCCAATGATTACCGGTTGGTGACTCATAAGCTCCCCGATTAAACGTTTTTTGCGGTTTGGCCAGGCATTTGACCCGTCTTTAGCCGTATCGAAACGAATATTGTAGCTGGCTACCATTAAACCAGCGCGTTGAACTTTGCCATACACCAACTTACTCACCCAAGCGATGAGGAGGAAAAGGGCCAGCACCAACCAAATTTTCAATTGCATACAACAAGAACCGAAAATTAGATCAAACCTTCATCAATTTCCACCAGCCTTTTTTGAAAATGTAGACGCTGACTAAGGCATGTAGACTATGGCACATGGCCACCGACCAAAATACACCGCTGGCACCCCACCCTAAGTACATCGCAAGGTACCACGCTATGGGGATTTCAAGCACCCAAAACATCAATATATTAATAATAGTCGGGGTGAGCGTATCTCCGGCACCATTGAAACTTTGGGCAATGACCATGCCGTAGGCGAAAAACACATAGCCGAGACATAACACAAAAAGGGCTTCTTTACCGATAAGCAATACACCGGGATCGCTGCTAAACAACCCAATTACCTGATCGCCAAAAAGGATGAATAAAATCGAGCAACTCCCTAAAAAAATGGCATTGTAAAGGGCTGCCTTCCACACAGAAGCTTCTGCACGATCGGGCTGCCCAGCGCCCAAGTTTTGTCCCACCAAAGTAGTAGCTGCATTAGCCAGACCCATAGCGGGGAGTAAAGTAAAAATCACCACCCGTATTGCAACGGTCCAGCCCGCCAAAGCGATACTGCCTGAAGTTGCTACGATGCGCGTGAGGGCAATCCAACTCGCTGATTCAATTAAAAACTGCCCCATACCTCCTGCTCCAACTTTAACCAAGGTCCAAACGGTTGTTGAATGGAAGACAAAATTTATACGTGTTAACTGGATTTGACTCGGCTTAAAAAACAGGTGATAAAGCTGGTACAATACACCGATTGACCGGCCGATGGTGGTAGCCCAAGCCGCCCCTTCGATGCCTAATTCGGGAAAAATCCAAATTCCAAAAATCAAGAGTGGGTCGAGTACGATGTTGATGCCGTTGGCCAGCCACAAAGCCCGCATGGCGAGGGCTGGTTTGCCTGCACCCCTAAAAACCCCGTTAATCAAAAAGAGCAACATAATGGGCAAGTTGCCCAGAAAAATAATACGTGTATAGCCAACGCCTGCAGAAATTACGGCTTCATCAGCCCCCATCAAGCGTAACAGGTTTTCGGCCTCTGAATATCCTATCACACCCAAAACCATGGCCAGGATACTGCCGATAGCGATGGCTTGAAAGGCTGTGTCAGCTGCTTCTTTCGGCTTTTTTTCACCAATGCGCCGGGCAACCAAGGCTGTGGCCGCCATACTCAGTCCAATGGATATGGCATAAACAACGGTAATCAGAGATTCTGTTAAGCCCACCGTTGCTACCGCAGCCACACCGAGCTTGCCTACAAAAAAAATATCGACCACCGCAAAAAGCGACTCCATCACCATCTCTAACATCATGGGAATGGCCAATAAAAAAATCGCCATGCGAATGCTGCCAGTAGTATAATCCTGCTCCTCTCCGCTAATAGCTTGACGAATCAGTGCGATCCATTTTTTCATTTCGGCAAAGATACTATTTACCCCAAAATACTAGATTCACAAAATTTGACTTTGAAACGGCAAGCACATTTGGTTTCGGAATGCTATTTATCTAATTTCATGGATCAACCTTAAATATGAAAACCACCTTATCGCTCCTTATCATCCTATTACTAATGGCCGCTACCGCCTTTTGTCAGCCACCTTTAGAAGGCCATTGGGAAGGTGCTCTTCAAATTCAGGGCACACAATTGCCCTTGATGCTACATTTTAATGCTGACAAAAGTGGCTACGCTGGTAAATTTGATAGTCCCAAACAAAAGGCCTTTGGCATTCCGCTGAGCAGCGTCACCGTTCAAGGAGATACCCTAATTTTTACCCTAGCTGAAGCCCAAATTCGTTATCAAGGAAAATGGGTACAAGGCGACAGTGTGGTCGGCACCTTTACCCAAGCAGGCCGTGACTTCCCCATGAATTTGGTGCGCGTTCAACTTGGGCAAGGCGCACCAAATCCACAACCTGTGCTTCGCTCTCAAACGCCAACTCAACCTTATCCATACACTTACAAAGAGGTCAAAATTCAAAACAACGTCGACAAAATCCAGCTCGCCGGCACCCTCACGCTGCCCAAAGGCAAAGGCCCTTTTCCAGCCGCCATTTTGATTTCTGGCTCCGGTCCTCAAAACCGGAATTCCGAAGTCTTTGATCACCAGCCTTTTTTGGTGCTGGCCGATTTTTTAACCCGACAAGGCATTGCCGTATTACGCTATGACGACCGCGGGGTAGCAAGTTCTACGGGTGATTTCAGCAAAGCCACCAGCGCAGATTTTGCCACCGATGCCGCTGCCGCTTATGATTTTCTCGCTGGAACCAAGGGCATTGATAAAGGTAAGATTGGCTTTGTTGGACATAGCGAAGGGGGAATGGTTGCGCCAATTGCTTATGGCTTAAGACCAAAAGTTGGATTTATGGTCCTATTGGCTGGCGTAGGAATACCTGTGGATGTTTTGCTGATGGAACAGCTGCAAGCGGTTGGCACTGCGGAAGGCCTTTCTCAGACCGCGATAGACTCCCAACTGGTTAAAAATAAAAGCATTTTTGGCTGGCTAAAGCAGCTGCCAGTTTCCGTGGCTCTGGACAGCATCAATGGTTTATTCGATGCAGCCTTTCAAAAACTACCCTTAGGAGCTGTCGACAGTCGAAAACAACTGGAGCGCCAACAAGCCAGTGCCCTCAAAGCCTATACAGATCCCTGGTTTTTGTACTTCATTCGCTACGAGCCAGCGTCGAAACTTACGGCAGTAAAATGCCCCGTATTAGCTTTAAATGGAGATAAAGATGCACAGGTCCAAGCGGCATCCAATTTAGCTGGCATCCAAGCAGCCTTATTAAAAGGCGGAAATACGCAAGTAGAGGTAGCCGCGTTAACGGGACTCAACCATCTTTTTCAGCCCACCAAAACGGGAGCGATTAGCGAATATGCGGAAATCGACACCACTTTTGACGTGGCTGCGATGCAAAAAATCAGTAACTGGATTTTGAGCTTAAAGTGAGAAACTCTCGCCACAGGCGCAAGTGCGTGAGGCGTTGGGATTCACAAAATGAAAGCCCTTACCTTGCAATCCCTCACTATAATCGAGCTCGGTTCCGATGAGGTAAAAAAAGCTCTTTTTGTCACATACCATCATAAGGTTTTTGTCCTCAAAGCGCTCATCTGTGTCCAAGGCCGCCACGTCAAAATCCATTTTGTAGCTCAAACCTGAGCAGCCGCCGCTCACCACGCTCACGCGAATAAGCTGCTTTTGTGCATATTCAGGCTGCTGAAGCATTAGTTTAACTTTGAAGGCGGCGTTTTCGCTGATTGTGATCATAGTATAGTAATTACAATAAAGATTCAACAAAATTAATCAAAAAGCGTTCGTTTATTGGCGATATTGCCATTGAGGCGAGCTAGCCCGTACCTCTTCCACGGCTTGTGACACCAAACTGATGGCCTTTTCAACCTCCTGCTGGTTACTGAGCCAGCCCAAACTAAAGCGCAGGCAGCACGCTGCCTCCCCCGTCGTTAAACCCATGGCCAGCAGTACATGCGAAGGACTCGCCGAAGCGGAGCTACAGGCCGAACCCGTTGCCACGGCCAGTTTGCGGAGTGATTTAATAACCGCGGACGCCGGACAATCAGCAAAAAATAGATTGCTGGTGTTCGGCAACCGCGCCGCTTCTGCTCCCAAACATCGTACCTCTGGGAGGGCAGACAACAACCCCAATTCCAGGGCGTCCCGCAAGCTTCTCACTTGCTTGCTCTTGAGCTCCATTTCTGCTTGCATCAATGCTGCCGCCTTGCCCATCCCCACCAAAATAGGAACAGCCAGAGTACCTGAACGCAGGTTACTTTCATGCCCGCCACCATGCAACAATGGTTGCAGCTTAAGTCCTGGTCTTTTTGCTATCCACAGCGCCCCAACTCCCTTTGGTCCATAAAACTTGTGTGCAGACAAGGCCAGCATATCAACTCCTAGAGCTTCCACATCCACTGGGATTTTTCCCACCGCTTGGGTGGCATCGCAAAGGAAAAAACTGCCGTTTTGATGCGCCAGCTGAGCCAATTCCTGCACCGGAAAAAGCACCCCAGTTTCATTGTTGGCCAACATACCACATACCAATAGGGTATCGGCCTGCAAGGCGGTTTGGTATACTTGAAGGTCGGGTAGGCCTGAAGGCAGTACTGGCAAAATGGTCGTTTCAAAGCCGTCGCGGCGCAGTGCTTTGCACACATCCAGCACGGCTTTGTGCTCCGTAGCCCAGCAAATCAGGTGCTTTTTCTTCTCCCGCCAGCTACTGGCCAGTCCCTTGATAGCCAAGTTTATTGCTTCCGTGGCACCAGAAGTAAATACCAACTCCCCCTGCTGCGCGCCAATCAAAGTTCGCACTTCTGCCCTAGCACCTTTCACCGCTTGTTCGGCCCGCCAGCCCCAGGCATGCGAGCGACTCGAAGCATTCCCAAAATCTTCCGAAAACCAGGGCCACATGGTTTGCAACACCTGCGGGTGTACTGGCGTAGTAGCGTTATAATCGAAATAAATAGGGGCTGTTGGAAAGGCCATCACGTAAGATTTACTTTAATCACCTCTAAAATACATCGCTCCTGCCGCAATTGTTCAAATAAATGAAAGCTTTCTTAGCTCAAGGCAAGCAGTCAGCTGGTACCACGCTTTCTCGCGTTATCTTTGCAGCATGCCGCACCCCGCCGACCTCAGTATTTTGGATTTCAGCTACAATTTGCCGCAAGCACGCATCGCCCAAAGGCCATTGGCACAGCGCGATCAGTCTAAATTGTTGCAGTATCAGCAATCGATAATCACTAACCACCAATTCACCGATTTGCCCAATTTACTACCTCAAGACTCCCTTTTGCTCTTCAACAATACGCGCGTAGTACAGGCCAGGCTGCTTTTTCGCAAAGAAAGTGGGGGTTTAATAGAATTGTTTTGCTTAGAGCCCTTGCTGCCTTCGTCCGAAGTTCAAACCGCCATGCAAACCACCACCGAAGCCACCTGGCTTTGTTTGGTAGGTAATAATAAACGTTGGAAAAGCGGCCCGCTGGTAATGGAACACGCTGGTTTACACCTCACCGCCGAGCGCATCGCTTCCCAAGGCGAAGGTTATCGCATCCGTTTCAGCTGGACGCCCGCAGACCATACTTTTGCTGAAATTTTGAACGCCTTCGGCAACATTCCCCTACCGCCGTATTTACAGCGCGAAGCCGAGGCCGACGATAGCCAGCGTTACCAAACCGTGTATGCACGTTTCGACGGTGCCGTGGCGGCACCTACTGCCGGCCTTCATTTTACCGAAGCCGTTTTTACTGCCTTGCAAGCCAAAGGAATCGCTAGGCAAGAACTCACCCTCCATGTTGGTGCTGGAACCTTTAAACCCGTAAAAGCCGATACCATGGCGGGCCACGAAATGCACCGAGAAGAGCTTTTGGTTACTCAAAGTCTGCTAAAAAGCCTGCTCGCACACCGAGGGCCCGTTATACCTGTGGGCACCACCTCGCTGCGCACCCTCGAAAGCTTGTATTGGATGGGTTGTCTGCTGCAACCCGAAGATCCGCTTTTACCCGAGCCAGGTCAATTTACAGCCTACGAAATTGTAACCGACCTACCAGCAGCAGCGGCCTTGAAGCGGCTGCTAGACTGGCTAGAAGTCCGCCAGCTCGAACAAGTAATTGCTTATACCGCTATTATGATTGCGCCTGGCTACCGTTTTCGACTAGCCCAAGCGCTCATAACCAATTTCCACCAGCCTCAAAGCACCTTGCTCTTGCTCATAGCCGCTGCGGTAGGCAATCAGTGGCAAGGCATTTATGAGCACGCTTTGCAAAACGACTATCGTTTTTTAAGTTATGGTGATAGCTCGTTGCTGTGGTTTGAGGAGGTTGATAAATGAAATCTGCCCTCCAAAATATCAAAGTAATTGAGCTCGCAACCGTGCTTGCAGGGCCCTCAGTAGGTCAATTTTTAGCGGAGTTAGGGGCGGAGGTCCTCAAAATAGAGCCCCCCACCGGCGATGTAACGCGCAGCTGGCGCTTAGCCAACGAACAACCCCAGCATGGTCGTTCCGCCTATTTTTGTGCTGCCAATTGGGGCAAAAAGTCAAAAATAATGGATTTACGGCAGTCTCCACAGCAAGAAGCATTGCAACTGCTCCTTTCCGATGCAGATATATTATTGCTGAGTTATAAGCTTGGTGATGCTGCCAAATTCGACCTCAATCCCGAACAGCTTCGCCTTCGCTTTCCTCGCCTCATTATTGGCGAAATCAGCGGATACGGCGCCGCTGACCCGCGGGTGGGTTACGATGCCATCTTACAAGCCGAGGCTGGATTTACCTACCTCAACGGCAATACTATCCATGATTTTCATAAAATGCCAGTGGCTTTGGTGGATATACTGGCAGCACATCAACTCAAACAGGGCATATTGCTTGCTTTGTTGCAACGTCAACAAACTGGCTGCGGACAGCGGGTGCAAGTGGCGTTAATCGATGCCGCTATTAGTGCCTTGGCCAATCAGGCTACGAATTATTTAGTAGGCGCAGAAATCCCTCAGCCTATGGGCTCAGAGCATCCCAATATTGTACCTTATGGGAGCATTTTCAACTGCTTAGATGGGGTTCAAGTGGTACTAGCCGTGGGCACAGATAAACAATTTGCCGCCCTCTGCGAGCTACTTCAACTGCCCAATACAGCAGCTTGGCGCGGCAACGCCCAACGTGTGAGCGATCGCCAAGCCGTTAACCAAGCTTTAAGCAGTGCCATTGAAAAAACAGTGGCGGAGGAGTTTCTACAGGCATGTGCAAACGCCAACGTGCCGTGCGGCAAGGTGAATCAAATGAAAGAAGTGATGCAAATAGCCCAGCAACGTGGTTTATTATTGGCCGAAGGGGGCTTGTACGGACTCAGAACCGCTGTGTTTACCGAAACCAAACTTGCTTTGGAAGTGCCTCCCAGCATAACCTCTTAGTGGACCTTGAAGCGTGGCCTGTTTGAGGATAAATTGTACTTTGCTTTTAACACCGTTCTAAACAGCTGACGTTCCATTGTTTACATTTTTGACGCAATTTTTAATCTATTTGCCTTAGTTTTGAAGTTTAGAAGCATGCAGTCACTCACCCCTCCCCGGCTCGATGAGCCACTCGTAATTTTGGTAGACCAAAACGACAACGAATTAGGCGTTGCGCCCAAGTTGCAAGCACATATTGATGGCGTATTGCACCGGGCTTTTTCAGTTTTTGTATTCAACAGCAAAAACGAATTACTCCTCCAACAACGGGCCATTGAAAAATACCATAGCGGAGGCTTGTGGACCAACAGCTGTTGCAGTCACCCCCTGCCCGGTGAAATAACCGAGCAAGCCGCGCACCGCCGCCTAGTAGAAGAAATGGGCTTTGATTGCGAACTAGAGCATGCTTTTGGCTTTGTTTACCGCACCGATTTCGAAAACGGACTCACCGAACACGAGTATGACCATGTATTTTTCGGCCAGTATGAAGGCGATTTTCAGGTAAATTATGAAGAAGTAGCCAGCACCCGCTGGATGACATTATCGGATTTAGACGCTTGGATGCAGGCCAAGCCAGAGGACTTTACCTTTTGGTTTAAACATATTTACGAACAAGTAAAAGACCATCTCGCAAAAAAAGGTGGGCATGCGTAAAATTGCAGGGATACTTTTACTGCTTGCGCTGTTTTTTGGTTGTAAGAACGAAGACAATACCAAACAGCAAGCCGAATTAAATGCCGTTTTGCCGGAAACCCGTTACGGCATTGTCATCGACTCCTTTCGGGTAGAAGAAAGTACCGTCACCAACGGCGAAAACCTCAGCATCATCCTCAATCGGTATGGCGCCAGCGGAAAGTTGATCTATGAAATAGTACAGGCCAGTAAAGGTGTTTTTGATGCACGCAGCATCAGGGTAGGCCAAAAATACACCATTATCAGCGATAATGACGAACAGCCCTTGCGGTATTGGATCTATGAAAAAGATGTGGTAACGTATTTCATTTTCGATTTCAGCGACAGCTTGCCAAAAATAACCCGCCACGACCGCCCAGTGGAAACACATATCAAAAATTTAGGCGGCGTAATTAACAGTTCCCTCTTTAAAACCGTAATTGACGCCGGGGCCACCCAGGAACTTGCCGTGAAATTGGCAGGGGTCTTTGACTGGACCGTTAACTTCTTCAGCATCCAAAAGGGCGACTACTTTAGGGTGGTGTACGAAGAAAAAACGGTGGAAGGCAAGCCCTACGGCATGGGTAAAATTTTAGCAGCAGAATTTGTGCATCGCAACAAACATAACTACGCCATTCGGTGGGATCGTGAAGGCAAAGTAGACCAATTTTACAATGAAAAAGGAGAAAGTATGCGCAAACGCTACCTCAAGGCACCTCTTGAGTACAGCCGCATCAGCTCCAAGTTTTCTGCAAGTAGATTGCACCCAGTACTAAAAACCCGGCGCGCGCACTTGGGTGTGGATTATGCAGCACCCACTGGAACACCTATTCGGGCCATCGGTAATGGCGCCGTGCTAGAAGCCGGTTATCGAGGAGGTAATGGTAACTGGGTAAAAATCAAGCACAGTCCGCAGCACAGCACCGGCTATTTACACATGAGTAAAATAGCCTCGGGTATTCGAAAAGGCATGCGTGTGAGTCAAGGCCAAGTAATTGGTTATGTGGGCAGCACTGGACTAGCAACCGGCCCGCACCTCTGCTTCCGTTTCTGGGAAAACGGAGTGCAGGTGAATCCCATGCGTATCCAAACACCACCTGCCGATCCCATGCCGCAAAAAGATAAGCCTGCCTATTTTATGCACCGCGACAGCATGCTTGTAGCATTAAACGAGGTGGTTTTGCCGGCGTCTTAAGGGAGTTTGTTTGCCTTAGTACGTTCTGACTCAAAGCCAAAACATTACCCGCCCCAGCCGCTGCGATCTAGACTCCGGTATTGAATAGCTTCCGCGATGTGCTCCACTTCTATGTTTTCGCTACCTGCCAAATCGGCGATGGTGCGGCCTACTTTGAGAATACGGTCGTAGGCCCTGGCCGATAACCCCAAACGCTCCATCGCGGTTTTAAGCAACAGCTGCCCCGCGTTCGATAAAACACACCATTTGGCTAACTGACTGGTCGATATCTGCGCATTGGCATATAAATCCAAAGATTCAAAGCGTTTGTGCTGTCGCTCTCTCGCCTGCAGCACCCGTGCACGTATCCGGTCGCTTCCTTCCGATGCACGCACCTCCGTTAGCTCACTGAAAGCTACAGGCGTTACCTCTACATGAATGTCGATGCGGTCGAGCAACGGTCCGCTCACTCGGCTGAGGTAACGTTGCACTTGGCCTGGCGGACAACTGCATTCCTTTTCGGGATGGTTGTAAAAGCCGCAGGGACAAGGATTCATAGAAGCCACCAACATAAAGCTGGCCGGATAATCGACCGTAAAGCGCGCCCGAGAGATTGTTACGCGCCTTTCTTCAAGTGGTTGCCGCAGCACTTCCAGCGCCGAGCGTTTAAATTCTGGCAGTTCATCCAAAAACAAAACGCCGTTGTGGGCGAGTGAAATTTCACCCGGTTGCGGATGCGCGCCACCGCCTACTAGCGCGATGTCCGAAATAGAGTGGTGCGGGTTTCGAAAAGGCCGCGTGCTCACCAAGCCCAGTCTTTCAGGCAATTTGCCTGCCACGGAATGAATTTTTGTGGTTTCCAATGCCTCTTGCAAACTCAAAGGCGGTAAAATGGAAGGCAAACGTTTCGACAGCATGGTTTTACCCGCGCCAGGTGGTCCGATCAAAATTACATTGTGCCCACCAGCCGCCGCCACCTCTAAGGCTCGTTTGATATTTTCTTGTCCTTTTACATCCGCAAAATCTACTGCAAAATCCGCTTGTGTCGCAAAAAACTCATCGCGTGTATTAATTTCTACCCGCTCTGGCTGGATTTTATCCCCTAAAAAATCTACCAATTCGCGCAAATTCTCCAAGCCATACACTTCTAAACCCGCTACAATGGCCGCCTCTCGTGCATTGGCTTTCGGCAGCAGCATCCCCTTAAAACCTTCCTTTTTAGCCTGAATGGCCATGGGCAAGGCCCCTTTTATCGGATTAATTTGTCCATCCAAACCCAACTCCCCCATAATAACAAAACCCTGCAGCTTATCAGGTGGCAACTGATCGCTCACCGCCAGCATCCCCACCGCAATGGCTAAGTCGTACGCAGCACCTTCCTTTTTAATGTCTGCCGGCGCCATGTTAATCACATATTTAAAGCGTTTCACCTCATAACCAGAATTGCGCATGGCCGTTTCAATGCGGTGTTGACCCTCCTTCACGGCGTTATCAGGTAGACCCACCAAAAAATACCCAATGCTGTTTTTTTGAACATCAATTTCTATCTGAATCGTGATGGCATTCACACCCAGCACCGCACTTCCAAAAGTCTTAATCATAGCTACACATCCTTCCGACACCAATAATAAAACATCCTTTTTACAATAAGGCTCAGATGCGCAATTCGTGATAAAAGATGCGCAGAAATTGAAAAGATTGGTCTGGGCAGGCTATTTTTGCAAATTATTAACGCCCCTTCATGTACCTCTACATCAAAGCCCTGCACATCTTATTTGTAGTGACCTGGTTTGCCGGGCTCTTTTACTTTGTGCGTTTGCTCATTTACCACGTGGAAGCTGGTGCGCGGGAAGCGGTTGCGCGCGACATCCTCCGTGAGCAGTACCGGGGTCAATTAATACGCCTGTGGAGAGGTATCACGGTGCCTTCGGCAGTAATTACGGGGGTATTTGGACTATGGATATGGTATTTATATGGCTCTTTGCCTGGCTGGTTGGCAGTGAAATTAGGATTTGTGGTGGGATTGTATTTGTACCACATCAGTTGTTGGTATTTATACAAGCAACAACTCAAAGGGATTTTTAAGTATTCTGGACAGCAATTGCGCGTTTGGAACGAGGTGGCAACAGTTTTTTTAGTAGCTATCATCTTTTTAGTAGTACTTAAGAGCACTTTGAGCATGGCATGGGGGCTCCTTGGCTTGTTTGGATTTATTGGACTGTTGACGGGCGGGATAGTGTGGTATAAACGCACTCGTAAGAAAATTTGAGCCATCAGACCGTTTGCTGTCGCTCACTTTTAAGGCAAACCAGTTAGGGAGACTGCAGGCGCCTGCCCCATCCGGCAACCCAAGCACACGCATCCAACGTTTTCTGATCTTTTACGTATCTTTGAATGTGCGTAAATACCTCTTCACAACCCTTTTCTGCTGCATAAGCCTGCTCACTTCGGCCCAACCCAATTTGCAGTTGCTGCACACCAATACATCGCGCATCGACGACTTTCAAATGAACAACAATGGCACGGGCTATTTGGCGGTGAACGGCCTTTCGGGCGTACTCAAAACCACCGACGGAGGACGCACCTACGACACCGTGCTCAATTTTGCGGCCATGGGGGGAAACCGGCCATACGTCCGCTCCTTGCGTTTTTTCAACGATTCCATCGGTTTTCTAGGCACCCTCGCCCCAAACAACACCTTTTGGCGCACCCTCAACGGTGGTCAGACCTGGGAAAACCTCAGCGACAGTCTCCCCGCAGGCATCACCGCTATTTGCGGCATGGCAGTGGTAGATCAACGGCTGCTTTTTGCCACCGGGCGGTATTTTGGAGATGCCTACCTGCTGCGCAGCATCGACACCGGACGCACCTGGGCATATACCGACATGAAACCACAGGCCAATCAGCTTATAGATGTACATTTTATCGACTCGCTTAATGGCTTCTTGACCGGTAAATCGGCCAATGCAAGCGAAGGAGCGATTGTTTTACGCACGGTTGACGGTGGAAACAGCTGGACTACAGCGGCCGTTTCGAATCGCCCTGGCGACCAAGGCTGGAAGTTTTTCAAACGCAGCAGTACCGATTATTATGTGTCGCTCGAAAATGGATTAGAAGTGCCCAACGCCTACCTGCGCAGTTACGACGCTGGTCAAAGTTGGCAGCTGATTAACATCGACGGCTTTGCCCTGCCCATGCTGCAGTCGGTTGGCTTCCTTACCCGTGAGATTGGCTTTGCAGGCGGGCACTTTTCGGGTATTTTATACACTACCGATGGTGGCACAACTTGGACCCGCACCCAACAATATTCTGGCTTCAACCGCATGCAGCACCTCGGCGATCGGCTCTTTATTTCCGGCAACCAGTTTGCGTATAGCGGTCCTACTATGGGCGTAAACGTGCCTGAACTTCCCCTTCCCCCTGCCAACAAGCGCCATGTTTTGCTACCCGCCTATCCCAATCCTGCCCAGGGCAGCGTTACCGCCAGCTTTAAACTCGCAAATGCAGGCAATGCAGGCTTCTTACTAACCAATTTGCAAGGCAAAAGCATCCGGAGCTATCCCCCGCAATATTTGCCAGAAGGCGAGCACCAGCAGCAACTCGACTTGCAAGGCTTGGCGGCAGGTTTGTATCTGTTGCAACTGTATACCGATGATGAACACCATTTTCAGCGTTTGCTCATCCAATAGCGCGAAAGCAGTTGTTTCGCCCGCTTGTAACCAAAGTTACACCTGAGACCGGAACTATTCGTTAGCTTACCCTTCTAAACAACCAAACACATGAAAAAGAACATGGGCAATACCGACAAGGCTGTACGCATCCTGTTGGCCCTCATCGCCGCAGCATTGTATTTTACAGGCACCCTTCCAGGCGTGCTAGGCCTCGTACTTTTGGCTTTTGCAGCCATTTTTGTGCTTACGTCGTTCATCTCTTTTTGTCCGCTCTACCTGCCTTTCGGCATCAGCACTTGTAAGAAGGCCTAAGGCGCAACTAGAGCAGTACGCGCGACGGCCAGAAATTCCTCGAGGATCATGGCCGTGGCACCCCAAATAAAGTGCTCTTCCCAAACAAAGCCCGGCACCGTTCGTTGGCCCGCACCTACCGTGATTTCGCGTTGGCTGCGGGCTTTTGCTTGTAAAAGATACGGCAACGGAATTTCTAGTATTTCAGCCACTTCAGCAGGCTGTGGCTGCCATTGAACCGGCTCAAGTAGGCGCCCCACAAAGGGATTAACCAAAAAATTACTTGGTGGGATGTAGAGCGGGGTTAGGGGGCCAAGCAGTTCGATTTGCTGAGCACCCACGCCCACCTCCTCCTCCGTTTCGCGCAAGGCGGTGTGCTGCTTAGAAACATCCGCGACTTCCATTTTGCCCCCAGGAAAACTAATTTGGGCGCTGTGCACGCCGGTATAGGCCACCCTTTTGGTAAAGAGCAATTGCCAATCGCCTGCCCGCTCAAAAAGCAAAAGCAATACGGCCGCTTCTTTCGGATTTTGAGCCCGCACCCAGCTTTCATTGGGCACGTCGCGGTAGGGCGGCGACATTTGTAACTGCTGAGAGAGGCCTGGTAGCGTGCCTTGCAAACTTGTTTGTAAGCTATTCCAATCGAGCATGGTGCGAATATAATTTACGTCGCGCATTTTTAATATCCCACTTTTTATAACGGGTCGGGCAACCTTTCCCAAAGGCCCAGCTCAAAGAGCCCGTTCCAAAACTTAAAACAATTGATTTATTTTCTAAAATGCTGATTGCCAGCGCCTCAAACAGTTAAAAAAACTTTTAAAAAATGCGGCCGGATTGTAAAATTGCTTAATATGGAGTTAATAAACCTTAAAATCTATCTTATGAAAAAAATTGTGCTTTCATTAGCGATGGGCTTGTTTGCATTAGCAAGTCACAACGCAACTGCCCAAGTTGTTGGGTTCGTAACGCAGCCAGTTTCGGTAAGGGGTAACCTAGAAATTGGATTGCCCGCTGCTGGCTGGGGCATTAGCTTAGACACCATAGCCGTTACAGGCCAATTGGTTGTAGGAAGAAGTGCTGGAGTTGCAGAGTCTCTTGCCTGTGACACCTTGCTTGTCAACGCTTCTGCAATTGCTGGTAAAATTGCTGTTTTGTATCGTGGTGCTTGCGAATTCGGCACAAAAGCACTGGCTGCGCAGCGCGCAGGCGCAATCGGCGTTATCATTGTAAACAATGCTACTGCTGGCGTTGCAGGCATGGGTCCAGGCGGCAATGGAGTCGGTGTTACCATTCCATTGGTGATGATCAGCAATGCCGATGGTATTAGACTGCGGCCATCCATCGATAACGATTCAACAGTAGCTTTGATTGGTCAGAAAAGAGGCCAATTTGCAAACGATTTTGGCTTTACAGTAGGTAACATTATTCGTCCAATCGACTGGTCTGTTCCACGCACGCAGGCTAAAAACGCTGGTGATTACATCATTAAATTAGGTGCGAATGTGGTGAACTATGGACAGAATGCACAAACCAATGTGAATTTGAACGTAAGAATCGACTTTACCAATCCGGCAGGCGCTACAAACACGGTATACAACCAGTCTGGCACCTTGGCAGCTTTGCCGAAAGATTCTACAAGACAAATTCTGGTATCAGATTTTGATCCAAGCGCCTTTGGCCGTGGTAAATATCTCATTACTTACGAAGTTACTGCAACCAACCCTGATGATTTCAACGGGGACAACGTTTCTCCCCAAGGTTTTTGGTTAACTGATAGCTTGTATTCGAAGGCACGACTTGATTCAACAGGTACGCCTATTTTCTCAGGTGGTGTTCGCCCTACTGACGCCACCGCTGGTCCTTACGAATTTGGCATCTGGTTCTACGCCGATCGTGGTCATTTGGTAAATGTGAAAAAGTTGAAATTCGCATTTGTAACCAATGCCGGTTTCCAACTGATCAACGAAACTGTGGTAGGAAAAGTAAGCCAGTGGTTAGATATTGATGCAAACAATGCCATCGATCCGGGTGAGATGATTGAGCTGGGTGAAGGTTTTTATACCTATACCGATAGCTTGGGTTCAGCCTCTTTGAGAACGGTAGAAATTAGCGATATTTCGACTAACTTGCCAGGTGTGAAGTTGGACAGCAACGGTGTGTATTTATTCTCAATTGCTTATACCGGTTCGCAAACAGGTGTTTTCACCAGCCTTGATGCAGGTATGAATTACGCTGCCACACAGCCAATCTACAATCAGTTTGTGGCTCCAATATTTGTAGCTACTTGGAATCCAAATGGTTTTGGTCCAACAAGGGTACCTGCCATCACAGCTATTGTAGAAGAGATTATTGACAATACGAGCGTAAAAGATATTCGCAATGACTTGAGCATTCGTGTTTATCCGAACCCTGTTCGCGATGAGCTCATGATCCGTATCAACGCTGATAATGCCATAGGTGCTGTAAATTATGACGTAATAGACATTGCCGGTCGCGTTGTAATGAGCGGCAATAAAATGGTAGGTGGCTTAAACGACCAAATGACTTTAAGCGTTGGTCAGTTACAGGAAGGTATCTATACCATCGTAATGAAAACGAACAAAGGCTTTAATACCAGCCGCTTCGTAGTTACCAAATAAGCAATTAACTACATTGCTTTAAAATGAGGGAGACCAGCAACGGTCTCCCTTTTTTATGTCAAAAAACCTAAACTTGATGCCTATCCTTTTCCAGAAGAAATGCTGGCTACCCAAAAAAAGTTAAAAAAATCGGAACTTTTTTTGTATTTAATAAACGCTTATAAATCAGTTACTTATGGTATATTTTGTGGGTTGCAGCATTAAAACGACTGAAAAAAAACCAAAACAGCTCTTTTACGCAAACATGGCATTTGGAAACAGCCTAAATAAGTCCTAATATTGAATTTAAAACCAATTTAATTTGATATGAAAAAGCTTTTACTCTCTTTAACCTTAGGACTTTTGGCCTTTACGAGCCAGCAAGCCTCCGCGCAAGTGGTTGGCTTCGTTACACAACCAGCGGCAGTACGTGGCAATTACACCATCGGTGTTGCTGCATCTGGCTGGGGTGCTTCTATTGACACCATAACAGCTGTGGGTCAGTTGCGCGTTTTGCGTTCAACAGGCGGTATCGCTATTGGTGATTCTTTAGGCTGTGACACCATTCTCGCCAATGCTTCATCACTTGTCGGAAAAATTGCTGTAGTATACAGAGGCGCTTGTCAATTTGGTTTGAAGGCTTACGGTGCTCAACGAGCAGGTGCCATTGGTGTAATCATCATTAACAATGCAGCAGCCGGCGTGATTGATTTAGCTGGTGGTGATAATGGCGTCAATGTAACCATCCCCGTAGTAATGATCAGCAGTGCAGATGGCGCATCTTTGCGTCCTTTTATCGATGGTGATTCTACAGTTGCTATCATTGGTCAAAAGCGTGGCCAATTTGCTAATGACTTCGGTTTTACGCCGGGAAATTTAGTTCGTCCAATGGACTGGGCAGTGCCACATACCGCAGCTAAAAATCCTGGTGACTATGACGTGCTTCTCGGCGCACAAATCGTCAATTATGGTACAAACGCACAAACCAACGTGAATTTGAATGTTAAAATCGACTTCACAGATACAGCTGGAACTACAAGTACTGTTTACAATCAGTCAAATGTATTGGCAGCGCTTCCAGTAGATTCAATTTTTTCGATTACCGTACCAAGCTTTGACCCAAGTGCATTTGGTCGCGGAAGATACCTTATTACTTATAACACAACAGCTACTAATCTAGATGATTTCGATGGTGACAACGTAGTAACCCAATCATTTTGGTTAACAGATACCTTGTACAGTAAGGCACGTCTTGACACTGCTGGAAACCCGATTTTCTCAGGTGGCGTTCGTCCGTCGGATGCCACTGCCGGTCCGTATGAATTCGGCATTTGGTTTTACGCTGACCGCGGTCACCAAGTAAAGGTGAACAAACTGAAATTCGCTTTCGTAACCAATGCTGGTTTCCAACTCATCAACGAGACTGTAGTAGGTAAGGTTTCTCAGTGGTTAGATATTGACAACAATAACTTGATTGATCCAGGTGAAATGATTGAACTCGGTGAAGGTTTTTATACCTATACCGACAGCTTGGGTTCTGGTTCACTTCGTGAAGTTAACATCGATGACATTTCAACAAACCTTCCCGGTGTAACATTGGATAGTAATGGCGTTTATCTCTTCTCTTTGTCGTACACAGGTGTGCAAACTGACGTTTTCACCAGCATTGATCCACAAGGAAACTATACTGCATCGGCAGATATCTATTTGCAGTATACCGCTCCCGTTTTTGTTGCCGCTTGGAACCCGAATGGATTTGGTGACGACCGCGTACCAGCTATCGTAGCCATCATCGAAGAAGTTCCAGATAATACAAGCGTCAATGAAATCCGCAATGACCTCAACATCCGTGTATTTCCTAACCCAGTGCGTGACGAGTTGAACGTACGTATCAATGCAGAAAACGCCATCGGCGAGGTAAGCTATGATGTAATGGATATCGCTGGTCGCATCGTTATGAGCGGCAGCAAAATGGTAGAAGGCATGAACCACCAAATGACTTTAAGCGTTGGCCAGTTGCAAGAAGGTCTTTACACCATCGTAATGAAGACCAACAAAGGCTTTAACACTAGCCGTTTTGTAGTAACCAAGTAATGTAAATCACTTTTTGTGAAAAAGGGAGGCCGCTTGGTCTCCCTTTTTTTATGCCTTGTGCTACCAGCGCCCTGCTTTGGTTTGTGCACCTTGACTTAGAATTTTGTATTTTTGTGATTCTCAAAAAATCGCTCCGACTTTATGGAAACCAAAATCTACCAGCCCAAAAACCACATCCGCATAGTAACCGCAGCCTCTTTGTTCGATGGACACGATGCAGCGATCAACATCATGCGGCGGATATTGCAGAGCAGTGGTGCCGAAGTAATCCATTTGGGCCACAACCGCTCGGTAGCCGAAATTGTGAACTGCGCCATCCAGGAAGATGCGCAAGCCATTGCCATTACCAGTTATCAAGGCGGTCACGTAGAGTTTTTCAAGTACATGTACGATTTGCTAAAAGAAAAAGGGGCCGAACACATCCTGCTTTTTGGCGGGGGCGGCGGCACCATTTTACCCAGCGAAATTGAAGAGTTGCAAGGCTACGGCATCACCCGCATCTATTCGCCCGACGACGGCCGCTCCATGGGCTTGCAAGGCATGATCAACCATTTACTCGAGTCGTGCGATTTCGCTACCGGCATGAGTTTGAACGGTGAACTGGGCCACATCCTTCAAAAAGATCCGTTGAGCATTGCCCGCATCATTTCTACCGCGGAAAACAACCCCGACCTATACGCCAGCATTCGTGGCAAAATCACCGAAATGATGGCTACCTCGGCCAAAACCAAGCTAACACCTGTACTCGGCATCACCGGTACGGGCGGCTCAGGCAAATCGAGTTTGGTTGACGAACTGGTGCGCCGCTTTCTCCTCGACTTTATGGAAGATGGAGACGTAGAAAAAGGCAAAACGATTGCCATCATCTCGGTCGATCCCTCCAAACGCAAAACAGGCGGTGCCTTGTTGGGCGATCGCATACGGATGAACAGCATTAACAACGCGCGGGTGTACATGCGCTCCTTGGCTACGCGTCAGAGTAATTTGGCCTTGAGCAAATATGTGCAAGACGCGGTAGATGTAACCAAAGCGGCTGGCTTCGACCTCATCATCCTCGAAACTTCCGGCATTGGTCAGAGCGATACCGAAATTATCGAGCACAGCGATATGAGTTTGTACGTGATGACGCCGGAATACGGTGCCGCCACCCAGCTCGAAAAAATCGATATGCTCGATTTTGCCGATCTGATTGCCCTGAATAAATTCGACAAACGTGGTGCCCTCGACGCCCTGCGCGATGTGCAGAAGCAGTTTCAGCGCAACCACCAGCGCTGGGACGAAAAACCCGACACCATGCCAGTATTTGGCACCATCGCCTCCCAGTTTAACGATCCGGGCATGAATCAGTTGTACCGCTCGGTGATTGATCACTTGGTAGCCAAAACCGGTGCCCCGCTTGATAGCAACTTTGCTGGTTCGGATGAGATGTCGGAGAAAATTTTCATCATTCCACCACACCGCACGCGATATTTGAGTGAAATCACCGAAAGCATTAAGCAATACGATACTTGGGTAGCCGAACAAGGTACCATCGCGCAACAATTATACAGTTTAAGCGAAAGTATTGCCCACCTTAAAGGCAGCAGCAAAGCCGGTGCGTCAGATGCCGATTTAAACACAACCATCGACACGCTTGCGCAACACTTTACCGCTTTGGAGCGCAAGCTTGCCGGCGAAAACAAACACATCCTCGACACTTGGGAGCAAAAAGTAAAGACCTACAAAGACCCTGTTTTTACCTACCATGTGCGCGGCAAAGCCATTGAAGTGGCTACTCACACTGAAAGTCTATCGCATCTGCAAATCCCCAAAGTAAGCATGCCGAGCTACAAAGCTTGGGGCGATGTGCTGCGCTGGAACCTACAAGAAAATGTGCCCGGTGAGTTCCCTTACACCGCTGGGGTATTCCCTTTTAAACGTGTAGGCGAAGATCCAACACGTATGTTTGCGGGAGAAGGTGGTCCTGAGCGCACCAACAAGCGTTTTCACTACGTATCGCATGGTTTACCTGCCAAGCGATTGAGCACGGCCTTCGATTCAGTGACCCTGTACGGCAACGACCCAGACCACCGGCCTGATATTTACGGTAAAATCGGCAATTCGGGCGTGAGCGTATGCTGTTTAGACGATGCCAAAAAGCTGTACAGCGGCTTCAACCTATGCGCTCCAGCTACTTCGGTGTCGATGACCATTAACGGACCTGCACCCATGCTCCTCGGCTTCTTCATGAATGCCGCCATCGACCAGCAGTGTGAGTTGTATATCCACGAAAACGGCTTGGAAGAAGAGATTGAAGCTAAAATTGAAGCCATTTACAAGGCCAAAGGGGTAGCACGACCACGTTACCAAAGCAACAACCTCCCCGAAGGCAACGACGGCTTAGGCTTACTGCTGTTAGGCGTTACAGGCGATCAGGTTTTGCCAGCCGATGTTTATGAAAACATCAAAGCCCGCACCCTCAGCAGTGTGCGTGGCACCGTGCAGGCCGACATCCTCAAAGAGGACCAAGCCCAAAACACTTGTATTTTCAGCACCGAATATTCGCTTCGTTTAATGGGCGATGTACAATCGTACTTCATCGACAACAACGTGCGAAACTTTTATTCCGTGTCGATTAGCGGCTACCACATTGCCGAAGCGGGTGCCAATCCCATATCGCAACTTGCCTTTACCCTGGCCAACGGCTTTACCTTCGTGGAGTATTACGTGAGTCGCGGCATGGACATCAACAAATTTGCGCCCAACCTCAGTTTTTTCTTCAGTAACGGCGTGGACCCGGAGTATTCGGTGATTGGTCGGGTAGCTCGTCGCATCTGGGCCAAGGCCCTCAAGCACAAGTACAAAGCCGATGAGCGCAGTCAGATGCTCAAGTACCACATCCAAACCAGTGGTCGCTCGTTGCACGCACAAGAAATCGACTTCAACGACATCCGCACAACCCTGCAGGCGCTGTATGCTATTTACGACAACTGTAATTCGCTGCACACCAATGCCTACGACGAGGCCATTACCACGCCCACCGAAGAAAGTGTGCGCCGGGCCATGGCCATCCAGCTAATCATTAACAAAGAGTTGGGCTTAGCTACTAACCAAAACCCTTTACAAGGCTCGTTTATAATCGAGGAACTTACCGATTTGGTGGAGAGCGCGGTGTTGACCGAGTTCGACCGCATTACCGAGCGCGGTGGCGTGTTAGGTGCCATGGAAACCATGTACCAGCGCAATAAAATTCAGGAAGAAAGCATGCATTATGAGATGCTGAAGCATACCGGCGAGCTGCCGATCATTGGGGTAAACACCTTTTTGAGCAGCAAAGGCTCCCCGACCATTTTACCGGCGGAAGTCATTCGCGCAACCAGTGCAGAAAAGGAATACCAAATTACCATGCTGAACACCCTGCACACCGCCCATGCCGACAAAGCGCAGGAACTGTTGAAAAAAGTGCAGGAGGCTGCCATCCAAAACGACAATGTGTTTACGGCGATTATGGAAGCAGCTAAATACTGCTCTTTAGGTCAAATTACCAATGCCATGTTTTTAGTTGGTGGACAATACCGCCGCAATATGTAATGGCTTTGCTGTATTTTCGCTCCATGCGTTTGCCTATGTTGCTGAAGCTGCTTATGTTTCTGAAGCTGCTTGTGTTGCTGGTGCTGCCGCTAACGGCTTGGTCGCAGATAGTTAATGGCACGTCTGGAAGTGCAAGAGGCGATAGCGTGCTCACAAACAATACGGCTACTGATTCAATAAGGGCAGCCATTAGTCAAGATTCAGCGAGGTTAGTAGCCGGTCGTTCACTGGTAAGCGAGCCCATTTCTATGACGGCAATTACAACCCTACCGCCAGTCGCTTCCCGCAAAAAAACGAGCCGCAATGCCAATTTAGAAGGCGTTGTGCTTACCTATCAAATGGATTTTTTACGGGGATTAGCGGGTGCGCCGGTGCAATTACGGCAGTTGCGCTCGGGTGGCTTTTCAGTTACGATCTATTTCAACCAAAAATTGGGGAAATCTAAGTTCAGTTATGCCGCTGGTGCAGGCTTGTCAGCCCGCAATTACTTCAGCAACTTACGCGATTGGCAAACGGGGGCAGTTTGGCCTGATTCGCCTGAGGTGAAGAACAAACACGTGTTTACTACGTACGAAGTAGTGCCTTTCGAATTGCGCTATACGCAGCGGTTGGGCAACAGCAACAAATCCTTCAAAGTATCGGCTGGTTTGAATGTTGGCTATACGGCCTCCCTGAGTAGTAAATCAGAATTGGGGAGTTTGACGGAAAAGTACAAAGGCCGCGCCGATTTACTAGATTTGAACCCGTGGCGTACGGCTGTGATTGGCAGGGTAGGCTACCACCGCCTGGGGCTGAGTGTGTATTACGGTCTAAACGACTGGTTTCGCACGAATGCCATCAACGGCAGGCCTTGGTCGGTTGGAATGTCGTTATTGCTTTAGGTTTCAAAACACGAAGCACCCGATAGACTCGGAGGATTTGCAGTGGATTTGAAGGCGTGTAGGCTACCATTGTAGACGAGCGCTGTGCGGTTCGGGCTTAGCGCAGGTCAAGGTTTCAAAATCAAAGTTCCACGCTGGGAACAAGCTATCAGAAAATCAAGAGAAGTGCATCAATCGTGAAGGCCAAGGCAATTTTATCTATGCCGCGAGCGATCTGATTGGCGAAATCAAACCGAACCCGGCGAAGTAATGTTCTTTTTATACCGATTTTTCCTTTTCAACCACCTCTTGATAAAAAATGGTATCTGGCTCAGCACTAGCGCAACGCTTATGGTAACCAACAGGTATTGCCTCGGTAACATGTGATCGAGTAGCATGGCTAAAGCAATGAAGCCGATGTTGGTGGCATACAGCACGAGTGAAGCCTGCTTGTGGTTCAACCCGATGTCGATGAGGGTATGATGAATGTGATTACGATCGGCCGTAAAGGGTGAGCGTCCTTTTAAGATACGCACTGTAAACACCCGCAGGGTATCGAAAAGCGGAATGATGAGCAGGTTAAAAGCGTAGACTGCTGCGGCAATTGAAAAGAAAATATTTGGCTCATGTACCCGACTTTCTTGTATAAAGCGGATGGTGATAATGCTAATCATATAGCCCAATACCAAGGAGCCCGAATCGCCCATAAAGATGCTGGCCGTTGAAAAATTATAGCGCAAAAATGCAAATAACGACCCTATCAGCGTCAAACAAAGGAATACAAATACGACATCATCCATTCGATAAAACCAATAGGCGTAAGTACCCAACACGATTACACCAATACCAGCTGCCAAGCCATTTATACCATCAATAAGGTTAAATCCGTTCATAATAGCCAGAATGGCCACGGTGCTGATTACCACGGTAATCCAATAAGGCAAGTCGTGAATCTGCAAGAGTCCATAAAGGTTTGTAATGCGGATATCACCTTGAATAACTACAATGAGGGCCGACAATATTTGAGCAAACAGTTTTTTCCATGCCGGCATGGGGTACAAGTCGTCTTTGATACCTACCACAAATAAAATAAGCAAAGCTGCCATAACCGAGTTGAATCCGGTAATCTGGAGTCCTGCCGACCAAAACACAAAAGAGAAAAAAAAGCCTACAAAGAGTGCCAGACCTCCAAGCGTTGGAATGCGCGTTGCATGCTCTTTGCGGTGGTTAGGCTCATCGTACAATCGTTTGAGTTTCGCTAGGGTAATGATGCTAGGCACGCTGTAGTAGGTGATGAGAAAGGCCATCGCAAAGCTCAGAAACATTTCGAGCTGAAGGGCGTATTGTTGCACGGTAAGTGTTTGGTATACAAAAGTAGTAATTCGAACCGTAATATACCTTGCTTTAACCGCATCCGCACGTTAACCTGGCAGATGCCAACCTAAAGTCGTAAAAAAGCCCTCAAGGGGCTTAATTATTGTCGAAACAGCTAGCAGAAAGAATAGTTAGATTGCAATTGTATTGCATCTCAACCCTTATGTATATTTAATCACCAAAGTTAATGGCCCAAAGTTTCTTTTGGACCGGCTTCCAAATCAGGATTAAAACGCACCTTGTCGAGCTCCTCAAAACGTGAGTTGTTGCTCACAAACTCAGGCACCAATTCTTTAATTTTGGATACAATACGATTTTCATCTCCCAAACTAAGCACCTGCTTGAGATTTACCAACTGCTGTGAAACTTGATCGTAATCGTAAACCCGCACCTTGGCAATCATTATTTTTTCGTGGTGCGTAGGTTGTGTATTTTCAGTGGAGGCAAGCAGCTCTTCGTAAAGCTTTTCGCCGGGACGAAGACCCGTAAAACTGATCTGAATGTCTTTGCCGAGCTGCAAACCCGATAACTTCACCATTTTTTTAGCAATATCGAGGATACGGACAGATTCACCCATGTCGAAGATAAAAATTTCACCTCCCTCGCCTATCACGCCAGCTTCTAGTACCAATTGGCAAGCCTCTGGAATGGTCATAAAATAACGGGTAATGTCGGGATGGGTAACGGTAATAGGACCACCGGCTTCAATTTGCTTCTTGAAAAGCGGGATAACGGAACCGTTAGAACCTAGCACATTGCCAAAACGCGTAGTTACAAAACGAGTGGTGTTGACCATGGTGTTGTTCAAACTCTGGGTGTAAATTTCAGCGATGCGCTTGGTAGCTCCCATTACATTAGTCGGATTCACCGCTTTGTCGGTGCTCACCATCACAAATTTTTGCACGCCAAACTCCATCGAAAGGTCAGCGATATTCTGCGTCCCGAAAATATTCACCATTACCGCTTCATAGGCATTTTCCTCCATCAGCGGAACGTGTTTATAGGCGGCGGCATGAAAAACGTAATTTGGACGGTATTTCTTAAAAATCTGGCGCATTCGGCGCTCATTGCGGATATCGGCAATCACCAAACGTACTGAGCTTAAAAGCGCAGCATGTACTTTGCGTAGCTCCTGCTCCAATTCATACATGGGCGTTTCGCCTTGGTCAACCAAAATCAGCTGCGCGGGACGGTAGTGCAGCAATTGGCGTGCAATTTCAGAACCAATGGAACCTGCAGCACCTGTAACCATGACCACTTTTTCATAAACCTCATTCCGCACATTGTCTTTATCGAGCTGGATGACATCTCGCTGCAATAAATCTTCAATTTTAACCGCTTTTATTTGGCGTGAAGTCAACTCACCATTGATCCATTTTTCGATTGGTGGCACCGATTTAACCTTGATATTGTGCAACAAACAGAGGTCGATGATTTCCCGTTTGCGTATGTTGGAGATGTTATGAATAGACAAAATCACTTCATCTACATCCTTCCTTTCGATAAAATCGGACTCAAATAAAGCCACACTGTGAACACGCACGCCTTGAATGACTTTGTTCTGTTTGGTTGGATTGTCGTCGATGAAGCCCACCACATGGAAATAGGTGCTTTTATCTTGCGAGAAGGTGTTTTTCACCAACATGCCCGACGCTCCCGCGCCATAAATGAGCACATTTACCTTGGTACGGCCACGATCGAAAAGGGTGTGATAAATGGTTTTGAAGATAAAACGGCTACTAATAAGCAGGAAAGAACTAAATACAAAGTGGATGATCACCACCGAAATGGGTACAAAGAAAACATTGCTCTTGGCGCCTACGTATTTGTAGCTAGCCAAATTGATGATGGTGAGAAATATAGCGGCCGCACTCGAAGCCTTCACCAACTTAAAAGCATCCTCTACACTGGTATGCCGTACCACACCACTGAACGAACGGAAAACCAAAAAGGCAACCAGATAAAAGCCCAATACCAAAAGCGATTGGTCGAACACCAATTGCAAATCTACTTTTGAAAGCTCAAAATTGTGACGCACCACCACCGCCATTTGGAAGGAAAATGTCACCAAGGCCAAATCAATCAACAATACCAACCAGCGCGAAACAAAGCGATTGGCGTAAAGGCGCAGAAAGCGTGTGATCATAGGTTTGTCAATATAATTAAGGCAGGATCGGATTACATTTCAAATAAATGTTCAAAAAATCCAATTCCTCAAGCGTTCAGATAAACAAAAATCGACTAAATTTTTGAAAGTAACATGCCTTGAAGGAGGTATTTGTGAAAAACAACAATTATTTTACACTGATGGAGCATTACTAGTACATTGACAGCTGTTTTTTCCTAGTTCCTTCCTAACTTCATGGCAGAATGAGATATTTAATTTCTGCTTTTCTGCTTTTCTCATTGCTTCTTTTAGGCAGTTGTAAGAAAAACACCCCTTTGGCAGACTCAAATGTTTGGCTGCCCCAAGAACTCAAAACTTTATTTTTATTCTACCCAGGCACCTATTGGGTTTTCGAAGAATTAAATACAGGATTTGAAGATTCTATTTTTGTAACCAAGACGGTGCTTGACACCGTACCCATTCTGCACCCAGGAAGTAAAGAAGTCATTGGTCAAAAGGAACGTTTCGTAGTCACTTGCATCAGTCCTTTTTATGGTATCGAATTTGAAATAGCATCTGAAAGCCCAAATTTCTGTTATCAATTAGGCCCTGGCGCTCCTTGTCATTTTATTGCCCAGCGTCATATAAGAGACAACGCAGTTAGCGACCGCAGCCTTATCTATTTTTTCCCAGAAGAAGTTGGGAAACCCTGGCCTACAGAAAACAACGGTATTACCTATGAAACGATGCTAATAGATAGCATTTGGCCTAGTTTCAATTTAGCAGGCAACACTTATTCCCAAGTGAGAAGCATTCAATTGAGTCGTGACCCAACATTACAATACCAGTCTTCTTTA
>Ga0209284_10001750_pt1 | contig 32158 bp, 24 predicted proteins | sample FRY03_FD_187211 | JGI IMG/M metagenome (GOLD analysis project Ga0209284, IMG submission 187211) | Freshwater microbial communities from Lake Fryxell liftoff mats and glacier meltwater in Antarctica - FRY-03 (SPAdes) (version 2) | ecosystem: Environmental > Aquatic > Freshwater > Ice > Glacier... | reverse complement strand
TAATTTAGGACTTGTAGTTGGAAGCAATGGAACCATAGTAAAAACAGTAGACGGAGGAGTCAATTGGAATTTTATTTTTAGTGGTATTGGAGAAAGTCTTTATGGAATTGCTCCAGCAGCTGCCGGAAAAATATATACTTGCGGTGCCAATGGAAAACTTGCATCTTCTATTAACAATGGAGATACTTGGGTAGACATTCCTACTTCCTTTACAGGAATTGGATATAATTTTACCGACATACAATGTTTTGGAGCAGACACCCTAGTTATTTCTACTGACCAGCCATATATCGTGACAACATATGACAATGGTTTATCATGGAATTTGGTCAACAATGGAAGTACTTTTGGTTGCTCTTCCATGTTTTTTCGTAATGCTATAAATGGATGGGTAGGAACACAAGTGGGCGAAGTTTATTTTACAAATGATGGTGGATTAAGCTGGAATTTAACTTATCAAACATTGAGCAATGAACCCATAGGTTGTATTAAGTTTTCTGACCCACAAAATGGTTGGTTCTTCTCGGGAAATGAAGTATATCGAAGCGCCAATTCCGGTGTGGTTTGGGGAAGAGAAATAAATCCCAATCAATTTCATCTAAACGATATGGATTTCTTGATTGGTACCAACGCTTTGGCTGTTGGAGATGGATTAGCAACCATCATTGCTAGAAATAATGATATGTCTTTGAGTTTGCCGAGTAATACCTTGTGCACCGACAACTCTTACACTTTAGCTATTAACGCCATCGGCACCTGGCAGCCGGGAAATCAATTTAGAATTGAATTGTCAGATGAGTTTGGTGAATTTGTATTTCCAACTGTTCTTGGTTCAGTCAATGCTATTGGAACCACACCTGTACAAATCAATGTTCCAAATGGTTTAACAGATGGAATCGATTATAAAATTCGTGTTTTCTCGAGTCGCCCTCCGATGTGGAGTCCGCTTAATTCCTTACCATTAGAAGTGCGCACATCTCCTGATGCGTACATTGCTGCCGGTGGACCAACAGCTTTCTGTATTGGATCTTCAGTGACATTGTATGCCTTCACAGGCGCCAACTGGACTTACAAATGGTTTAAAGATGGAATTCTTATTACGGGAGCTACTGCAGATACTTTATTCGTTACGGCAACCGGTGATTATACCGTGAACACAAGTGATGGCACTTGCAATCTTACGTCTCCCATTACCGATGTGCTCGTATTCAATTGCAGTGGTATTGCCGAAAATGGCAACGAACATTTTTACAAAGTCTATCCGAATCCATCGCGTGATAATATCATTCTTGATAACAACGATTTAAAACAAATCGACCGTGTTCAAATTTCAGATATTACAGGTAGAGTTGTAAAGGTGATTCCAAATAATAATTTACAGAAATTAGAAATCAATATTTCTGATTTAGCCAATGGAATTTACCATATCACCATTTTGGGCGAAAGTCCTGCGCTGGTGAAGTTTATAAAAATGTAATTCAAGTTTAATAAAATTATTTTTAACAGGGACGGATTTAAATTCGTCCTTGTTTGATTTTACCCTTTTCCTATTCTTAATTTTACGATATTTACAGAACAACAATTATATCGTAAAATTATTCTTATGCATATTCTCAGGCTTGCTATCCTTCTGATTTTATTTTTCGATTCAATACAAGCACAAGTATTTTTTGAATTTAAAAAGAACAGCAGTCATGTGTATCAGTATACTTGGGGAGATGAGTTTGACGGCACAAGTTATAATCAGGAAAAATGGATGAGCGGGTATCCTTGGGCGCGACATTTATATTGCAGTTTGGATGCGAATTACTATTCAGATGGTGCTGATTTGTTACTGAAAGATGGGCTTATGAACATTACAGCACGCAAGGAAAAAGTAAAAGCGCGTGCTATACCCTACGAATCCAATGACTTCATGGTGCCCTGTGATAAAAAGCCTTCTATAAAAAATTTAATGGACTTTGATTATCAAAGTGGATTGCTTTATTCTAAAGAAAAATTTACATACGGACATTTTGAAATTCGTTTTAAGACTGCGGTAGATGCAGGTTTATGGCCGGCCTTTTGGCTCTTCGGCGCCGACAATCAGGAGATCGATATTTTTGAGATGGGAGGAGGAAGAAAAAGCGATTTTCATGTGGATGTACATTGCAAAAGCGGTTGTAAAAACTATCCGGTATTCGCCGGGCTTTTCAGAAAAAATTGGGGCGATTACATTAGCAGCAATGCCGACTGGAGCAAGGACTTTCATATCATCGGCATCACTTGGGAAAAAGAAGGCATCACTTGGTATTTAGATCAAAAACCTGTGGCCTGGTGGAAAGGTTCATTTCATGATCCATTGGCATTGATTGCGAATTTAGCAGTGACCGATAAAGCCGGAAGTATCGGCGGCAAAATTTCTTCAGATGCCATATTCCCTGCGAGTTTTACCATCGACTACATTCGTGTTTGGCAAGAAGTGGAGATGGGTTCATCCCGAACAACATTGGTGGCAACAAAAAAATTAGAATCTCCTGAAATCAAGACCCCAGCCCTACTTAAAAAGAAAAGTAGACCCGAATACAAGCGCTCTAAATTAAAAAACGCTTCCGAAAGAGTTTTTGTTAGCATGCCCGATACCAGGACATTGCAAATAAATCGAGAAGGTCCTTTGTCAGATAATATTCAAATTCAAGTGAAGAACAGCGAGGGCAACAAGCTCATTTTGGAAAAACAAATTCGGTTCAAATCGGAAAACATCTCGCTCAACAACTTACCTCCAGGAAAATATCTTGTCATTATCAAAAATAATCAACTTGAACAGTCCATTCTCATTGAAGTGCGTTAGAACCCGACTGAATCGCTAATATTAGGTTCTTGAATTTTAGTTTTCACGACTATCTTTGTATCGTAAATCCCGGAAAATCTTATTATGAAACAATTCTTTAAAATGTTCTTTGCGTCGATGCTTGGCATGATGGTCGGACTCGTCGCATTATTCTTTTTATTCCTTTTTATTATTTCCATGATGGTTTCATCCATTCAAAAAGAAGAAGTTGCTTTAAGTAAAAGCAGCATTTTGCATTTGGAATTGAATCAGGCTTTGAAAGAAAGAACGTCCAAAAACCCTTTAGACGATTTTAATTTTGCTGATTTTTCTTCAAATCAACAACTAGGATTAAATGACATTCTTACAACAATTTCAAGAGCTGCCAAGGATGAAAAAATAAAAGGCATTTACATCGACATTCCCGTTTTAACAGGTGGAATGGCCAGTGTAGAGGAAATCAGAAATGCATTGATCGATTTCAAAAAATCAGGGAAGTTTATATTTTCTTTTGCCGATTATTATTCTCAAGGCTCTTACTATTTAGCCAGCGTTTCTGATAAAATATTTTTAAATCCCGAAGGTCAAGTCATGATTAATGGCTTGGCAGCACAACTGATGTTTTTCAAAGGCACTTTCGAAAAATTAGAAATAGAACCGCAAGTTATACGTCATGGCAAATTCAAGAGTGCTATTGAGCCATTCATCCTCGATAAAATGAGCGATGAAAATCGCGCGCAAATTGCTGCGTTCGTTGATCCTATCTGGAAACATCTTTCTGATGAAATTTGCAAAGCAAGAAAAATTGATCCTGCAGTATTCAAAAATATGGTCGACAGCATGCAATTGCAATCAGCCGCCGACGCAAAGCGTTTGAATATTGTAGATGAATTAGCTTACTATGATGAATTCACTGCCCAACTGAGTAGAAAGATAGGCTTAAAGTCCGACAAAGATCTTCCTCTTATTTCCTTAAGAAAATACAACAAAACTCCGAATAAAAACGCAGGTAAATTTTCGATGGATAAAATCGCGGTCATTTATGCAGTGGGTGACATTGGCAACGGGAACGGCGATGATGAATCGATAGGTTCCGATAAATTATCTGCTGCAATACGCAAAGCGCGTTTGGATAATAAAATAAAAGCCATAGTGATGCGCGTTAATTCTCCAGGTGGTGATGCCCTCGCTTCCGAAGAAATTTGGAGAGAAGTGATGTTGGCAAAAAAAGCAAAACCATTTATTGTTTCGATGGGCGACTTGGCAGCATCGGGCGGATACTACATCAGCTGTGCTGCCGATAAAATCGTTTCTCAACCTAATACTTTAACCGGTTCCATTGGTGTTTTCGGAATACTTTTCAATGCCGAAAAAATGCTGAAGAATAAATTAGGCGTAACCACCGACGTATACAAAACAAATCCACATACCGACATGGGCTCCATCGCACGACCATTAAGCAGCACGGAAACATTGTTATTGCAAAACGAAGTGAATCGCATTTATGATTTATTTACCAAACGTGTTGCCCAAGGAAGAAAATTATCACAAGCGCAAGTAGATAGTATTGGACAAGGTCGTGTTTGGTCGGGATTAAATGCTTTGCAAATAGGATTGACCGACACCATCGGCGGCATAGAAACTGCAATTGCCATCGCTGCGAAGCAAGCTAAATTAACAGACTACCGTTTAATTGAACTCCCTACTCAAAAAGATCCTTTGCAGGAAATTGTTAACGATATTTCAGCCGAAGCCAAAGTAAAAATCATGAAAGAAGAAACCGGCGATAGTTATTCTTATTTGAAAGCAGCGAAGGATATTTTGAAATTAAAAGGCGTGCAGGCTTTGAGTCCGTATAATGTGGTATTTAATTGAATTAAAATAATTGGCGAATCGTCGTATACTACTCACCGAGGGATGCATGAGTGTTTAATGTATAAATTAATATTTGACGATTATCCTTTTGCGAACTTAGCTTCTTTGCCACTTTGCGGGAGAAATAGAGTTCTCTTTTGTTTGAATTATTTTCCTTTTGATAACATCACTAAACCTGCCAAAAAAGAATCGACATTGCTTAGGATTTTAGATTCACCTACTCAAAGATGTTTTAGCATTGAATAATATTTCTGTTTCACGCAAAGAGGCAAAGAAGCTAAGATCGCTAAGCTTTACTCGAAACAAAATACACTCTCAACTCCTGACTTGTCCAAATTAGGTCAGCAGATTGTTTTTTATTTTGTCAAAACCAAAAGTGATATTTAGCTTTGATAGTAATTCGTATAGAAACGTAAAATGCACTCCTAAAAACTTTGTTTTCTTAACATTTTCGATATTCGATTAGTGCTGCTTTCGAATAGATTGAGTTGCTTGTATACTTTTTCTATGTAATCATTAGCGAGAGAAATCAAGTCAACATTCTCTGGTTCGTCATGAGCTGTTCCTATATGCCTAACAATTACTCTTTTTCTATTTTCAATCTTATAAACCTGGATCGAACTGGAGTTTGCCGCATATTTTATTTGCCTTATTTTATACATTTTGACCCATTAGGTCAGCAAATTACAAAAAAACGAAAACTAATGGGCACATTATCACACATATATAATTCAATGAATTTTAAGCGGACAAGTCAGAAATAATATTTCTGTTTCACGCAAAGAGGCAAAGATCGCTAAGCTTTACTCGAAACAAAATATACTCTCAACTTTAATTATGTATTGCTTTCCTTGATAAAGTTAGTTTATCGTTGTTTATAATTGTATGAAAAGCATTACCATTCTATAAGTCTTTCTCTAATGGAGTATTCTTAGGCGTCTCCATAAACTCATAATTCACATCCATCACTGCTCGGTGTTCCATTTGTTGAACATATTTCAACTCGGCTTTGGCTCCCATGAAAATAAATAATCCAATGAGGATTAGCATCGGATTATAAAACCATCCCACTATCACGAACAAGACGGAGATCAACTGCCCGATGCGTGCCGCAATTTTTGTTGCTTTCGACTTGCTCAATTTCATAGATAAAAGTGAACGCAACACTCTTCCTCCATCCATTGGAAATGCAGGAATCATATTAAAAATCACCAACGAAATATTCACCAGAAGTAAATTCACTAAAAATGAATTTGAATTGATATCTACAAAATCAAAAGCCATGGGTAAACCTTTTCCTAAAAACATAATGAGTAATAAAACGATGATGATGGCCACATTCACCAAGGGACCGGCAACAGCTACAATTAATTCCTGAACGGGCTTTTCAGGTAAACGTTCTAGGCGAGCCAATCCCCCTATGGGTAAAAGTGTAATGTCCTTGGTGGGAATTCCATATCGTGCTGCTGAGAGAGCATGCCCGAACTCATGCAAAAGAACACAGAAAAAAACGGAAAGCAGAAATAATAATTCTTCGCCTATCTCCTTCCATTCGCTTCCCTCAAAAAATGAATTCCCTGCTACCCAAACCAGCAAAAGCAGGAAGGTCCAGTGAATAAACACTCCAATATTTCGATACGACCCAATTCGAAAGGCTCCTTTCATCATCTTTTTAATATTCTACAAAGATAAGAAGGCTTGGCATCATTAATTGAAGTTTTCAATTTATTCAAATAATTGATTGAATTAACTAATTCTAATGATTCATCTTACCCTTCAGAAGAATCTTTAAAAAATACTAAACAAGCTTGGCTTTAATAAAAAATTAAACGTAATATAAGTAGTTAATTGCCTAGTACAAATGCAATTATTCACGCAACGTCGCAGAATTAATTTTGCAAAAAAACAAACCTAGATCATAGCGAAATTATAAACAACTGAAGAATATTTTTTTTTACATTTTTCAATAAATACGATACATTTCTCCATGGAATACAAGGACAAAAAAAATGAAATTAAAGTACTTGTTCAAAATTTAAATTTCTTTTACTATAAAAACAGCGTCTCGGCGTATACGCGTGCGTGAGAAAGAAAAACCAATAAATTATTGAATAATTGTACTTATTCGACCCTGCTTAATAGCTTTTTAATATTTTTATCGAAATCTCAGGAAAATGGAGAATCAAAAAATAGCAGACGTATTGGAGGAAGTGGCTAAGCTAATGGAATTGCATGGCGAAAATCCCTTTAAAATAAAATCATACGCTGTAGCGGCAAGTAGAATTGAACGTCTCGAAGAAAAGTTGGAAGGGAAATCCAAAGAAGAGCTGGAGCAAATTAACGGCATAGGGAAAAGTTTGAGTCAGAAAATATTTCAACTGATGGAAGATGGTAGTTTTCCTGATTTGGAAGATTGGCTTTCGAAAACTCCGACAGGTGTGTTGGAAATGATGAAAATAAAAGGAATTGGTCCGAAGAAGGTAGCTGCACTTTGGAAAGAACTGCAAATTGAATCGCCGGGAGAATTGCTGTACGCTTGCAATGAAAATCGCTTGGTGGCATTGAAAGGCTTCGGAGAAAAGACGCAAGACATCATCAGGAAATCGGTAGAATTCAAAATCTCACAAAAAGGACTTTTCCATTATGCTTTGGCGGAGTTGACTGCAAAGATTTTTATGGACGCCTTGCAAAAATCGAATTCAGAAATTGATTTGATGATATGTGGAGACATCAGAAGGAAATGTGAAATTGTTTCAGAGATAAAATTCATCAGCAGAAAATCGCACCTTCAAAAGTTAAACGACGCTCTAAAAAAATTGCCTGCCGATTTGTTTCAGACAAAAAGCACATCTGAAGAAATAATTAATTTAACTAGCGCAGCCGGAATTCCAATTCAGATATTATTTTTTGCGGATGAAGAAATCCATTTCCAACTTTGGAAAGAAACAGGAAATGAAGAACACATAGAACATTGCTTATCATTAAAAAACACATCCCTTGAAAGTTTGAAATTGATTAGTTCCGAAGAAAACATCTACCAAGAATTCGGACTCCCTTACCTCCTACCCGAATTACGCGAGGGAAGAAATGAAATCAAAAGAGCTTTGGTAGGAAACATTCCCGCCGAGCTCATCGACATGAAAGACTTGAAAGGCATTTTACACAATCACAGCACGTACAGCGATGGAAAAAATTCGCTTAGAGAAATGGCGCAGGCTTGCAAAGATTTGGGTTTTGAATACCTCGGCATTTGTGATCACAGCAAAAGTGCAGGTTACGCGGGCGGACTAAGTATTGAGCGCGTCGTTGAACAACAAGCGGAAATAAAAAAACTAAATTCAGAGTTGGCGCCATTCAAAATATTTTCCGGAATTGAATCCGATATTTTAGCAGATGGAAGTTTAGATTATCCTGATGAAATATTAGCAAGTTTTGATTTTATTGTTGGCTCTGTTCATTCCGGTTTACGCATGGACGAAGAAAAAGCAACGACACGATTAATAAATGCTATTTCAAATCCGCATATTACCATACTCGGACATCCTACAGGAAGATTATTGCTTTCGCGCGAAGCTTATCCCATCAATCACCAACAAGTCATTGAGGCTTGTGCAAAATTCGGTGTTGTCATCGAGCTCAATGCACATCCATATCGCCTCGACCTTGATTGGCGCTGGATTGAATATGCAGTGGAAAAAGGCGTAAAAATATCCATCAATCCCGACGCACATTCCACATCTGGGTATGGGGATATGTATTACGGAGTTTGTGTGGCACGCAAAGGATACCTTACAGCAACAGACTGTTTCAATGCAAAAAGCATAGAAGATATTAACAAATACTTCCTAGAACGGAAATCGAAGCTTGTTCGTCTGAAGAATAATGCTTAATTTTATGCTAGTGCGTTAAAACTCTCTCATGGCCATTATTAGCTCGGTACTTTCTTGGATTATGAAGCAGCGAATGCATCAGATCGAGTTATTCATCAAATTTCCGAATGAAGTGCAGCAAGATTTATTAAAGCGCTTAATTTTAAACGCCCGTTATACCGAGTTCGGAAGACGATTCGATTTTTCTTCTATCAGCAGTTCCAAAGAATTTAGAAATCGAATTCCCTTGCAGGATTACGAAAGCCTAAAGCCGTACATCATGAGATTAAAAGAAGGCGAGCAGCAATTGTTATGGCCGAGTGATGTGCGATGGTTTGCAAAATCGAGTGGCACAACAAATGATAAATCGAAATTCATTCCCGTAACTAATGAAGCACTCGAAGAATGCCACTACAAAGGTGGGAAAGATTTGCTGTGTTTGTATTTTCACAACAATCCCGAGACACAACTCTTCAACGGAAAATTGTTAACCTTGGGTGGAAGTCATCAGTTAAACTCCAATGCCAACGATTCATTTTATGGAGATTTAAGTGCGATACTCATTCAGAATTTACCCTTCTGGATACAATTGTTTCGCACACCGGAACGTTCAATAGCCTTGATGGATGAGTGGGAAGAAAAAATTGAACGCATTGCCGTAGCGACCATCAACGAAAATGTAACCAACATCGCCGGAGTTCCTTCTTGGACTTTAGTTTTATTAAAACGCATACTTGAAATCAGCGGAAAAAAAGATCTTACTGAAGTATGGCCTAACCTCGAATTGTTTGTGCATGGCGCCGTTAATTTTACTCCGTACAGACAGCAATTCCGACAATTGATACCGAGTGCGCAGATGAATTACCTCGAAACCTATAATGCATCAGAAGGATTTTTCGGGATCCAGGATCAGCCGAATTCGGAAGAGATGTTATTGATGTTAGACTATGGTATTTACTATGAATTTTTACCGATGTCGGAATGGAACAAAGAATTTCCGGAGACCATCACACTCGATCAAGTGAAGATAAATGAGAACTACGCCATGATCATTACCACCAATGCCGGATTATGGCGTTATAAAATTGGCGATACCGTTTGCTTCACTTCATTGGATCCTTTCCGCATTCGCATCACAGGACGCACGATGCATTTCATCAATGCCTTCGGGGAGGAACTCATCATCGACAATGCTGAAAAAGCTTTAGCCACTGCTTGTAAATCGAGTGGAGCCATTATAAAAGATTATACTGCTGCACCGGTATATTTTGATTCCAATAGCAATGGCGCACATGAATGGCTCATCGAATTTGAAAAAGAGCCTATCGACCTCAACGATTTCTGCATTTACCTCGACAATGCTTTGAAACAATTGAACTCCGATTACGAAGCCAAACGTTATCATGACAAAGTATTGCGTCCGCCGATGGTGAAAAACTTACCACAAAATACATTTTACAATTGGATGAAATCGAGAGAGAAATTAGGTGGACAACATAAAGTGCCTCGACTCGCCAACGATCGAAAATATGTAGATGAAATTTTAAATAATTTATTAACGAATGTATAGAAGACAACTTTTATTCATTCTTGTATTCCTTTTTTCGTCTATGTTTTTAATGGCGCAAGATAGTATTACAACTTTCAGCAACGTTTCCGATTTTGAAATAGATCCTTTAGGAAATTGTTATTATTTAAGCAAAGATGATCTCATCAAAACCAATGCGCAAGGCAAAGAATTGGTTCGTTACAGCATGAAAAACCTTGGTCGCCCCGCTGCGATTGATGTAAATAATCCGATGAGAGTTTTAGTTTTCTATGCTTCGCAAGCTGTCATTCGGATTTTAGACAACAACCTCATCGATCAATCAGAAATTGACTTAAGAGCGCTCGGCATAGTACAACCAAAAGCCATGGCGGGAACTCCTGATCAGGGCATTTGGATCTTTGATGAAATCTCTGCTTCCCTCATTAAAGTTGATTCCCGACTCAACTCCACCGCCTACTCTGTAGATTTAACACAACTCACAGGAAGGAGACCTAACCCCAAGCGACTAATCGCCAATCAAAATTGGTTGGTGATGCTGGATCAACAAGGAATTATACTCTTCGATCAGTTTGGAACCAAGGTCAAGTCCATCCCCGTGGAAAAGCCCATCTCCACCCTCCAACTCAGCGAAAACAAGCTACTTTATGAGGAAGAAGGACAAATAATGACTTATAACATGAGTTTTAATGTCTTCCAAAAAGAAAATTACACCCTCCCAAAAAACGCTGTAAAAGCCTATTTTTCAGAGGGGAAATGCTGGTATTTATTCAACGAAACCTTATATTTCCCTCAATGAACTTTTCAACACATTTTGGTAGGCTAGATTACAGCAGTTATTTTTGATGCATTCGGGAAAAATTCTCCCGATTTCTATTTATAAAAATCAGATACATTGGCTACAAATAAAAACATGCATATTGCAGTGGCCGGAAACATCGGTTCCGGAAAAACCACGCTCACCAGTTTACTCGCAAAAAATTTGAAATGGGAACCGCATTACGAAGATGTAGATGACAACCCTTACCTCAATGATTTTTATGAGGACATGCAACGATGGTCCTTCAACCTGCAAATTTATTTCTTAAACAGCCGCTTCAATCAAATTATAAAAATTCGCAAAGCCAGCAAGACTGTTATTCAAGACCGCACCATTTACGAGGACTCCTATATTTTTGCACCGAATTTACATGCGATGGGATTAATGACCACACGTGATTTCAACAATTACCTCGAGCTATTCAACCTCATGAGTAATTTTGTACAGCCACCCGATCTTTTAATCTACCTGCGCGGAACGGTACCGGCTCTTGTACGGCAAATAGAAAAGCGCGGAAGAACATACGAAAACTCCATCCGCATCGATTACCTCAAGCGACTAAACGAACGCTACGAAGCTTGGATTTCACAATACGAATTGGGCAAAATATTAATTATCGACATCGACGACATCAACTTCGCCGAAAACCCTGAGCATTTAGGAATGGTGATTAATAAGATTAATGGGGAGTTGCACGGACTCTTTTAGCTGCAAGTCGTAGACCCAGACCGCGCAGCGCGTCATGGACGGAAGCTTTTTTTCTGATTCTAGATACCTTGGGATGTAGGCGAAGACGAAGTCCTTCATCCTCCCAACTCGAAATTTGTTTTTTAGTTACTTGTTGACAATAAATTTCCCATGTGCTACATCCTCATTTTGCGCTTGAAAAAAATAGAAATAAAGCCCGTTCTTTAATTCGGAGGTGTTGTAATTAATCGTACCAAAACAAGAAGAGACATTTTGAATATCCATTATTTTTCCACTTGGGTCAAGTATTTTCAGTGTGATGGAGCAATTTTTTAAATCATGGAAATCATAAATAAAAATAGCTGATTCTTTAGCCGGATTGGGTACAATGTTTACCAATCTCTTATCTAGAGCTTGCTTATTTCCTTTTGGATGCATCATTCTATTTGAGGAAGTAGTGAAGTCATAATTGTCTTCAGCACAAATATTATAGTAGAAGCACAGAATGTTTTGCGCCATAGTTTCAGCAATATTTTCTCTTTGTGTATTTGCTAATAAAATGAGTTCCTCTATTTTTTCAGGATTTAATTCATCCAATGTCATGTTTTGTTCGTAAACGGATTTTAAAAAATTAAAGTAGGATGTAAAGTCAGCAAAATCGGATAATTCCGATTCCGATAAATTAAAATATAGTGGTAATGAATCTATTAATTGTTGAGCTAATACATATTCATGCAAGGAAATATAATTATTAGCCAGCTCATATTTTCCGGCTATTGTACCGATGCGATTGTTCCAAAAATTAATTTGAGCAGAATAATTTGTAGTATCATTTAAATGGATGCTATCTTGAATCATATCATTTCTAAATTTCAATCCTGTAATTATTTGATTTGAAATCACAGACATTTTTTGTCCAATTTGTCCAAGAGTACTTTCCATATCGGTTCGAAATGTTTCGGTTTCCCAAGAAGATACAATCATTCCAATCATATAGGACGACAAAGGATTTGGAATTCCAAATTCTAAAAATTTAAGAAAATCAGTATTTTTTGTTGCGTCCGGATTAACAAGACAAATTTGCAATAACATGGCTTGAGGTAAAACCCAATTATTGGCGACTTCTCTTAAAACATCCTGAGAAACATAGGGTGATAAAGTTAATAATTCATCACGCAATTGAATAGCATCATTTGACCACGTTTGTTGTACTTGATTTAAAAGTGAATTTGTATTTCCACCATCTAAAAGTTGAATGTATGAATAAAGTAAATTGAGATATGAATTTTCCAGTTGATAATATTCGTTTTTCCAATTTAACCATTCGGTATCGGTCATAATAAAATTTGGTGAAGGATTAATCAAACTAGGGCAAGTGTTTGATAAAATTGTATTCGGAGAAAATATTTTTAAATTATTATTTAAAACAGGGCTTTGGGATAAAAGGTTGTTTGTATAATAATTAATTTGGAAGGATGGTTTATTAAAAAAATGATGAAACGCAATAGGTGCAGGGTTTGTAAATGTATTACCTGCTGTTATTGATTTGGAACCTTGATAAGCTTTAATTCCAGGAATGCTATTGTTTATTATTCCATCAGACACAAAAATGTCATACTCTTTATTTGAATTGTTAAGATTGCATATATATTCGAGTCCTGAGTTAAAGGAATTCATTTGATCGCCATTAGTTCCATACGCAATATTGCCATAACTTAAATCAGTAAAAGAATTTTTATAAATTATATTGTTCGAGCTTCCACTGCTGTTGATTAAAATGCCACGTGTAGAAGTTGAAGGGTTTGATGTATTACTTCCATTGAATCTGTTTTCTTCGATTTTAAAGCCCGAAGAGTTTTTCATCATGAGACCATACTGGTAATTGTTTATTTGAGATACATTACTTCCTATATCAAAATCATTATTTCTTATTATTACGTTATTTATTCCACGTACTAAAATGGCTAAATTATCACTTGTAAAATTAGAATTTTCAATTAAAGTGAAATGAGAAGAGCCAGTACTGATGTGGTCAATACCACGCCAAAGCCTATTGAAGCTAGTGTTTGCGCCAATAATAAATCCAGCATCCTTTGCATAGATTCCCCTTGTTAATGATGAATTCAGTGTGGTAGAAACGGTTTCAAACACGCAATTTGCAAATCTAAAACCATAACATTTATCTAATTTTACATGTATAGGAGCTGCTGAAAAAGGATAGTTAATTCCTGAACTAAAAATGGTATTTTGAAAGGAACTTACATTGGGTGTATTCTTTTGACCACTGGATACTATTATAAAATTTTGATAAGGTAAATAATCAATATCTATTTTATTATCCATGAAAGTAGCGTTATTACATTTTATTGTTCCACCGGAATAAATTTTGTTATCAAGTTTTCCGACTCGTATACCACATTCAGCAAATTCAATCTTTGAATTTTGTAATATTTCTACGTGACCTTGAGTAGCCAGATTATTTTGACTTTGACTGCTAGTCCCGAGCAATTCAATTCCTTTCCATGTATATGTATAATCGCATGGATCCCAATTATAATTTGAAGTGAATATTGAGTTTTTCAAAATCAAAGTGGAGCCCGGTTCAATGATGACTTTTGCATTCGGACTAAATCTAAAGGTCATTCCATCTATGGTTAATGTCGAAAAATTTTTAATCCTCAGTTCTTTAATTACATGTACTTCAGTTAGAGTGCCCAAAGGATTTGTTATAGCACCATAAGCCCAGGTTTGGATTAGATTTGAGCCTATTGCAGGAAATTCTAAAACGTCAGTAGTAACCACTGGTGATACAAAGCCAGGTGTGATCAAACTATAATCCTGCCCGTCGATTTGGTCGGGTAAAGTGTAAAGCGAAGCACCCAAAAATCCACCTTGCGGCAATGGACTAGGAAGTGTAAATGAACTGCTATTTAATATTATTGGAGAAATATTATTGGGGTCAAATGCACCTACATTATTAAACATTCCTCCCATTGAGGCGTACATAAAAGAGTTATTAGCCATTTCAAGTTGGGAGAATCCAAATCCAAGATTTGAATTGACTACCTGTGTAAAATCAGTAAAAAGTGGTATAGAATTTACGAGTGGTATTTCAATGGAGTAAATACCATCACTACCAGCTCCAATAAAAAGTTGCGTGCTCATGCCAGTGCTACTGCTTTTCTGCAAAAACTCAACTCCTCGAAAAGAATTGACATTATTATTTCCTGAAATACTTGGAATATTAAATCGCTTATATGAATTATTTAAATACTGCCCGCTGGCATCTAATTCCAATAGATGATAACGAAATTGAGTTCCATAAGTTGTATTATTTGCAAATGCATAACTACCCCATGCCAACCATCTACCATCAGGCGATAAATCTAATTCCTGAGCAAAAATTTCTGCTCCTGCATTATTGTTTAAGTTAGCAATTGTTGGATAAATTCTTCCATTAATTGTTACTGATCCATTAATATTAACAGTTATTTTTTTAATGCCTCCCACTGAAGAATTAATAGTCCCTGGTCCGGCTAGAAAATAGAGATAACGAACGTTTGCTGAAGTTAAGTTGCTAAGAGCTATTGCTCCAAATTCGGTGCTCGTGTAACCTTGATATTTTATTGTGTCAATCAAATAAGAAGTCAAAGTAAAACTATTCATGTCTAGAACGGTCTGCCAAAGACTAGAAGCACTTGTAAATCCTCCTGAGGTAGAAAAAATATTGAATTTGCGTTGGCAACTGCTATTATTACCAAAGGGAACAATAATTATTTCAGTTCCTCCAGATTTAATTGAGCCTAATTCATTATTATTATAGTCGAATACTTTATCATCCGCAACGTAAAATATTAGGTAACCTAACTCATCGTACATCCCATTCGCTACTCGTACAGTGCTACCAGCAGTAGAAATGCCACTTGCAGGCTGTATTTGATTTGGTACGGGCTTTGACAAATTCATATCCATTTTATTTGGCGAAATGTACCATTGATCCAATTGAGCTTGGGCTAAATTAAAATTGCAAAACAATAAAAGAATTGAATACAGAAATTGTTGATTTTTCATTTTATTTTTTACTTTAAAGTGCTATTAAAATTGCTATTTTATTTTTGTATAAGTATTTTCTTTGTGAATATTTTTTGCCCGCTTCGCAATAAAACAATATATACACCATTTGGTATATGTCCCAAATCAATGATTTCATTTGAATTATTGCTTATTCTGCAAGAATAAATACATTTATTGTTCATATTTAAAATCTCAATTTCAGAATTAATTTCAGGAATATTTTTCACTTGAATAGTTAAAAAGCCCGATGACGGGTTCGGATAAATATTAAACTCGAATAAATTATTTATTTCAACTATTCCAGTTCCTGTCAAAATCCTACCTAGGCTATCAGTCTTAATAATATAAGTGCCCGCAGGAGGAAATTGCGATACACCACTAATAATAAAACCATTATCTTTAGTTTGTCGAACAAAATAACCCGAACACGAGACACTAACAGAAAAAATGCGCGACCATAATGAATCGCCATTCATGTCCGTTTTTAATAAATATATTCCTGCCGCTATTACGCCACAAATAATAAACCCGGAATCCATCGTTTCCTGCACTGAATAAGCAACAGAACTTAAAGAACCACCATATAACTTTGTCCATAGTGTGTCTCCGTTTAAATTGGTCTTAATTAAAAAAGTATTGGTTTGAAAAGTGCTATTATTTACAGAATAGCCTGCAACTATGAATCCACTATCAGAAGTTTGTTGAATGGCCTGCGCAGCTTCTGTTTGGGAGTGATTAATTGCCCTTGTCCATAATGTATCTCCATTGATATTGGTGCGAATCAAATATACATCACTGCTTGAATTAGAGGTGCCTATTACCCCTGCCATGATATAGCCACTGTCTTTGGTGGTAGCAATACAACGTGAATCAGTGCCGAAGTTAGATGTATTATAAATTTTATTTGCCAATTGAACTCCATTACTATTAAAACCGATGAAATAAGCACTTAAGTTTGTAAGCGGAAAGGGCTTGTAATAACCGGTCACGCCATAACGAATATTGTTGATTGAAGCCATGCTGTTTCCATAGACCGCATTGGTTGCGCCAACGCCGATTGACAAAGTATTTGTCCAAAGTGTGTCACCATTGACATCTAGTCTTAGTATCCAGTTTTTCGAATAGAGTCCGCCATCGTATAATGCATTTAATAGGTATCCACTGTCTGGAGTTTGTTCTATGAACATAGCGTTTTCTGCACCTGGTCCAGAATAAATTTTTAGCCATTCTATGTTTCCTAAAGAATCTAATTTTGTAATTAAGGCATCATTTCCACCAAAATAGCTTTGTCCACATAAAACGTAGCCTCCATCAAATGTTTGTTGAATGCAATTTGCGCCAGAACTACCGAGAGTATCAATCACTTTTTCAAAGGTATTTTGGGCAGCAGCAGAAATACTGATTAACAGAAAAAAAAGAACTCGTAGGATTTTGTACATATACTTATTAAATTAATTCATTTAGAATGTATTGATAATCATATTTTGGAGATTTAATATGTTTTTAAAAAAATCAGAGAAAATCACAACCACCCCACCGTGGCTTGCATGGCATAACAACTCTGTTTTTAATCATCATAGCTTTAGCGAAGATGTGGCCAATTAATATCTCGTTCAAAGCTGTATCACAATTCAAATGAACTTCGATAATTTGGAATCTAGCTTAAAAAAAATCTTAATTCTGAATTCTGAATTCATTCAATCCCTTCACCACTTGCTTCGTCACATCTAAAGAATCATTCGCTAAAAGAATGCCGCCGCCACGAGAGTAGCCGAGAATGAAATCATACTTTTTGTTCTTGTTATAGGATTTTAAATAATTCATTAAATCGGCATGGATGCTATCCGTTAAATCGGATTCTTCAATTTTCAATCGATCCAATAAATTATCACGATCTTCCATCAAGGCTTGCTGTTTCCGCATCAATGATTCCTCACGCAACTGACGCTCACCGGCGCTCATGCCCTCTGCTTTTTCCTGATAAGATTTAATCTCACTTTCTAAACTTGCGCCACGGGCTGTCAATAAACGATCGAGGCTATCGCGCTTCTTTTCCATGTTATCCTGCATGGTTTTGAAAAGCGAATAACTATCCATCAATGAATCCGAATTCACAAAAACAATTTTCGATTGTGTTGCTTCCGCCGACACCGACACCGCATCATTTTCGGAGCTGCTAAATTGCTTGTAATAAAGGAAGGCTACGGCGATGAGTAGTATGCCATTGAGTATCAGGGAGGCTTGTTTCAATTTATTCTAATTTTTTACAAAGATAGAAAAGCTTTTATTAAAGGCATATTTGCCGTAGGCTATGTACCTTTGCCCCACATTAAAAGTATATGAGTATTAATCAAGAAATTAAAAAAAGAAGAACCTTTGCCATCATCTCTCATCCCGATGCCGGAAAGACGACCTTGACAGAGAAATTCTTACTTTTTGGAGGAGCTATTCAAACAGCAGGTGCTGTAAAATCGAATAAAATCAAGAAAAGTGCGACCTCCGATTTTATGGAGATTGAACGACAGAGAGGGATTTCGGTGGCTACCTCGGTGATGAATTTTGAGTACAACGATACTTTAATTACGCTACTTGACACGCCCGGCCATAAAGACTTTGCTGAAGATACCTACCGTACCCTCACGGCAGTAGACAGTGTGATTCTGGTGATTGATTGCCAAAAAGGGGTCGAGGAACAAACTTTTAAATTGATGGAAGTTTGCAGGATGCGCGATACGCCGGTAATTATTTTCGTCAACAAAATGGATCGCGAAGGAAAATATCCTTTTGATTTGTTAGATGAGTTGGAAGAGAAATTAAAAATACAAGTGCGTCCTTTAAGTTGGCCCATCAGTTTGGGACAAACCTTCAAAGGCGTTTATAATTTATTCGATAAAAGTTTATACGCCTTTACACCCGGCAGCGATAAAAAACCAGTGGGTGTTGCCATTACCGATTTAGCAGATCCTGCCATCGATAAATTGGCGGGCATGTACGCCTCGCAATTGCGCGAAGATGTAGAATTAATAGAAGGCGTGTATGAAAACTTCGATACCAAAGAATATCTCAGCGGAAAATTAGCGCCTGTATTCTTCGGTTCGGCCATCAATAATTTTGGTGTGAAAGAAATGCTCGACACCTTCATTGAAATTTCTCCGGTGCCGGGGAGTCGGCCTAGTGATAAAAGAGAAATCAATCCGGAAGATAAAAATTTCACAGGTTTCATTTTTAAGATTCACGCCAACCTCGATCCACGCCATCGCGATCGCATTGCATTTTTGCGTGTATGCAGCGGAAAATTTGAGCGCGGAAAATTTTATCATCATGTGCGCTTAGATAAAGACCTTCGCTTTAACAATCCCGCTACTTTTCTCGGACAAAGCAAAAGCATCGTCGACGAAGCTTATCCGGGAGATGTGATTGGATTGTACGATTCAGGAAATTTCAAAATTGGCGATACCATAACACAAGGCGAAGAACTCAACTTCCAAGGCATCCCAAGTTTCTCACCCGAGATTTTCAAAGAGCTGGTCAATTTGGATCCGATGAAATCCAAACAACTTGAAAAAGGAATCAACCAATTAACCGACGAGGGCGTTGCGCAATTATTTGTGCAGTACGGCGGCAATCGCAAAATTGTAGGCACAGTAGGAGAACTTCAATTTGAAGTCATCCAGTACCGTTTAGAGCACGAATACGGCTCATCCTGCAAATTCAATATGCTCAGTGTTTTCAAAGCCTGCTGGATCACCTCCGACGACAAAAACAAACTCGATGAATTTGTGCGCTTCCGCCAACACCAAGTAGCAACAGACAAAGACGACAACCTCGTGTACCTCGCCGACTCACAATGGATGCTTGATCAGATGATCAAAAATTATCCGGAGGTGGAGTTTCATTTTACTTCGGAGTTTAAACGTAAGGTTATCTGATTCTAGATGCTCGATTCTAGAAGATTCAATGCAATAATGTTGCAGCAATACTCTATACTTTTTATGGGCTTTGCATTTCCAGAATTAAAAAAAGCTTGATGCTTGGGGATTGAAGCTATAAAAAAGCCGCTGATTTATTATTGCCTGCCCACCTCTGCGGGATAGTCATGATTTCTTATGAAATAGTTTACAGATATACGAATAAATACGGATTTACGAATACGGCGTTTTTTCGCTTTCATTCTGCTTCAATCAAAAGTGTTTACGGATGTACCGATTTTTACGGATTTACGAATACGTCGATTTTTCGCTTTCATTCTGTTTCAATCAAAAGTGTTTACGGATGTACCGATTTTTACGGATTTACGAATACGTCGATTTTTCGCTTTCATTCTGCTTCAATCAAAAGTGTTTACGGATGTACCGATTTTTACGGATTTACGAATACGTCGATTTTTCGCTTTCATTCTGTTTCAATCAAAAGTGTTTACGGATGTACAGATTTTTACTGATTTACGAATACGTCGATTCCTTCTTCCACCAAACTGCCAATTTACCAATTTGCAATTCCATAATTAAAAAAAGCTTGATGCTTGGGGCTTGAAGCTTTAAAATGAGCCACTGATCTTTATTGCCTGCCCGCCTCGGCGGGATGGTCATGATTTCTTATGATTTTCGGTTCGTCAAAAAAACAACCAACAACCAACGACCAACAATTAACGACCAAAAACCAACAACCAACGACCAACGACCAACAATTAACGACCAAAAACCAAAAACCAACAACCAACGACTAACGACTAACGACCAACGACTAGCGACCAACAATTAGCGACCAGAAAACGCCCACTTCAAAAAATCCGGGAATACCTTGGCCCAAGTTTCTTCGTTGTGATGGCCGCCGGGGACTTCGACGTACTCGAGGTCTTTGCCTCGTTCGAAGCCGAGGGCTTCTAGTTCGTCGATGAGGTCGAGGGTGTCGTGGATGGAATCGATGACGCCGGTATTGTTGCGGTCGCTGAGTTCATCATCCGTTCCACATTGAAACCAAAAGTGCTGATCGCTTTTTGAATCGGTGGTGCGAATCATTTTATGCATGATGCGATCGCTATTGTCGTCGTAGCCATGCTTGTAATCCTTGCTACGCCACCAAAAAGATCCTGAAAAAACTCCGGCTTTGTAAAAGAGTTGTGGATAATTCCAAGCGATATCGAAAGCGGATAATCCGCCCAAAGAAAACCCGGCGATGGCCATTGATTTTGTATCGGACTTCACTCTGAAATTTTTTCGGATAAGGGGTAATAACTCGTTCACCACAAAACGGCTGTAGAGAACGGCTTTGTCGCCGCGGTTTTTATAATCGGGAAATCCGGAAACGCCGTATTCACGCATTCGGTTGCTGGCGTGAACTCCTACTACAATGATGGGCGGAATTTCATTACCTGAATAAAGTTGAGTCAGCGTTTTCTTTAATTCTAATTGATGGAGATTTTGTCCATCATTTAAAATCAATACCGGAAAATGATGGTTGCCAGTTTCCTCGTACCAGGGAGGTAAAATAATTTCAATTTTTAGTCGGCGCTTTAATGCTGCTGAAAAAAAATCTTCAATAAAAACAGATTTTACAGGTTGCTTGGGATGACTTGGCTCCTTTGCATTTTTCGATGTATTTTCGTTTTTATCGGACAAGAGCTCCATGAATGTTAACACGCTTCAAAAATACAATTCTCAATGCCTCAAATGTAAATGTTTTCAAGCAAGAAAATAATCTTTACAACAAAGCATTGTGAAAATCGATAAAATTATTTAGCATGGCTTGATATAGAGCGCATAATTTCATGCAAAGCCTGACAGCTATCGAATGCAATGTTTTTGATTTCTAGTTAAATGAATACTTTAGCCAATAGGATAATTCTCTTGATTAAAAAGGTCTCGCAAAGTGCGCAAAATAATTTTACGGATTAGTAAGTTTACAATTAGTTTAAATTTGTGTTTGTACTTAAATGGTAATTGAAAATCTCAAAGAGAACCTTTGCTAACTTTGCTCCTTAGCGGCCGATAGCTATCGGCCTGCGTGAAAAAATCGACGTAAATATTATTTCACCACCGTTTGGTATTGCAACTCCCCTCTTTCAATTTGCTGAACGATGGATTCGATAAGGGCATCTTCGCCTTTTGCATCGTATTCCGATTTAAGATTGGAACCGAATAATCGGGAAAGTCCCTGCCAGAAAAAGGCTTGTAAGGATCCTCTTAATTCTTTCACTAAGGCAAAGGAGGTAGATCCGGTTTCGCGATCAATTAATTTAATTAATATTCGGCCTTGGGTGACTGTTAATTTTTTAAGATCTTTTTCGAATTGGTTTTTTAATTCCTTTTCGGTTGTTTTGATAAATTTTTTCCTTTGTCGTTCGCTATCAATCTTACCAACGCTATCATTGATGAATTTTAATTGGGTGGATGCTAACTTCGCATAAGGATAAGCCCGCAATACATCGCGACGCAGTTTTAGATAAGCTTTCATGTTGGCTGCTGCTATTGGAGAAAGACTCGCAAAAATTTCGGCAGGAGCTAAATTGATGATCGGAATGGTATCTCCATTGACAACAGTTGCCAAAACTTTATACCTGCCATCGGGAGTTTGTATTTGTGCTGAACTGTGTAGGGAGAGGAGAAAAAAAGAAATTAGAATCAGATTACTTCTCATGTGATTCCTCCCATCTAAATAACATGCCAAATTACATACGATTTAATTTCCATGCCGAAGGTCCTTGTTTCATTTCCACCACCTGATTTTCTTGCTGCTTCTCATTTTGAAGGTAATAACCCATGATGGCCGCAGCCAATTTTTCATCTTCAGTTATTTCCGGATGGAGCATTTCAGGTTTAAAGAAATGTTTCACAAAATTAGTATCGAAGTTCCCACTTACAAAGGCTTCATGTTTCATTACGAAACGTCCGAAAGCCAATGTGGTTGCGCAGCCTACAATAATGTACTCATCAATAGCACGAATCATTCGCTGTATCGCTTGCTCACGATTTTCACCGTAGGTAATTAATTTCGCAATCATCGGATCATAATAAATCGGAATGTCCATGCCTTCTTCAAAGCCGTCATCTACACGCACGCCTGGACCTTGCGGGCGAACATAACGTGAAAGCTTTCCGATATCCGGAAGAAAATTATTTGTTGGATCTTCTGCATACACACGCAACTCCATGGCATGTCCGTTGATTTTTAAATCTTCTTGTTTGAAAGAAAGTTCTTTTCCTTCGGCAACTAATATTTGTTCGCGCACTAAATCAACACCTGTAATCATTTCCGTAACGGGATGCTCCACCTGTAAGCGGGTGTTCATCTCCAGAAAATAGAAATTCAATTTCTCATCCATCAAAAATTCAACGGTGCCGGCACCTGAATAATTGCATGACTTCGCCACTTGCACAGCACATTCTCCCATCGCTTTGCGAAGTTCCGGAGTCAACAAAGAACTCGGTGCTTCTTCCACTACCTTTTGATGGCGACGTTGAATCGAGCATTCCCTTTCGAAAAGATAAACGATATTTCCAAAATTATCGCCCAATACCTGTACTTCAATATGTCGGGGAGAGGAGACGTAACGCTCAATAAAAACCGCTCCGTCACCAAAAGAACTCTGCGCCTCCCCCACTGCCCGCTCGAGCATTTCCTCGAACTGACTTTCCTCTTCCACAATACGCATCCCTTTACCACCGCCTCCGGCAGCGGCTTTGATAAGAATCGGAAATCCTACTTCTCTTGCCACTTTCTTTGCTTCATTAATATCACTCAAGGCATAATCGGTTCCGGGAACCAACGGAATATTATATTCGTTGGCAGCTGCCTTCGCCGAAAGTTTATTACCCATTAATTCCATGGCTTCCGGAGATGGTCCAATTAAAACCAATCCTGCTGCTTTCACTGCACGAGCAAATGCAGCGTTCTCCGATAAAAATCCATAACCGGGATGAATTGCTTGTGCTCCTGTTTTTAATGCTGCATCAATAATTTTATCAATCACCAAATAACTTTGTGAAGAAGGCGAAGGACCAATATACACCGCTTCATCGGCATAACGCACTTGCAAAGATTCACGATCGGCATCGGAATAAACAGCCACGGTTTTAATTCCCATTTCGCGTGCAGTACGCATGATCCTCAAGGCTATTTCGGCACGATTTGCAACAAGTATTTTAGTAAATTTCATAAAACGAAATTACAAATAACAAGCTCATCACAAACTTTTTAGAAACATATCTATTAACAAAATCCCTTTAAAGAAGAATTCCCAGTTCTTTAGGACTTCCTTTTCTCACGCGGAGCCCGATTGCCATCGGGCGCAGAGGCGCTGTTTTCGATGAAACAAATTGAATCATTACAGAAGGAAGTATCTATTGTTTTTTTGAAAGATGCTATTTTTAAAAGGTAAGTATGAGTACCTATTTACCCTATTTAGGGCATTTCTTAATATTATTTGAAAAAAAGACTTTTTCATTGTAATAAACCTTATTCTAAAATAATTAAAACAGCGTTCCTGTGTCTCCGCGTGAAAATCTGGGAAATCAAAACAAAAAGGATTTAGCTAGAAATCATTCGAAATTATTCTATTCCCAAAGTCAATTGGTGAATAAAATATTTCATCTACAAAAAAAAGCCCGGTGAAAACCGAGCTTTTTCTATTTGTTGTTTGAATTTCTATAGTGCTTTTTGCACTAAATCTGCTGCTTCTTTTAATTCGATGGCAGAAGATACTTTGAGTCCGCTTTCATCAATTAAACGTTTTCCTTCATCGGCATTGGTGCCTTGCAAACGCACAATGATGGGCACCGGAATTTCTCCAATGTTTTTGTATGCATCAACAATTCCTTGCGCTACACGATCACATCTTACAATACCACCGAAGATATTTACGAAAATGGCTTTTACATTTGGATCTTTTAAGATGATACGAAATGCTTCTTCAACACGCGCTGCATTAGCTGTACCTCCCACATCGAGGAAATTCGCCGGTTCACCACCCGCCAATTTAATCATGTCCATGGTAGCCATTGCTAATCCTGCACCATTCACCATGCACCCTACGTTCCCATCTAACTTTACGTAGTTAAGGTTATGCTCACCAGCTTCTACTTCGGTAGGATCTTCTTCTAACACATCACGCATCGCTAAATAATCGGGATGACGAAAAAGTCCGTTCTCGTCTAAATCTACTTTTGAATCAACAGCAATAATTTTATCGTCGGATGTTTTTAATACAGGATTGATTTCAAACAAAGCAGCATCGATACTATCGTAGGCTTTATATAAATTGGTAACGAAGTGAACCATCTCCTTAAATGCATTTCCACTCACTCCTAAATTGAAAGCAATTTTACGCGCCTGGAAAGCTTGTAATCCTACTTTCGGATCAATCTCTTCTTTAAAAATAAGCTCAGGAGTTTTTTTTGCTACTTCTTCGATGTCCATTCCACCTTCGGTAGAATAAATGATGATGTTACGACCGCTTTGACGATCGAGCAATACACTCATATAAAACTCAGAAGTTGCCGAAGCACCCGGATAATAGACATCCTGAGCAATTAAGATTTTATTTACCTTCTTTCCTGCAGCAGTCGTTTGCGGAGTCACGAGAGTCATCCCTAAAATTTTGGATGCTATCTCTTTCAACTCATCGATATTTTTCGCCAGCTTTACGCCACCGCCCTTGCCTCGACCACCTGCATGGATTTGGGCTTTCACCACCCACCAATTGGTTCCGGTTTGTTCTGTAAGTTTCTTCGCTGCCTCAACTGCCTGATCAACAGTATCTGCAACAATACCCTCCTGAATGGCGACACCGAAACTCTTTAAAATTTGTTTTCCTTGATATTCGTGTAAATTCATAATTCTTATCTTATTCCTGCAAAACTAAAAAATTATAAGCTCAATGTTCACTTGTGGAGATGATTTTAAAGAAATATTTTTAATAGCAGCATTTCGCAATATTCAATACGAATTTAGCCGAATCACATCTCCAGAAGAGAACCATCAAATCTTTACTGCACTCACAAAGCGATCGTTATCGGAAAAATCTCTGTAGATGCGTACATCGGTGAAACCAATTTTTTCGAATAATTCTGCGACTTCAACAGCAAAGCGCTTGTTGATTTCTACCCACAACCGTCCACCACTTTTCAATCGAGAAACAGAAAAATGAGCAATCTTCTTATAAAAAAGGAGGGGATCATTATCGGGAACGAAGAGCGCCAAATGTGGTTCGAAATCAATAACATTTTTAGACATCTCCTCAATTTCGTGCATACTCACATAAGGAGGATTCGAAACTATTAAATCGAGTGATTGATTGAAATTCTCAGGAGCATCTTCCTCTAACACATTCCACTTTAACCAATGTACCTTTAATTCCAAAAATTTTGAATTCGCTCGAGAAACCTCCAATGCTTCTTCACTAACATCAGCACCAAAAACATGTGCAGTAGGAAAGGAAGATTTCAAGGCAAGAGCGATGCAACCACTTCCGGAACAAATGTCCATCATCACATCTCCATCGGGAAATCGTTGATCCAAAATAAAGCTGATTAATTCTTCTGTTTCGGGTCGTGGAATCAATACATTTTTATCAACTATAATTTTCATTTCGTTAAACCAAGCATAACCCAAAACGTATTGCAAAGGCTCGCCTAGTTTCAGCCGATTTAAATCGTTCATCAGCATTTCTCCCTCCCGAACGCTCAATACATCATTCTCATGCTTGCTTTGCTCGTAAAAGGAGAAAGACAATCTTTCCAATAATAAATTTTTCAGAAGTGCATTTACTTCTCCATTATCATAAACACCTGACAACGATTGCTTCACAAAGGAAGAAAATTCGGAAATAGTCATTTGCAAATCTATTATAAAAAGCGATGAGATAAAAATGATTTCATTCAACAATCCTATTAATTTCGCATTCTGAATTTATGTCAATAGAAGAACAATATATGGCTCGCTGTCTGTTCCTGGCTAAAATGGCTATGGGCAAGGTGAAAAGCAATCCTCTGGTAGGAGCTGTGATTGTACACAATGATAAAATTATTGGAGAAGGCTATCATCAATTTTTCGGTCGTGCTCATGCCGAAGTGAATGCAGTTAATGCGGTGGTGGATCGCAATCTTTTAAAAGAATGTGCACTGTATGTAAGCCTTGAACCCTGCTCCCATTTTGGAAAAACACCTCCTTGCTCTTCGCTAATTATTGAATCGGGTATTCCGGAAGTTGTGATTGGTATGTCAGATCCAAATTCCCTAGTAAATGGAAAGGGAATAAAAGCGTTGAAAGATGCCGGAATCAAAGTACGAATTGGAGTTTTGGAAGATAATTGCAAGGAATTGAATAAACGATTCGTTTGTTTTCATGAGCAACATCGCCCCTATCTAATTTTAAAATGGGCGCAAAGCGCAGATGCTTTTATGGGAAGAAAGGGAGAGCGACTACAAATAAGCAATGCGGAAACAAGTTTACTTACCCATAAATGGCGCAGCGAAGAAATGAGTATTTTGATTGGTGCGGATACAGTAATAAATGATAATCCGCTGTTGGATGTCAGATTATGGAAAGGCGACAATCCTATTCGGGTGATTGTCGATCGCAGTGGTAAACTAGTCAAACATCCACATTTAAAAATATTTGATCGTCCTGAGAATTTAATCATCTTTACTTCCTCGGAGATGAAATTGAAAGCTGGAATAAATATCATTCATTTAAAAGACGATGCTTTATTCATGAAAAGCATCTTTCATCAATTGCATCAAATGGGAGTTTCATCTTGCTTTGTAGAAGGTGGAGCAAAAATTCATCGACTCCTGCTCGATAAAAATTTATGGGATGAAGCTAGAGTATTTACATCGCCTAACAAATTGGATCAGGGCATTGAGGCGCCGGAAATATCACAATCGATATTTAGCAGAGAAAAAATCAAAGACAACGAATTAATCATTTACAAGAATACAGCGAGAATATGAATCCCGATATGATCTTTAATTTAGTTCTTGCTTCTTTTCTTTCCGCTTTGCTGTATGTGATTTTAAAATCTTTCCAGCATTTTAAAATAAATAATTTGCAAGGTTTAAGCTTTAATTATTTAACAGCATCTTCTTTTGCATTCTTTAGTAATTACCAGGAAAACATGACATGCTTTCAAGAATGTGAACCTATGTTCATTTATGCATTGGCGATTGGCTCTTTGTTCATCTCTGTATTTTACATTGCAGCATTAACGGCACAACACGCAGGCATCACCGCCACTTCCATTGCCGGTAAAATGTCAATGGTAATTCCTATATTATTTGGCATTTGGTATTTCAATGATAAAATAACTTTACTAAAAATATTGGGAATAATCACCGCTTTAGCTGCTGTTGTTTTGAGTACCATCAAAAAAGAAAAAGATCCGAACCATCATTTAAAAACTAAATTAATTTTGCTGCTTCCTGTACTCCTTTTCTTTGGCAGCGGATTGGTCGACACTTGCATCAAACTCAGCGAATACTATATTATTAAGCCGGGTAATCAGGATTTATTTTTATGTTTTTTGTTTGGCTCGGCAGGGATTTTAGGTTTTAGCGCAGCAGTTATCACCTCTATAAAAAACAAAATATCCTGGAAACTCAATTCACTCATTGGTGGAATCATCCTAGGAATCACTAATTATTATTCATTGGTATTTTTACTTAATTTTTTAGCGAGTCCGGGATTGGAAAGCAGCATTGCATTTGCCATGACCAATGTTTTGGTAGTTCTATTTTCAAGTGTTTTAGGAATTCTGATTTTTAAAGAACGCTTAAGCAAAATGAACATGGCAGGGTTAGCATTAGCGATTGTCAGCATTTTAATTCTTGCAATTTAATGATACACGATGCATACACTACCATTGAAGCCGAATGCAGCGCAGAATTTAAAGAGCGGGGCAGTAAATTTATTGGACTCGCTTTTCCAGTAAGTGATGAAGATGAGATTCGAGAAATATTACAAAAAGCAAAAAAAGAACATTCGCAAGCCAATCACCATTGTTATGCTTTTCGATTGGGCGCAGCTCCTTATACTTACAGAAGCAGCGACGATCGTGAACCATCCGGCTCGGCGGGCAAACCAATTTTAGGAGTGATACAATCGGCAGAACTTAGCGACATATTAATAATAGTAATTCGGTATTTTGGTGGGACCTTACTTGGCGTGCCTGGACTCATCAGTGCATATCGTGGAGCTGCGCAAGCGGCTCTTGAATCATGCAAACGTTTAGAAAAAACTGTAAATGACACCTACTGCATCGAATTTCCTTTTGAAATCACAAACGATGTATATCAGTATTTGCGAAATTTTCCAAGCATCATAAAATCACAGGAATTTGAAAACCCTTGTAAAATTATTTTTGAAATCAGACAAAGTGTATCTTCACACATTGAAAATAAAATAATCGAGCATCCTACTTTAAGTCATTTGGCCATTCTAAAGAAAATATAATATGCAATTATTAAAACGTTTGTGTGGCATTCAGGCGCCTTGTGGTAGTGAAGAAAAAATGCATGATTTCCTATTGGATTACATCAAAGCCGAACAAGGAAACTGGAAAGTACAACCGGAAATTATTCATGGTGACGGATTTCAGAATTGCATTCTTTTAGTATTTGGAAAACCAAGAACAGCCGTTTTTGCGCATATCGACAACATCGGATTTCAAGTGCGTTATGAAAATCAATTGGTAAAAATTGGCGGACCAAGAATGGTAAGCGGTTATAAATTGGTGGGTTGTGATTCGCAAGGAATTGTAGAGTGCGAATTGAAAGTAAACGAAGAAGATCATGCATTATCATATGTAGCCAATCGACAAATTGAAACCGGAACAACATTAAGTTTCAAACAAAATTTCAGAGAGGATTCGCAGTTTGTCCAAAGCTGTTATATGGACAATCGTTTGGGCGTGTACAATTCACTTAAGTTAGCTGAAACTTTAGAAGATGGAATTATAGTTTTTTCGTGTTGGGAAGAACATGGCGGCGGATCAGTTCCTTATCTTGCAAAATACATTTGGGATAATTACCGCATCACTCAAACTTTGATTTGCGACATTACCTGGATTACCGAAGGAGTAAAACCAGGAAAAGGTGTGGTGGTTTCCATTCGTGATTCGGGAATTCCAAGGCGCGCCTATGTTGATAAAATTAGAACTATACTTAAACAACACGAACATCCTTTTCAAGTGGAAATTGAATCCTCGGGCGGATCGGATGGAAATGAAATTCAGAAACAGCCTTATCCGATGGACTGGTGTTTCATTGGAGCTGCTGAAGATTTGGTGCATAGTCCGGACGAGAAAGTGCATAAATCAGACATTGCTTCCATGTTAAAAGCATATCAGATTTTGCTGAAGGAACTTTAGACGAAATACTTTTTAATAGCCTCAATGAAATCTTCAGGCGCTTTACAGGGTCTACCGGATTCCTTATTAATAAACACCAAAGTAGTTTCGGCTTCCGATATTTTTTCTCCGCCTTGATTAAATACTTCATAGGTAAAAACCATTCTAGCTGTCGGCATTTCCGGAATTTGTGTTTTGATCGTCAGCTCATCGTCGTAAAATGCAGGTTTTAGATACTTTATTTTATACTCCATGACAGGCAATAAAAAGCCTTCATCTTCCATGTGTTTGTACGACATACCCAATGATCGCAAGGCTTCCACACGAGCTACTTCAAAAAAGGAAGCGTAATTACCATAATACACGTAGCCCATGCGATCTGTCTCGGCATAACGAACTCGTAAAGTATTTTCAAAACTAAACATCCCCTAAATTTTTACGAAGATGAAAAAAAATGCTCGGATAAAAAATCACATCAAAAAAAATCAATAAAACGATTACCTTTGTCAGATGCGCGGAAAAATTGCAACCCTCCTCCTATTCTTATTTACTCTTGGTTTTGGCTTCCAATGCAAAACAAAGACTCCCGTATACAAAACGCAAACGACGCAATATCGAGTTCAGCAGGACGCGAGCACTTTTTCCAATGGCAATTCACTTTCCTTCATTCAGCCTTACAAGGACAGTTTAAATAAAAGCATGAATACAGTTCTTGTGTTTTCGAAACAAGCTTTGACCAAAGAATTGCCCGAGGGGAACTTAGGAAACTATTGTGCCGATGCTTGTTTACGACAAGCAGAAACCATCTGCAAGAAAATGAATTTAGAAAAACCAGATTTCTGCTTTTTAAATCACGGTGGATTAAGAGCATCCTTACCAAAAGGAAATATTACCATTGGAAATGTTTTTGAATTAATGCCTTTTGAAAATGAAGTGGTCTATTTGAAAGTTTCCAAATCAATTCTGGATTCCATCTTAAATTACACGGCGATAAAAGGCGGCGCTCCGGTTTCCGGAATTAAATTCCAATTAAAAAACAATAGTGTTGCAGAAGTCGTCATTCGCGATCGAACCATCGACACCAACAGAGAATTTTTAATTATTACATCTGATTACATTGCCAATGGAGGAGATGGATATTCCTTTTTGAAAACAGAAAAAACAATTAGCTTAGGAATCAAGGTACGCGATGCACTCATGAGTGATTTGAAAAATATTGGCGATAACAAGGACAGTTTATTTGCAGAAAAAGATGGACGAATTATTAAAATTTAATCGAAGATCCTTTTTAGGAAATACTTTCAAAGCGATGGCCTTTGCCGGACTCGCCGGAATTCCTATAGATGTATTTGCAGATAAAAATTTAGAAACGCTCGTCATTTTACACACTAACGATACACATAGCCGCATTGATCCATTTCCTGATAACGATCCTAAATTTGCAGGCTTGGGTGGAGTCAAACAGCGTTTAAAAATCATCGAAGAAATCAGAGCGTTACATCCGCATGTATTATTATTAGACAGCGGCGATTTTTTTCAAGGCACACCTTACTTCAATTTATTTGGCGGTGAAATCGAATTAAAGGCCATGAGCGCATTAAAGTACGATGCGAGCACTTTGGGCAACCACGACTTCGATAATGGCGCAGAAGGGCTCGCTAATCAAATGAAGCACGCCAATTTTCCATTGCTCAATATCAACTACCAATTCGACGATTCGCCTTTACAAGGAAAAATCGAACCTTACCAAATTTTCCAAAAAGGAAATTTGAAGATCGGAGTATTTGGAGTTGGCATCGAATTAAAAGGTTTGGTTGACGAGCGACTTGTTAAAAATATTTCCTATCTTAACCCCGTTCTAAAGGCAAATATCATTGCTGAACGATTGAAAAAAGATTTGGATTGTGATTTGGTGGTCTGTCTTTCTCACTTAGGATTAAAGTACGACACCCCTAAAATGAGTGATGTAGTTTTCGCCGAACAGAGTAATTATATTGATTTAATCCTTGGTGGTCACACCCATACCTTTTTAGATGAACCCTTAATAGTAAAAAATTCAATACAAAAAAACATGATTATAGCACAAGTTGGTTGGGGAGGAATTAAGTTGGGGAGAATAGATTTTCTCTTTGAAAAA
>Ga0209284_10001745_pt1 | contig 32189 bp, 24 predicted proteins | sample FRY03_FD_187211 | JGI IMG/M metagenome (GOLD analysis project Ga0209284, IMG submission 187211) | Freshwater microbial communities from Lake Fryxell liftoff mats and glacier meltwater in Antarctica - FRY-03 (SPAdes) (version 2) | ecosystem: Environmental > Aquatic > Freshwater > Ice > Glacier... | reverse complement strand
CGGTGCCGTGATCTCCGGCGACATGATTTTGGGGTTGAAACTTGTCTGGTCGCAGGTCGCAGCGGGGCTGCGAAGTCCTTTCCGGCAGAAAGGACCTACATCAGCGCGCACCGCGATCCGACACGGCGTGATGCGTGTTTTGAAAACGGTCGTTGATGGAGCGAGGTTGTACCGGTGGGCTGACGCCGCACCGCTCGCCGGATGTCTGTGCGTATTCATTATCCGCTGTCCAGAAATTTGGTCGCGTGATCGGGCAGTACGCGGCAGATGATGCGGCCTTCTGCGTTTGTCATCCCAATCATCCGAAGTTCGCTGACGCAGTGCGAACACTTTGGGCGTTGTGGCTTGCGTCGTTCCGGTTGTGGAGCGACTCCACTGCCGAGCCAATACGTCCAGCCCAGATACAGCCATTTGATGCGATCAAGCGTCGTCCGCGAATTCGACGCCATCCAGCCGTAGTGACGCACTATGCGAAAGCCCTTCGGCAGCGCGTGCTGCAGAAATCCACGCACGAATTGACAGCCTTCGACAGTCCGTGTCTTTGTCGTCTTCGACTTCGACGGCGTATACTGAAACGTCACCGAAGTGTCTGTGCATTCGAGAATACGATTGTCACTGATCGCCACTCGAAACACATACGGAGCCAGATACTTCAGCACCGCGCGACCATCGCTAACGGGTTGCACGTGTACTTCCCACCAGCGACGCCACACGGTCGGATCGACATTCTTTTCCAGATCTGCTGCCCGCAGCGTAAATGTTAAGGTGCAGCGTAAATGTTAAGGTGCATGGCACCTGTTGTCACGTTGCACCTGTTGTCACGTTATGAACTGCGTCCTGTTAACGCCTTCCCGAAATAAAGTGCGCTGTGACACTTGCGCAGAAAATTCGTTGGCGTTGATCGACGAACCTGGCGCTTCGGTGGAGCCTGAAAGGCTCGGGCATATCAGCCTGGGGCTAGAGAATCCGCGAATGCGGATGAACGCCGCCCCAGGTTAACTTCCGTGCCTGTCGTCTGATCACAAAACGTTCGCTCGTGCCAGGCAAGCTGGCACGGGACGAGGTTATTTTTCGTCAGATGGCGAATCTGTTTGAGAGTTCACGGCGTCCGTGTCACTCGTACTGGGGCGGATCATTTCGAAGTAGCGGCGAATGGTTTGGCGATGGCCGAGTGGAATGGATTCTGATTCCAGCACCGATTCGCTCATCGCTTCGTACTTGTCGGCGTTTTGGCGATACTGACGAACGGCTTCCTGTTCCTGCTCCTGCCCTTTTTCGGTTTCGACGTCGGAGTCCCCTGTGCCGGAATCTTCGCCCTTAAGATTCATGTCGCTGGCTGTTTTCTGTTTTGCCGTCTTATCGCCGTTTAATTCAGCGCTGCCTTTGCCGGCCTTGGTTCCGCCCTTTTTATTCGACTGTGCTTGAGAGCGGCACTCACCTTCACATTCGCTTTTGCATTCACTCAGGCACTGACACTGCTTCTTGAGCAGATCGGAGAGCTTCTTTTTCTGGCCCTGCTTTTTGCATTCCCCGGCCAGACTCTTCATGCCGTCCTGAAATTTATTTTTGTTGCCGGAGCTGAGACCTTCGGTCGCCTTCTTCAGAGATTCCTTGAGGCCCTGTTTCTGGCTGCCCTCGCTGGCTGCGTTCTGGATCTTTTCAAGCTTTTCGGTGATAGCTTTTTCCGTCTTGCGGTCGAGTTCCGGCATTTCCAGTTTGCTCAGTTCTTCTGCAGCCTTTTCCATTTCACCTTTTGCCAGAGCTTGTCCAGCCGCCGCCATCGCTTCTGCAAGTGACAGCGCGTCGCCGACTTCCTGCAATTCGGCTTCAACTGATGCTTCGCTGACCTGCTTCTGCATTTCCTGCAAGGCGGCTTCCATTTCGGACAGTTTGGCCAATGCTTCTTTCGGATCCAGTCCAGGTTCTTTGAGTTCCGTCAACTGCTTTGCCAGCTCCTTCAACATCTTTTCGAGTTCCGGATTATTCACTTCCTGCTGGAACTGTTCCAATTCCTCCAGGCCATCAGCGGCGCGATCTGCCTGCGTGGCGACAACGGTATTGATTTCGGTCGCTGCCGAAACACGTTCTGGTTGTCCGGCGAAGAATGACAACACACACGCAAACACTGCCATCAGAATTCCCCAGCCCCATGACTTGGGAGCACTGATTGGCGCGACCTTCAGAGGATCAATCGACTGCAAATGGCTTTCGGCGTCTTCCACTTGCAAGCGCCGCAAGGCAGAATCGCCGGATGTTGCTGACAGAAACTGCATGGCAGTCTGCGTCCGATCCTTGAGATCACACTTATTGTCAATTGTACGGGCGGCGAGCTGCAGCGAGGTGGCTTTCACCACTGCAACGCAAACGGCGGCAATCACCGGTGCGAATACTGCTGCCACAACCCACATCCATGAGAACGCACCCTGAGTCAGAATGCGTGTTACCGCCGCGAAGGTTCCGATCGCTCCGCCAGCCAACAATCCAGCCGAAACGCACTGCCATAGCCACTGTCGTTGCTGACGAATTTGTACTTCCCGAACGCGATGTGTGATAGTTTGCATAGCGATGATCCTGTCGACAATGTCGATTTCTGGAAATGCGTGCCGTTATCGAGTCTTGATGCTACCGTTCCGGCACCGATTTTGACAGAGATATTCAGGCGATATTATGCGGACTTAAGCAAACAAATCTCGCAATGTCGCTGGTTTCTGTGCGTGGAGCAGTTGACAAATGCACGAGCCTCGATCTGTTACGGCTCCATCATCGCACCGTGTTCTCTGATTCTGAATCTGATCCGGACTCAGCGGGCAGTACGGACATGTCGCTGGCGGCAACACCGTCCATCGTCATCAAGTCGTCAACCTGCAGAAGTTCTGCGAGATCCACTGTCGCCGTCCAGACATCGTTCAATGATTGCAGATAGCTTGTGACAACTGAGGCCAGTGTCTGCTGAGCAACCACAACCTGTGCGAAGTCGATGGATTTGCCGTCGATCAGAAATCGATCATAAACACCGCGATAGACTCGAACCTGGTCCGGCAACAATTCGGTTCGATAGCTTTCGGAATTCGTTCGACTGGACGTGAATCGGTTGTATGCGTCTGCCAGGCTGGACATCAATTTATTGTTCGTGTCATTCAGGTTCTGTTCAGCCCGCACCAGATCGGCATGTGCCGATGAGATGTTTCCCTGATTGCGATTGAAAACAGGAACTGGTGCCGATACCTGCACGTTGGTGGAAGAGTTATTCAGTGGTGTTGTGTCATCATGCTGAAAGGCAGCGTACACCGTGAGGTTTGGAATCGGCTGCACCTGGGGTGCGCGACAAATAGCAATCTGCCCCAAAAAATTTTAGGTGAGTTCTATTCCGGAAGGGGGGCGCATCGTTTGACCCGACTCGGAGAGGAGGCTTTCTCACGGCTGCACTTTGTGCAGCCGTCCTCCTCTCCGAGTCGGGTCAAACGAAGTCTTCCGCTGACAACAAAACCCTCCTCTGAAAAATCTCCGAATTTCCTCGAAACTACTATTTGTCGCGCACCTCAGGCTGCACCTCAGCCAGACGCAGACTGTTGCGTGATGATGCGATGCGGAGATTCGCGGCAGTCAGGTCCGTATGGCGCTGCAAAACTGTGACCAGCGTATCGTAGTCCACGGCCGGTGTCAGAGTTTCGACGGAGCCTGCAACTGTCTGGCGTGCCATGTAGGGCAGACCGATCGCCGCAGAGACCTCAGGGAATAGCGTTTCAACAAGTGATCGACGTTGTTCGGCCGGCTGAGTTGCATCCATTGGTGGCATCACCAGTGGAGACGCATCGGCTCCTGGGAGTTCTGACGGAATCTTAAATCGCCGTTGCGGATTTTGAGTTCGCCGGAATCGCCGGTCTCATTTGTTTCTGAAGACGAATTGACTGATATACAAGGATCAACCGCTAGAAGAGTCCACGAATCTCCGGCATGAGCGGCGTGGTTGGCATAATCGGACGAATCGTCAAGCTCGATACTCTCTCAAGCACACAACAGCCTTGAAACAATTGCTCGGCGAAGTCAAACTAGCCAGCGTTAGAGTTTCCGGTCCCTCCTAAAATTCATCCCACCGTCGTCGCAGCCATCAACGCAAAATATGGTTTCCTTATTTTCAACTGCGCACTTTCCAGGTATTTCAATATGAATCCGTGTTCACGTTCACTGCCCGTGTTGGCTGCCGTCGCATTCGGCCTCTGCACATCAACAACCGCCATCGCCGAAGAAATCGCGCGCTGGAGTTTCGATCAGGAACCGATTGGCTGGGCACCAAATGCGGAGACGGAATTGTCTCTTCAGGAAGGTCAGTTGAAGGTTCTGTCAAAAGGAAACGATCCTTACTTCACAGCAAAAGTCGATGGCCGCAGCGGTGCCCATCAAATTTCTGTTTCAGCAAAGTTCAGTGGTACGACAAGCATTCAGGTCTTCTGGACTACGGAAGCGGAACCGGGTGTCAGCGAAGACAAATCGGTTCGTGCGGAGCTGCGAGGTTCGGAACGCGAAGCTCGCAGCGTGAGGCTGCGTTTTGAAACCACGTCGCCAGTGACATCACTGCGGATTGACCCATTAAACGGTCCCGGCGAAATGCTGATTGATGCGATTGAACTGACCGATGATGCCGCTCCAATTCCAGTGGCCACGCCAGTCAAGGATCTTAAGATCGCGGAAGGTTTTGAAGTTGAGCTGCTTTATTCCGTTCCCAGCGAGACAATGGGTTCATGGGTCTGCATGACACCAGATCCGAAAGGTCGCTTGATTGTATCGGATCAGTACGGAAAACTTTATCGCGTCACACCTCAAGCCAAAGGTTCCAAGGACGAACCAAAGATCGAACTCATCAACCTTGATGTCGGCATGGCTCAGGGACTGCTCTGTGCGTTTGACAGCCTGTACGTCATGACCAACATCCATGAAGAATCCCGCGTGGGATTGCATCGCATTCGCGACACCGATGGCGACGATCACTACGACACTGCCGAACATTTGCGATTGCTGAAAGGTGGCAACGAACATGGTCCGCACGCGATTATCCTTGCTCCAGATGGCAAATCACTTTACGTCTGCTGCGGAAATCATACGCCGCCCACGGATTTTTCGGATTCGCGTGTTCCTCTCAATTGGGGTGAAGATCAATTGCTGCCTCGCATGTGGGACGCCGGTGGACATGCCGTGGGTATCCTGGCACCTGGCGGATGGATTGCTCAAGTCAGCCCGGATGGTCAGGACTGGCAGCTCGTGGCCAGTGGCTTCCGCAACGAATACGACATCGCCTTCAATCCGGACGGCGAATTATTCACCTATGACGCCGACATGGAATGGGATGTTGGTTCTCCATGGTACCGGCCAACGCGCGTGAATCACGTCACCAGCGGTGCTGAATTTGGCTGGCGATCCGGAACAGGAAAATGGCCAGCATATTATCCGGACAGCCTTGGTTCTGTCGTTGATATCGGACCTGGTTCACCCACCGGAATCGCATTCGGAACTGGCGCAAAGTTTCCGGCGAAGTACCAGAAGTCGCTATTCATCAGCGATTGGAGTTACGGAGTGATTTATGCCGTGAACATGACAGCCGATGGCGCTTCATACACGGGTGAAGCAACCCGCTTCATCTCCGCCGCGCCGCTGCCTGTTACGGACATGGTTATCAATCCTGCCGATCAGGCGATGTACTTTACGATTGGTGGTCGCAAAACGCAGTCCGGACTGTATCGAGTCACCTATACCGGTAATGAGTCAACGGCACCTGTTGCAGTGACGCCGGATGCTGGAACAGAGCAGCGAGCGATCCGTCACAAACTGGAAGCCCTGCATCACGCCGATGCACCGGACGCTGTTGCCCAGGCATGGCCGTATCTTGGACACGCTGATCGTACAATTCGCTTCGCAGCTCGCATCGCGTTGGAACACCAGCCGGTAGAATCGTGGCAGGAGAAGGCTCTGGCAGAAAACTCAAGTGCGGATGCCAAACTGACAGCATTGCTCGCTGTTGCACGTTGTGGCTCGAAAGAACTTCAATTGCCGCTGATTGGCTCTATGAGCCAGCTTGATTCCACAAAGATGACGGAATCGCAAACACTGTCTGCCTTACGCGTCCTGGGGCTATGCTTTATTCGCATGGGTGAGCCGGATGAAATGCTGGCGAAAGATATTGGCGCTGTTCTGAATCGCTTTTATCCTTCAAAAAGTCCGGCCATCAATCGCGAACTTTGTCGCATGCTGTGCTATCTGAATGACAGCGAAGTCGCAGCGAAGACGCTGGAGTTGCTGGCGAACGCTCCTAGTCAGGAAGAACAGATTCATTACGCCTATTGCCTGCGAGCCCTGAAAAACCATTGGACGCTGGACCAGAGGAAAGAATACTTCCAATGGTTTGTTTCATCGACAACTTTTCGAGGCGGCAATTCGTTCTCGGGCTTCATCAAGAACATCCGCCAGGAAGCGATTGACCGTTTAAGTGATGCTGATAAAACTGCTCTCAAGGAAGTTCTCGAAGCTCAGCCGACAGGCACCGCGAATCTGGTCGAAGCGGCGTCTCGACCAGTCTTCAAGGAATGGAAAGTCGAAGATCTTCTCGCCGACGTTGAAGCGGGACTTAAAGATCGCGACTTCGCCAATGGACGAAAAATGTTTCAGGTAACTGCATGTTTCAAATGTCATCGCTTTGCCGGAGACGGCGGGATCGTTGGCCCCGAACTCACGGCTGTGTCTCGTCGCTACAATGCTCGTACGATGCTGGAAGGCATCATTGAACCGAGCAAAGTGATTTCCGATCAGTACGAAGCCAGTATTTTTGTCCTGAATACCGGTAAACAAGTGACGGGGCGCGTTGTGAATTTGAATAACGACATGATCATGGTCAGTGAAAATATGCTCGACCCGGGTAACATGACCAACGTTTCTCGCGATGAAATTGAAGAGACGCATGTGTCTAAAGTTTCGATGATGCCAAATGGCCTGATCAATACGCTCAACAAAGAAGAAGTCCTTGATCTGCTGGCTTATTTGCAATCCGGTGGCGATCCGGATGCACCTGTGTTTTCAAAAGGAAAAAAAACTGTGAGTACTTCAACACCAAAGGAAAAACCGATGTTTACAGACGCTGGCCATACGGTCGATTCACTGGAGGTTATCAAGACACGTATCGCCGATGGTTCTGCCGTGTTAATTGATGTGCGTGAAATCTCGGAATGGAATGAAGGACATTTGAGCGATGCGATTCTGGTGCCTCTCAGCACATTGAAAGATGCTTCAACTCAAGCGGCGGCATTGGCAAAAATTCCAAAAGATAAATGTGTTTACGTTCACTGCAGATCAGGTGGTCGAGTTCTTCAGTGTGCAGAAATCCTCGCGGGAAAGAACTACGACATTCGTCCATTAAAGGCCGGCTTCACTGGGCTGGCCGATGCCGGATTTGAAAAAGCTGCGAAGTAGAAGATTCTTGTACCGAGGCTCCTGCCTCGGTACAAACTGCATTGGAGGCTCCTGCCTCCACACTCAGGAGGCAGGAGCCTCCGGGCAGTGCGTTCCAGGGCTGGAGCCCCGGAACGAGTGAAATGCAACGCTCCAATGCTCTGCTAAACCACAAGAGGAAACGCAGATGATCCCACAAACATTGCCATCACGTCGAGAACTGCTCAATCGCACAAGCTGCGGCTTTGGTGCTCTCGCGCTGCAGGCAATGCTCGCGCAGTCTGCGACGGCAGAAACGACAAAATCTTCAGGGCGAATCTCTGTTGCCGAACAACGCCCGATGTTTGCACCACGCGTGAAGCGAGTGATCTTCATCTTCATGCAGGGCGGGCCAAGTCACGTTGATTCATTCGACTACAAACAGGAACTCGTGGATCGCGACGGTCAGTCGATCGACTTCACCGGCGTGCGTTTTGGCGACTTCGGCAAAGAAACAAAACAGAAACTGATGAAGCCGCTGTGGCGGTTTTCAAAGTATGGCGAATGTGGTCGAGCTGTCTCGGATCTGTTTCCAAACATCGGTCAGCATGTCGATGATCTTTGCTTTCTGCACGGCATGCATACCGAAGGCGTCGCGCATGGTCCGAGTACCTTGTTTCTGCATACAGGAGCAACATCGCAGGTTCGTCCGTCGATCGGTTCATGGATTTTGTACGGACTTGGGACTGAAAATCAGAGTCTGCCAGGTTTTGTTTCGTTGCAGCCTTCTGATGCCAATGGTGGTCCACGAAACTATTCCAACGCGTTTCTACCGGCCGTCTGTCAGGGAACGTCGATTGGCCGATCATTTCAATCGGCCGATCAAATGACGATTGATCATATCCGCAACGCTCAACTTTCGACCGAAGATCTGCAGCAGCGTTACGATCTGACGCAGCGGTTGAATCATTTGCAATCGGCTCGTCGCAACGGTTCCGACGATGAAATTAACGCTGTCATCCGAAACTATGAACTTGGCTGGCGCATGCAATCGAAGGCACCGGAGATTCTGGATCTGTCTGGCGAAACCGAATCGACTGCGAAGATGTACGGGATTGGTGAAAAAGAAACCGATCAGTTCGGCAAGCAATGTCTTCTGGCCAGGCGGCTTTCCGAATCCGGCGTTCGTTTTGTGCAGGTCAACTACGCAGACCAATCTACGAATCCTCGCTGGGACCAGCATTCCAACATGCCAGCTCACGCGACTCATGCAAAGGCGACCGACAAGCCTGTTGCGGGTTTGCTGGCCGATCTGAAGCAACGCGGCTTGCTGGAAGACACTCTTGTGTGGTGGGGCGGTGAATTCGGGCGAACGCCGTTTTCACAGGGCTCCGACGGGCGTGATCACAACCCAAAAGGATTTACCGTCTTTCTGGCTGGTGGCGGCGTGAAGAAAGGTTTCAGTTGGGGCAGCACTGATGAAATCGGACGCATGGCCGTTGAAGGCAAAGTCCACATGCACGATCTGCACGCTACGATACTGCATCTGTTGGGTGTCGATCACGAACAACTCACCTTCCGCTACGCTGGCCGCAATTTCCGTCCAACGGATGTTTACGGTCAGGTTGTTACAGACATTATGTCGTAAAGTTACGTAGGACGCTCGTTCCGGGGCTCCAGCCTTGGAACGCACTGTTCCGGAGGCTCTTGCCTCCACTTTTGTTTTCTGGAGGCAGGAGCCTCCCTTGCATCGTGTTCCGAGGCCGGAGCCTCGGAACAAGGACGATCGGGTCTGGAGACCCGTCATGGGACAAAGAGGCAATACATGCGAGACATGCGTTTAGTAAATTCTTTCCTGACGTTGGTGACCATCGCTGTTTTAGCGGGGCAACCGAGCAATGCTGCCGACTCGCTGAATCTGATCCAGCAGGAAAACGCTCACGAAGGTGCAAGAGACTGGCAGTTGACGCGAGTCCAGGTCGAAGCTGGCGGCTGCCGCTCGACTCGCATCGAAGGATACTGCTCGAAGCAAAGTCTGAAAGCTGGCGAATCAATCGACATCATGGTGTCGAGCAAACCGGCCCGCGCATTCAAGGTGGAATTCTTTCGCACCGGCTACTACGGCGGACGTGGTGCAAGGCTGATGAAGACAATTGATCGAGTCGAAGGGATGACTCAACAGGATCCCACGCCAGGCGAAAAGGATCTGCATGAATGTCAGTGGAAGGCATCTCTATCACTCACGATTCCCAATGAATGGCTCAGCGGCGTTTATCTTGGTCGACTCACGACAATCCCGGAAGGCAATGAACCCTACTGGCAAAGCTACGTGATCTTCATCGTGCGTGATGATCGGCCGGCGGATGTTTTGTTCCAGTGTTCGGACAATACATGGCAGGCATATAACGTCTGGCCGAGTCACTATTCGGTCTATACACATCCCAAAGGCGGACAAGGTCCTTGGGCAGATGTGAGTTTCGACCGTCCGTATGGTCGCGAATCCCAGTATACGTCCGTGGTTAATGATCCGCTGACAGTCGGTGCAGGCGAATTTATTCCCTATGAATTTCCGATGACGTATTGGCTGGAGCAGACTGGATACGACGTCAGCTACGTTTCCAACAGCGACATGCTCACACCCGATCGTGGCTTGAAGTGCAAAACGTTTGTCAGTATCGGTCACGACGAATATTGGGATCGTCGGCAGTTCGACAGCGTCACAAAGATGCGTGATGAAGGCGTGAATCTGCTGTTCCTGTCCGGTAACAGTGTCTGCTGGGTGACGCCTCTGCGAGCTTCATTCGACGGTCGCCCCAATCGAATCATGTTCCGCGGCGGTCCGTATGGTGGCGACAATGACTATGCTGTCGGTCGTGAAAAAGACAACGGCCCGTTTCCATTTCGAGGCCCCGACGAAGGTCTGCTCATGGGCGCTCGTAACGTTGAACCCGTCAATGGCGGCGGAGACTGGACGGCCATCAAGACGGAACACTGGATGTTTGAAAAGACTGGCATGAAGAATGGTGAATCAATTCCCGGTCTGATTGGCTGGGAGTATCACGGCAGCCCTGCCGCTATTCCCGGACTGGAAGTGGTCGGTGGCGGAACAGCGTGGCAGGGCGGAGTGAATCCCCAGCAGTGGACGGCCACGATTTATCCCGGCCCCAAAAACAATTTCGTCTTCAATGCCGCCACGATCTGGTGGGCACAAGCCTTGGGAGATCCACCAGGCCATACATTGCCGTGGTCTCATCACAGTCGGCCTCACGGACCTGATGACCGAGTGCAGCAGATCACACACAATCTGCTAAAACGCGCCATTTCTCAGTAGGAGCGATCCTAAAGCTAAATAAACAGGAGACTCAACGTTGGCTCAAACCCGTCAGCACATTCTGCAGCGTCTTCACAAAAAAATTGCCGACGGTCTACCGATCATCGGTGGCGGTGCCGGAACCGGCATCAGTGCGAAATGTGAAGAAGCGGGCGGAATCGATCTGATCGTGATCTACAATTCCGGCCGCTTTCGCATGGCAGGTCGAGGTTCGATGTCTGGGTTGATGCCATATGGAAATGCCAATCAGATCGTGCGCGAAATGGCAAACGAAGTACTCACCGCCGTGACGCATACTCCGGTGCTCGCCGGTGTTTGTGGCACAGACCCGTTTATGCTTCGCGATCATTTTCTGCGTGAACTCAAAGACATCGGATTCGCGGGGATACAGAATTTTCCAACCGTCGGCCTGATTGATGGTGTCTTCCGTGCGAATCTGGAAGAAACTGGCATGGGATTTCAGCATGAAATCGACTGCATCGCGGCGGCACATGACCTTGATCTGCTGACAACACCGTACGCTTTTGATCCCGCGCAATCGGCGGCTTTGACGAAAGCAGGAGCCGACATCATCGTGGCTCACATGGGCCTGACCACCAGTGGCACTATCGGCGCGACGACAGCGTTGACTCTGGAAGAATGTGTGTCGAAAGTGGCCGACATTACCGCAGCCGCAAGATCCGTTCGCCGCGATGTGATTGTGCTCTGTCACGGCGGACCAATTGCCATGCCGGACGACGCACAATTTATGATGGATCGCCTTCCCGAGATCAATGGCTTTTATGGTGCGAGTTCTATGGAACGCCTGCCAACAGAAATCGCACTCACCGCTCAGGTTCGCAACTTCACGGCCATTCGCAGAAAACAATCATAGTCATGGAATTCATCATGGCGTCTCGATCGATTCGTCGCTTGCATCGATTCGGCAATTCGTATTTCATCAGGCTTCTGTTACTGATTTTCTTCGCGCTCACAGTCGATGCACGGATCTGCGATGGTCAGTCTGAAATGCCGGAGTTCACTGGCGAACGACTTACGTTTTCTGGTGTGGATTCAGCGGCATGGCAGTCATTGCCTTCGATAATTGCAGAACTTGAGCAATCTGGCCGCGAAACGTATTACGTAGTCGTTGTTGAATCCAGCGGCAGCAGCCCCACGGCCACCAAAGACTATACCGATCGGCTGCATGAACACTGGCTTCAATTGGCGGCCAGAAACGGCATTGCCTTTGATACTCAACGCTCTGTGCTTGTCGTCCTCGCAATCCAAAATCGACAAATCTCAGTCAAGGCCGGACAGACACTGTTGCAGGATTATGGATTGAATGGAGTGGCCATCGATCAACAACTGGTCCAGCCATATTTTATACCGCTGGCCAAAGCCGGAAACTATCCGGAAGCCGTCCAGGCATTGCTCAAACAGATCAACACGCAAATCATCGCGGTTGATCAAATGCAAGCTCCGCCGAAAGTGATCTCCCAATCATTGCCAGTCGCGAGCTCCCAACCACCGCAGATGACAATCACGCCGCCCGCGACTGCGACACCACTTGCTGCGCCGTCTGTGATTGCGTCCACAGAAGTGCCGCAAACGATCCAGGAATCGTCGCCATCATTTCTGCGTCACGTCGCAACATCGCCAACCTATATCGCTGGAACTGGAATAGCAATCGGTCTGTTAACGCTGTTGATACTGCGAATCATGCACCTCCGTGTCCGAAAACCGTTCGATGTCAAGAGAGCCAGCTTTCGCCAACATGTTGTGGAGTTGAGCGACGACATTGATTTGCTCCGCGAACGGCATCGCAAGTTGCCATTCACTGACAAAGATTACATTGAGCCCATGATCGGCGAGACGCTGACGATGTACGACGGCATTCAGACATCACTGGAAACACTCCGCCAACGATGGCTGGAACTGATGGACGTCTGGGACAAAGTTGATGCACTGAAAAAAAAGGAACACTTCTTTGGACGCAGCGCGCTGCTGGAAGCATCAAAGCTGCTTGAGACCGTTCCCGTCAGTGACGTCGAAAATTCGCTCAACGAGCAATGTGTCAAGACACTCGATCGCCTCGAAGACGCCCATGCACAAGTCCAGCGCCTGGCTAAGTCGCTTGACGAAGATCTTGTCCGCATCCATAAGCAGCTTAGCGAGCTGCAGAATGTGCAGCTTGCCACAGAGCCCTATCAGCCAGCACTCGAAAAAGTCGCCCAGATGCGAACGCTTGCGGCAAAGATCACCGTGCCGGATCCCATTGGCTGCCTGACAATTCAGACCAACGCTCAGGAAGTTCTCCGCTCCGTCGGCAGTCTGACCGAACGCATTCTGCAACATCGGCGAGGAATCGATGAACTGCATGGAAAGCTGAACACGGTCACCGTGCGACTCGCGTCACTCCGCAGTGCCGGTATGAAATTTCGTGAAGAAGGTTCCGATCCTTCGCCCTTGTTCCCGACGATTCAGCACCACTGCGAAGAATGTCTGAAACTGCTGGATCTTGCCGATGCCAACACCGCCGCCGAACATCTGAAACAGGGATTCGAACTTGCCGCTCAGTCGCAGTCGGCGATTCAGTTACAGGTGGATTCACAGGCATTCTGTCGGCGCGAATTCCCCATTCGCACAAACGAACAACACCAACTGGAGTCACAACTTAAGACACTGAATTCAGTCTTTACTGCCCTTGAATCTGAATTTGCGCCGGCATCTTGGATGGCTGTGGCAAATCTGCAATCCACATCATCTGACACAGTTTCGCACGCCAACACAATTCTATCCGACGCTACGCTTGCAGGTTCGGACGAGGTACAGTTCTATCAAAGAGCGGCCGCAGCCTTGCGCCAACTGAAACAATTGCAAAGTGACACTTCAATCCGAATTGCCTCGGGCGATCAGCGACTTCAGCAGTTGCGAAAGATTCGTTCCGATGCCACGGCTGAGCTGAACCAGCTTCAACAGTATCGTGCGCGAGTCGCATCATTGCTGCAGTCATCGACCGCAGACCGTGCCACTGCGAATCGTCGGTTCCGCGATGCAGAGACGTCGCTGCAGCAGCTCGTCCAGTCCACCGCGCTAAGTCGAGCCGATTGGCTTCAGATCGCCGAAGTACTGCGCGGCGTTCGGGACGACATTTCGATATCCGAACAAATGGCGAAAGAAGATATCCGACTGGCAGCGAAAGCGGCTGAGGAAATTATGCAGGCTCAACGCGAACTGCGTCAGGCGGAGAGTTTTTATCGATCCGGTTTTCGAGCAGACGTTTCGGCTGTTAAGCCTCAGCTCCAGACGGCTCAGCAGGCTCTGGACAATCAAAATTACGAACAGGCAATTGAAATCGCGGGTGCCGTTGTCGCGGGTTCCCGGCAGGAAATCCGCGATGCAGAATACGCTGCTAATGAGCGAGAACGCAGACGCGAGCGCGAACGCCGTGATCGCGAACGATCATTGGGTGCCGGGCTGGGAATGATGGCGACAGGTTTATCAGACTCATCTGCCGCGCATCACAATTTCGGCAACTCATCCACATTTTCGATGCCCGACACATCATCTCCCAGCACGGATTCTTCTACGTCATTCAGTTCATGGTCCAGCGAGACAAGTCAAAGCAGTTGGTAGCCGGCCTAATTTGAGAAATCAAGCGCCCACGATGCGATTCTGCCACGCGGCCGAACTGATGACTTCGCTGATAAACATCTGTTGAGCCACCAGGATCGACTGCTGCATTTGTTCGGCCGTTGCGACGCCGGCAGAGTTTTCAATCGTCAGCGTCCCCGTCGCATCACTAAGGAATTCGACTTTGTAGCCAAGGTGAAATGCCTGCCGCGCGGTTGTGTCGCAGCACATGTGAGTCATGTATCCCGCAATCGACACCGTATCCGCACCAACTTGTTTTAACCATGCCTCCAGACCAGTACCTGTGAATGATCCGGGCAATTGTTTGTCGATCAGGATACTTCGCGGACGTTCTGCCACTTCAGGGTGAAGCTGCCACATTTCGGAGTTGAGTCGAAAAATCGGCGACTCCGGATCCGCCTGATGATGTCGAATCACAGCGGTCGGCACGCCGGCTTTTGCAGCATTGTCCATGACCTGTAGAATTGCGTCGAGGTGTCCGACGGGGTACGAAATCGGCAAAGCTCCGTTGAAGTATTCCTGCTGGACGTCAATCACCAATAATGCGCGTGTCATATCTGTATGCTCCGGGATTTACTTCTGGGTTAGCGGGATTTGAAAACTACTTCAGCTCAGCCAGTTTTTTTGCGGCAGCTTCAGCGGCCTTTGCTTTCACATCAGCAGTCTTGACAGGCACAAAACCCTGACGTTTACTTTCGTCCGCGGCTTCCATGAAAGCATAAAGATCGATTGTTTCTTCCGCCGACACAGGTGCTTCACCGGTGCGGAAGAATTTACAGATCTCCACCAGCAACGGACCGTAGCCGTCAAACTTGCCAAGCGAGGCAACACTTTTTTCACCAAACGCAGTGCCGCCGTAACCTGACCCACCGGCACGGATGCCGCGAAATGTGCCGATGCGTCCATCAGTCCAGACACCAGTCACCTGATCAAAGTCTTTCGTAGACGTTCGCACGACGGATTCGCAACCAGCTCCCATGACGGTGAACAGCGTCTCGCAGCCGTGAATGCCGTACCAGAAGAGATCCGGATGAGTTGCCTCAAGCGAACACGGGGAATAAGTATCGCAACCAGTGATTTTTCCAATCGAGCCGTTTCGAATTTCCTGCACAGCTTTGGAGAATCGCAGCGACGACGAACTGAAGACAGGCGTCTTATACTGTTTTGCCAGTTCGAAAATTGCGATCGTATCCGTAAGCGATCCTGCAATTGGTTTGTCGATAAAGACTGGCTTATTCGCCTTTAACACTGGAAGCACCTGTTCCAGATGCGGACGCCCGTCGTTGGTTTCCAGTAACACGGCATCAACCTGCGAAATCATGGTGTCGAGATCCTCACAGATCTCAACGCCCAGTGCTTTGATCTTCGTTGTGTATTCGGGCACGCGTGAAACACTGCTTTCGATATCCGGGCTGCCTTTGGGATACACAAGCACCAGCCGGAAGCCAGCAAACTCAGGTGCGGGAGTCTGCTTATTCAGCATCTCTGCGAACGCAAGACAGTGCGAGGTATCAAGACCGATCATACCAATCCGCATCGGCTTTGCGGGTTCGTCGGCGATCGCAACTCCCGTGAATACAAAAGCACAAAGAATTGCACAGCAGATTTGAAACGAGGAACGCATAACATTGTCTCCAATGGGGAAAAGTCGTATTGTGGTTTCACGAGTTTTAAACGGATCACGCCAATTCGTGCAAGTAACTGCTGGGAATCGATACTCACGTTGATCACAAGGCGGCGCGACGGCCGTGCGCGGATGTCCGCTCCTGGGTTCGCCTTGCGGCAATTTGAAAAATCCTCATCGGCAAGGAGGATCTACTTGGCTTCACCGTGCACTGCCGCAGTCGATGACGCTTGCGTTGGTCCCAGCAGGCCCCATTGCATGGCTTCGTCCTGAGTGTACTGTTTGCCAAGATGCAATGCGATCTCAGCGCGGGCCAGTTCGTAGCCCAGATAAAATGCGTGGCTGGCATCAATCGGCGCTGGCGTGGCTGCGGCAGAACTCGCGGCGGATTGCTCAAACAGTCTAAACACATCGTGACCGTGCCAGTGACCGTGGCGATTCATCAGATGCAGCTCACCCGCGTCGGCAAAGATGCGAAAATTCGGGTCGGTGAGAGCCCGCGCGAATTGCGTCAGTGATTCCATGGACTTCGGTTTCAGTCGCGAGTCTCGCAGCATGACGAGCGCGGAACTGAGATGTTTGGGAATCGTTCTCGCCGTGACCGCATAGTGCATCAGGCGGCGTGCGGCATCGAATTCTGCCACCGATGAACGACACCAGTTGATCACCTGCGTCGTCAGCACACTTTGAATCCCCAGCTCCTCACAGACCGCTGCCAGAATCATATTGACGCCAGCCGAATCGACTTCCGTCAGTTCGGTGATGTTGCCGATGCCCATCATCATCGGCACGTCAGGATACTTCTCGCGAACCAGCATATAACGCTGCAACGAAGCGGTGAAGCCCATGCCGATCGGTTCAATAATCGGATCAACTCGAAACTTTGTCCCGGTGTCTCGCAGTTGTTGTATCAATCGCTCAAGCGAATTCAGATCATGCGGTTCATCTGGAATCGCGACCACCTCAACGCCAAGCGTCGTAACCCAATCGATGTTGGAATGATTGCAGCTCAGGATAAGTTCCACGCCGGCATTCACTGCCTGTTCAACCTCCACGCGATCGAAACTGTCGATGGAGACTCGGAAGCCTTCGGTGCGAAGAGCCGTCACAATTTCTGCAATGCGCGGACTCGTCTCGCCGGGGACACCGCCGACGTCAATCAAATTCGCGCCGGCTTCGGCCATGGCGCGGGCTTCGCGGACAATATCCGCCAGTGGCATGCGAGTCGCGTGATTTATCTCCGCCAGAATCTCAACGGAGTAGCGACTCAAATCCGCTGCGCGGCGTTTGCTGAGTCCAAAATATTCAGGCAGATCGTACAGGTCGCGCGGACCGAGTTCGAAGGGTTTGCCGAAGTGCTGCTGAAGTTCCGCAAGGTTGCCCTGGCACCAGCCGGGCAGGATCACTTTCGTGACATGATCCGGAATCGTCAAACGTTTTATCAGCAGACTGGTGTGCAGCAACGCAGCGACCTGGATTCCGGGGACAGCGATTTCAAAGCGAAACCCCAGTTTGTCCGCGATGCCGGTGACAACTTCACGCAGCCCGTGTTCCGCGAGACGCCCGGTGACGAAGAGGATGGTGTCGGATGATGTTGCAGTTTGTGAAGGCATTGTGATCGTTTTTGAGCGGAACGGCTAAGCGGGTGTTGATTTAGATGTTTAACCCGACTCGAAGCGGAGGTGCTGAGTGTCCCGCCTCCTCTTCGAGTCGGGTTAAACGAAAGCGAGTTTGGCCGAGTCAGACTGTTACCGCCAGCGAGTTTAATTCCGCTCACGCTTGCACTCCTCCGACGAACACACTCACAACCTTCAACTCTTTATCCATCACTACAATATCCGCTTGCTTGCCGACTTCCAAGCTGCCGACTTCGTGAGCAATGCCCGTTCTCTCCGCCGGAGTCAGGCTGGCCATGCGAATGACCTGCGGCAAAGTCGCAGATGTATTGCTCTTCATATGACGCACCATGTGGTCCATACCCATGATGGAACTCGCCAAACTACCGCTCGGAGCCCAGCCGACTTTGCCGTCACTGCGAAAAATTGTGCCATCATCCCCGTTGCCGAAAATATAATCACCGATCGGCATATCCAGCGCACGGTTGCAGTCGGTGACGAGACACAAGCGTTCGGCACCCTTCATGCGGAAAGCGAACTCGAGCAGTTCCGGAGCCAGATGCCAGCCGTCGGCGATCACTTCCGTGCTCATTTCGCCATTCATCAACACGAACTCCGCCATGCTGCCCTGCATCGGTACGTTGCAGCGTAGTCGAATCGACGGTACGGAACTCATGGCACACCAGAAATGATCGACGTGCCGCATCCCGGCATCGAAAGCCTGTTGCATTTCCGTCCACGTCGAATTTGAATGCCCGCAAGTGATAAGGCAATTGTGTCGCTGAGCGATATGGTAAAAATCCTCCGCGCCAGGAAGTTCCGCCGCGCACGTGGCGATGCGAATCATGCCTGTCTCGAAGTACTGTTGAAACTCCGCCGCAATCGGACTTCGGCGACCTTCGGCGGAATGGCAACCGACTTTGTCTTCCGCAAAATACGGTCCATACAAGTGGATGCCAGCGATGTTCGGAGCCTGCCCCGGATTCTGCGACGTTGTTTGTTTCGCAGCAGCGCATGCTTCGATCATGTTCAGGATCAGTTGTTCGCTGCCGGTTGTTGTCGTCGGAAAGATCGTCGTCGTCCCATGACGCAAATGCGCCGCGCAGGCGGTGATGATGGCTTCCGGAGTACCATCCATGAAATCCGCACCAGCGCCCCCATGGACGTGCAAATCGATAAAGCCTGGCGAAATTACTCCACCGTTCGCGTCAACGATCCGTACATCATCGGGAATCGTTTTTCGATCTCCGACGTAGGTGATGACAGATCCGTCGCAGCAGACGATTCCATCTTCGATCAGGCGATCCGGCAATACGACAGTGCCGTTGACGATTGCTATTGAAGTCATCTCGTGTCGATATTCCTTAGTTCAGGGGAATCAATTGCTCTGGACAAGCCGGGTTCGTTGACGTCAATGGTAACACCTGTTTTTGAAGGCAGAAGTTAGCAATGCAAAAAACATGTTTTAACACGAAAATGCCCAGTCGGTTGACCAGTGATACATGTTGTAGCTACTCTTGCAGTCCGCAATTTTGACATTCAATATGGAGCTGCCGCATGACCTCGCCCCGTCGTGAGTTTCTAAAATCGTCCGCTGCCGTTACGGCCGCAGCGTTGACATCCATTTCCAGCGTGCAGGCTGATGACGCAGAGAATGCCATTTTGCGTATCGGTCTGATGGGTTGCGGTGGGATGGGATCAAATCATCTGAACCTGCTTTCGAAGCGTAAAGATGTGCAGCTCACGTGGGTCTGTGATGTTGATGCAAATCGTCTGGCTGCCGCTGAGAAAATCGTGATCGGCGGCAGTGGAAAATCGCCGCAAACTACGGGCGATTTAAGACAGGTTCTGCAGGACAAAACGGTCGATGCGGTATTCATTGCCACTCCCGATCACTGGCACACGCCGGCCGCGATCCTGGCATTGGATGCGGGCAAGCATGTTTATGTGGAAAAACCATGTTGCCACAATATCCGCGAAGGACGATTGCTGACTGAGGCCGTGAAGCGAAGTGGCAAAAGGCTGCAAGTGGGAACTCAAAGCCGCAGCACTCGCTGCGTCAAAGAAGGTCTCGATCACATTCGCAACGGTGACATTGGCGAGATCCTTGTTGCAAAGGCCTGGAACAGTCAGCGGCGAGGCACCATCGGCAAGACGCAGCCCGGCTCAGCTCCACCTCAACTGGATTTTGATACCTGGCTTGGCCCCGCGCCGACAGTGCCGTGGCGTTCCAATCTGCTGCATGGTGTCTGGCGATGGTGGTACGACTTCGGCTGCGGCGACATCGGCAATGATGGAGTCCACGATATCGACGTGGCGGTTTGGGGACTGGGTGTTGAGACTCATCCAAACCGTGTCACGTGTTTCGGTCAGAAGAATTTCTTCGACGACGATCAGCAATTCCCGGACACTCAGTACGCGGTTTGTGAATACTCACCGACAGGCAAATCGGGCAAGGGCCAGCAGTTGATTTTCGAACAGCGTATCTGGTCCCCTTATGTGCAGGAGGGTTATGAAAATGGAGCGGCGTTTTACGGCACAGAAGGCGTATTGATGATGGGGCATACCATCGGCTGGAAATTATACGGTCCCAAAAATAAGTTGCTCGCGGAACAAACAGGACAGGCCGATCTTCCCGCGCATCATCAAAACTTCTTTGATGCCATTCGTGATCCAGCTGTACCGATGAATGCATCGGTTGACGCCGGACGATTATCCGCGACCATCGTACACCTTGCCAACATTGCAGCACGCACCGGACAGGTGCTGGAGTTCGATCCGACGACGGAAACGATCACGAATGGAGAATCGGCGAATGAGATGGTGCGTCGAAAGTACCGTGACGGACACTGGGCGGTTCCGCAGGGTGTTTGATCTAAAGTTTAGGTTTGGACGTAGGACCGGTCTCCAGACCCGTCCTGACAAGACAATATCAGGACGGGACTGGAGTCCCGTCCTACGAAGACACTAAAGGAACTTCAACAGCATGCCCAAATACAAAGTTGCAATCATTGGCAGCACTGGCCGTGGGGATTACGGACATGGGCTAGACGCTGTCTGGCAGAATTTCGACGACTGCGATGTCGTTGCCGTTGCAGATCAGGATGAAGCTGGTCTGCAAAAAGCGGTCGTTCGAACGGGCGCATCCAAATCATATCGCGACTATCGCGAAATGCTCGAAAAGGAAAGTCCGCAAATCGTCGCGGTCTGCCCGCGATGGACGGATCAGCATCTTGACATGGCCTTAGCATGTGCCGAGGCTGGCTGTCACATGTATATGGAAAAACCATTCTGTCGCACGTTGGGCGAGGCGGATGAAATCATTCAAGCGTGTGAGATGCGACATTTGAAATTGGCAGTGGCTCATATCAGTCGCTATTCGCCTCAACTGGAAGTCATTCGCAAGTTGATTCAGGCGGGTGAAATCGGCGAGGTTTTGGAAATTCGTGCAAGAGGCAAAGAAGACGCGCGAGGTGGTGCGGAAGATCTGTGGGTGCTGGGAACACATGTGCTGGATCTGATGCGGGCCTTCGGCGGAGAACCGCAGTCTTGCTTTGCATCGTTGTATCAAAAAGGCCAACGTGTGGCGCGCGAACATATTCAACCGGGAAACGAAGGCCTGGGCCCGCTGGCTGGTGATCGCGTTGATGCGCAGTATCACTTTCAGTCCGGTATTACTGGGTATTTTTCATCGCAGAAGGGCGCGGGTGGAAATCCCAATCGCTTCGGACTGCGAATCTATGGCAGTAAAGGCATGATCGATCACACATCGGGATACGCGAACCCCGCGTTCCTCATGAAAGACGCTCAATGGGGATTGTCGCGCAATGCGGGAGCATGGAAGCCCATCACTTCCGGTGGCGTCGATCAGCCGGAACCGATCACAGCCACCGGCTACATTGGTGGAAATCCGGCAGCGGCACGCGACCTGATTGACGCGATTGAAAACGATCGCCGACCGAAATGTTCTATGTATGAAGCTCGCGGTGCCATAGAAATGGTATTGGCCGCGTTTGAATCGCATCGGTTGAACGCCCCCGTTGCGATGCCTCTGGATTGCACGGATAATCCGTTGAGCCATCTGTAAGCCGCAGTTGTGGTTCGTTGGACTATGATCCAATTACATTGTTTGATGAGGCTCTACTTCTTCAACAATCCGTCGTACGAATCCAGAAAGTGGGCTGAGACCTGTTCGTTGACGTATTTCCAGGTTTCATCAATCAAACTTCCAGCCAAAATACCTTTGACTGCTTGTGATCCGATCGCTCCTGGAAACTGTGGCAAGTCCGTCATCGGATCGGTGCCAAGGACGGTTGCTGATTCGACATGGGTAAACTCATTGGCCACGAGACTCAGGCCTGGTAACTTTGGGATTGGATCGCGGCCACTGACATAGCGGAAGATCTGCCCTTTGAATTCTTTATTGAAGGCGTCGCTGGCTTTCTGATTACCAATCATCGGCGCGCCATATGTGTAGATCTGATGGACGGCGATGAAGCATCGCTTGAGTAACCAGGCGGCGAGCAACGCCAGAGCTCCGCCCAGACTGTGACCCGTGATCCACAGCGGGCGATCCGACTTTTTCATACGAGCTTCAACATCGTCGCGCAAAGGTTCCCAGATTTCTGCAATCGCATCGACGAATCCTTTGTGGAACTTGGCTCCCACACCGGCCGCTGATAGGTCGTGGCCGAGACGACCTTCGGGGACGACGAGCAGATTCATGGCGTCTGTGAGCAACCAGTCTTTGAGTCCGTCGATGCTTGTGGGATCTTCTGTACCGCGAAATGCGACAACAATATGATCAGGACTTTCAGCGATGTAGACCTGCGTGTTGTCGATGCTGATGAACTTGGCCGACAAGCCAAGCTCGTCGCGAAAGCCTTTGGCACCATCTGCTTCGGGAAGGTATGCCAGCTGACAGGCTCGGCAAAGAAACTGAGCGTTACGCGGATCACCAGCGGCGTCTTCGATGAGTTGCATGAACATAGGTTCTGAGGTAAGTGCTGTGAGTTGATGTCAAATATAGTGGAATGTGTTTGAACTTGCCGAATCATATTTCAACATTGGCGTTTTTCGCTTCCATCCGCCATCAATGGATCTGACGCTGGTGCCGCAAACTTCACATGGCGATAAAGCTCCGACATGGCGATCGTGACGTTCAGAGACAGAAGATTGAACGATCCGTTAATATCCAGCTCTTCCTGGAGTAGCCATCCTCCTTCCGGCTGCCGAACGAACCGCTCGACGTGTGCCTCATCCTGGGCGATCAAAATGATTTCGCACACGGAAGGTATCTGTCGGTAGTGGCTGGACTTCCGGCCGCGATCATATTTCTCAGTGGACTCTGAAAGTACTTCAACAATCACGGTCGGATTCGTCACCGTGTCGCCTCGTTCGTCGTCAAACTGCAATTCGCCGCAGACAATTGTTGAATCGGGATATGTGTATAATCCTGTCGATGAAACTTTGACTCGCAGGTCACTGGTATAGACAACACACGGTTTGCCTTTGAGTGCTTGTCGAGCTTCGCCGACGAAGTTGGCGGCGATCAGACTATGATTCGGCGAGCCGCCTCCCATGGCGAAGATTTCACCATCGAAGAACTCGCTCTTGAACTCCGAATTGCGTTCCAGAGCCAGATAATCAGATGCAGATATTCTTTTGAGAGCAGTCGACATTGATTGTTCCTTTGTTAAGCTTGACCTGCATGTGCATCCGAACCATTAACGGCGACGCATGGTTCGAACGACGATCAGTTCACATATTTACGATGTTCGGAATCTACGTTCTTCCATTTTCGCAGAGCCGATGCTGGAATTGAATTCCCGGAGACATCGATTTCAATAAGTTTTGGCGGCGGGTCCGTAAGAAGCGTCGTGACACCCTCTTTGGTGATTTTTGTTCTTTGCAGGCGAAGTGATTCCAATGCAGGCAGTTTCGCAAGTGTCGCCAGCCCCGCATCCGCAATCGGAGTGTCGGTTAATGTCAGCTCTTTAAGCTGCGGTAGATCAACCAGCAGCTTCAAAGTTTCATCGGTCACATCTGGATTGCCCATTTCCAGCACGGCGACATCGTTGTACCGCGAAAGCACAGATCCATAATCATTTCGGTCCCAGCCAGTATGCGTCAGATATCGTTCCCCGTTGATCACACGTGCGCGTTCGCCGAGACCAAAGACGAATTCATAGCCTCGATCAGCCGCAAACGGAACGGCTACGACGACCAATCCAATCAGCACCAGAATCAGAGCTTTTTTGTTCTGAGTGAAGCAGGCCAGTCCAAATATCAAGGGACCAATTGGTGCTGTCAAAAACGTCAAAACGCCGAGCCACTTTCGGGTGCGCCACGCATTGCGAATCAGCCACAGAATTCCAATCAGTAGCAGAATCGCGCCTAAAAAGATTACGCCAACACCAAACACTTCGTACAAGGGAACGAACTCCGTTGAGATGATTTAGAACCGTGATCGCTAAAGGGCACTCGATTTCGGGAGGGCGAGGCTGCTGCCGAGCCGCTTTGCTCGATTTCGGGAGGGCGACGCTGCTGCCGAGCCGCTTCGCCATTCTATGTCCAATGTTTCTCGCGACTCAGCTCCCGGAAACAGCGGCTCAGCAGGAGCTTCGCCCTCCTGGAAACAGATCAGTTTTAACCAAATTCCGCTCGTCGCTGTCTGGAATTATCAACGCCATCCGGCAACGTCACCTTCAATTGATCGGCCAATTGCGGCAGGTTTGCATTATAGAGGCGACTAAACGTCAATTGTACGGCAGGTTCCGGAAACGTAACGCTGTTCATTACAGAACTGAAGCAACAGCAGAGTATTGCGGCAAACGCCGCCCATTTCGAAGGATGTATCATCGTTGTTGTTTTTGAGGCTTGATTGGTTTTTCCGTCCCGAATGAGGCGGTATGATAGGAAGTTCCGCGCCAGTGCGACTACGCTTATTTCCGTACCTGACAGTTTTTTTCGGGAGTCCTTTGACGATGTTCATTCGAAAATCCGCTCTGACTATTTTGAGTGTGGCTGCTTTTTCAGCCGCAACACAAGCAATTTCTGCCCAGGAATGGAAAAGCGGCGTTGAATGGCAGGAGCCGCCACTTGTGACTCCAGGAGCGACCAACGACGCGCCGCCATCGGACGCAGTTGTGCTTTTCGACGGCACAAATCTTGATCAATGGATCGACGGCGAAAACTGGAAAGTTGAAGAAGGTGTTGCGATTCCGCAGAAGTCGCAGATCGTGTCGAAGCAGCATTTCGGCGACATGCAGTTGCATGTGGAATGGTCGGCTCCAACAGAAATTCGCGGCGAAGGCCAGGGACGCGGAAACAGTGGCATCTTTCTGATGGGGCTGTATGAAGTGCAGGTTCTGGATTCCTTTGAGAACGCAACGTACTTCGATGGCCAGGCGGGTTCGATTTACAAACAAACTCCACCACTCGCCAACGCGATGCGAAAACCGGATGAATGGAATTACTACGACATTATTTTCAACGTGCCGAAGTTCAAAGGTAACGGCGAGATCGACAAGCCGGGTCATGTGACACTGATGCAAAACGGCGTCTTGATGTTGAACCATTTTGAATTGATGGGGCCGACCGGTTACGTGTCAGCTCCGAAACATGTTCCGCATGCGGAAACAGGTCCGATCTCATTGCAGTTCCACGGCGACGCGGTCAAGTTCCGCAACATCTGGGTGCGAGAATTCAAAGCTCCTGTGGGACGCCGCACTGGTCCTCCGTTCAATATCGAGGCAAAGAAAAAGACGGAAGAAGTGAAGCCTGAAGTGAATGAAGAGAAGAAGGCTGAAGAAGAAAATGCCGAAGAGAAGAAGACTTAAACGTAGTGCAAAAGCCGTTTAACCACCGACGTAAAGTCGGTGGGGAAAGATGGCGAGACAATTAAAAATCCGGAGGCATTTCTGGACGGGTCTGGAGACCCGTCCTGCTTATTTTTATTATTCAACGACGATTGTTGTGATCATAGCGATCGGCTGAACTGAACTCTCAATGACAAACTCCACGCCAACCTGGACACCAGGCAATGGCCTTCATTATCAACTCCTCGCTCAAAGTGCTCGCGCAAGGCGAGGTCGTTTTGTAACCGCGCATGGTGTTGTTGAAACGCCGTCGTTTATGCCCGTGGGAACTCAGGCGACAGTCAAATGTGTGCTGCCGGACCAGGTCGCAGCAACTGGCGCTCAGGTCGTCCTCGCGAACACGTATCATCTGGGAATTCTGGACCGCACACAGGTTGTCGAACGACTCGGCGGTCTGCATTCCATGATGCGATGGAATCAAACGATCCTCACAGATTCCGGAGGATTCCAGGTCTTCAGTCTGCCCGATCGCGAAATCACGGAAGCTGGCGTCAGCTTTCAATTCCGATCCGGAAAGAAAGACGGCGATACGACACCGATGACTCTGTCGCCCGAAAGCGCGATGGATATTCAGCGCCGACTGGGAGCTGACATCGTCATGGCGTTCGACGAATGCGTCGATCATCGCGCCGCGCCGAAGTATATGTCGGAATCTCTGGATCGTACGTACCGCTGGCTCAAACGCTGTGCGGCCGCGCCGATTCAGGAACATCAGCACCTGTTCGGGATTATTCAGGGAGGAATGGAACTGGAGCTGCGATCCAAAGCAGTAAAACAAGTGACATCACTGAACCTGCCCGGTTATGCGATTGGCGGCGTGTCTGTGGGTGAAGGTCACGACGCGATGGTTCGCATTGTGCGACACACGGCGCCTTTGATGCCATCGGATCAGGTTCGCTATCTGATGGGAGTTGGTTTGCCGGAAGACATCGTCGCTGCCGTGGAATGCGGCATGGATATCTTCGACTGCATTATACCGACTCGCTACGCACGCGAAGGCACCGTCTTCACGTGGGACGGCAAGATGCGACTTCAGGACAAGAAGTTTCGCAAGGACCGATATCCGATCGACACGTCTTGTGAATGCGTCAGTTGCGCAGGTGGATTCAGTCGAGCGTACCTGCGTCATCTGCTGTTTGCGGATGAACCGCTTTACGGCACGCTGGCCACGATCCATAACCTGCATTTTTATCAGGATCTGATGCGCGGGATTCGCAATGCGATCGAAGAAAACCGGTATGCGGCCTGGTCGGCAAAGTTTCTGGAGCGGTATCTGCCGAAAGGAACAGGCAATTGAACTGCTCTGTTTTGAACTGGTAGCGAAAGTCGTCAGGACTTTCGGCAATTCAAGGCGTATCCGAAAGTCTTGACGACTTTCGCTACGCGTAAATTCAACCAAGGCAGACCGCTAATTTGCTGCAGTTAGTTCCCAGTCGAGTCCTGTACGGTAACCTCGCCATCGATATCCTGCATAATTACCTGATTATTGACGGTGAGCTCCATTTTCATTTTCGTCGTGATGTTACTGCGAATCATGCGGCCAAGATTATTGTCAAAGATGATTTCTCCGCTACCCTCACCTGAAATCAGCGTTGCAGTAAACGGAAGTTTGGAATTTGGATCAGGCACAAGTAGAGCCCAAATACAAATCCAACAAGTTGTTTACGCATAAGATTTTCCGAGCAGAAAGTTTTAATGTTCAGAACAACACCCAACACCCCGAAAACTGATGGCATCGGGCTGCATCACAAGGGGAATCTGACAGAATTTCAATTTATCACAACCCGAAACGTAAGTGAGGGATTCCTGGCCACTTCGCCAGATCACCACCACCCTCGAAACCACCCACTGTGGAAAGATATTTTGAGCTTTTTTTTGCAAATGAGGGTGGCAATTCCGCAAAAGTCAACGCAGGCTGCCGCGTTTGCCGCAACTGTTCAATGGAATCAAACCATTTTCGCTGGCCATTACAGGGGTAGGGATTCACTGAAGGTTGTAGAAAAGATATTCGTCAATGTACCTTACGCGGTTGTTGGTCGATGAAACATGCAGACTGCGTCACTCGCCAGGCTCTGCGTGCGTCGATCGGTCTTGCAATTTTTTCAGTCAATTCAGAAAGATCGGGCAAACGACATGAAGTCGTTTTTTGAATACCGAGACCGATGGGGACACGGGTTGTCTCTTTGGCTGATCACGGGAATCACTTTTTTGATTCCAGTGATGGGATGGTCGTTGAAATATATCCGGATGGACAACGACGTCACCGGTTGGCTTCCAAGTGATGATCCGCAGGCAAAAATCCTCCATTGGTGCCAGGATCTGTTTCCGAGCCAGGACCGAATTCTGGTTTCATGGGACGACTGTTCCGTTACCGATTCACGGCTGCAGAAAGTCGCCCAGCGTCTGCATGGCATTGAGAGGAATGGTGTCCGTGAGGGCGGTTCACCGCTCATCCACAACGTCTCAATTCCAGAAGACGTTCTGAAACGAATGATGAGCGAAGGCATTGCTTTCGATGTTGCCCTCGAACGCATCCAGGGATTGCTTGTTGGCAATGGGCCGCTGTGCCTGAAACTGACGGATGCTGCCAGGGAACGGACGAACACTGTGCGAATAGGTCGCCAAATCAGTGACCTTGCCAAATCGAAGTTTGGCATTGATGTTCAGTTTGTTGAACGAACGCTTCCTGAACCATCGGACAAGCACCTTGAACTGGAAGACGAACCAGCATGGTTGGTTTACGAAGCTTCGCGTGATTATGTAAAAAATCAGCCACCAACCGATGTGCAGTTATATTGGCCGCGAATGCATATTGATCATGACGCGACGAACAAGTTTGTTGCGGCATTGTTGGCGATGAAAGTTCCCGACAATCCTGATGACAAATGTATCGAAGAGACATGGTTCGTGCGTGGGTCTATGGCGGCGATGACCGTCAGTCTGGCCGAACTGGGCGAAGTCGATCAAAAATCTGCCATTGAAGCCATTCGTGTTGCGGCGTTGGCAGAGGGGATTTCCAGCGAACAACTGCACATGGGGGGTCGGCCGGTCGCTGCGACATCACTGAATCGTGCGATCAAACAAGCTGGCTGGAATAAGGCAGCCCCGGCGTGGGATCTTTACCATCGTTCGCCGCTGTTGCTTTCGTTTGCGATCAGCCTGTTTCTGACATACTTCATGCTGAAGAGTCTGCGACTGGCGATTCTTGTGCAGTCGGTTTCAGTGCTATGTTCATTTGCCGCAGTCTCGCTGATACCAGCAACCGGTGGTACGTTGAATATGGTGCTGGTGGTGATGCCAACGCTATTGATGGTGATCACCACTTCCGGCGCAATTCATATCTGTAACTATTGGAAAACTTCAAATATCGCTGATGCAAAAAAATCGGTGATTCACGCCGCAAGAATGGCATGGTGGCCTTGCCTGTTGGCGAGTGGCACAACGGCAATTGGCCTTGCTTCGTTGATGGTGAGTTCTTTAATCCCCGTGCGAGATTTTGGAATCTACGCTTCCATCGGTTGTATCATTTCTTTCCTGTGCGTTCTCTACGTTCTACCCTCGTTAATGCTGTATTGGCCCCAAGCCCCACCGCGTCCAGAACACATCGACAATCACAAGTGGTATCGTTTGGGGCAGTTCCTTTGTCGCAACTGGGGCAGAACGTGTTTTGTAAATCTCGCGGTGACAGGATTGTGCCTTTGGGGAATGTTCTACTTTCGCACTGAAACGAAAGTGATTCGCTACTTTCCCGACGAATCTCAGGTCATGCAGGACTACAAGTTTCTTGAAGAGAATCTTTCCGGCATTGTCTCTGTCGATACGATTGTGCGATTCGACAGCGAAATGCAGCGCAAGGTTCCGTTCCTTGATCGTGCTCGGAAGATCCTGTCAATTCAGGATGCTCTGAAGAAGCACCCAGAAGTCAGTGGAACTCTGTCATTGGCGTCCTTCATCGATTTGCAGGAGCACGATGAATCAGTCACCCCAACTCGCTCGCGTCGTAACGCAAATCTGCGTGAAAACCTGATCGGGAAGAAAATCCACGAACGACTGCTGAAAGGCGGCGAAGCGGCGGAGGGTTTAAGTTCATTGATTGCACTGCCCCAAAATTCCGCCGATTGGAAGAAAAAGGGCGACGAGCTTCTGAATGAACCCGGTGATGAAGTCTGGCGGATTACCTGTCAGTCCAGCATTCTCTCTGATTGCGACTACGCAATTCTGACCAAAGAACTTGGCGGTATCGCCGATGAACAACTTTCAGACTTTGCTGCCGGACGCCCTGTTCACCGAGTGACCGGTTTGGTGCCAATTTTCTTGAGGACGCAAAATGCTTTGTTAGAAAGCTTGGTCGAGAGTTTTGGGTTGGCACTTCTGATGGTGTGTGCAGTCATGGCCGTGATGTTGCGAAGTCTGCCGGCCTCATTGTACGCGATGATTCCAAACGTGATGCCCGTGGCGATCGTCTTTGGATTGCTGGGGTGGACGGGTATCCGAGTCGATATCGGCACGATGATCACAGCATCCGTTGCGTTGGGGCTTGCTGTAGATGGAACATTACATTTGATCATTTGGTTCCGGGAACTTCTTCGGCAGGGCATGTCGCGACAGGAAGCGGTGGCCAAATCCCTGGAACATTGTGCTCCCGCGCTGTGGCAAACCAGTGCTGCGATTGGATTTGGAATGTTGGCATTGTATCCCGTCGAACTGCTGCTGATCAGCCGTTTCGGCTGGATCATGGCTGGGATGATTTTTGCAGCACTCTGGGGTGACGTTGTGCTTCTGCCAGCGTTGCTTGCTGGGCCACTGGGAGCGGCAATCGAAGCATCGGAAAAACGCCGCAATGAAAAGAATAGTTCATCCGATTCGGATCAAGATGCTGCATGGGAAGGCGGGAATTCCGCAGGCAATCCTGGCAAGAAGCAAAAAGAGTCCACGGGAACGGGAATTCGAGCGGCCAGCATCATTCCGCGTGGTCCGCATTTTCCTCGAATCAGACCGTTGTTCTCGGAAAAGCAGGGATGAATTAGAATTCGTGCAGGGATCGAACCCGTTTTTGACATCATGTGTCCCGAAGTTGCTCAACGGATGCCGGAAGTCTTGTAAAGACGTAAGCGAATCCCTAACATCCCGAGCCCGAACCAGGGTTTGATATCAATCGGTGTTCGGTGAAAGGGTGATTGTTCTGTTTATAGGGGCAGTTATTTTTTCGGGCAGATAGCTCAGTTGGTAGAGCACAGGATTGAAAATCCTGGTGTCGGGGGTTCAATTCCCCCTCTGCCCATCAATGAAAACAAAGGGTTTCCGAGAAATTCGGGAACCCTTTGTTCGTTAAATAGCCCCAACAATAGCCCCCAACTCAATTTATTGGGGTTCTGGCTCGATCGGCTGGAACAGATTCGCCGTTGCCGCTGTCACCCGAGCCATGCCGGTCTTGGTGGCGTGTGCGTAGATTCTGGATGTCACGACTGAACTGGCATGCCCCAGCAACTCCGATACGTTGTTGATCGGAATTCCACTCTCCAGAAGGAGCGTTGCTGTCGTGTGCCGCATCTCATGCCAAACAAGAACAGGAACACCAGCTTTCGCGCACAAGGGCTTGAATGTCCGGCTGACCAGATTGTTCCGGTTGATAATTTTTCCCGCATGATTGCAGAATACAAGGTTCTCACCTGACGTGGGGTGTCCGTCCATCATCATTCTTGCCCTGTGCTTGTCGAGTGCATCCATGACGTAAGGCGGCACAATGATTGCCCGATTGCCGCCGTCAGTCTTTGGAACCTCGCCAATCGTGGCTTTGCCATTGTTGTCTGTCAGGGTTCGGGAAATCTGGATCTCGTTCTTTGTCCAGTCAAGATCCGACCAGAACAACGCTAGGGACTCGCCTTGTCGCATACCGGTGAACATGGCGAGCGTAAACAATGCGAACCAACGATGCCCGGCAACATGCTTCAGGAACGCCTGAGATTGGTCTGCCGTCCAGATTGTGTGCTTTGACTTCCTCAAGCGCGGCTTGTCTGACTTGGCACATGGATTGAAGCCAATCAGATCTCGCTTGACAGCATCGTTCAACGACTTGCTGAGTACAGCGTAAATCTTCTGTTGACTACTGGGGGAGGAACCATTGCCAGCCGCTGTGCTGATAACGCTGTCGATGTGCAGGGGTGTCAGTTGCTGCAACTTCACTTTGCCGATCAGTGGATTGATTTTTGTACGGATATCCTGCTGATACCGATCTTTGGTTGACACTGCAGCGCGACTGATGTTTTCCATCCAGAACTTCAGGTATTCAGCTACGGTCGTTTTTGTTGCGGTCGGCAACTGGCCAGCGTCGTTTGCTGATTGTGCAACTCGGAGTTTCTTTTGAACTTCCGCCCGTGTCTTGCCGTAGATTGCTTTCCGGCGTCGCTTGCCGTCTGTGCCAATCCCGAGTGATACCCTTGCCCGCCATCGTCCGTCTGGCATCTGGTCAATTGCACCCTCGCCACGTCCACGTTTCTTTGCCATTGCATTCACCCTCATCAAAAGTGATTCATCGAAATTGAAAGAGCGGGAAACCGAATGATGAGTTCGGCTTTCGGGGATCAACCTATCCCGCTTGTTTCACATTGTGCCATCGCCTGCCCACAATCTCAATCAACTCCACCGGCCGCCGCATCCGTGCGAGCCACTTAGCGGCGATTGAAGTGAAC
>Ga0209284_10001744_pt1 | contig 32199 bp, 35 predicted proteins | sample FRY03_FD_187211 | JGI IMG/M metagenome (GOLD analysis project Ga0209284, IMG submission 187211) | Freshwater microbial communities from Lake Fryxell liftoff mats and glacier meltwater in Antarctica - FRY-03 (SPAdes) (version 2) | ecosystem: Environmental > Aquatic > Freshwater > Ice > Glacier... | reverse complement strand
TTGAATTAATAACGGTTGATCAAGGCCAAGTTGCGCCCTGATATTGGATAGCGTTTCCGGCGTAGCGCTTCGGCCAGCGATTTGTGCCGCTGGATCAGCGGGCAATATGTAAAGAAGTAAGAAGGTGATAAACGAAACGCCCAATAAAATTAGTAACGATTGAGCGATACGTCGTGCGATATAAATAACCACCGTTAGCGACCCTTCTGTGTTGGATCTAGTTCATCTCGCAAAGCATCACCAAGAAGATTAAAGGAGAGTGCCAGCAAGATAATCGCCAATCCTGGAATAAAGACGAGCCACGGGGCAGATGCAAAATAAGTTTGATTCTCAAAAATAATATTCCCCCAACTCGGAGTAGGCGGGCGAACACCAATACCCAAGAATGAGAGCGTGGCTTCTAGCAAAACTGTGGTCGCAATCCCGAGAGTTGCCCAGACCAGCACGGTTGGTACCAAGTGTGGAAATATATGTTTAATTAAGATTCGGCGATTTGATGCACCCAAGCTGCGTGAAGCTTCAACAAATTCGCGCTCCGAGATTGAAATTGTTTGGGTATAAATAACTCGTGCAATCTGTACCCAGTTCACCATCGCAATAACCAGAGCCACAATCAACAAACTTGGTGAAAAGATTGCAGCGAGTGTGATTGCAAGCAAAAGCGCTGGAAATGCCATCATCAAATCTGTAATACGCATAATGGCAGCACCGATGCGACCACGGATATATCCGGCAGTTAAACCAACAACTGTTCCAAGGATTACAGCAACACCATTGGCAAGAATTCCAACAATGAGTGAGGTACGGGCACCATAAATAAGGCGTGAGAATAAATCGCGACCTAATAAATCAGTGCCAAATAAATAGGTTGAGTTGGGTGCAATTGGCGCGCCTTGCAGAGTTAGTCCATCTTTAAATTGTTCATTTGGACTAAATGGCGCCAGCCATGGGGCAAATATGGCGGCAGCAAAAATGATGAAAATAACAATCATTGAAATCAACGCAACTTTGCGAGCCACAATTCTTTTAAAAGTCGTCACTTGCTCTCTCCCCTAGAATTTGAAGTAACTAGATCTAAAAGGTGGCACGAGGCTTCATGGTCTAGACCAACGTTCTGCAGGAATGGCACGACGGTAGAGCATTTTTCAATAGCAACCGGACAACGTGGATGGAAGTGACATCCTGATGGAGCATCGGCTGGATTTGGAATATCACCACGCAGAATTATGCGTTCAGTCTTAGCGCTCGACTGAACTTGTGGAATCGCTGATATCAAAGCCTTCGTATAAGGATGTTGTGGGTTACTAAATAAATCTTCAGTTGGGCCACTTTCGACAATATTGCCAAGATACATGACTGCTACATGATCTGAAATATGGCGAACAACCGATAAATCATGGGAGATAAATACAAATGTCAGATTCAGTTCATTACGTAAATCCATCAGAAGATTGAGAATCTGCGACTGAATCGATACATCAAGGGCAGATACTGGTTCATCAGCAACAATTAAACGTGGGTTATTGATTACAGCTCGAGCAATAGAAATTCGCTGACGTTGCCCACCTGAAAATTCATGTGGGTACTTATCTAGAGCATCAATTGAGATTCCAACTTTTTGGGCGATATTTTCAATCGCCGCTTTACGTTCTTGCGCATTACCGACTTTATGAATTTCTAGCGGCTCGCCAATTAGTGCACGAATGCTCATTCTTGGATTTAAGGAACTCATCGGATCTTGGAAGATAATTTGCATCTGACTGCGCATTTTTCTGAGTTCAGCAGGTTTAGTCTGCAAGATGTTTACGCCATCGAATTCTACTGATCCAGATGTTGGCTCAATTAATCGCAACGCTAGACGCCCTAAAGTAGATTTACCAGAGCCAGACTCCCCGACGATTCCAAGGGTCTTGCCTTCCTCAATAGAAATCGAGATATCATCGACTGCAACGATTGGCCGCTTAGAAGAGGCCGAATGAAATTCTTTCCGTAAGTTTTTTATCTTTAAAATTTTTTTCACTGTGGATTCCAACATGAAACTGGGTGTGCGGATTGATCTAACTTTGGGTTATCAGTTGTGCACTTAGCGAGAGCCCGCGGGCAACGTGGAGCAAATGAACAACCGTTTCCACGCTCTGCTGGCGCCATAACCACTCCCGGAATTGTTGGAAGATGTGTATTTTTCTGATGGCCGCCTCTCGGTGATGAGTTTAGGAGGGCATAGGTGTATGGATGGCGCGGTGATGAAAAAACTTCGCTTGTACTGCCGCTCTCAACGATTTTGCCAGCGTACATAACTATGACACGGCTACAGTTTTCAGCAACCACCCCAAGATCGTGAGTAATCAGCAAAATCGACATCTTAAGCTTTTCTTGCAGGGTGCTCATCAAATCTAAAATCTGGGCTTGAATTGTTACATCAAGTGCCGTAGTTGGTTCATCAGCAATTAATAATTTAGGTGAACAAATTAGCGCCATTGCGATCATAATTCTCTGACGCAACCCACCAGAGAGTTCATATGAATATTGTTTTACTCGAAGTTCAGGCGTACTGATACCAACTAAATTAAGGATTTCGATGACTTTTAAATCAGCATCCTTCTTTGAAATTTCCTTGTGGAGTTGCAGTGCTTCACGCAACTGATGACCAATCGTCAGCACTGGATTTAGGCTGCTCATGGGTTCTTGAAAAATAAAGCCGACTTCGGCACCCCGAATACTTTGCAACTCTTTTTCGCTCAGATCAGTTAGCGTCACACCGTTGAGCTTGACCGATCCAGCCAAGCGCTTGCTTGGTGGAGCCGGTAATAAAGAAATTAAACTCATCGCCGTCACACTTTTGCCACAACCACTTTCACCAACTAAACCAACAACTTCACCTTGATCAATCGAAAATGAAACTTTATCTACGACAACAACGTCTTTGCCCTCAATTGAAAAGGCGATTGTGAGATCTTGAACCTCAATACATTGCGTTGAACTCATTGGTTCAAGGGTTGTTCGTGTACCGATCGAGGGAAATAAAAGGAAACCACCCAGTTCGGCATATCGACGATTTCCGAGATTCTCAAGTCCCCTGCAACCGAGCAGAGCATGTAAGCATCTACTGGCTCAATTTTGTAACGAGTAACAAGCAAGTCGACCATCCGTGAGACGGCTTCACGCGCTCCAACCATTAGGTCAGGGCCAACGCCAGTGGTGACAATGTATCCAGCAGCATCTACGTGAGTCGTGACTGGGCCAGCTGTTTGGAATTGGGGTGACTTAAGGTTTGCACCTTTAACTAAATTAATCTTTACCAATACATCGATTGGACTTTCGATTGCGGTTCCGCAGACTTCACCATCGCCTTGGGCAGCGTGAGTATCTCCAATAGATAGGAGTGCGCCTTTAACTTCAACGGGTAATAAGAGAGTTGTGCCGGCCGACATATCGCGAATATCTAAATTACCGCCAGTTTGGCGCGGTGGAACAACTGAGTGCAGACCATTTTCGGCGAGTGCCACTCCGATAGTTCCAACGAATGGCTTTAAACCAACTTTGCCACCGCGAGCAAATGTTGAGCTCTTTGGATTACTGGCATCAAAGTTCCAAATATGAAGCGCTGGATCTGTGAATTGATCAGCTAAAAGACCGAAGCCTGGAATGTTTGCAGTCCAGCCCCAACCTTTAGTGTGGAATTCAAGAAATGAAATTTCAACTGCATCCCCTGGCTCAGCGCCTTCTACCAAGATCGGACCAGTTACTGGATTTACCTTTGAAAAATCTAAATTGATTAGATCAGGTAGTTCAGATGTTTTTGTTATTTGTCCCGCAGATGAATCAATTGTTTCAACGAGGACGGTTTCGCCGGGCTGAACAATCACTTTGGGTGAGATTGAATTATCCCACCCAAAGTGATGATCAGTTGCATGAATATTCTTTATCATGCTTTAAATCTACCTCAATTGCTATAAATATTTAAACTTATAGTTATTTGATGAAGATATGGTCGTAGTTCACTGGAATGTGAACTGGATCGACATAAAGCGAAACATCTCCACCAAGTCGGTCTGACTTCATGGTGATTCGCTTCTCGTTAAAGATTGGCACCCATGGTGCTTCATCCATTGCGCGAGTAAAGACAGATGACCAAAGTTTGTTGCGATCTGCAGCCATCTTTGGATCAGTCATTGAATCAGCTTTTACAGCTTCGGCATCAAGTGCCTTATTGCAATACTGAGACCAGTTCCATCCCCCAGGTACTGCGCCACCGCAACCAAGGATTGGACCCCAGAAGTTACTTGGATCTGGGAAGTCTGCAATCCAAGCCATGCCACCTGACCAGACCATTGGGGCCTTGCCATTGCTGCCGGCTTCAATCACGTTTGCTTGCGCAAGTGACTTGATTGCAACTTTGATTCCGATCGCTGCAAGATCCTGCTGAATTGATTGTGCAATACGTGGGTTTGGATCAGTGTTACTTGTCCAAAGTTCTGTACTGAATCCTGCAGCAAGACCTGCTTCTGCAAGAAGTGCCTTTGCACCAGCAACGTTATATTCAAAGCCCTTGTAGTTCTTGTCATAACCTGGCATTGAAGGTGGAAGTGGCTGATTGGCAGCAACTGCGCGTCCGTTAATGATCTGCGTAATGCGATCCTTATCGATTGCGTGGTTGATTGCTTGACGAACCTTTACATTATCAAAAGGCTTCATCTTTACATTGAGAGTGACATAACCAGTTTGTAGTTGTCCACCTTCAACGATGCGATCCTTATTCTTTGAATCGCCACTTTCAGCAATGTAATCAGCGGCTGGAATGCTATCTCCAAGAATATCGACTTCACCATTCTTTAGTCGCTGTAACGCAACTGTTGGATCGATTCCAACTTCAAAATTGATTTGGCCAACCTTTGGAACTCCTGCTGTGTAGTAATCAGGGTTCTTATCTAGGACTAACTTCTGGCCAAGAGTCCATGAGGTGAATTTAAATGCACCTGAACCAACTGGATTCTTACCAAAATCTTCACCGTATTTTTCGACTTCTTCTTTTGGAACGACGCTGGCAAAGTTAATTGCAAGCACATGAAGGAATGTTGCATCAGCACGTGAAAGTGTGATTGTTAATGATGTTGGGCTATTAACCACAATTCCTGAAAGATCAGTTGTATCTCCTGCAGATGCGGCATCAAAACCGTCAATGCTGGCGAAGAATCCAGCCCCTGGGCTCTGGGTCTTTGGGTTAACAGCGCGCTCGATTGAGTACTTAACATCATCGGCAGTTAGTGAGCGACCGTTATGGAATACAGCGTCATCACGAAGTGTGATTTCAAATGTCTTTCCATCAGCAGATATAGTTGGCATCTCTGTCGCTAAATCTGGAACTAACGTATCCGTTCCTGGCTTGTAATCTAAAACACGACTAAATAGTGACTTAATGATTGACCAGTTCTGCCAGTCATAACCAATGGCTGGATCCAGTGTTGCAATATCGTTCTGATAGGCAACAGTGATTGATCCACCGTCTGCTGAGTCAGAACTATCTGAACTACAACCTGCTAATACGAGTGCGCCAGCAATTAAGGCACTCGCAATTTTGATTGATTTAAATTTCATATATTTTTTAGTCCTTTACTCATTAGCGGGTCTTTGTGCAAAACTGCACTGCTTACTGCCCGATAGTAGGCTTAAAACGCTATTTAGGCGAGCAGAACCGCAGCAATTGAGATGATCTCATCGCGATCATTGACCACTAGCGATACGTGCCCTTCGCCCGGCTTGAAGACTAATTTAGAACCAGGCATCTTGGAGTGAAGGTAATACCCGTGAGAATGCGGCACCAAATTCAATCTCATTTTCTTCACCCATGCCTGCTAGGAAATCAAGTGCTGGATCTCCAAATGGGGCAATGCCAGCAAGACTTATTGCGCCACGATTTCTTGAGTCTTGAGTATCGGCAAGTGCGTGCGGACCACCACCAGACCATCCAATTGAAACAAAATCTTTAACTCCGAAATAATCTAATACATCTGCTGTATCACTTACGTTATCGCCAAAACTTCTACCTGCGCGGCGATCACTGTTTCCATAACCTGCTCGACTCGATGAGATTGCAAAGAGACCACGTGCGGCAACGTTTGGTAGCCAATCTTTCCAAGTCAGAACTGATGAGGGAGTTCCATGATGAAAAACAATTGCTGGAGCAGTTGGATCTCCTGCTGTATGAACTTCAAGTAAACGTCCATCGCGCATTTTCAGCATGTGCTTTTCCATTATTTGCTCCGCTTCGTTAGAGCCAAATCGTAGAGAAAACTAGGCACTTTGCATATGACTAACCGCTAGAAATAAATAAAACCTTGCCGCTATCGGTCGTTGCCACCATATTGCCATCGGGAGCCAGTTCTAGGTCACGTATTCTCTCACCCACATCATGAGAAGTTACCTCCCCAACTTGATCGAATGATTTCATCTCAATAAATATGAGAACTTGTTCTGCCAGAGTTCCCATCACGATCTTTCCTTGATTGCTCTTCCATTGTGCGCCCATTGGAAGAGCGATCAATTCAGTCGGTGCAACTGAAGGCACCCAGTAATACAGAGGCTTTTCATATCCCACATGAGTCTTCGGATTACTTGGTTTCACATAATCACCAGAACTATATGCCTGACCGAAAGTTACGAATGGCCATCCATAATCTTTGCCAGCTTTAATTAAATTTAATTCGTCTCCACCACGCGGTCCATGTTCAGAGATATATAAAGAAGTTCCAATCTTTACAATCCCTTGCGGATTTCGGTGTCCTCTGGAGATTTGATTAACGCTCTTTGCGCTGATCTCAAAAACGCCACCCAACCAACCTCTTACTGCAACTTGATTGATCTTTGGAAAACCGAGATCACCAGTTGTTAAGTAAGCGCTCTTGTTGTCAATTACCTCCATGCGACCTGCTGCCTGTTGCACTGCGCTGATTGGCACACAAGGTTTTCCTTGAAACCAACGCTCGCGTTTTTGCAGAGTCATCGCCTGCTTTGACATGGTGTAACGAAAGACCACCAACCTCACACAATCTGGACCACGCGTTAATCGCGGATAAGAAATCAAAAGCTCAGCAGTATCGGCATCTTCTTTTAATATTGCAATATCAGTTGGTGCAAATCTAGAATCACGAATTCGTTCGCTCTGTGTTGATACTTTGCCAATTTTTGTGAGTTTCTCTTGGGCATATAAAAAGAGCGTATCTCCACGTTCTCCTCCACCAAGTAAGAGCGAGCCATCTTTTAATATCGCCAACGCCGCTCCACGTCCGCCTTCTACCTGAGTGCTAACCAAATCGACTTCTCGAATAATCAGATCATCTTCAGCAGCTTGCACTGCAGGGTTAGTTGCAACAACCACAGGAATTACAATCACCAACGCCAGAAACAATCGCTTGGCCGTCACCGCCCGAAGCCTTAATCTCATAAGCCAAAATCTACTTCAATTTTCCTCGCCAAGCAGAGAATGATTTTACTGAACTGGCGTGTGGTTGCTTCAACCATGGATAGGGATGAATCTCGGCTAAATCAGTAAATTTATTAAAACTCGGAACCGGCGCATAGGTAACTGCCACCGCATTCTCCTTAGCAAATTCATACGGACTTCCCAAATAAACCCGCAAGTTACGGCGCTTGGCAAGATCCTGCAACGTCTCCAAATAAAAATAAATCCGCTTACTTGAAAGTTTTAACTTTGCCAGCGCACCCTCGTTGAAAACAAAGACCACTGGCAGTTCTGGATGCGCGACTAACGCCGCATCGCTATCGCCCATCGAATCGATTGTGATCAACACATATTCGGGCACACGATTTTTAATTGCAACGATCGGCCCCGCTGTTGCACTGGGATTGGGATCTGCCGCTAACAATGGCTCAGCCTCAACATCATCAAGCGGAGCCAACTCTTTAAACTCCTGAATTGGGCACGCCTTCTTCAGCGAACACTTAAAACATAGACCGGGTGCGCGGTTCTCCACTTGCCATCTCGCAAATCCATACGGTTTACCCGTTACTGATCCAACGGTCCACTGCCACCCCGAAAGATTCGCCGCCCGTGATCCATCTAATAAATTTTGATACATCCGCTCTTGCCCGTTTAACCAACCCGCTTCATTGCGCACCGTCCATTGCGATGCCATCCACATTCGCGATTGATTTACGATCCAGCCATCACTCTCCAACTCATCAACAACCGAATCAATACACGCCATTGCCTTTGGCCATCCATCACCCGGTGTAGTCCACTCTTGTTCATAACGGAGATTACGAAATAGCCGAGTGCCGATGCGGGCATATAAGTGTCTGGTGTATTCCTGCCAAAGTAATTCATCCTGAAACTTCTCTTTATCCTCATAAGATGCCGCTCTTACCGCGCGCCAAGCATCGCTCAAAGTTATCAAGTTGTGGCGAATATATGGAGATAACATCGTTGCCCCGCGAGTATTTACCGGCTGCACCTGCGATCGCTTCTTGGCATATCCCTTGACATCTAAATTTGCTAACGCTTCATCAGCCACGCTCTGTCCGCCTTTTATATAACTGCGTCCGCCGCCTGAATGCAAACCCTGAAAATGATCCTGCAGTATATCTTGGGCATCTAAGGAAATATCGATCTCTTTCACGATCAAAATCTAGCGTTTATTACCGAACTGGTCAGGTTGAATTTCTACCAATGCCAGATCGTTTCGAGAAATCTGGCTATTTAAGATCCTTGAGAAGTACCATTAACGTACGTGGAGCGATCGGAGATATTTCAAATCCGAATCGGCTATAAAAAGCAACCGCTGAATCATCAATCGCGTGAACCAATATTCCGTGACACGCGACAGATACAGATGCCAAGATGGCGCGCAGAACCGCATCCTTCAGCAAAATTGCTCCATAGCCCTTTACCTGAATACTTAAATCAATCGCTAATCGCGCAATTAGCGCCATGGGAATCCGATGCTTACCTGTTCCTTTACTTACTCGCACCGTTGATTTACTTTGCTCGATACTGCTCATTGCAATTGCGTAATACCCAACGACGGTTCCACCATTTAAGAGAAGGTAGACGGCAGCAGTATTACTTTGTTGAGCTTGAACGCCATTATTTTTAAGCCAATTATCAAGGACTGAATTTCCAGAATTAAACTCTGCGAGTTGATAAGAAGTAGTTAGCTGGACAACTGAAAAGCTTCCAACTACCAAGGAGTGCGAACGTTCAATAACTCTTGTAACTTTTTATTACTTTTTGACGGAGCCGCGAGCTGACGCTCAAGTAATTTGAAGGCTTTGGCGTCAATCTGAAATACGGATTGATCTAGTAATTGATTCTCAGCAGCCTCCGCCGCACTTGCCAACATAAACTCTAATAACTACTTTTTGAAAGCCTTCATGATCTGTTCAGCGGCACCACTTAGCTCAGCTGGAATCACCCAGATCTTACTTGCAGTGCCATTTGCTATCGCTGGCAACTGTTGCAAATACTGGTAAGCCAGAACTTTCTCATCTGGATTAGCATCATGAATAGCGCCAAATACTTTTTTGATTGCAGCGGCCTCACCATCGGCACGTAAAATCGCAGCTTGTGCATCGCCTTCGGCACGAAGAATTTCGGCTTGACGCGCGCCCTCTGCTGTCAAGATCTGACTTTGTTTTTCACCTTCTGCGGTCAAAATCGCTGCGCGCTTATCACGCTCTGCACGCATCTGCTTCTCCATCGACTCTTGCACACTTGGAGGTGGATCAATCGCCTTTAGCTCTACGCGATTGACGCGAACTCCCCATTTACCGGTGGCCTCATCTAAGACCCCACGTAAAGCAGCATTTATTGAATCTCGTGAAGTTAGGGCAGCTTCTAAATCTAATCCACCAACCACGTTTCGCAATGTGGTTACTGTCAATTGCTCAATTCCTTGAATTACATTTTCAATCTCATAAGTGGCAGATTTTGGATCAGTAACTTGAAAATAAATAACTGTATCAATTGAGACCACAAGGTTATCTTCAGTAATCACTGGTTGCGGTGGAAAGGAAACTACCCGTTCGCGCATATCGATCAGTGGCCGCAAACGATCCACAAAGGGAATAATAATTGTGAGCCCTGCACCCAAGGTTCGTTGATAGCGCCCAAGTCGTTCTACCAAGCCCGCGCTTGCTTGCGGAACTATGCGAATAGCTCGCCCTAGGACAACACCAAAAATAACGACAAGGAGTATGAGTACACCTAAGGAATAATTCATGAGATCAACCTTTCTTCTTTACAACTGCGGTGGCACCTTCAATTGAAACAACTTCAACTCTGGCATCTTGGGCAATCGCTCCCGAATCACTGCGAGCGCTCCAAATCTCTCCACTGAGCTTTACCTGTCCGGAAAGATCATCAATTGCCGTCAAAGCAAGTGCTGGTGCGCCAATGAGCGCATCGACATTGGTAGAAAAATCCGGAGTGCTCTTCTTCAAATTCTTTAAAGCGATCGGTCTTAATATCAATAAGGAGAGAAGCGCTGCCACAGCAAAGACAAATCCCTGCACCGCCATGTTTGCGCCAAGGGCATTTGCAATTGCGGCAACAAAGGCTGAGAAGGCAAGGGAAGCAAATAAAAGGTCAACGGTAAGCATCTCGGCAACTAAAAGCGCGCCTCCTGCTACCAGCCACATCCATAACTGCATGAATCAGCACCTTTCTTCAGGGCAAATCCGTTCTAACTCCGTCATCTCTAACCCTATCAAACCCACACCACTGCCGCGATAGGAAGATAAGAGCTTCTCTGTGAGCGTTTTATATATGCCGCCTACCCAAGAGAATAGGTTGCTTCTCCAATTCAAAATACTCGGCATCGGTGTAAATACGAGAACGAATTAAGAACCTAAAACCCTCTGGTGCTTCAACTGAAAATCCACTTCCTCGCCCCGGCACTAAATCAACGGTGAGGTGGGTATGTTTCCAATATGCAAACTGAGCACCAGAGATATAGAACGGACTCTGCGATTGCTCATCGCCAACGTTTCCTAAAAATACATCTGCTTGTCCAATAATAAAATCATCTTTCGGGTAACACATAGGTGCCGAACCATCACAGCAGCCGCCGGATTGATGAAACATCAGTGGGCCAAAACGACCTTCTAATTTTTTCACCATATCTAATGCAGTTGCTGTGATAGTTACGCGCTCCATATTATTTTTTAAAAGAACCCCAGCTTCTTTGGGCTATATGAAACTAGAAGATTCTTAGTCTGTTGGTAGTGATCGAGCATCATCTTATGGTTTTCACGACCGATACCAGATGACTTATAACCACCAAATGCGGCATGGGCAGGATATGCGTGATAACAATTTGTCCAAACTCGGCCAGCTTTGATTGCACGACCTAAACGATAGGACGCGTGCATATCGCGTGTCCAGACACCAGCACCAAGACCATAAAGTGTGTCATTGGCAATCTTGATCGCATCATCCATATCTTTAAATGTTGTTACTGAAACAACTGGTCCAAAGATTTCCTCTTGGAATACGCGCATATTATTTGTGCCCTTGAAAATTGTTGGTTCAAAGTAGTAACCATCTTCAAAGCCCTTAACGATATTGCGATTTCCGCCAGTCAAGATTGTGGCACCTTCTTGCTTACCAATATCCATGTAGGACATAATTTTTTCAAGTTGATCATTTGAAGCCTGCGCACCCATCATGGTGTCAGTATCAAATGGATTGCCCTGAGTAATCGCCTTTGTACGAGCAATTGCCTTCTCCATAAACTTGTCATAAATCGACTCATGAATCAGAGCGCGTGATGGACAGGTACAAACTTCACCCTGGTTAAGGGCGAACATAACGAATCCTTCAATTGATTTATCAAAGAAGTCATCATCGGCCTCGGCAACATCTGCCATAAAGATATTTGGGCTCTTGCCACCGAGTTCGAGCGTCACTGGAATGATGTTCTCTGATGCATATTGCATAATCAAGCGTCCAGTAGTTGTTTCACCAGTGAAAGCGATCTTGGCGACGCGCTTTGATGATGCAAGTGGCTTTCCGGCTTCGATACCGAATCCATTTACGATATTAAGTACACCCGCTGGAAGTAGATCTCCAATGAGTTCTGCCAATACCAAAATTGACCAAGGTGTCTGCTCGGCTGGCTTTAGAACAACGCAGTTTCCGGCGGCAAGTGCTGGTGCTAATTTCCAGACCGCCATCAAAATTGGGAAGTTCCAAGGAATAATCTGACCGACTACACCAAGTGGTTCGTGGAAGTGATAAGCGACAGTGTCATCATCTAATTCACCAAGTGAACCTTCTTGCGCGCGAATTGCGCCAGCGAAATATCTAAAGTGATCTATCGCAAGCGGCATATCTGCAGCAAGACATTCACGAATTCCCTTACCGTTGTCATAAGTTTCCGTAACGGCGAGCATTTCTAGATTGGCTTCCATGCGATCTGCGATCTTTAACAAAATATTAGAACGTTCAGTAACACTGGTACGACCCCATGCATCGCGTGCCGCATGCGCTGCATCTAAAGCTAATTCAATATCTTCGGCGGTCGATCGCGCTATCTGACAAATAGTTTTTCCATTGGTCGGCGACGGGTTGTCGAAATAATCACCCTTTACCGGTGCAACCCATTTGCCACCAATAAAGTTTTCATAACGAGCTTTTGGATTTATTAAAGAGCCCGCAGTTCCGGGCATTGCATACAACATATGTGCCTCCACTAAGTGCAGCCAATAGACCACTTACTAAGGAGTATTCTCCGAAAATTTCTCCTTAGCAAGGGTTTTTTCTGTCTGCTTACTTACCCGCTTTGCACTTCTCGGAGCAATATTTAACTTGCTCCCAGTCACGCGCCCATTTCTTGCGCCACTCAAATGGCCGCCCGCACTGCTGACAATCCTTCGGCGCAAAGCCGTTCTTGGTCTTAGCTTTCATAATTGCGATTTGACCTATCTATTAGCAACTTCACCATGCGCACAATTACCGAACCGCGATGGGCCGCTACCCATCTATAACCAAACTTCCCCAATACACCCGAACCTTTAACCACCGCAGCCAAAACAACATTGCCACGCACACCCAATAGATAAGCAACTGCGGCGGCGCCTTTATAGATCTTGCCACCCACCACAACGTGTAACTCTTTCGCACATTGCGCACGCGTTAAATTAAAAGAACCGAGATCTGCACTTTGAAAAGCCAGAGCACTAACTGCAACCCGCCGCTTCACCCAAGTCAGACTGGAAATGCAGAAGGCGCACTCCCCATCGTAAATAACGGTTATCTCTGACATAACTCAAATTCTAGTTCGGGCATCCCTTTTTAGCGCTGGCAGGCCAACCGCACCCCCGGCAGCGATGACTATTGATGATATGCTTTGTCTTGATACATCAAGTTAGATCAAGATAGGGGCGAAACATGAGCACCACTCGTGAAAAATTCTCTTCACAGGCGGACCCAAAACTTCTGGCAAAGGTTCGCTCTCTTGCGTACACAGAAGGTCGCCAATTCCAGTCAATTCTTGAGGATGCGCTTTCTGAATATTTAGAGCGCCACCAGAACGCACGCCCGCGAGCACATGTCATGGAAGCTCTCGGTTTAAGCATGAAAGAGTTTGACCAACTTTATAAAGATTTAGCCAAGTAGCGGCTAGTTGATGGCCCGGGATTACATAACGACTACCGATGCCTTAGCTATTCACCAAATTCTGATTCGCAAATATGGTGGAACTGATGGCATACGGGATATGGGCGCACTTGAATCAGCGTTGCATAGACCACAAACCGGTTATTACAAAGATATTGTCGGAGAGGCCGCGGCGCTCCTTGAAAGTTTGGCAATTAATCACCCTTTTTTAGATGGCAATAAAAGAGTCGCCTTTGCTGTTACAAGTGCATTTCTTCGCATCAACGGGTATGCAATTCATGGATCCAGTGCTGAGATTTCCCAGAAGTGGACGAAACTTTTCGATGCAAATTTGTTTAAATTTGAAGAGATCGAACCCTGGCTTAGAAAATTAGTTTCTGAAATCAAGTAAACTCAGCGCGGAGGATTCGCATAGTGGCCGAGTGCGCGCGTCTCGAACACGCGTAGACGAGAGTCTCGAGGGTTCAAATCCCTCATCCTCCGCTCTTTTTGTTTGGCTTCGGCACTACCCTGCTGATGAAATTAATCTTTTATGGATTTAACAAAAGGTGAAAGTTTGCTACCTACAACTAGTGCCGCACCAATCAAGACCAGATTCTTAATTATGTACTGACCTTCCAAAGTTAAATCAAAGGGGAAATTAACAAAACAGATTTCTGGACGCAATACTAATGGCAAGAATGTGCCGGGCATCTGCAGCGCTAAAAGAAATAGCCCCAATCGAATCAACGGTGTATAAATCAAACAAACGCCGATCAATATTTCCCACACGCCTAAAATTGGAATAAAGACATCGGGGTTAAACCAGTAAACAGTCTTGGCAATCAAATCATTAGCCGGACTATTTCCTAGCGGCTTTAGAGCACCAAACCAGATAAAAATAATCGCCAAACTATATCTAAGGGTTGGAAGTGAGATTTTATTTAAATAACTGATAATGATGGAATCTAGATGGCGAATATCAACCCGCTGCAATTTGCTCTTCATGAAATCTTCTCTCACTCGTTCTGCCAAATTAAACAAATTTTAAATTTTACTTATTGAGGTGATCAACCGCTTCTGTAAATCCACCGGCTTCTAGCTTGGTAATCAAATCAGCCTTAACTGCCTTAACCACGTTGTGAGTACCGTTGCAATTCTTTTCTGGATCAGTTGAATATCCGCAACCACAAGCTCCCATGATTTTCTCCTTCTAAAAATAGTTTAGAGCTGAAGTTTACTGGTCGTGGCGCCCCAATGCAGTTCCAGCACGCATTAATAACATCTCGCTAGTAAAAACGTCTGGATTTGCGCGGTCAAACTTTTAGCCCCATCTCTTGGGCTACTCACAAAGAAGATTCCAACGTTCTTCGATATTGTTTCACCCCTACGCAAGGCTAAAGAGTAAAGGTTGAATTAACATGGTGCGCGATCTAAATGGCAAACACATTGTTGTAGTCGGAGCATCTGGTGTACTCGGTGCTGAAATGGCCGCGCTATTAGTAAAAGCCGGTGCCACGGTCAGTGCGGTAGTTCGCGGTAGCAGCCGCTTAGATTCAACAGTTGTTACACGCCATGCGATCGCAGATATCAGCAACAGCGCAGAACTCGAAGCAGCACTACAGGAACTTGCTCCATTTGATGGACTAATTAACGCCGCCGGAATTGTTGCATTTGGCGAAGTAAAAGAACTAGATGACAAAACTATGACTCAACTCTTTGCAGTAAATGCGATCGCCCCAATTGTGATGTTACGCGAGGGCGCCAAACACATAACCGAAGGTGGTTTCTTCCTAAATATTTCTGCCGTGGTTGCCCAAGCACCGATGGCTGGCATGGCTGCCTACAGCGCTTCGAAAGCCGCAGCATGGGCTGCAATGGTTGCAGCAACTCGCGAATTAAGAAGACAACAGATTGATGTTATCGATGCTCGTCCACCACATACTGAAACAGGTTTAGCTACGCGTCCAATCGCTGGCGCTGCACCACGCCTGCCCGAAGGTTTGACACCGAACTTTGTGGCCACCAAAATAATCGCTGGGATTCAAGATGGCGCGCGTGATTTACCGGTGGAATCTTTCGCTTCTTAAATCATTTCTTTAAAAGGATCTAGCGACTCAGATCTACGTACTCCTGCAAGACTTTTCGCTCAAAATCTATCTCGCTGACGTGGCCCTTTACTACATCTCCGATGGAGACAATGGAGAGCAAATTACCGTTGGCTTCAACTACAGGAACGTGGCGAATTCTAAGTTCAGTCATCATCTTCATCAACTCTGCGACCGTAGTTTCAATTAAACACGTATGCACTTGAATCGTCATGATGTCACGTACGTGCATAGTAGAAAGTTCGTCGAGTTTGCCAGGCATAGCCCGAACGACATCACGCTCTGACACAATGCCATCAATTTGCTTTCCATCACCCGAAACAACTAACGCACCGACATGATGAGTATTTAGCGCTGTTACTAAGTCATGGATACTCGCACTTGGTGAAATGACTTCAACACGTTTTCCAGCCACGATATCTTTTATTTTCATCTGGGCTCCTGTCTTAGGCTCTTTTACTATGGTGCTCTTCTACTGACCAGAAATCAAGTGGCAGCGTGATCGTGGATGGCGTAATTTCTACTCATGAGCAAATTTGCACCAGTCTCCCCTGTCAACCTGCCGACTGATTTAGCAGCCCTGCTTGCCTCTGGATATGTTGCACGAAGTGTTAAGCAAGAGTTGAAAGAAAATTTGCTCAGCAGATTAAGCAAAGGCGAGACCACGCTGCCAGGAATTGTTGGCTTTGAAGATACCGTGGGACCACAAGTCGAGCGAGCAATATTGGCAGGCCATGACTTTGTACTTCTAGGTGAGCGTGGGCAAGGAAAAACTCGGCTTATTCGGTCACTGATTGGTCTGCTCGATGAGTGGATGCCGATCGTTGCTGGATGCGAAATTAATGATGAACCCACTGCGCCAGTGTGCGCGCGTTGTCGACGGTTATATGCTGAAGTTGGAAACAATCTTGCCATCTCTTGGAAACACCGCAGCGAGCGTTATGGCGAAAAATTAGCAACCCCTGATACATCTGTCGGTGATTTAGTTGGCGATGTAGATCCCATAAAAGTTGCTGAAGGTCGCTCGCTAGGTGATCCAGAGACTATCCACTTCGGATTAGTTCCGCGCACAAATCGGGGAATTTTTGCGATCAATGAACTGCCAGATTTGGTCGAGCGAATTCAAGTTGCGCTGTTAAATGTTTTAGAAGAGCGAGACATACAAGTGCGCGGTTATAACTTGCGACTGCCGCTAGATATGTTGGTTGTTGCCAGCGCTAACCCTGAGGATTACACAAATCGTGGACGAATTATTACTCCACTAAAAGATCGCTTTGGTGCTGAAATCAGAACCCATTATCCGCTTGATCTAGAGATGGAAATTTCACTTCTAAAACAAGAGGCGAAAATAAACGCTGTAATACCGGTTCACATATTTGACACTGTTGCGCGATTTGCTCGCGCAGTACGTAAATCAGAGGCAATTGATCAAAGAAGTGGCGTCTCAGCACGCTTTTCAATCGCTTGCATCGAAGAGCTTTCTGGGGCCGCGCTTCGCCGAGCCGCCATTGCCAATGATGATCAACCGGTTGCCCGTGTTGGTGATCTCGTTGATGTCGTGCCAGCCCTACGTGGCAAAGTGGAATTTGATGTAACTGAAGAAGGATATGAAGAAGAAACTTTAGTTTTGCTTGCTCGCCAAGCAACTGCCGAATCTTGGCGCAACTCACTCGGCGGACAAAGTTCACGCCTCTTCCTCACTAATTTAGTTCAATGGTTTGATGCTGGAAATACTTTGGCTACATCCGATGTCATGAGTAGCAAAGATATTCTGGCGGCCATCGGTCCGATGGAAGGGCTCGGAGCAGTTATTAGTTCTATCGAAAATGGCATGAGCGAATCACCTGGATTAATCGCTGCGTGCATTGAATTTGCGGCAGAAGGTCTCTGGCTCACTCGGCGAATTGATAAAGATGAAAGTGGAAAAGCAAGCACTTATCTACGAACTCCACCTAAAAATATTCAGCCAACTGGTGAGATGAACTCTTGAGTCGATCTCGCCCATCTCTCTACGGACGCTTTCGTGGCGGCCCGGATCCGCTGGCCCGAAGAGCAGATGCCGGTGGCGCTGTCGATGAAATTGGTAAGAAGATCTTGGCTGGACAAAATGTTCGCGATGCTATGCGCGAGCTCTTGCGATCCGGTGCTCAAGATCGCAAAGGCTTAAATGAATTAGCTCGCCAGTTACGAGAAAAACGCAAAGCACTTCGCGAATCTGGGCGTATGGATGGATTGCTCACCGACCTGCGCGCCATGTTGGAGAAAGCAGTTGATTTGGAACGCGCTGAATTATTTCCATATCCATCAGATGACGCCCGTTTTGCTGAAGCCATTTTAGATGCGCTGCCCAACGATGTTCCTCGCGCCCTGGAAGAACTTGCTAATTACCAATGGAAATCTGCTGAAGCCGCTGAAGTATTTCGCCAAATGCAGGAACGAATTCGTAAAGATGTAATAGATCAACAGTTTGCTGGGCTTAGTAATTCAGCGCAAAATTTATCTGATCCACAAGTACAGGCGCAGATGGCCGAGATGATTCGTGATTTAAACGTACTCCTTGAATCAAATATGGCTGGTACTGCCGATCAAGAAGATTATGAAAACTTTGTTAAAAAACATAAAGATTTTTTCCCTGATGCCCCCGATACGTTAGAAGAATTTATTGATGACCTCGCTCGGCAATCGGCCGCCATGGAGCGGATGCTGGCCTCAATGAGTCCCGAACAACGCGCGGAACTATCCGAACTTATGCAACAGGCCCTTGAAGGAATGGGTCTAGAAGATGAAATGGCGCAATTGCAATCAAATTTACAGATGCTGCGGCCCGAATTCTCACGCCAACGTGGATCATCATTAAATGGTGAAACCCCGCTTGGACTACCTGAGGCAACTCGCGCACTCGCCGAACTATCAGATGTAGAAAAACTTATCTCTGAAATATCTGATGCCGATGATCTCTCTGATTTATCGCAAGTTGATCCCGATGCACTAGAGCGAATTTTGGGACGCAGCGCGCGTGATGATTTACAGGCGCTCGAGAAAATACAACGTGAATTAGCTGAGCAAGGATTCCTAATCGGAGAGGGTGATGACTTACGGTTAAGTCCTAAAGCAATTCGCCGCATCGGTCAGTCAGCGTTGCGTGAAGTCTTCGATCAAATAAATGGATCAGAGCGCGGTAACCACGATAACCAACACGCTGGCGCTGCAGGTGAACCAACGGGCACACATAGGGCGTGGCAATTCGGTGATGACAAACCAATCGATGCGGTGCGCTCGGTGCAAAATGCCAGCCAGCGACGACTTGCTACTGGTTCAAAAGTATTAATTGATCCAGAAGATTTTGAAATGGCAGAAACTGAAAGTGTTTCGCGCGCCGCCGTTGCGTTGCTAGTTGATCAATCATCATCGATGGATGCCAATGACACATGGGGCGCCGCCAAGACCATGGCGCTAGCTCTGCACGCGCTTACCTCGTCCACATACCCGCTTGATGCTTTACAAGTAATCGGTTTTGCTAACTTAGCCCGCGTTGTAGATCCGATGGAGATTCCTGATTTACAAGCAAGTTATATTCCAGGAACGAATTTGCAACACGCACTTATGTTGGCAGGGCGGTTCTTAGATCGCCATCCCGGCACACAACGCATCGTGATGGTCGTAACCGATGGTGAACCCACCGCACATTTAAGTAGTGATGGTGGCGCACTCTTTGATTGGCCACCAAGTAACGAAACTATTACTGAAACAGTGGCGCAGGTGGATGCCATGACTCGGCGCAAGATTGTGATTTCCTGGTTTCGATTAGGAGATGAACCACGACTGGCTAGGTTCCTTGATGCGATGGCTAGACGAAACGGTGGAAAAGTTTTAGCGCCAGCCACGGATCGCCTCGGTGATTACGTTATTAGCGATTATGTGCGCTCACGTCGCCGCGCCGGGTAAATTCAGTAACTTAATTAGCCGCTATAACAGCCAAACACATCTCATCTGATGATCCTTCTCCCCAAGTGACATAGCGCGGCGCTAATGATCTCAGCGCTGGTAACTTCTGGCGCAGAGTCGGATCGTAAGTACATTCGACTCGAATAACATCGCCTTTTTTCACCGCAATAGGATTCTTTAATACCGTCGCTGATTGATCGTCGAAATTATAATTTGTTTGATTAAGCAAAATTTGCTCATTTGCCATTCCTGGATTCAAAATGAGTTTTAAAGATTTACCGAGCAAGTGCATATGTGGCGCAGCAGAAATGACATTGAAATTCTTATCCATAACTCGGTCACACCGTGATATTAAAGAGGGCTTTGGGTTGAAAGGATTTGCTGAACAAAGAACATTTATCCCGGCCGCTTCAAAAGCACTCGTTGTGCTGGTACGACTAGCCAAATCTATCAATGAATTCTTGCGATCACACAAAGGGCCCGTGACTCCGACTGGACAGGCCAATTCAACGGGGGCAGCAAATAACTCAACGTTTAATTGTTTAACTGTTGCTCCTTTTGCTGGAAGCACCTCAAGAGCGATTTTTGATCTATCGGTTCGAATATTTCCACTTGGTTCAGCGAGTAAGTTGTAATGAACTTGTAGAACTAACTGCTCACCTTTCTTAAAGGGAATTCCATAACCTTTCGGTGAAATATCCTTTCCACGACCAGGTGCCCAGGAACTAATCCAAGGTGAAGTTAGGAAAGATGAAAACATCGAACCAAGACCCGAGCCACCAAAGCACGGCCATCCCCTACCATTTTGGTCTGCAGCAATAGCCTGTACTAAATCCGCGCTTGTCACCCGAAACATAATTGCATGATGAACATAAGCTTTATTTTGTGGAATAAATTCAACTGATTTAATGATCGAGTTTTCTCGCACCTTTGGATCCAAAAGGAAACATCGATAATCATCGGTTCCATTATTTGGCGCAGTTGGCAGATGGGGCTTCTGCATTTTTGCCACATAAATTTTACTTTCCGATTTCGCACCCTGCGCTACTGGATTAGAAATTGATGAAACCAGCGTCATGGCAATAAAAATGACAAGTACTGTTCGCCTCACATCTTTAGAGTACCGATTCCTTGAATGTGCAGCACCTCGGGTTTTTCAATATCGTTGGCGCGTGAAGCAACGTGGATTGAGCCTGGGATTATCTCTGCTGACCATACTGACTTCAATCGCGATTACCCCAGCACGGGCCGATAGTTTAGAAAAATCAAGCAAAATTCAAACTAGTGCTGAAGTTTTTATCGATACAACTTTATTTCTTCCGGCAAAGTTACCGGCTCCCGCAATACTCATTGCCCATGGTTTTGGCGGTAGCAAAGATTCAGTGGCTGCCGATGCTCGTTACTTTCAATCACAAGGGTATGTGGTTCTCACTTGGTCGGCGCGTGGTTTTGGCGAATCATCTGGGTTGATATCTATGAATTCACAAGATGGTGAAATCGCCGACATCAAGAAATTAATTGACTCACTCTCGAATAACAATTCAGTGCTCAAAGACAGCAAGGGTAATCCAATAATTGGAATTACCGGCGCCTCTTATGGTGGAGCTGCCGCACTTTTGACGGCGGCAAGTGATTCACGAATCGATGCCGTTGTCTCTGACATCACTTGGAGTTCATTATCAAATGCGCTATTTCCACAATCGGCGAAAGATGTCACAACTGATGGTCCATTTAAAAAAGTTTGGACTGGTACATTCTTTGCTCTGGCTACGCTGCAACGAGCATTTCTCGGTGAATGTGGTTCGCTCTCGGCGCTATGGTGTAGCGCATATAAAAATGCAGTAATCAATGGTGTGCCAACTGCTACTGATCTCGCTTTAATGAATTCAGTGTCACCTGCTAATTTTGTACAAAACATCAAAGCCGCAACGCTCTTGATGCAAGGCCAAGCCGATTCCCTATTTCCCTTAGCTGAGTCACAAAAGACTCTAGCGATCTTAGAAAAATCTTTACCCACTAATAAACTTTCACTCATCTGGCATGCCAGTGGACATGATGGTGGTCCTAATGATAAAAAATATTTACTCACCCAAAGCCTTCGCTGGTTTAATAAGAATTTAAAAAATGAGACAACGAGCTTTCCACGATTCCAGTTCACACGCGTAAATGGAACAATTTCCCTACAAGATTCCACAGTCATTCCAAAGGTCTTTAAATCCTCATCCCTACCAAATAGTGAAAAGCTAATACCTGTTGAGTTATCAACTCAACCCGTACCGATTTCATACCCAGTCGGTGGGGTTCCCAGTGCGATTACAGCCCTGCCTGGTATCGGTTCAGCAGGCTCTCTCGCCTCATCACTACTTTCTAATCTCGCTGGCTTTAGCCCAGCATTCATTCCCGGACAAAGTGCCTTCATCGAGAGTCAACCAATGACTAAACCAATTTCAATAATTGGTAGCTCATCAATAAAAGTCCGCATCACCAGCACTACAGGTAGCGCCACACTCTTTTTCTCGTTGATTTCAAAAACACCTAGTGGTGGCACTAATCAACCAAATGGAATTATTTCTCCGATGCGCATTACAGATATCCCAGCCAATGGCGCAACGGTAGATATCGACCTACCAGCAGTTGTCTTAGATTTGGCAGTTGGAGACAAGCTAGCAATTGGTATCTCCAGCACCGATCAAGGTTACGAAATGGCAAAAGAGTCATCTTTCTACACGGTCACCGCGTTATCACCATTAATGGCTCCAACCGTAGTTGCCACTAACGCAACAAGTTCAGCAAGTAATTACCAATGGCCAATATTCGCACTTGCATTCCTTCTATTTGCATTTTTATTTACTTACTTGCGACGCCCAAGATCTAGTAAAAAATCAAGTGATCAAGATTTCTTAGTTAGCATTGAGAATCTCTCTAAGGTTTACAAAGATGGATATCAAGCAGTTTCGGATCTTTCATTTACGGTCAGTCGCGGTCAAGTCTTAGGCTTACTAGGTCCAAATGGTGCAGGTAAAACAACCACGCTTCGGATGTTGATGGGTTTGATATTTCCAACAAGTGGAGCAATTTATCTAGGTGGAAAGGCGATCTACCCTGGTTCACCATCGCTAGCGAACTTGGGTAGTTTTGTAGAAGGTCCTGGCTTCTTGCCGCATCTTTCCGGCCGTGAAAATATAGATTTGTACTGGAAATCTATTGGACGTACTGGTGAAAAATATTTAGACGAAGTTATCGCAATTGCTAACTTAGGCACAGCTCTTGATAAAAAAGTTCGCGCCTATAGCCAAGGAATGCGCCAACGTCTGGCGATCGCCCAAGCAATGCTGGGTATGCCTGATTTGTTGGTCCTAGATGAACCAACAAATGGTCTAGATCCACAACAAATAGCAGAAATGCGCCAAGTTTTACGTAATTATGCCGACACTGGGCGCACCGTCATAGTTTCCTCTCACTTATTGACTGAAGTGCAACAGACATGTACCGATGTCGTCTTAATGCACCGCGGCAAGTTAGTAGCTTTTGGTCCAATGAAAAAAATCTTAATGAAAAATCGAAAATCACGATCCCTAGAAGAAATATTCCTTGAACTAATTGGTGATGACCTAGTGATTGGAAAGCAAAGCTAATGAGTTATCAAAGTCAGAAGACTCTTCCTTTTTCAGTTGAGCTCTATCGCCAATTGAAGAGAAAGCGCACTGTCTTTGCCTACGGCTTTGTCCTCTCCCTACCAATTCTGGTGGCACTCGCAGTCAAATTTGGTCCTTCAGGTGATAATGACGGACCATCGCGATTAGGTTCCGGAACAACTGATCTGATTGGCCTAGCAACTTTGGGTGCCGCAAATTTCACAACGACGATGCTCTACTTCTCAACCCCGTTTCTTCTAGTTACTGTCGTTGCAATATTTAATGGCGATACCGTTGCTAGCGAAGCTCAATGGTCAACCTTGCGCTACTTACTGGCTTCGCCAGTTCCACGCACCCGATTGCTACTACAAAAAATAAAAGTGAGTTTGACTCTCTCTGCTATCGCGGTATTACTTGTCCCGATCAGTTCTTGGTTGGTAGGTTGGATAACATTTGGATTAAGCCCACTGCAGACTCCACTTGGCGCAACATTTGAAAATGGATTAGCTATTTCACGAATAGCAATTATCACTGTCTATTTGGCAATTTCCTTGTTATTTGTTGCTGGACTTGCCTTTTACCTAAGTGTCCGCACTGATGCACCACTTGGCGCAGTTGGAGTTGCTGTCGGTATCTCTATCCTGCTAAATATTCTGGACACCATCACCGCACTTGGCTCAATCCGCGATTGGTTACCTGTTCATTACGCTTTTACTTGGTTTGATGCACTCTCAGAATCGATTGACTGGTCCTCCATGGCCCGCGGAGCTTCCTACTGCTTTATCTGTGGCCTTTTCTTCTTTGTCCTAGCCATCGATAAATTTGCTAAGAAAGATATCACCTCTTAGTTTCGCCAATCCCTTGCCTGTATATAGTGGACGGGAGCTGAAATAATGGGTAGCTCGATGGCGCCTTTGATGGATTTTAAGAAGACATTTGCTTGGCGTAGACAATTAAATTATCAACATAAGCCTTGGATTTAGAATCAAATGTTTCACAAGTAATCAATCGCAAGCCAGGGAAATCAATATTTCCATAAAATACATTTGTTGGAAATTGATTCTTCTTCACATACGAAATTGATGTCACCTGAAAACGAATATCAGGCTTGCCAACTACTTTCACTGAAATAAGGGCACCTTTCTTAATTTTTTTAAGAGTATAAAAAGGACCCTTTGAGCCTTTCCAATCAACATGAGCCACGATTATTGCTGGTCCTATTTCACCTGGCTTCGATGCACCCGTAAACCAACCCGCATACTTTGAATCAATTGGAACCGAAAGCGATCCATCAGTTTCAATACCTATTGGCTTTATAGTTGTTGAAATTCCAAGCGAAGCGATGGAGAGTGAAACCGGATCGCCACTCTCCTTCGCCGCACTTGAACTAATACCAGTCGCCAAAAAGCAGGCAATCAGGGCGTATCCACAGATTGCCTTAACTTTTTGGTTCATGGCTTTATTAATTTTCTTTAACCTAAGCTTCCATCACCAGTTTTAACTGGACCAACCGGCAGTGGTGATACCTGTGGTGTTGGAGTAACTGTTGGTGTTGGTGTTACAACAATGAGTGCTAAGTCTCATTACTAATTAAATTACTGATTATCCCGCGTAACTTCACCAAAAATCTCGCGCTCACCAACTGCAACAGTGATTCCAGCTTGCGCACGAGATGTAATTACAAAACTATAAATACCTTCCTCGGCTACCGCTTTATAGCGAGCTAAATACAGATAGTTGGTCCCACCGTATGGCTCATAAAAAGGAGTGCGCTCTGTAAATTTCAACGTCATCTTGCTTCCACTCGGTGAAGTTATTACCAGCGCCGGCAACTTCGAATTCTTCAACGCGCTCTCTGGTTTCTGATCAACGATTAAATATTGCACCGCTAAATCTTCTCCAGCCTTTAACCCAGCACGAAATGCCTTCTTCTGCCGCGCCTTGGTAAAGGATGCCCGCACCGCAAATGAAACAGTTCCATCGACTAACAATGGACCTTTCGCCGCAGTCGTATCACTATTTAGCAAGACCACCGGCTGATGTGCCATCACTGGCATCGGCGCCGACAACATCGCAACCAAGCCCAGGACCAGCAACTTCCTCATCGAAAACAGATTAGACATTCGCAGATTCATCATCGACTCCCCAAAAAATCTAAATACCCAAAGTTCCGAGCACGATAATCCAACCCAGTGCCGACTTAGACACCAGACTCAAGACAATGTAAGCCTTCTCGCCATAAACATAGTTCTTCCACTTTCCAATTTTCTTATATTGCAGCCACATATTGATCGCAAAACTATTGAAGAAGAGAAAAGTAAGTAGGAAACCAAAGCGTGCATAGACCGGAATCGAATCAGCGATATTGCTTGTTGAAACCCAGAAATAAAGCCCACCCATAATCCAAGGCACAATCCCAGCAAGGACTCCGATATTAAATGGCAACCAACTGGTCCTCTCAGATAGTTGGTTGTACTTCTCCATCATCAGACCCATCAAGTTCATAATGAAATTCAAAGTAAAGATAAAGACAACGGATGAAAGCTCAATCAACCCACCAAGCATCAGCAACACAACCAGCATCAGCGAAGAACTAATCGCATACTCCCACCAACGTGCGGGGTTAATCCCGTTTGCGATATTCGCCTCATAGCGGCTCACATAGTAAGGAGATGAAATAAAGAGATGCGCAAACGCCGAGATAAATAGGAAAATCGGCCCAATCAACGCAATCGGAAACTCAAATAGCGTCTTACTAATCGGCTCAACACCATCTGCAGTTTCACCAAAGAATCGTGTGATAACCGGAATCGTTGTCTCAGTATTTAATATCAAAGAAAGTGCAATCGCCTGCACTAAGTGAGTTAACCCAGCCCATCTATTAAAGGTCTGTAACTCTTTACCTATTTGTGTCTCTGGCTTCATATTTCCTGCTTTCAATAAGCGACTGTAAATACTAAATATTTCATACATTTAGATCTCAATAAGCGCAGAATACTAGAGAGTGCTCAAAGTTGAGGGATCGATATTCAAATTCTCATATCGTGTACATTAGAACTTCCTGTGAGATAATTAGATTTATGATGATACTTTCAGTAAAAGAACAGAAGGCTGGCCGCGGTATGGCTCTTATGCTTCTGGTAACAGGTTCGGCGCATCTGATCGCACCCGGTGCTTTCAATGAGTTAATTCCAGATTTTCTTCCTGGTGCACCCGTACTTTGGACTTATCTCAGCGGTCTTGCTGAACTCGTAGTTGCAATTTTATTACTCGCTCCATTTAGAACAAAGTTTGCTGGAAAACCACTGCGCTTATGGGGCGCCTACTTAGCACTTGCAGTTTTTATTGCGGTTTATCCCGCCAATATAAATATGGCCGTTGAATGGAGCTCGCGCGATATGCCCGAGCCACTCTTTGCCTACCTGCGATTGCCGCTGCAATTTGGCTTATTTTACTGGGCTTGGGCGTTAGCTAAAGAATTTAAGCGAATCAGCACACGTTGATTTTTAATAATTCAGTGAGTTCTAGAGATCACTCAAAATACTAAGTACGACAACAACGCCCGCGGATGCCGTGGTCAGAAGCAGCGGTATCCAACCTAATAACTGATAGGCACTAATCGACTTACTCTCTGGCTTCATAATTCTCCCTTTAGAAATAGCAACACGAGAATTTATTATTGATCTAGCTCAAGCGCAAGTTCAACCCCGATTAGCGGTTGCGGGCTATTGGCATCCCACCCAATACGCGCCTTCACGGTCATCGTCGGGATCCCCGTTGCCGCAATCATCGCCGTCACAGTTGGTGAATCAAATTTTGCAATGTAACCAACCTGCACTCCTGCGATCATAACTTTTACCGCAGTTGGATCAAAGATATTTGTTGGCTCCGGCTCGAGTATTGCATCGTGAAATAATTCTCCTGCCTGCACATCACTGCGAATCAATTGAATTAAGTGATCGCGTTGAAAGTTTTCGCCAACTACCTCGTAATTAAATTCAATCTCTGTGTTTTCATCCATGGCATAAAACTACAGGTCGGCACTGACATTTAACCCCTTGATTATTACTTACAGTAATTAAAAGTGGCCTCACGCGACGAACCGTGAGGCCACTTGTGGTGCGTACCACTGGTGGGAATCGAACCCACGACCGTTCCTTCGTCAAAAGAATGCTCTATCCACTGAGCTACAGCGGTACGCAGTGCTGAAGTTAGATCTTTCTAAAAATTAAAAAGACAATTTTTAAATTAATGTGGATAAATCTGATATCGTTCATTTACTTCGTCAAAAGGGTGCATCAACTGAGCAACAGCGAAAAACCCCGCCAGCAATGGCGGGGTTTTCTCTTTGTTTGAGGTGAGAAAAACAGAAAAGCCCTAGGTGACGAAATCCCAGGGCTTCTAAGGTGTGGTCTGACTGGCGGGATATGAACCCGCGACCGTCCTCTACGTCAGAGAGGCACTCTAAACATTGAACTACAGCCAGACACCCGTGGAACCTAAATTATTAGAATTTACTCGTCATCATCAACAACGATCGCATCGTCACTAGCCACAATGCCCAACTTACGGCGCTCCTCCAAAATAATTACCTTGGCAATTGATTCCTCCGACGCACCCTTGGCACCTGTTGCACTATCGGCGAGATCGCTCTCGCGCGCATATTCATCGAAGGCCACTTGCTTACGCGCCAAAATCGCCAGCATCTGTTCGTCAACACTCTCTGGCAATATCAATCGATGCACCTGCACTTTACGCACTTGTCCCATCCGGTGTGCCCGCGCAATCGCCTGCACTTCCAGCGATGGCTTAATCTGCGGTTCACAAATTACTACAACTGAAGCTGCCTGAATATTTAACCCGGTACCCGCAGCTTGTATCTGTCCCACCAAGGCAATTGGTTTTTCTGCTGCCTGGAAGGCATCAACAATCACTTGTCTTTGTACCGATGAAACTGAACCAGTAATGGGTCCAATAGCTTTCTCTCCGAGTGCTTGCATCACTTGTTCAATCACAGTTCTAAAGAATGAAAAGACTATTACTTTCTGTCCGCTCTCAATTGATTCCTCAACCAATTCAACTAACCGCTCTAACTTACTTGGCACCATTCCCTCTTGCGGATTAAATGCCGCCCTACGCATCGCCATAAAATTACCTGAAGCAACCGCATCTAAATACTTCTGCTTATCAACGCCTTCCCATGTGCAGTACTCAGTTACCTCAATTAACTCCGGCAACTCTTTTAAAACTTCTACAGTATTTCTGCGCAAATAAATCGGCGCTACCGCCTTGCGAAATGGCTCCGGCCCCGAAGCCAAAACCACACGGTTCAAATCGCCACCAATCTTGGGATCGAGCAAAGTAGCCAAAGTAATAAATTCATCAACACTATTTTCTAGCGGCGTACCCGTAAGAAAAATAACGTTTGGCACTCGCTCTAGCCATTTCTGAATTGTCCGCGAGCGCCCCGTCCCCACATTCTTTATGTAATGCGCTTCATCAACGATCACCGTATCAATACCTAATTCCGCAATTTGCTCAACGGTTAATTCAAAACTTTTCAAGGTATCAAAAGTTGTAATACCTATCCCGCTCTCGCTAATCCACCTCTGCAGCGAGCCCTTGTGATCTTCTCCATGAATTTTTATTATCGCCAACTCACTGCGCGTTCCAACTTCGCGCACCCAGTTAGTGAGCACGCTCGCCGGACAGACCACCAGAAAGCGCTGCGCGCCCACCATATTGCGGTGGGCTATCGCACTTATCGCCTGCAATGTTTTACCAAGCCCCATCTCATCACCAATAATCACGCGCCCCTGCGTCAACGCAAACTTGCCACCGAAACTTTGATACTGCCGCAGCGTTGCTTTGATCGTCGAAGTATCAAGTTCTTGCGCATCGATCTTGTCCAACAAGTCTTGATTGAAATGTCGATTCGCCGCCGTACTTGGCCGAATATTGGTGACTTCTTCCAAAATCGCGTAGTAATCACTGGAACGTTTCTTAAATTCCTCAACCGGCGCTGCCCCACGCTTTTCTAAGGCACTTAACCCAACCCGCGCCGCCTCAATCACCACAATCGTTGTCGGCTCCCCCAACAAATATGCAACTTCACTTAAGGCATCAAGCGCCGCCGTCTTTTTCTCAGATCCCGTAAAGAGCCAACGCATCCGCGAATTAAGTGGCTGCGTCTTACCCAATGATTTACGAATTGCCTGTGCAATCGGCTGCATCTTCTTGGTTGAATTCTTGGTCGCCGCTCGCAAATGATCGAGTCCCTGTAAGTTTTCAATCACTTGCTGATCAGCATCGCTCAACGAATCTAAATCAATCCCGTAAGTAATCGACTGAGCCACCGCGTCATACATCTGATCTGCCAACGCCTTCAGCGACTGCGCCCCCGCCAATGAAATCCCCGGGATTCTCTCCAACGCAATTTCAGTTGAGTTATAAACTGATGCCACGCTCGCAAAACCATATTTACGTAAAGTTTCGACGCGTACCGAATCCTCCGATGCATCCTTTAACTTCTCCACTGAAAGTTTTGCTAACTCCAACAAAACTTGCGACGCCTTGGCGGTATTAACTGCTGCCTTTGTGCCAGTAACGAATTTTTCTTGCTGTGCTAACAAACTTTCCAGTTCGCTAGCAACGCGACTGGCTTTCTCTAAATTGACTTTGCTCTCCCGAAAATTAATCCCCATTCGGACAAAGTAACGGTCAGCCCTGACACCTCGCCTCGAGACCCGCCCCACCCACAAACCCTTTAAGATCAGCCAATGAGCGCACTTTTTTCACCGCTGACAATCCGCGATACCGAATTCCAAAACCGTGTTTGGGTCTCCCCCATGTGCCAATATCAAGCAACCGATGGCCACATCGGTGATTGGCACCGCGCACATCTCGGTGCATTCGCAACTGGCGCACCCGGTTTAATCATGGTCGAAGCAACTGGTGTTCTTCCCGAAGGTCGCATCTCCATCGGCTGCCCCTCAATTGAAGATGATGCACACGCGCAAAGTTTCAAATCTGTTATCGACTTCGCTCACTCACACGGCGTAAAGATCGGAATCCAATTAGCCCACGCCGGTCGCAAAGCATCAACCATGCGCCCTTGGGATGACCATCGCATGGCCACACCCGCAGAAGGCGGTTGGCAAGCGGTCTCTTCATCTGCAACTGCTTTCGAAGGTTATCCAATCCCGCACGCGCTAACTACCGATGAAATAAAAGAGTTAACTAAATCTTACGCAGCCGCTGCTACCCGCGCCGTAAAAGTCGGCTTTGATGTAATCGAAATCCACGCCGCCCACGGTTATCTCTTCCACCAATTCTTCTCACCACTAATGAACCAACGTACCGATGAATACGGTGGCAGCTATGAAAACCGCACACGATTCTTAATCGAAACAACTAAAGCAATCCGCGCTGCCATACCAACAACCACACCACTCTTTCTGCGCATCTCCGCATCCGATTGGGCAGAAGGCGGCTGGGATATAAATGATTCCGTGAAATTAGCGAAAGAGTTAAAAGAACTTGGCGTTGATCTAATAGATGTCTCATCCGGCGGCGCCATTCACAATGCAAAAATAGATGCTAAACCAAACTTCCAAGTTCCATTTGCCCAAGCAATCCGCACCCAAGCCAACATCCCAACCGCCGCCGTCGGCCTAATCACCGAACCCGAACAAGCCGAAGCCATCATCTCCGAAGGCCAAGCCGACGCCGTATTCCTAGCCCGCGCTATGTTACGTAATCCACGTTGGGCTTTATCTGCCGCGGAAAAACTTGGAGTGAAGATCAATTGGCCGGTATCGCTAGATAGAGCGCGGACACTTAATTAGTTTTAATTAACTTTTAATCAATTAATCGCAACACCCAACGCAACGCGCGCCCAAACTTCAGGCGTACGAGTATCCGGCAAATAATTGCGCATAGTGCGAAAGATCCGCACGCGGCCCACTCTGAATCCGGGTCCTGCCAAGCCCACTCCACCTTTTCATCCTGCATTAGCTTTATAACGCTAGGAAAAGGAATGGCGGTGCTGTCGATTGATTTATTTAAGAAGAGAGATATTGGTGTGGTTCTGTGGTTCCACATATGAGAGTTATTTAAAGACAATCCCCAGGCTGCCTGAAATTCAGGGTATCTGATTCTAGAAAAGGTGATTTCTTAAGAATGTTGTTGTTTATGAAAGACAGGCTTATTTTCAGGAAAAAATAGGAGAAAAAACTGCTTTCAAACATGTGCGAAATTAGCCAATTATTGAGTCTTGCAACCATTCTTCGGTTAAAGACTCTGCCTGGCGGACCATTCCAATACTCACTCCAGATTCTGCGTATTCCTTTTGTAAGCTATCGGCGAAGTCACGGTAAGACTCATTTGCCACAACCGTTAGTTGGGCGATGTTGCGATCTGGAACTCGATCTCCCAACTTCTCCCCCACATTCGTCGGCAACCCATTGGCCTGCGCCGCCGCCAACACCGCCAACTGCGCCGCAATATCACTCATCCAATAAAACGCCGCCGGCTCGATCGCCCAGGCCCTGGCGCCACATGGAATCAGTGTGCTGACGCTGGCGCCCGGTTTTGTGGAAACCGACATGGCAAAGTTTTTATTAGATACCCCAGAAGGGAAAGCAATTAGAGCACAATCACCATTTAATCGGGTGGCCACCGCTGCAGAGGTAGCTAAGGCGATCTACCTGTTGTCATCGCCAGAAATTCAATGGGCCAGCGGCGCAGTCCTTGATTTTAATGGTGCCTCTTTTCTTCGGGTCTAAGCAAAACTCAGTTCTAATTTTTGAGTTGTGCTCTTAGTTCTAAGTGATCGTTGGTGGGGCGCTCACAAATAAAGGCTCGACAAAGATAAGCCGTTGCCCGACCGGCCACC
>Ga0209284_10001743_pt1 | contig 32202 bp, 25 predicted proteins | sample FRY03_FD_187211 | JGI IMG/M metagenome (GOLD analysis project Ga0209284, IMG submission 187211) | Freshwater microbial communities from Lake Fryxell liftoff mats and glacier meltwater in Antarctica - FRY-03 (SPAdes) (version 2) | ecosystem: Environmental > Aquatic > Freshwater > Ice > Glacier... | reverse complement strand
ATTCAACTATTATTACCAACTAATATCGATTGTGATTTCATTATAGTTTGATAAAATTCGAACTTTTTTTATACTAAATCGGCATTATACCATAATTTTTTTGAGGTTTATATGTTTTTATGAATGCCAAAAAAAAACATTTTTCAAAACAGTACACCTAACTCTTTTTTTTTGTAAATTTGCAATCATTAAACTCATTTATAATACATTGCTATGGTTTCACAAATAACAAGAGGTATAAAAATATCGGTTTTGACTAGTTTTGAAGGTACTTACTTCAAAAACTACAAGATTCATTTTGCCTTCAGTTACGAAATCACGATTGAAAACTACAGCAAAGATTCCGTGCAATTAATTTCGCGCCACTGGGAAATTTTCGATTCCCTTAGTAACAGGGAAATTGTGGATGGCGAAGGCGTAATTGGCAAAAAACCTGTTTTGAAACCAGGAGAATCCCACACTTATAATTCCGGTTGTTTGTTGTCATCTCCTTATGGTGCGATGAAAGGATTTTTTAATATGATTAATTTTACCACCACAAAAACCTTCAAAGTTATTGTTCCAACATTTCGTTTGTGTGCACCATTTGCCTTGAATTAATGCCCTACCAAATTGGCAAAATTTTAATACCCATCCCAACCGACCAATTGGCGAATTATACTTACCTTTACGGCTCATTTTTTGATAATAATTAAAATCTATCTAGTATGCCAAAAGGAATTTACAACGTCCCAAAAGCGTTTAACGAAACCGTTAAATCCTACGCTCCAGGAAGTCCTGAAAGAGAAGAAGTTCTAGCCACTTTCAAGAAAATGTATAGCGAAACAGTCGATGTTCCCTTATATATTGGAGCAGAAGAAATCCGCACTGGAAACACCAAATCAATAAATCCTCCTTTCGACCACAAACATGTGGTAGGACAGTATCACGAAGCTAATAAAGAACATATAGAAAAGGCGATTTCTACAGCATTAGAAGCTAAAATAAAATGGGCTAATTTATCTTGGGAACACCGGGCTTCCATCTTTTTAAAAGCCGCCGATTTGCTTGCTGGACCTTACCGCGCAAAAATCAACGCAGCAACAATGATTGCCCAAGCAAAAACAGTGCATCAAGCAGAAATTGACGCCGCTTGCGAATTTATAGATTTCTTGCGTTTCAATGTGCAGTTTATGTCCCAAATTTATGCCGAACAACCTGCTTCATCAGAAGGCGTTTGGAACAGACTAGAGCACAGACCGCTTGAAGGATTTGTTTATGCAATTACACCATTTAACTTTACGGCAATCGCAGGGAATTTACCAGCTGCTCCAGCATTAATGGGAAATGTAGTCGTTTGGAAACCAAGTGCCACACAAATCTATTCCGCCAATGTTATCGTGGAAGTTTTCAAAAAAGCGGGATTACCAGCCGGAGTTATCAATGTAGTTTATGGTAATTCTGCTATGATTACTGAAACCCTTCTTGCAAGTCCTTACTTTGTTGGAATCCATTTCACGGGCTCAACACGCGTATTCAATGATATCTGGGGGAAAATTGGACAAAACATCAGCAGATACAAATCATACCCAAGAATTGTTGGTGAAACTGGCGGTAAAGATTTTGTCGTTGCTCATTCCTCTGCAATTCCTGCCCAAGTTGCTACAGCACTTTCAAGAGGCGCTTTCGAATACCAAGGACAAAAATGTTCTGCCGCTTCAAGAGCTTATATACCAAAATCAATATGGCCTGAAGTAAAAAAACAATTAGTAGCCGATTTAGCTTCTATGAAAATGGGATCTCCGGCAGACACCACTAATTTTGTTTCATCAGTAATTTCAGAAGGTTCATTTGACAAACTAGCCGGATTTATTGATCAAGCTAAAAAAGATGCTGATGCCGAAATCATTGCCGGTGGAAACTACGATAAATCTGTTGGTTATTTCATAGAACCTACCGTTATTGTGACGACAAATCCTAAATACACTACAATGGAAACCGAATTATTCGGACCTGTATTAACAATTTATGTTTACGAAGATGCTAAATGGGAAGAAACCCTAGTTTTAGTGGATTCAACGTCTGAATATGCTTTGACGGGAGCTGTCTTGAGCCAAGACCGTTATGCCATTGAATATGCGATGAAGGTTTTAGAAAATGCAGCAGGTAATTTTTACATCAACGACAAACCAACTGGAGCCGTTGTTGGACAACAACCTTTTGGCGGAGCCAGAGGATCGGGAACAAACGACAAAGCAGGATCGGTATTGAATTTGTTGCGTTGGGTTTCTCCAAGAACTATCAAAGAAACTTTTGTAACTCCGGAAGATTATAGATATCCATTTTTGGGAAACACAGATTTATGATTGCAGATTAACGATTTGTGATTTATGATTTAAAATTTAAACCCCACAAGAATTCAAATATTTTGAGTTTTTGTGGGGTTTTGTTTATCCAATATTGTCAGGAATGACAAATTTGAGAATTGATTTAAGTGCATCAAGTTTTTGTTAATTCAAAAATTTTAAGGTCTTTTTTTAGGATTTCTTTTGCTATGAAAACAAGAAAGAATGCGAACACAACTTTTATTCTCGTCAATCGTGTAGAAAAGGGAATAAGGGAATTTTTTAAGTTTTACTGCTCTTACTTCTTGGTAGTAAATTCTAAAAAAAGGATTTATACCTAAGATTCTTTAGCCTTTTTGTAATTGTATAATAAAATTACTTGGCGCATCGACGCTATGAATTGCATAAAAATCTATGGCCTTACTAATTTCATTTTGAGCACGAGGCCAAACATTGATTTTATAAACCATATTTTTCATTTAGCTGACGAACAGATTTCTCAGCGGAAATATAATCACTTCCATCAGCTTTTAATCTTTCATCTAAAATAGCTTTCATTTCTTCGGCTAGCTCAAAATCTTCTTCTTCTTCAATAGTAATCGTAATAGGTCTTGATTTAAAAGCAATTTTAATTGCATCTAAAATATCAGTATTAATGTCTTGCGCAGAATCCAAATGATAGGTTGTAAACATATTGATTGATTTTAAATTTATATTACTTTAACTACTATTTGCAGCTAATTCAACTCTAAAGTTTAAGCAAATTTAGATAAAAAACATCAAATCACGTTTTGTTTTATAGTGAAAATGGGAATTCTTAAACCGTAAACTTCAATGGCAAATGCACCACTTTCTTCGTCTCAAAAAAGGCATCTTCAAAGAAATCAGATAAATTATATTCTGTTGCTTTTGGGAAAGCCGCTAATTCTTCGGTTAGATCGCCACCTTTGAGATAGAGAATTCCGTTTTTGAGTTCGTGTTTATTTTTCTTTTTGATCTTATCTTTTATCCAAGATACAAAATCCGGCATATTAGTCACCGCTCGACTAACGATAAAATCGAAATCGCCTTTTACTAGTTCGGCACGCATTTGTTCGGCTTTCACGTTTTTGAGTTCCAAAGCTTCGGCGACAGCGTGAACCACTTTTATTTTTTTTGCAATGACATCAATCAAATAAAAACGCGTTTCCGGGAAAAGTATCGCCAACGGAATTCCGGGGAATCCGCCGCCAGTTCCCACATCCAGAACAAAAGTTCCAGGCTCGAATTTGATGATTTTAGCAATTCCTAACGAATGCAAAATGTGTTTGGTGTACAATTCGTCAATGTCTTTTCGGGAAATCACATTGATTTTGGCATTCCAGTCGTGGTATAAAAAATCCAGTTTTGCGAATTGCTTCTTTTGGATATCAGTTAAATTGGGAAAATACTTGATAATCTCGTCCATCTATTAAAATTTTAACAAAAGTACAGTTTTTAGTTTTGAATATTTAACGCAATTTTACAGATTGAAAAATTTTAATAATTATATTTGCAACTTAATCAAAATCAAAGATGAACGACATCACTCCCACATTTGCCAAACAAGACAATCTGAAGTTTTTTAGAACGCTTAACTCTCGAGTAAACAGTTACTTCAAAGAAAACAACATTCAAAAAACGGGCAACTGGAAACTCTATGTGAAAACATTGATAATGTTCACCGTTTTTCTTGCGCCTTATTTTTTAATCCTAACATTAGATTTGCCTTTTTGGGCTTACCTGCTAATGACAATTGTCATAGGAATTGGAATGGCTGGAGTTGGAATGAATGTGATGCACGATGGCAATCATGGTTCGTATTCCAACATTAATTGGATTAACAAATTTATGGGAGGAAGCATCTATATTTTGGCTGGAAACGTCTACAATTGGCAAGTTCAACACAATGTTTTGCATCATACCTATACCAATATTCCCGGTCACGATGAAGATCTTGACGCCGGAAGAGTCATCCGTTTTACCAAAGATGCTAAATGGTATAGTTTTCACCGTTTTCAACAATATTATTCCGTGTTTTTGTACGGACTATTGACATTCAATTGGGCTATAACAACTGATTTTAGACAGATGAGAAGCTATTTGAAAAGAAAATTGTCTTATGGTGAAGCCAAAAATCCAAAAATACTTTGGACTACTTTATTAATTACAAAAACCATTTATTTCACTATTTGGATTGTTTTACCAATGCTTATTGGAATCACTTGGTGGAAAGTTCTTGTTGGTTTTTTCTTAATGCATTACACTGCGGGATTAATATTGAGCGTAGTTTTCCAATTAGCACACGTAGTAAAAGATACCACCAATCCTGTTCCTAACGAAAACGGAGAAATCGAAAATACTTGGGCAATTCATCAATTATTCACCACTACTAATTTTGCTCCAAAAAACTGGATCATAAATTGGTATACTGGAGGTTTAAATCACCAAATTGAACACCATATTTTTCCAAATATTAGTCATGTTCATTATGGCAAAATTTCTAAAATCGTAAAAGAAACAGCACAAGAATGCAATTTGCCTTATTACGAATACAAAACTTTCCGAAGTGCTGTTATCGCACATTTCAAACATTTGAAAGAACTGGGAATGAAACCTGCTTTATAATAGAAAAAAACACACAACCACCTTTATAAACCAAAAATTACAATTTAATGAACAATCCGCTTTCAGACAGAATCAACAATCTAGCTACTTCACAAACATTAGCTATGGCTGCATTGGCCAGAGAATTAAAATCACAAGGAAAAGATATTATCAGTTTAAGTTTGGGTGAACCCGATTTCAACACACCAGATTTCATTAAAGAAGCTGCCAAAAAAGCAATCGACGAAAACTACAGCACTTACTCTCCAGTAGAAGGTTATGCTGATTTGAAAGAAGCCATTTGCCGAAAATTCAAAAGAGACAACGGATTGGATTACAAACCATCACAAATCGTGGTTTCAACAGGAGCAAAACAATCGTTGTACAACATTGCACAAGTAATGTTAAACGACGGCGACGAAGTGATTTTGCCAGCACCTTACTGGGTTTCTTACTTTGAAATCGTAAAATTATCAGGTGGAGTTCCTGTAGAAGTTCCAACTTCAATAGAAACTGATTTCAAAATCACGCCAGAGCAATTAGAAGCGGCCATCACCCCAAAAACAAAAATGATGTGGTTCAGTTCGCCTTGTAATCCAAGTGGTTCTGTATATAATAGAGAAGAATTAACGGCTTTAGCCAAAGTATTGGAAAAATACCCACATGTTTACGTTGTTGCCGACGAAATCTACGAACATATCAATTTCTCAGGAACTTTCTGCAGCATTGGATCTATTCCGGGAATGCTAGAAAAAACCATCACAGTAAACGGAGTTGCAAAAGCTTTCGCTATGACAGGATGGAGAATTGGATATATTGGCGGACCAGAATTCATTGCAAAAGCCTGTACAAAAATACAAGGACAAGTAACTTCTGGAGCAAATTCAATCGCACAACGTGCCACGATTACTGCCGTAGATGCAGATCCAAGCGTACTTCACGAAATGGTTGCCGCATTCAAAAGCCGTAGAGATTTAGTGGTAGGATTGCTGCAAGATATTCCAGGGATAAAAATTAACGTTCCTGAAGGCGCATTTTACGTGTTCCCAGACGTTTCTTCTTTCTTCGGAAAAACATTAAAAGGAACATTCATCAAAGATGCCAACGATTTCTCCATGTATCTTTTGGGCGAAGCCAATGTAGCAACCGTAACCGGTGACGCCTTTGGAAATCCAGATTGTATCCGTTTTTCTTATGCCACCAGCGAAGATTTATTGACTGAAGCATTACGCAGAATAAAAGAAGCGGTAGCTTAATTTAAAATAATTTCAAGTTTAAGGTTTCAAGTTTAAGAGCAATTTTAAACTTGGAACTTTTTTATCATACTGAGCTTGTCGAATGTATGGCGTGACCACAAGGGTCGGGCTATCCGTTGCAATCTTTTTCTTTTTAAAGAAAAAAGAAAAAGGATTTTCACTGCTATCCCTCACGCAAATTAGCTTACAAAATTCCAGTAAACAAAAAAATAGCTATCTTAGTGCAAATTAAACTTTGAAATATGAAAAAATTACTTTCCTTACTATTCCTTTTTTCTGTAATATTAGTCAATGCACAAGACAAAAAAGAACAATCCAAAACTCAAATCGTAGAAGCTTCCTGTGGTCAGTGTCAATTTAAAATGAAAGGACACGGCTGTGAATTAGCTGTTCGCATCGATGGCAAACCGTATTTTGTAGATGGTGCTTCTATTGATTCTTTCGGGGACGCTCACGCTGATAATGGTTTTTGCGCGTCCATCAGAAAAGCCGAAGTGGTAGGCAAAATCGTGGATAATCGTTTCAAAGCTGCTTCCTTTAAATTATTACCCGAAAAAAAATAAAAGAGATTTAATGTCTTACTGATAGACAATATATCAAAACATATTGCTCTTTCGCTGCAAGAGCAACAACACTTTTTGAATAAAATCGCAACCCATCATTACAAGGCAAAAACAATTTTGCTGAACGATGGCGAAGTTTGAAAACACTCTTACTTTGTGATTTCGGGTGTGCTGCGAAGTTTTAACATCAACGATAACATTGTCGAACACGTAATGAGTTTTGCTTGCAGCGGTTGGTGGATTAGCGATATGTACAGTTTGATTTCCCATAAACCTGGCAATCTTTTTATAGAAGTTATTGAAGATGTCGAAGTGGTTTTGCTTTCCAAAGAAAATCAAGAACAATTGTATTATGACATTCCAAAACTAGAGCGCTTTTTCCGGGTTTTGACCGAAAACGCTTTGGTCGCCAATCAGCAGCGAATTATGGACAAACTGAGTGTATGGACAGAAGAACGTTTTGAAAAATTTTCCAAAAAATATCCTTCGCTACTCCAACACGTTTCTCAAAAACAAATTGCTTCCTTCATTAACTTTACGCCAGGGTTTTTTAGCAAAATGAAAGCGAAGTTGATACGGAAATAGTTTTCATTTGGCAGTTGCTTCACTGAATCGAAAAAGCACATTACGGCAAATAAAAAGCTTTTCTCCGCAAATTATGCGGTAAATAATCGTATATTTACCGCATAATTCAATCACAATGTCAAAATACATATACGAACTTCCTGATTTTCCTAATTTCTATTGGGATAGCGCAAAAATACTAACGCCATTGAGCGAAGTACGCTTTTTGCAAGGACGTGTTTTGGGAAAAATGCAATCTTTAGGATTTGATATCCAGCAGGAATCGAATTTGTTGTTACTGGAAAAAGAAATTATTACCTCTAGCGAAATCGAAGGGGAAATATACAAACCCGAGGAAGTTCGCTCGTCTATTGCCAAAAAAATAGGCGCAAATAGAGATAACAATCAGCCCACAAACCGAAATATCGACGGTTTTGTAGATTTGTTGTTGGATGCGACTCAAAATTACACAACTGCTATTTCAGAAGAACGCTTGTTTAATTGGCACGGTGCCTTGTTTCCAACAGGAAGAAGCGGATTGCACTCCATAACAACTGCCCATTGGCGCAAAGATGAAAAAGGACCAATGCAAGTAGTTTCGGGTGGGTTTGGGAAAGAAAAAGTTCATTTTGAAGCACCAAATGCGATTTTGGTTACTGACTTGATGAATATCTTTTTGGATTGGCTAAATACTGCATCGCAAGAAGATTTAATAATAAAAACTGCTATAGGTCATTTATGGTTTTTAACCATTCATCCTTTTGAAGACGGAAACGGACGAATTGCTCGTGCCATTTCAGAAAGTATGTTGGCAAAATCAGAAGATGCGGCAATGCGATTTTACAGTTTGTCTTCACAAATTCTAAAAAACAAAAAAGACTATTATCTATTGTTGGAGCAATCACAAAAAGGGAATTTAGATTGTACCAATTGGTTGCTTTGGTTTTTAGAAATTTTGAAAAAAGCAATTATCCAATCCGAAGTAATTATTAGTGCGGTTTTACAAAAATCAGCTTTTTGGAAATCACACGAAAAAACTATTTTGAATCAGCGCCAACAAAAAATGTTAGGAGTTTTATGGGATGATTTTGAAGGTAATTTGACAACAAAAAAATGGGCTTTACTCTCAAAATGTTCTGATGATACGGCTTTGCGAGATATTAACGAATTGATTCTAAAAAAAATATTATACAAAGAAGACAAAGGCAGCAGAAGCACTAGTTATAAAATAATGTTAACACAACCATTCCAGACTTAAAATCTAGAAAACCAAATATTGTGAAAAATAAACACTGCTAACTGAAAACTTTCTTAATCTAAGTTAAGTGCAAAACGCTGACATTGAGCGTACATTTGCTTCATCAAATAACAATTAATTTTATACATTATGGCAACTACGGTTTTACACAAAGCAGCTACAAGAGGACACGCCGATCACGGATGGTTAAACGCTTATCATAGTTTTAGCTTTGCTAGTTGGTACAATCCGGATAGAATTCAATTCGGGATTTTGCGCGTTTTAAACGATGATACCGTGGCAGCCGGAATGGGTTTTGGAAAACATCCACACGATAATATGGAAATTATTACCATTCCACTTGAAGGCGATTTGGCTCACAAAGACAGTATGGGAAATGCCGAAACTATCAAATGTGGCGACATTCAGGTTATGAGTGCTGGAACCGGAATTCAACATAGCGAGTTCAATCCAAACCAAGATAAGCAAACCAAATTATTACAGATTTGGGTGTTCCCAAAAGTGAGAAATGTAGAACCTCGTTACCAACAAATCACTTTAAACCCAGAAGACAGAAAAAACAAATTACAACAGATTTTGTCCCCAAATCCAGAAGATGAAGGAGTTTGGATTCATCAGGATGCTTGGTTTCATTTGGGTACATTTGACAAAGAAGTTACTGCAACCTATCAATTGAAAAAAGAAGGTAATGGCTTGTATGTTTTTGTCTTGAAAGGAAATATTATAGTTGACGGACAAGAATTAGAAACTCGAGATGGTTTTGGAATTTGGGATTTTAATTCTCTTGAAATTGAAGTAACTTCAGATGCGGAGATCTTATTGATGGAAATTCCAATGCAGCACTAATTAATTTTAATGGTAATTGACATATATAATTAGAATCCAACCAAAAAAAACGCTGGGTACATCATTAAATGCATCCAGCATTTTTACACAACTAATAATCTAAAACTTATTTGCCTTTCAAATTTAGATTTTCAAAACTAGAAACGTCAATCACTTCTTCTAAATCAATATCAAATGAAATTTTGACTGTATCACCAATTATTGTTACTGGCAACTGACTTGATATCTGAGAAGATCCTACAAAGATATTTGGATAGTCTTTTACTTTAAAATAATAAAAACTATTCCCGTTTTTTACATCGTTCTGAATTCGTGTAATTACCGTTGTCAATAGCTTTTTATTAGAAACGCTGCTCGGGTTAATCTTGTTATCTGACATATTATAAACATTCTTGAACGAAGTTAGCGCTTCACGCATCGTATTTCCCACTCCCACAATTGTATAGTCAGAAATAGCCACCATAGCAAACATTTTAACTAATCCTCCTTTATCCTTCAAAGTCATTACATACGTTGGAATATTGTTAATATTATAAGGTATTGGCAAGGAAGCCTGATATCCTTTTTCTTGCACTTTCCCCTGAGCCGAACTTTGAGCTGCAAATTCCGTCGCACCACCCTGTTTATAAAAAATCGTTTCCTTAGTTCTGGTATCGACCAAAACGAAACCTACAGCGGATTCATCCTTACCTACTGATGTGAGTCCAGTATACCAATACGATCTATTATCATTGCCGTACACTAAAGTCAATCCTTCGGTAATTTGAAGTTTATCTGCATTCGAAAAATTCCAATACCCATGCACATATTCGCCCCAATCATTCAATTGGTTTTCAATAAAGTCAATGGGCTGAATTCGGTCTACCCATTTTGGCGCATTAGCTATTGAATGCGAACTAATTTTCCCTGTTTGTGCATTGACCACAATAATTCCTGTTGCATCATTCCCATTAAAACCAATTTTCTTCACATACTTTGTCACCACCCAAAAAGGAATTCCTTTATCATCTATCTCAAAGCTAAAATCAGCTAATCCAAAAGTAGCATAACCATTAAAATACAAAAGCCTTTCAATATTACTTTGAAAATAGGCTTTAGGTTGGTATTTAATCTTAATAGACTCTCCATCAATATTTTGAACTAATTTCACATCCCTTTCGTTTGTCGCAGAAACCATAACATATCCAGCAGTTCCCTCTTGATTGTTCATCCATTTAAAAAACCCAGAATGCAATAAAGGAGCAACCCAATACAATTCTTTGTTTACCTTTTGAATACAAAACTCTCCAAGTTCTACCTGACTTCCCAAGGCAGGCTGGGAACCTAGCACTTTTTCACCTAGCAAATGTGCTAAATCCTCATCAACAACACGAATTTTATCAATAGAAATAGGAGCAATATGATTTGAAATTTTTTCGCCGTTCGCCACTTTTCCAATCATTTTTTGGTAGGATTCACTTCTAAACATAGGAAGACTAGTTAGCAGTGGAAAAACAATTAAATAAATTAACAATCCAGCAAGAATAATGAATAAAAACCGCTTTGGTATAGTAGTTATTTTTAGCTGTTTGGTATTTGGAGAAATTTCTAAACCTGTTGAAATTATAATACCAAAGCAAGTCAAAACCAAAAGAATTATTGGCAAACCTATAAAGCCATAATTAATAACAGGCATTCCAAAATAGAATAATAAAACTCCTGTAAAAACCAAAAATAAAAAGGACACTATTTTTTTCATAACACAAGTAACTTAGGAGTGTTAGTCTTTAAATACAATTTTTGTTACAAAAGCATTTGACTTATTTCCCAGAGAGTAATCCATTTAAAATAACAATATCCTAAAAAAGTAGTATTTTTGCAGTCGGTTTTATTTTTCACAACCTAAAACCTTAAACTTTAAACAAAAATCAATGAAAGCATACGTATTTCCAGGGCAAGGAGCTCAATTTACCGGAATGGGCAAAGACTTATATGATGGCTCAGAATTAGCAAAATCACTTTTCGAAAAAGCCAATGAAATATTGGGTTTCCGCATCACGGACATAATGTTTGAAGGAACAGCCGAAGAATTGAAAAAAACTAAAGTTACGCAACCCGCGATTTTCTTGCATTCGGTGATTTTAGCAAAAACTTTAGAAAATTTCAAACCCGAAATGGTTGCGGGACATTCTTTGGGCGAATTCTCGGCATTAGTAGCCAATGGTGTTTTGTCGTTTGAAGACGGATTAAAATTAGTTTCACAACGAGCTTTAGCTATGCAAAAAGCTTGCGAAGTAAAACCTTCGACAATGGCGGCAGTTTTGGGATTAGCCGATAACATTGTTGAGGAAGTTTGCGCTTCAATAGACGGAATTGTGGTGGCAGCTAATTACAACTGTCCAGGACAATTAGTAATTTCGGGAGAAACTCAAGCAGTAGAAAAAGCCTGTGAAGCGATGAAAGCTGCTGGTGCAAAACGCGCTTTGTTGTTGCCTGTTGGTGGTGGTTTTCACTCGCCAATGATGGAACCCGCACGAGAGGAATTGGCCGCAGCCATTGAAGCGACAACCTTCTCCACTCCTATTTGTCCGGTTTATCAAAACGTGACAGCAACTGCCGTTTCTGATGCTAACGAAATTAAGAAAAACTTAATTATTCAGTTGACAGCTCCTGTAAAATGGACACAATCCGTGCAGCAAATGATTGCCGATGGCGCGACTTTGTTTACCGAAGTTGGCCCAGGAAAAGTGTTGGCTGGATTAATTGGAAAAATTGATAGAGAAGCAGTGACAGCGAATGCGTAATTAGTGTTTAGTCGCAGTTTTCAGTTTTTAGACTTGATAACTGAAGGAAATAGAATTCATAATTTACAGTCCTCGTAAACGAAAGTTTATGGGGATTTTTTGATTATAAATCTTTTGCTTCGGCGCCATTTGTGTTTGCGAGAAACAAAGCTATCGCATTAGTCGCTTTCATTTTGTGATTGTTTCGTGAATTGCACTAGCTTAAACCAAAAAATCCCAAACTATCAACTTGATACTTTAGGATTTATGCTAACTGGAAACTGCTATTGAAAACTCAATACTAAGACTTAACTTTCTGTTCCCATTTCCAAGCGCTTTCCATCGCTTCGTCTAATGTGTATTGCGCTTTCCAGCCCAGAACTTTGTTTGCTTTATCCGTATTGGCAAAAGCCGAAGTTATGTCGCCTTCTCTTCTTTCTACAATTTTATAAGGCAATTTTTTACCGCTAACTTTTTCGAAAGAATGAATCACTTCCAGAACCGAACTTCCCGTTCCTGTTCCCAGATTGAAGATTTCAACATTATCCAAATTCTTTTTTTCTAATAAACGTTTCATTGCGATAACGTGGGCTTTCGCCAAATCGACTACGTGAATATAATCGCGTACACAAGTTCCGTCTGGCGTTGGATAATCGTTGCCGTAAACCGACAATTCCTTTCGTAAACCCAATCCAGTTTGTGTAATAAACGGTACCAAATTTTGTGGAACTCCCAAGGGTAATTCCCCAATTTCAGCCGATGGATGCGCTCCAATCGGGTTGAAATAACGCAATAAAACGGCGTTTACATTAGTTACTTTGGCCGTATCCGTTATGATTTCTTCGCCAATTTGCTTGGTATTTCCGTAAGGCGACATTGCCGTTTGAATGGAGGCGTCTTCCGTAATTGGCATTTTTTCGGCTTGACCGTAAACCGTACAAGATGAACTAAAAATAAAGTTGGCCTCCGGTTGTTGTTGCAATTCTTGAAGCAAATAAATTAAAGTATTCAGGTTGTTTTCATAATACAACAATGGATTTCCAACGCTTTCTCCAACCGCTTTTGAAGCTGCAAAATGGATTACGCCAGAGATATCACGATGTCTTTTGAAAAATTCCTGCACTTTTTCTTTTTCGCGCAAATCCAGATTTTCGAATGCCGTAGTGATTCCAGTAATATTGGCAATTCCGTCCAAAACATTTAACGATGTATTCGAAAGATTGTCAATGATAACTACCTCAAAACCCTGATTTTGCAATTCAACTACGGTATGCGAACCTATAAAACCTAAACCTCCTGTTACTACTATTTTCATTTTTATTATTTTGTACAGACGTGATTCATCGCGTCTTTTCATTTACAAAAAAAAGACGCGATGAATCGCGTCTCTACGGGAATTATCCTAAATATTCTAAAACCGAATCCGTGATAAATTTAATTTGTTCATCGTCTAATTCGGTGTGCATTGGCAACGAAATCACTTCTATCACCAATTGATTTGTCACCGGAAAATTTTCTTCTTTATATCTTGAATCCAAATATGCTTTTTGCAAATGCAAAGGAATTGGATAATAAATCGCACATGGAATACCTTTGTCCAACAAATGTTGCATCAATCCATTTCTGTCGGCGTTGATGATTCGCAAAGTATATTGATGAAAAACATGGCAGTCGCAAATCTCGCAAATACTTGGTGCAATAATGTTTTTGTGTCCTTCTAAAGCTGCTGTATATTTCCGAGCTGCATTTTGACGTGCCGTATTGTATTTGTCTAATAATGGTAATTTAGCGTTCAAAACCGCGGCTTGTATACTGTCCAATCTTGAATTTACACCCACAACATCGTGATGATAACGTTCGTACATTCCGTGGTTTACGATTCCTCGAATTTTATGTGCCAATGCATCGTCATTTGTAAAAATTGCTCCGCCATCGCCATAACATCCCAAGTTTTTTGAAGGAAAAAACGAGGTTGCCCCAACGTTTCCAATAGTTCCAGCCTTCTTTTTAGTTCCATCCGAAAACTTGCAATTGGCTCCAATGGCTTGCGCATTGTCTTCGATAACATAAAGATTATATTCTTTGGCAATAGCCATAATCGCTTCCATATTAGCGGCACGACCAAACAAGTGTACAGGAACAATGGCTTTGGTTTTTGGCGTAATCGCTTTCTTGATTCCTTCGATAGAAATATTCATATTTACCATATCCACGTCAACCAAAACTGGTGTCAATTGCAACAAAGCAATTACTTCTACGGTTGCAGCAAAGGTAAAATCGGCAGTGATTACTTCGTCTCCTGGTTTTAAATCTAATCCCATCATAGCAATTTGCAAAGCATCGGTTCCGTTGGCACAAGGAATTACGTGTTTTACACCGAGATATTCTTCGAGATTTTTTTGGAATTGATGAACTTGCGGTCCGTTAATGTAAGTGTTGGAATCGAGAACTTCTTGGATTGAAATATTAACCGTGTTTTTTATTTTATCGTATTGACTTTTCAAGTCAACCATTTGTATTTTTTTCATTTAACCTTTTGTTTAAATTTACTAAAATACAATCGAGGTTGTATTTTAAATTTAGAACAAAAATAAGGATTTTAGCAGAATGATTTTATAGATAATTAAAAGAAAACGTAATTTAGCACCAGAAATTTTTTGATATGCTCTTCCTTTACAATCTAATCGTTCAAATTGCCGGTTTTTTATTAAAAATCGTCGCGCTTTTCAGTCCGAAAATTAAACTTTTTGTGGATGGTCGAAAGCCAGTTTTTAAAATTTTACAAACCAAAATCAATCCTAACGACAAAACCATTTGGTTTCACGCTGCCTCACTTGGAGAATACGAGCAAGGTCTGCCCGTCATCGAAAAGATAAAAATAAAATACCCGAATCACAAAATCGTAATTACTTTTTTCTCACCATCAGGTTATGAAGTGCGCAAAAATAATTTGGTTGCCGATGTTACCGTGTACTTGCCTTTGGACACCAAAAAGAATGCGAAGGATTTTTTGAAACTCGTTCATCCAGAAATGGCATTCTTTATCAAATATGAATATTGGCCTAATTATTTGACCGAATTACGAAAACTCGGAACTCCAACGTATTTGATTTCAGGAATTCTTAGAAAGAACCAACTGTTTTTTAAATGGTATGGCGGATTTTACAGAAAAGCATTGGATACGTTTACCTATTTTTTTGTACAAAATGAAAGTTCAAAAAATTTGTTACAACAGTTAGGCAAAGCCAATGTTGCCGTTTCAGGTGACACGCGTTTTGACAGGGTCGCATCAATTTTGGAAAAAGACAATTCTTTGGATTTTATTGAGGCATTCAAAAACGATATATTGACTATTGTTGTGGGTAGTTCGTGGCCAAAAGACGAAAGCTTATTAGTCGATTATATCAATCAAACTAACGGAAAAGTTAAGTTTATCATTGCACCACATAACATCAAGAGCGAGCAAATTCAAGAATTGAAAAATGCTATTACCAAAAAATCCATACTATTTTCTGATGTACAGACGCGATTTATCGCGTCTCCACATCCTGAAAATATAGAATTTATCGCGTCTCCACGGGAGAGTGAAGCGCGATTAATCGCGTCTCCAAATCCTGAAAATAAAGAATTTATCGCGTCTCCACGGGAGAGTGAGACGCGATTACTCGCTTCTCCAAATCCTGAAAACATGGAATTTATCGCGTCTCCACGGGAGAGTGAGACGCGATTAATCGCGTCTCTACAGGAATACGATGTTTTTATTATTGACACCATTGGGATTTTGACCAAAATTTACAATTATGCCGATATTGCTTTTGTTGGCGGAGGTTTTGGTAATCCTGGTGTTCACAATATTTTGGAACCCGCTACTTTTGGAATTCCAATAGTCATTGGTCCCAACTTTTCCCATTTTGCAGAAGCAACAGCTTTGGTAAATATGGAAGGCTGTGTTTCCATTTCAAATAAAAATGAGCTTTTTGATACTTTTTCCAATTTGATTGCCAACGATGATATTCGACACGAAAAAGGGCATATTTGCAGCACTTTTGTTCAAATGAACAAAGGAGCTACCGCCATTATTTTAAAATACATTTTGAATGATTAAAAACATATAAAATTACAACCTAAATCTAATAGCATGAAATTTTTAAAATTAGCCTTATTATTATTTGTTATTCAAACCCAAGCCCAACAAGGCGGTATGTGGATTCCTTCGCTTTTAAAAGGGATGAATGAAAAAGAAATGAAAAACTTGGGTATGAAAATGTCAATAAAAGACATTTATGATGTTAATCATTCGAGCTTGAAAGATGCAGTTCCTCATTTTAATGGAGGTTGCACTTCAGAAGTAATTTCTCCAAAAGGATTGATTTTGACCAATCATCATTGCGGATTTTCACAGATTCAAGCGCACTCCAGCGTAGAGCACGATTATTTGACCGATGGATTTTGGGCTTATAAAATGGAAGACGAATTGCCAAATGAAGGACTTACGGTCACTTTTATAGTAAAAATCGAAGACGTAACTAAACAGGTTCTGGTAGGAACCACTTCACTTACAAATGAAGCGGAAAAACAAAATAAAATCCTGGAGAATATTACTTCCTTGACTAATTCTTTACCAAAAGAAAATTGGCAGGAAAATAAAATTCGCACTTTTTTTGAAGGCAATCAATACATGCTTTTCGTAACAGAAACTTTTAAAGACGTGCGTTTGGTGGGTGCTCCGCCGACATCTATTGGGAAATTTGGTTCTGATACAGACAATTGGGTTTGGCCTCGCCACACGGGAGATTTTTCTTTATTCCGAATTTATGCCGACAAAAACAATCGTCCGGCGGCTTATTCTAAAGACAACGTTCCTTATACTCCAAAACATTTCTTACCTATTTCACTTGATGGTGTGGCCGAAAATGATTTTACATTGGTTTTTGGTTATCCTGGAAAAACAAACGAATATTTGCCTGCAGTCGCGATTGAACAAATTGTAAACGAATTAAATCCTGCAAAAATCGAAATCAGGGGCAATGCCTTGAAAGTTGCCGACGGTTTTATGCGAAAAGACAACAGCATAAAAATTCAATATGCCGCTAAATATGCCAAAATTGCCAATTATTGGAAAAAATGGATTGGGGAAACTCAAGGATTAAAAAAATCAAATGCCGTTGCTATAAAAAAAGAATCTGAAAAAGTTTTTCAGCAAAAAATAAGTAAAGCAGGCAAAGAAAAAGAATACGGAACCCTATTATCCGATTTTGAAAAAAACTACGCAGAAATAGCGCCTTATGCCTCTGCCAAAGATTATTTTACAGAAGTAGTAATACTCAACACTGAATTGTTGAGTGTTGGTTATAAGCTATATCAACTAGAACAAGTATATAAAACAAAAGGAGAACAATCTTTCACAGACCGAAAAAACAATTTAATAACCGGACAAGAAGCTTTCTATAAAAACTTTAATGCCAATGTGGATTCGGCTATTTTTGAGGAGTTGATCGAATTGTATGCCACTAAATCGCCAAAACAATTTTTACCCCAAAGCTTGTTAAATGTCAATGCTAAAAATTTGGCATCGGAGATTTATTCCAATTCTAAACTAAAAAATTACGTTGGACTAAAAGAATTACTGACCGGTGATGCTCAAACAGTTTTAACGAATTTGAACAATGACAAAGGATTCCAGCTTGTTAAAGAATTAGCAGATAAATATTCTACAGAGGTGACGCCAAAATATGATGAAATCAACTTAAAGATCACAGCTTTGCACCGCACTTACATAAAAGCGCAATTGGAATTAAATAAAGAAAGCCGAATTTTTCCCGACGCCAATAGTACTTTAAGAATTACCTATGGAAAAGTAAAAGGATATGAGCCTAAAGACGCAACACTTTATACATCAATAAGCTATTTAGACGGCGTAATGGAAAAATACATTCCAGGTGATTATGAATTTGATGTGCCGGCAAAATTAATTGATTTATACAAAACGAAAGATTACGGTATATATGGCGAAAATGGCAAAATGCCTGTTTGCTTTATTGGCACAAATCACACTACAGGAGGTAATTCAGGAAGTCCAGCGATTGACTCAAAAGGGAACTTAATAGGACTCAATTTTGACAGAGTTTGGGAAGGAACTATGAGTGACATCTATTATGACCCTAGTATTTGCAGAAATATTATGGTAGATGTGCGCTATATTTTATTTATTATGGATAAATATGCTGGAGCAAAAAATTTGATAGAAGAACTAAAATTGGTTCATCCAAAGAAAAAGTAAATGCCTGAAAATGAATTATCTAACTAAAAAATAGTCCAAAACAAAACGTTTGGCAAGAAAGTCAGATATTTATTAAGTATTTGGTTTTAGCGATGTAATAATTGTAATTTGTTCTTTCGTTGACAAATGAATATTATTTTTCAAAAAAAATATAAAAAAATATTTTACCTATTAAAAAATTTATATCTTTGCCCCGAATTAATAATTAACCTTTTATAATTAAGTAAGATGAAAAAAGTATTTTTAAGTTTAGCCGTTGTTGCTATTTTGACTGTTGTATCATGTAAAAAAGCTGAAGCTCCTGCTGAAGAAGTAACTGTAGATACTACTGCTGTAGTTCTTGACACTGTTGCTGTTGTTACTGACTCTACTACAGTTGCTACTGACACAACTGTTGTTGCTCCAGAAGCTAAGTAATTTTTAATTACTTCAAAAAAAATAAAGCTACGCATTGCGTGGCTTTTTTTTTGCCTATTCCCAAAAGATTTTAAGCCAATTTTTGAAAGTTGTTTTTTATGAAAATGACAAGCAATTTGTAGGAAAACAAAAAAGCCATACACGTTAAGTAATATGGCTTTTTTTGATTCGTAAAATTATATTTTTTGATTTTTAAAAAAATGTAGTATTTCGCTTTCGACGCGATAACACAAAACCGTAAGTTAATTAAATTAAAAAACCGCAAAGAATTAATAATTAAGTCTTTACGGTTTTACAAAGTACTCAGAGCGGGACTTGAACCCGCACGAACATTGCTGTTCACTGGATTTTAAGTCCAGCGTGTCTACCAATTTCACCATCCGAGCAGGATGTTTTTGCTTTTTTGTTGGCTAATTTTTTAGAAAAATTAATTAAACCCAACCATCCGAGCAGGATGTTTTTGCTTTTTTGTTGGCTAATTTTTTAGAAAAATTAATTAAACCCAACCACCCGATCATTTTACTTTTTGTTTTTAAATCTAATATTAAATTTAAAATCTACTAAGCGTATCATTTTGAGCGAAAAACGGGGCTCGAACCCGCGACCTCGACCTTGGCAAGGTCGCGCTCTACCAACTGAGCTATTTTCGCATTTTCAATCTATAAAAGAACACAATACTTATATCGTAATGCGGATGCAAATTTAATACATTAATTCAATTACACAAGCGTTTTTCTACAAAAAAACAAAGGATTTTCTTAACCCTTTTAAAATGTGATTTTTACGTTGTCACTAACTCCCTTCCCTTTGGCAAAGGCTGGGGATGGGACATTATTTTTTCGTCAACATTCTCTTGATTTCGTTGAGTTTCATCAAGGCTTCCATTGGCGTAATTGTGTTGATGTCCAAGCTTAGAATCTCGTCCTTGATTTCTTGCAACAAAGGATCATCTAGGTTGAAGAAACTCATTTGCATTTCATCCTTTGTTGATTTAATTCCGCTCAAGGCTTCGCTGGAATGATCTTTCTCTAATTTCTTCAAAAGCTTTTGCGCTTTCAAAATCACGATTTGAGGCATTCCGGCCATTTTTGCTACGTGAATTCCAAAACTATGTGCGCTTCCGCCCTTTACCAGTTTTCGAATAAAAAGAACGGTGTCTTTTAATTCTTTGACTGAAACATTATAATTCTGGATTCTAAGCAAAGATTCGCTCATTTCATTTAATTCGTGATAATGAGTTGCAAACAATGTTTTGGGCTTTGAAGGATGTTCGTGCAAAAACTCGGCGATTGCCCAAGCGATGGAAATTCCGTCATAGGTGCTGGTCCCTCTTCCAATTTCGTCTAACAAGACCAAGCTTCGGTCAGAAATATTGTTTAAGATGGAGGCCGTTTCATTCATTTCGACCATAAAAGTAGATTCTCCCATCGAAATATTGTCTGAAGCTCCCACTCTAGTAAATATTTTATCTATAATTCCCATTCTCACGCTTTCTGCCGGGACAAAACTTCCCATTTGAGCCAAGAGTACAATTAAAGCCGTTTGGCGCAAAATTGCCGACTTCCCAGACATATTTGGTCCTGTAATCATTATCAGTTGCTGCGTTTCTCTATCCAAGAAAACATCATTGGCAATATAAGGCGTTCCTACTGGCAGTTGTTTTTCGATAACGGGATGTCTTCCGTTTTTGATGTCTAGTTCGAATGTTTCGTCGAGTTCCGGACAAACATATTTATTTTCGATAGCCAATTGTGTGAAAGAACACAAACAATCCAGTTGCGCCACCAAATTCGCATTCATCTGAACCGGCTTGATATAAGTGGCAATCCAACTGACCAATTGTTCGAATAACTCTACTTCTATTTTGTGAATTTTTTCTTCGGCACCAAGGATTTTAGTTTCATATTCTTTTAATTCCTCTGTAATATAGCGTTCAGCATTGACCAAAGTCTGTTTCCGAATCCATTCAGTAGGAACTTTATCTTTGTGCATGTTCCTGACCTCGATATAATATCCAAAAACATTATTGAAGGATATTTTCAAGGAAGAAATCCCTGTTAATTGTGATTCTCGTTTTTCGATTCTTTCCAAGAATTCTTTGCCAGAATTTGATATGGCTCGCAAATCGTCCAATTCTTCGTTGATTCCTTTAGCAATCGCATTTCCTTTGGCAATAGCCACGGGAGCATCTTGGTTTAAAACCGTTTTAATTTTTTCACGCAATAAATCGCAGCTGTGTAGGCTGTCGCCAATGACTTTTACGGCGTCTTGCGGGCTTGCCAATGACAAGGTTTTTATTGGAATAATGGCATCCAATGATTCTTTTAGATAAACGACTTCGCGAGGCGATACTTTTCCAGCAGCAATTTTAGAAATTAAACGTTCCAAGTCGGAAATTTGCTTGATTTGCTTTTGGATATTTTTTAAAACATTTTGATTCTCTTTCAAATAAGAAACTACTTCGTGACGGTTCCGTATTTTATTACTGTCTTTTAAGGGAAGTGCCAGCCAGCGTTTTAGCAAACGACCACCCATTGGCGAAAGCGTTTTGTCAATAACATCGAGAAGGGTGACCGCATTGGGATTGTAACTGTGGTACAATTCGAGGTTGCGAATGGTAAATCGATCCATCCAAACGTAAGCATCTTCGGCAATGCGCTGAATAGAAGTGATATGCTGTACTTTATTATGCTGAGTTTCGGACAAATAATATAAAATAGCTCCCGAAGCAATAATTCCCTCTTTCAATTCTTCGATTCCAAAACCTTTTAGAGATACCGTTTGAAAATGCTTGGTCAAAATTTCGAAAGCATAGTCTTCTTTGTAAATCCAATCTTCTAAATAAAAACTGTGATAATCGTCTCCAAACGTTTCCCGGAAATCGTTTTTGTTATTTTTTGGAATCAGAACTTCGCTTGGACTAAAATTCTGCAAGAGTTTGTCTATGTATTCTGCATTGCCTTGTGCCGTCAGAAATTCGCCTGTAGAAACATCCAAAAAAGAAATCCCTATTGATTTATTGGCAAAATAAACGGCTGCCAAGAAATTGTTGGTCTTCGATTGCAAAACCTCATCATTCATAGAAACTCCAGGAGTGACCAATTCAGTGACACCTCGTTTTACAATGGTTTTGGTCATTTTGGGGTCTTCAAGTTGGTCGCAAATAGCCACACGAAGACCTGCTTTCACCAATTTTGGTAAATAGGTATTCAAAGAATGATGCGGAAAACCGGCAAGAGCTGTTTCGGTTTCGGAACCTGCTCCACGCTTGGTTAGCACGATTCCTAAAATTTTCGAAGCACGAACCGCATCCTCTCCAAAAGTTTCATAAAAATCCCCGACTCTAAACAACAAACAAGCATCAGGATATTTCCTTTTGATTTCGTTATATTGCTTCATTAATGGCGTTTCCTTGATTGTTTTATCTTTAGATGACAAAATTATTTGTTTAAATTTATTAGAAAGCGAATTTATATATTTTATAGCGAATATCGAACACTTCAAAAATTAAAATATTTTTAAGAAAATTTTGGGGTTGAATTTCTATTTTTTATATAAATTTGTCTTTCAATTATTAAATAATTTAACTATGAAAAAATTAATTACACTTTCAATAGCGCTTTTGGCATTTACATTTTCTAATGCGCAAGAAACTACAAAAATCATAAAAAAAACAAAAACTACAAAAACAACTACGGTAGCCTTACCTAAAGTTGAAGGTGCTGGGATGGTCTTCGTTTCTGAAACCATTGATTACGGTACGGTAGCCGCAAACTCTGATGGAAAACGTGAATTTGTTTTTACCAACAATGGCAATAAACCATTAATCATAACAAATGCAACTGGTTCTTGTGGTTGTACTGTACCAACTTATTCAAAAGAGCCAATTGCTCCTGGAGCAAAAGGTGCTATTGGCGTGAAATATGACACTTCAAGAGCTGGTCAGCCCTTTACAAAAACAGTAACCATCACTTCGAATGCGTCAGGAATTCCTTCGAAAACACTTACTATTAAAGGTAATGTATTAGCACTTGAGGCTCCAAAAAGCTAAATTTGAAAAATAATTTTATAAAAAAGCTTTCGCTGCTGCGAAAGCTTTTTTTATTTGAACATACCAAATACCTATGAGAAAGCTAGAAAACAGCGAACTCGATCGAAAATCTATTGAAGATTTTAAACAATCCGAAAAAACTCCAATTATTTTAGTGCTGGATGATATCCGCAGTCTGCATAATATAGGTTCGGTATTCAGGACAGCCGATGCTTTTTTGATTGAAAAAATATATTTGTGCGGCATCACAGCCACTCCTCCTAATAAGGAAATTCACAAAACCGCTCTTGGTGCAACAGAAACTGTTGCTTGGGAGCATCGTTCAAATGTACTGGAAGTTATCGAAAATTTGAAACAAGAAAATGTTACTGTATTGGCTATCGAACAAGTTGAAACAGCTACTTTTCTTCAAGATTTTAAAATTGAAAAGGATAAAAAATACGCCTTAATTTTTGGAAATGAAGTGTATGGCGTATCACAAGATGCCGTTGCATTGTGTGATGGTTGTATTGAAATTCCACAATTGGGAACCAAACATTCCTTAAACATTTCAGTCAGTGCAGGAATTGTGGTTTGGGATTTGTTCCGAAAAATGAAATGGCCTAAATAAATAGCCGTTTAAAAGAAAATTGTTACTTTTATAAAATGAAATTGAATGTTTTTTTTAAAATAATTTTAGGTTTATCATTCCTCTTTCCGAAATCAAACTATGCCATTGATCCACCTGTAATAACTGCAACAGGAAATCAAACGTATTGTCCCAACACAAGTATCAAAATTGTTACTGGTGTAACAATAACGCACGATCCAGCCGAAACAGGAACTACCTCTATCGATATTCAAATTTCATCGGGATATGCTGCAGGACAGGATTTATTAACATTAGCTAATCCACTTTTACATCCTACAATTATTACAACTTGGAGTTCTTCAGAAGGAAAATTAAAACTCTTTAGCCCCACAGGAATTTTAATTACTTATGCTGACTTCGAAAACGCCATAAAAGATATAGCATATAGTAATTCTTCAATATTGGCTTCTGGAACTCGTGGTTTTTCTATCAATTTAGGCTTTGGTTCTGCTAATTATTTACCTCGAAATGGTCATTTCTATGAGTATGTTCCAAGTTTAGGTATCAATTGGACAAAAGCTAGAGATGAGGCTGCAGCCAAAAACTATTATGGTTTACAAGGGTATTTAGCAACATTAACATCCGCAGATGAAGCACAATTAGCAGGCGCTCAAGCACCAGGGACTGGTTGGATTGGAGGTAGTGATGCAGCAATTGAAGGTACTTGGAAATGGGTTACAGGACCTGAAACGGGTACTACTTTTTGGATTGGAACTGGTAGTTCAGGCTCGGCAATACCTCCTTATAATTATGCTAATTGGAACGCACCTAACGAGCCTAATGATTCTAACAATAATGAAGATTATGCTCATATTACCTCTCCTGCTGTTGGAAGCTTAGGAACTTGGAACGATCTCCAAGAAAAGGGAGATCCAATTACTAATCCTAATTATTACCCTCGAGGCTACATAGTTGAATACGGCGGAATGCCTGGAGATCCAATTCTTCAAATTTCGGCAAGTACATCTATAACAATTCCCAGAATAAAAAGCACTACTCCAAACTCCATTTGTGGTTTTGGCAGCCTCAGCCTTCAAGCGACCGCAACTGATGGAATCGTAAGTTGGTTCACATCAAGTACGGGAGGCACAGCAGTGGCGACAGGAAATTCATTTTCTACACCAGTAATTTCTACAACAACTTCCTATTTTGTAGATGCCGCAAATGGAACTTGTTCAGCAGTGCCAAGAACTGAAATTATTGCAACCGTAAACACAATCCCAATCATTACTGAAACAAATTCTCCGGTTTCTAGATGTAGTTCAGGAAGCCTAACACTTCAAGCTAGTTCCAATGTTGGAATTATAAATTGGTATGCAACCGCTTCTACTACAAATATTGAAGCTACGGGAACAAGTTTTACAATTCCAAATATTGCTGTAAGTACCACTTATTATGCCGAAGCTTTTAACAATGGATGCAGCAATGGAATCCGAGTTCCCGTGGATGTTTTTGTTTATACACCTCCCGTGGTTGCAAATCAAGAAGTCACTAAATGCGAATCAAGTACCGTAATACTCGACGCTTCGCTTCCCGGGATGATTTATTTATGGTCCACTGGCGAAACAACCCAACAAATTATTGCCTCAACTTCTGGAATTTATACTGTGGATGTTACAAGTCCTGCTCCCGAAAATTGTAGTAGCAGAAAAAAAATTACTGTTGTAGAACACAATGTTCCTGAAATAGATCGAGTGGTAGTCAATGAAACTACTGTCGTTATTTATTTAAAACAAGAAGAAATATATTTTGAATATTCGGTGGACGGAATCAATTATCAAAGTTCGAATGTGTTTTTTAATGTGCCAAGTGGACTTTTAACGGCTTATGTTAGGGAAATAAATCTTTGCAGTTATGATAGCCAAAACTTTATCATTTTGATTGCTCCCAAATTTTTCACGCCAAACGGCGACACTTACAATGATTTTTGGGAAGTAGAAGGTTCGATTAATTACCCCCAAGTTGAAATCAGTATTTTTAACCGTTATGGAAAATTAATTTCAGTTTTAAATGCAAATAAACTCACTTGGGACGGAACTTTGAATGAATATGCTTTGCCTTCTGATGATTATTGGTATGTTTTAAAAATTGATGAAACCACGCCCGAAAAGAGAGGCCATTTTTCTTTAAAAAGATAAATTTAAGGTAAACTTATTGGCTGATTTTCAATTGAATTTCATTCAAAATATAAAGGTAATCTTCCTGATTTTCCACAAAATCTCTTTCCGATACATCAATAATCAAAACATTCAAATCGGTTTGAGATTTAATATAATCGAGATAGCCATTATTGATTTTATCTAAATAGTCGGCAGGAATATTTTGCTCGTAACTTCTGCCTCTTTTCTTAATATTCTCTAATAATCGCTCTGTATTTTGATACAAATAAATATACAAATCCGGTTTTGGCATTTCTCTATAAACAATATCAAAAAGCGTTCGATACAAGCGATATTCGTCTTCGGCAAGTGTTATTTTTGCAAAAATCAAGGATTTAAAAATATGATAATCGGCCACAATAAAATCCTTGAACAAGTCAAATTGAGCTAAATCATCGGATAATTGTTTGTATCTATCAGCAAGGAATGACATTTCGAGTGGAAAGGCATATCGATTTTGATCTTCATAAAATTTAGGCAAAAATGGATTATCAGCAAAGCGTTCTAAAACTGTTTTGGCATTAAAATCCTGGGCAATTTTAGTCGTTAACGTGGTTTTCCCTGCGCCAATATTTCCTTCGAAAGCAATATAATTGAATTGTTCCAAAGGAATGCTGTCCAATGGATTTTTTAAATTCTGAATTATTGTGCAAATACTTTTGTCTGGAGAAATTTCCAATAATTCGGGAATTTTTTTATGCAAAACAGGATGCATCCAGTCTAAATTCAAGTCCAGCATTGGCAACAAAACAAAACTTCTGTTTTGCATCAACGGATGTGGAATTTGAAGATTTTCCGTGTCAATAATTTCTTCGTCAAAAGTGATTAAGTCAATATCAATAATTCGAGATTGGTAACCCAAAGTTTCTCCCCGAACGCGACCTAATCGTTTTTCGATATTCAAAATTTGCTCTAAAATTTTGTGAGCTGAAGCAAAAGTATGAACAACCAATGCACAATTATAAAAAGAATTGCTTTCAAAACCCCAAGAAGGCGTTTCATACAGCTTCGAAATTTTGATTATCGTGCCTATTTCCCGATGTATCATTTCAAGGCTACGCTCCACGTTTTCAAGACGATTGCCCTGATTACTGCCTAGAGATAAAACGACCTGATGTTGTGATTCCATATTAACCACAAATTAACTAAAACAATTTTAGAATAGAACTATATTTGCCCCAGTGTTGATAACTAAATTAATCTGTTTTCGAACTTAAATTTGTAACATATCAACTTCTTTTGCTACTTATTAAAAAAATATAATTATGAGATTTTTAGGAAATGTTTTGGCAACCGTAATAGGTCTATTCGTCTTTTTTATGCTTTTCTTTTTTGGAATAGTTTTTATCGCCGCCATTTTTGGAAGTGATACTGAAGTTGTGGAAGTAAAAAGCAATTCAGTTATAGAACTCAACTTGGAACACATCAAAAACGACTATGCTGGGAAATACAAGGATCCTTGGATGACCTTTTTGGCGGATGGCGAAAAAGTGGGAGTTTCGGATATTATCAATGCCATTGAAAACGCGAAAACTGACGATGACATCAAAGGAATCTCCATTTTGAATGACAATTCAGAATTGGGAATAGCACAAAGTAAAGCCTTGCGTGATGCATTGGAAAGCTTCAAAAAATCAGGGAAATTCATAATGGCTTACGCCAATTCTTTTTCGCAAAAAGAATATTATTTAAATTCTGTTGCCAATACGATTTACATCAATCCAGTTGGTGATTTAGACTTTAAGGGATTGTCTGCAGAAATGATGTTTTTTAAAGATTTTCAAGATAAAACGGGCATAAAAATGGAAGTTATTCGACACGGAAAATACAAAAGTGCCGTGGAACCTTTCTTGGACAACAAAATGAGTGATGCTAATAGGCAACAAATTTCGGAAATGTTGAATTCCATTTGGAATTCCGTTACGGCTGATATTTCAAAAAGCAGAAATATTTCTGTAGCCAAATTGAACGAAATCGCCAACGGACTCCTAGCCAGAACTCCCGAAATGGCAAAAGCTGAGAAATTAGTTGATGTTGTAGCTTACGAAGATGTGTATCACGATGCCATCCGAAAAGCGTTGAAAGTGGACAAAGATAGCGACTACAACAAAGTAGCCATTTTAGAATATACCCGAAAAATGGCTACAACTTCGACTAATTTTGACGTCAAGGACAAAATTGCTATTATTTATGCACAAGGTGAAATCATGAGTGGCGAAGGCGATGTCAACACCATTGGCGAAGGCTCGATGCGTCGCTCGCTAATGGAAGCCAGAAAAGACAAAAATGTAAAAGCAATTGTACTCCGAATCGATAGCCCTGGCGGAAATGCCTTGACATCGGATTTGATTTGGAGAGAAATCGAATTGACTAAAAAAGTAAAACCCGTCGTGGTTTCTATGGGGAATTATGCTGCTTCCGGAGGTTATTATATTGCTTGCAATGCCAATAAAATTTTTGCCGAAAACAATACCATTACAGGTTCAATCGGTGTTTTTGGAATATTGCCTAATTTCACCCAACTAGCAACAAAAATTGGTTTGCATTCAGAACAAGTAAAAACTCACGAAAATTCCGCTGAATACAGCCCGTTTTTACCATTGGACGAAAAATTCAAAGCCGTTACACTTGAAAGCGTCGAAAATATTTATAAAACCTTTGTAGCACACGTAGCCGAAGGACGAAAAATGTCTTTTGCCCAAGTAGATTCAATTGCTCAAGGCAGAGTTTGGACAGGGTCACAGGCATTAAAAATTGGTCTTGTGGACAAAATTGGCGGTTTGGACGATGCCTTAAAAGAAGCGGCTAGTTTAGCCAAAATAAAAAGCTACAAAACACAAAACTTCCCGGAATTCCAAAAAGACATCAATGACATTTTAGAAAATTTTCCGTTTGCAAAATCCAAAGAATCCTTTATTAAAGAAGAATTAGGAGAAGAAACTTTTAGAGTAATGGAACAAATAAAAAGAATGCAATCTCAAAAAGGAGTTCAAGCCATAATGCCTTTTGAAATTATCATCCATTAGAATACAATCATTGTTCCTTTAAAATCCGTTTAAGCAATTGCCTAAACGGATTTTTTTGTGCCACAAAGTTAAATTATTGCCTATAAAAAACTTCCTGAAAGACTCTACATTAGAAAAATACTATTTTTGTAAAATACATGGCGTATTTTTGTCTTGTTTATGGAATCTTAAGAAATTAAATTATGACAAAGAAAATTTTAATAATCATCGGGATTTTGATAATCCTGTTCGTAGGAACTTTATTTGCAGCTCCTTATTTATTTAAAGATCAAATAAAAGCCAAAATCTCGGAAGCTATTAATAATAAAGTAGATGCCAAAGTCACTTTTGCCGATGCTGATTTAAGTTTATTCAAAAATTTTCCGAATGCGAATATAACCGTAGAAAAATTAGTCATCATCAACAAAGCGCCTTTTGAAGGAGACACATTAGTTTCGTTGGGTGAATTGAATCTAAAAATGTCTATTAAGGAACTTTTCAAAGGGAAAGAAGAAGCTTTAAAAATTGACGGAATAACTTCAAAAAATGGGTTGATTAATATCATTTTCAACAAAGACGGAATCGGGAATTATGACATTGCCCTGAAAGACGACAAAACCAAAGATGATGGAAAAAGCAGTCCATTGTCGCTGAAAATCCAAGAATATAAAATCGAGAATTTCAAATTCAAATATTTTGACGAAAGTTCAAAAATAAAAATGCTAATCGACAGCATAAACCACGAAGGAACTGGAGATTTTGCCGTTCAAAAATTAGATTTGGTCACCAAGTCAACTGCGAAATTGACGCTAAATATGGATAAAGTCAACTATATGAATAATGTTCCATTGACTTTGGACGCTGTTTTGGGAATTGATTTAGATAAAAGCAAATACACTTTTAAAAATAATAAAGCGTTAGTCAATCAATTGCCGCTAGAATTTGATGGATTTATCCAATTAGTCGATGCAGGACAAGAATACGATTTGAAATTCAAAACCCCTACTTCTTCCTTTAAAAACTTCTTGGGAATCATCCCCGCAGCTTATGCATCGAGTTTGGACAAGGTGAAAACAACCGGTGATTTTACCGTTGTAGGTTTTGCAAAAGGCTTGTATTCGGATACGACTGTTCCAAAATTCAATATTGAAATCGCTTCCAACAATGCTTCGTTTCAATATCCGAATTTGCCAAAATCAGTACAAAATATAATTATCGATACAAAAATCATCAACGAAACAGGGATTTTGAACGACACTTACATCAACTTAGACAAACTTTCTTTCAAAATAGATCAGGACGTTTTTAATGCTAAAGCCAACATTAGAAATATTACTAAAAATGCAATTGTGGATGCAGCCTTGAAAGGAACAATCAATTTGGGAAATTTGTCAAAAGCCTATCCTATAAAGTTAGATAAGCCGTTAACTGGAATTCTAAAAGCCGATGTGACCACCAAATTTGATATGCAATCCGTGGAGAAAAGTCAGTATCAAAATATCAATAATGCGGGAACAATAAGCTTGTCGGGTTTCAACTATATGGATGAAAACGGAAAAACAATGAATATCAGCACCGCTTTAGTCCAGTTCAATCCAAGTCAAGTCAATTTGAAACAACTGGATGCGACGACCGGAAAAAGCGACTTGAGTGTGACAGGAGTTTTAGAAAATTTTTACGGATTTATCTTTAAAAACCAAGAATTGAAAGGGAACTTCTTTATGAATTCGAAACAGTTAGCCGTAAGTGATTTTATGACCACTGCCGAAAAAACCGAAACCGACCCGAGCGACAGCGAACAGGCGAAGCAAACCAAAAAAGCAGAAGCAATGAAGATTCCTGCGTTCTTAAATTGTACGCTTACCGCCAAAGCGAATACGGTTTTATATGATAATTTGACCTTGAAAGACGTCTCTGGAAAATTGATAGTGAAGGACGAAAAAGTCACTTTCCAAAATGTAAAATCTTCCATTTTTGGAGGAACAATTGGCGTGAATGGAGCGGTTTCTACCAAAGGAAAAGTGCCAGTTTTCAATATGGATTTGAATTTGAATCAGGTAGATATTGCGCAATCGTTCACCCAACTCGATATGTTGAAAAAAATCGCACCAATAGCCGGAATCATCAATGGAAAGTTGAATTCGTCCATCAAACTCGACGGAAATCTTGACGCAACGGCACTGACTCCTGACTTAAAAACGTTAACAGGAGATTTATTGGGACAATTACTTTCAACGACGGTAAACGCAACAAATTCTACTTTACTAACTGCTTTGGGTTCTAATTTGAAGTTCATTGACGTTGATAAAATTAATTTAAATGACTTGAAAGCAGCTATAACATTCAAGGACGGAAAAGTGAATGTGAAACCATTTGATATTAAATATCAGGATATCAAAGCTACAATTGGAGGATCGCACGGTTTTGACCAAAGCATGAATTACAATGTAAAATTTGATGTTCCAGCTAAATATCTTGGGACTGAGGCCAATGCTTTAATTGCAAAATTATCGCCCGCTGATGCTGCAAAAGTGCAAAGCATTCCAATTAATGCTACTCTTGTCGGGAACTTTACCAATCCAAAAATCACGACAGACATCAATAGTGCTGTAACTAAACTGACCACTCAATTAGTAAACCAGCAAAAAGACCGAATGGTAAAACAAGGAACTTCGGCCTTGACTGATTTTATTAATAAAAACAAAAAACCTGAGGATACAACAAAAGCGGCAACTCCTGCAACTCTTACAACGCAAGAAGAGGTAAAAGCAAAAGCCACTGATTTGTTGAATGGCTTGTTTAACAAAAAGAAAAAAACAGAAGAGCCTAAAACACCTTAAAATGTAATAGATTAAAACCAAAAATCACCTTGTTTTTGAAATCTTTGTCAAAGTTTAAAACTTTGGCAAAGATTAGAATATAAAAATATATTTTTCGTTTTACAATATTAATCGAACGCTAATTTAGTATTCTTGAATTAATACATCAGTGGGAATATTTAATCTTTCGTGAAGTTTTCTAATCATCTCTAAAGATAATTTTCTTTTGCGATTTAGAATTTCGCTTGCACGACTTTTCAACCCAACAATTTTAGCTAAATCCGTTTGATTATAACCCATTTGTTCCATTCTGAATTTAATAGCTTCGATTGGATCGGGTAAACCTATTGGAAAATTTTCGTTTTCAAATTTGTCAATTAAAACACCAAGTACTTCAAGTTCATCCCCTTCAGGAGAACCCAGTTTTGCATCAAAAATCATTTCCAATCTTTCCAAAGCTTGGTTGTATTCTTTTTCGGTTTTTATAGGTTTAATTTCCATTGCAATTAAATTTCGTTAGCATTAATCTTGTCATATTCGGCTCTTGCTAGCGCGGAATGTTATTAAGTTCAGGATTTATTCCTCCTACTTTGTCATTTTGACGAAGGAGAAATCGCATTAGTTGCTCAAGTTGTGTGATTT
>Ga0209284_10001740_pt1 | contig 32237 bp, 54 predicted proteins | sample FRY03_FD_187211 | JGI IMG/M metagenome (GOLD analysis project Ga0209284, IMG submission 187211) | Freshwater microbial communities from Lake Fryxell liftoff mats and glacier meltwater in Antarctica - FRY-03 (SPAdes) (version 2) | ecosystem: Environmental > Aquatic > Freshwater > Ice > Glacier... | reverse complement strand
AGATTCGATCTCGACTCTGCCGGTTTCTTCTTACACTCGCCAGAACGACCGCCGGTACCCGCACCCTCGCCCGGATTGGCTGGACAACCCAGAACCGGACCGTGGTGTTGGCAGGATCGACCACTTCCAGATGGTGCTGATGTCGCTATTGATCGACGGCAACGCCTACGTGCGGAAGTTGCGCAACCCGTCCGGTTTGCTCGTAGCGTTGAAAGTCCTCGACCCTTCGCGGGTCGAGCCGCGTCTTGCAGCCGATGGGTCGATCACTTTCGTTTTCGATTCGAACCGCGTGCTCACAACCGAGGAAGTCCTTTGGATCCCGGACCTCCTGAGGCCGGGTTCTATCAAAGGAATCTCCCGGGTTAGCGAGTTGCGCGAGGTGCTCGGTATCAGTCGTGCTCTGGACGATTTCAGCGCTCGTTATTTCGGCTCGGGTACGTTGTCCAGTGGGATTATCGAAGTCCCGGGCGACATGACTGAGGAGCAGGCTACCAGCCTGAAAAACCAGTTTGAGAAGAACAGCAAGGGTTTGAAACACGCACACCGGCCGAACATCCTGAGTGGTGGTGCGAAGTTCCACCGTATGGATTCTGACCCGCAACAGTCACAACTGGTCGAGTCCCGGGAGTTCGCTGTTATCGAGGTCGCTCGGATTTTCAAAATCCAGCCGGCGCTTCTCGGTGTGATGCAAGCCGGTTCGATGTCGTACGCGTCGGTGGAGCAACAACACATCCAGTTCGTCACTTTGACGCTCCGCCCGTACATAGCGAAGATCGAGGAGCATTACTCGCGTCTGCTCCCGGGCGACGCGTATCTGCGTTTCAGTATGGAAGGTCTGCTCCGTGGCGATTTGTCGTCTCGGTACACCGCCTACTCACAAGGGATCCAAGCGGGTTTCTTGTCGATCAACGACATCAGAGCGTTGGAGGATCTGGCACCGATCGATTCCGGTTCGGCTTCGCAACCTCGGGTGCCGCTCGCCAACGTGGACCTCGGCGCTGCCACGATCGTGGAGACTGAGAAACGAGTGCAGATGGCCGTGCGGATGATCAACGTCGGATTCGACCCTGCAGACGTCTTGTCTGTCTTGGACCTCCCACCGATGGACCACTCCGGTCTGCCGAGTGTACAATTACAAGGTTTGGAGAAGATACTCGCTGCGGGTATCCAAGGTGACTACGCATGAGGCACACGGAGGCAACAGAATGAGTACAAACATCGAGTTTCGCAGTTTCGACGCGGAGATAATCGAGGTGCGGGCCGCTGAGAACGGCGACGGCATGACTTTTGGTGGGTTTGCTGCGAAGTACGACCAACCGAGTCTCCCGTTGCCTTTCACTGAGCGGATCGCGCCGGGTGCATTCGACAGGTCACTGAAAGCCAAGAACGACATACGTGCGTATGTGAATCACGACGAGCGGATGGTGCTTGGGAGCACCAGAGCGAAAACCCTGCGGTTGGACAACCGCACGGAGGGGTTGTTCTCGGAGATCGACCTCCCGGACACGACCTACGCACGTGACCTCTCGGTCAGTATTGCGCGTGGCGACACACGGACGATGTCGTTCGGTTTCTCCACTGTGAGGGACGAGTGGGTTGGGCCTGAAGACCGCACGTTACTGGAGGTGCGGCTCCATGAGGTCTCGGTGGTCACTGGGACCGCCGCGTACCCGCAAACGACCGCCAGCGTACGGAACCTGACACAGATCGCTCACCGGACCGACACGGACCCGGAGGCCCTCAGTGACGCTATAGCGGCGCTCGAGGCTGGCGACACTCTGACGGACGAGCAGGCTGGTCTGCTGCGCACCGTGGTCGACCGTGCACACGGCCTACAACTGGAAGACCCCGCAACGCCGGCCGAACTCGTAGTCCCGTTGTCGGTGTTGTCCGCGAAGTTGGACCTGCACCAGTCGCACCTGAACATGTACTGATCTCTTGGTCCTCGGAGCCGAGGACTTTGCCGTGGCGGAGCCGCTGCGGGTGCTAACCCTGCGATCCTACAACTACCCAAGAAATGAGAAACAAATGTCGTATTTGCAACGTCTTATCGACGCGCAAAACTCCGACCTCCACGCGGCCCGGTCCCAGATCGAACGTGCGGAGACAGAGAAGCGCGAAATGTCAGTGGAAGAACGCACGGCTTGGGACGGCTACAACGCCGCCATGGACGAGCGCGCTGCCCACATCACCGAAGTCCGCAAGGACGAAGAACGCACCCGCGAAGTTGTTGCGGCTGCTGCTCTCGCACCTGAGGTACTTGCCGAGGTCCGCGCCGTGGAACGGGCGACTTCGGACGTCGATGTCCTTCGGAAGTTGGCGTCGGGCGAGTTGCGTTCGCACATGTTCGAACGCCGCGCACTGAACACAAGCGACGACAGCCAAGTTGTCCCGCAGTCGTTCTACAACGTAATCCAAGAGAACCTGCTCTACGTCGGCCCCATGTTGGACAGTGGTTTGTTCACTGTCATGAACACAGCCGGTGGCGAAGACATGAAAATGCCAGTGGAAGCAACTCGTCCATCGGGTACTGCAACGGCTGAGGGCGCGACTCTTGCGCCTTCTGACCCTACGTTCTCCGAGATCACGATGCGCGCTCACAAGTTCACTACTCTCGTGGTTGTTAGCCGCGAGTTGCTGGAAGACTCCGGTCTCGACCTTGTCGGGTTCCTCGGTCGTCAAATCGGTGTTGCTATCGGTACTGCTGTGAACAGCACACTCACGCTGGGAACTGGTACTGTGCAACCGACTGGTATCTCGGTCGCGTCGAGCCTCGGCATTACTGGCGCCAACGGGACAGCGACCGGCACGGGTTCTTTCACTGCGGACAACCTGATCGACCTCGCCCATTCTGTGGACACGGCTTACGCCTTGCGTCCACAAACGGCTTGGCTGATGTCACGCGGCACACTCGGTGCTGTGCGCAAACTGAAGGACAGTTCGGGCCAGTACCTGTACACTCCTGCCGACACTGTCGGCACTGTGAACCAGTTGCTCGGGTACCGGATCGCCGAGAACCCGTACGTCGCCGCAGTTGCTTCTGCAGCAAGGTCGGTTCTGTTCGGGGACATGTCCTCGTATCACGTCCGTCAAGTTGGTGGGGTGGAAGTCGTTCGTTCCGACGAGGCGTACTTCACAAGTGATCAGGTCGCTTTCCGTGCTCGTATCCGTGTTGATGGCAATCTTGGCCAGTCTGCAGCGATCAAGCATTTCAAAGGCGGAACCGCGTAACACAGCGGAATAAACTCCTGCTGTGGCGTTGGCGCAGGACAACGTCACAGCAGGTCCCCGCACCAAAACCCTGCGACCCTGCGAAAGGAAAACCTGCTATGAACAGAGAAGACCGGAGGAGCGCGCAGCGCTCCAAGCACACGGACGACCCGCTAACTGCGGTTTGGTTCAGTAACGCACCTTGGGCCCCGACCGGGTACGGGACTCAGACCGCTCAGGTCGTCCCTCGCATGAAAGCGGACGGGCACAACGTGGCCGTGATCGCGAACTACGGACTCGAGGCGATGCAAACCCAGTGGGAGGGGATCAACATCTACCCGCGTGGGTACGAGTCCTACAGTAACGACGTCGTTGCTGCGAACTTCGCCGATTGGAAACGGCAACACCCACCCGGCCGGTCTCATGTTTTCGTTCTCTTCGACGCGTGGACTTTGGTGGGTCCACAGTGGGACGAACTACCCACTTCCGTCTGGACGATGATCGACCACATGCCAGTACCACCGGCAGTGCTGGAGAGGCTCATCAAACCGAACATCACCCCGATCTCAGTGAGTAAGTTCGGGCAGCGCGAGATCGAACGTCTAGACATCGAATCTCCCTACATACCGATGGCTATCGACACGCAACTGTACACACCGACCGCTACCTACTCCAACGGCGGCAACGTACTGACCGGTCGGCAACTCATGGGTTTCAGCGAGGACGAGTTCGTTGTCAGTCTTGTGAACGCTAACAAGGGAGTCCTACCATCGCGCAAGGCTTGGGGCGAGAACCTGCTGGCTTTCAGTATCTTCGCAGCGAGACACCCAGATGCAAGGCTCTACCTCCACACCGAGCGCCATGGGAGCACCGGTGGTATCCGGCTCGACCCGTTGATCCAAGCGGTCGGGCTGAAAGAAGAACAATACAAGTTTGTGAACCAATACGCACTGCACTCGAACATACCGAACGAAGCGATGGCCGCGATCTACACGTCCACCGACGTGCTGCTGGCCAGCACGATGGGTGAGGGTTTCGGTCTGACGGTACTCGAGGCTCAGGCGTGCGGGACACCAGTGATAGTGAATGACTTCTCCGCGCAACCGGAGTTGCTCGGAGAAGGGTGGCTCACGGAAAACCAACCGTGGTGGGACCCGACCCAGTTCGCGTGGTTCAGCACACCGAGTGTGCCGAGCATCGTCGATGGTTTGGAGTTGGCTTACCAACGTGGACGCGGCCGCAGCGACAAGGCCCGGGAACACGCACTCTTGTACGACGCGGACAAGATCTGGACTGAGAACTGGCGTCCGTATCTGGCGGCGTTGTGACAACGATTTTAGAGAGGAACCCGGCGTGGCTATAACAAACGGCTACTGCACACTCGCGCAGATCAAAGCAGCAGTGGGCATAGAAGACGGACTCGCAGATGCTCTCCTCGAGATGGCCGTCGATGCGGCCAGCCGGCTGATCGATGCGGAGTGCGACCGGGTCTTCTACACGACTGACAACGCCACCCGGGTTTTCCTCGCTGTGGAGCCCTACGTCGTGGCTACGGACGACCTGACGGCAGTCACGACCGTGGAACTCGACGACACGGGCGACGGGGCCTTCTCGGTCACGTTGCTGACAAGCGACTACCAACTGGAGCCCCTGAACGGGCTCTCCGGTGGGGGCGCCTACCCGTACACAAGGGTGCGGATGATCGGCGCCTACACGATCCCGATCTGGGGTGGTCAGGCCACGGTCCGCATCACGGGTGACTACGGTTTCGCACCGACACCGGCTCAAGTGACGCAGGCGTGCGTGATCCAAGCGAGCCGGATCTACAAACGGCTGGATTCCCCGTTGGGCGTCGCTGGTTTCGGTGACATGGGAGCGATGCGGGTCGGCAAGACGGACCCGGACGTCGCGATGTTGATCCGCCCTTACAAGAAACACGCCTCAGCATGAGTATCGGTGGTATGCGCACTGCGCTCGCTGCGAACTTGTCGGCGATCCCGAACTTACGCACATCTGCGACGGTACCGGACAAACCGAACCCGCCAGTGGCCGTGATCAAACCCAATTCAGTGAACTTCGACATGGCTTTCGCCCGTGGACTCGACGAATACGAGTTCAGTGTGCTGCTGATCGTCGGCCGCGTGGACGAACGGACAGCCCAGAACAAACTCGACGGTTACTGCGCTCCCAGCGGAAGCGGAAGCGTGAAAGAAGCGATCGAGGCTGACAAGACTCTCGGAGGGAACGCCTACGACCTCCGAGTGCGCGAAATGCGCAATTACCAACAAATAAACGTGGGCGACGTCATCTACCTGAGCGCCGAGTTCGTTGTTCAGGTGTTCGCACAGTAAAAACAAAGGAGCCAAATGGCCAAGTTCGTAGTGAAAAATCCCGTGGTCGTATTTGCTGGCGGCACCGTCAGCACTTCGGTCGCACAATGCACCATCTCGTTAGAAGCAGACGATGTCGAAACCACCAACTTCGGTGGCGACGGTTGGCGTGAAAGGATCGGTGGACTGAAAGGCGGCTCTGTGTCGTTCGACTTCCACCAAGACTTCGCGGTCGCCGGTATCGACTCCGTGTTCTTCGCAAACCTCGGCGGCACCGTCGCCGTTTCTGTGACCCCGCAAGGGACTGCAGCGATCGGCACCGCTAACCCGGCGTACACTTTCGTTGCGTTAGTCACCGAGTACAGCCCGATCGACTCTGCTGTTGGCGACCTCGCCACTTTCAGTGTCTCGATGCCAATCACGGGTGCAGTAACTCGCGCCGTCGCATAACCAAACGCAACAAACAACCAACAAAGGAGTTCCTGCTGTGATGAAAATCTCGCTCGGCGTTGTGTACGAAGACGGGTCTGGCACCACTGTGCAAGCATCGGTGCCAGATTTCGTCGCGTTCGAAAGGAAATACGACAAACCGATTGCTGCGTTCCAAACGGACGTCCGCATCGAGTACTTGTCTTTCATCGCTTGGCACGCGTTAGACCGGACTAAGAAAACCACATTGGAGTTCGACCCTTGGCTCGACACACTGGCCGAGTTGGTAGTGGGCGACGAGGACGAGATAGTCCCTTTGGAGAAAACTCAATCCACTGGGTCGTAGTCCAGATCGCTTACGAGTTCGGGCTTGCACCGAGTGTCGTGGCGAACGAGGACCCCAGAACTATCGCCACGATGTGGCGGTATATCAGGTGGCGGTCGATTGGGGCTAACCAGAGGAAGTGACTGAGTGACGTTTCAAAACAGGGTGGTTGTTAAAAACGCCAAGTCTACGATGAAAGCACTCAAGGAGTTCCAGCCCGACGCTGAGAAGGAGATCCGGAAGCGGATCAACAAAGCAGCGGGCAAGGTGCGCGACAACGCTAGGCGGATGTTGCCCACTGGGAACGCGTTACGTAACTGGGGTGCGTGGTCGTCCAACACGGGCGGCCGCGACCTCACGTACGACGGCAACAACAAAGCGATCCGGCTGTCACGGGCTAACAGCCGTGCACGTGGCCAGATCATCAGTAACTACATCGGCGTTATCAACCCGACTCCTGCCGGTTCGATTTTCGAGTTGGCAGGCCGTCGCAACGCGGACGCGAGTTTCATGCACGCGTTCGGTGAGAAGAATTACGGCGACAGCCGGAAGACGAACACCGACCGTGGTGGTGTTTTCAAAGCGTTTGATGACGACAAGGGCGCTGCGGTGCGCGAGATCGAGGGTTCGCTGAAAGAGGCGGAGCGTCTGCTCCAAGTCTACCTGAACAACACGATAGGAGAGTAACGTGGCTGTTGTTGTCTCTTTCGTCGGTAAGTGGGACGGCAAGGACGTCGCTCGGGCCCAACGTGAGATCGGGCAGTTCGGTAACAAGAGCACCGGTTCGATGGCGGCGTTCGGTAAGAAGGCCGGGATCGCTCTGGCTGCTGTCAGTGTTGCTGCTGTCGCGGCTGCTGCTGCTGTTGGTGTTGCGGCCGGCAAGATGGCGATGGATTTCGAGACTTCGCTGTCCAAGATCCAGGGTTTGGTTGGTATTTCCGCTGGTGAGATCGAGAAGATGCGGCAGCCCGTCATCGATCTGGCGAGCGAGTTCGGTAAGACCGCGACGCAAGCGGCCGACGCTATGTTTTTCATCCAGTCTGCTGGTCTGCGTGGTACTGATGCGATGGAGACGTTAGAAGCGTCTCTGAAAGCCAGCGCTGCGGGGCTGGGAGAAGTGAACGTGATCGCGGACTTAGCGACTTCGGCTATGAACGCGTACGGCTCTGATGTTCTTAGCGCTTCGGGCGCTACGGACGTGTTAACGAATGCCGTGCGTGAGGGGAAACTGGCACCGGCTGAGTTGGCTGGTGCGATGGGCGCGGTGCTCCCGATCGCCAGCGCTTTGGGCGTCGGGTTTGACGAGATCGGTGCTGCTTTCGCTTCCATGTCGCGTACTGGTACTGACGCTAGCCAAGCCGCCACCCAAGTGCGCGGTATCCTCTCGTCTCTCACCAAAGAGACACCGAAGGGTGCGAAGGCTTTGGCTTCGGTCGGTCTGTCGTACGAGGGGCTGCGCAAGCAATTGCAAGACGAGGGGCTGCTGCCCACTCTGCAGACGATGGTTGGTGCGTTCGACGGTAACACGGTCGCGACCAGTAAGTTCTTCGGGAACGTCCGGGCCCTGACCGGTGTGATGGACCTCCTCGGCACTAACGCCGATGGGACCGCTGCGATTTTCGACAGTATGGCCGACAGCACTGGCGTGCTGGACGAGGCTTTCTCCGCGACGGCTGAGACTTCGGCTTTCAAACTGCAACAGTCTTTCGCCACTGTTAAGAACTCGCTTGTCGAATTGGGTGCGTCTCTCACTCCTCTGGTCGAGTTGTTCGCCCAGAAGTTCTTGGTGCTGGCGGACGTTTTCAAAGCGATGGAGCCTTTGATGGCACCTTTGGTGGCTGTGCTGACCAAGGTCAGCACGATTCTGGCCGACGTCCTGCTGGACGCCGTCGATGCTCTGATCCCAGCGATCGCTCCGCTGCTGGGTGTGCTTGGCGCTCTGGCGGGTGCTATCGGTCCGCTGGTAGCGAAGATCATCGGGAAAGTCGCTGATATCCTAGTCCGGCTGCTCGCTGTGGTGACACCTCTGATCGGTCCTCTGATACAGGTAGTGTTCGGCATACTGGATGCCGCGTGGCCGATCATCGAGACCGTGGTCGATGTTGTCTTGTCACTGATCGAGTCGCTCGCTCCGCTGCTGGCCTCGGTCATGGCGTTGCTTATCCCGTTGGGCGAGTTGACTGAGGTCCTGTTGGCTGCGCTCCTCCCGATAATCAAACCGTTACTGCCGATCATCGAGGCCCTAGCGGTAGTGTTGGCGGTTGTCCTCGGTAAGGCGATCATCGTCCTGATCGGTTACATAGGCACGATGATCGTGGCGTGGTCCAAGTTTGCTCCGTTCGTCCTGAACAACGTCGTGAAACCCGTGGTCTCGCATTTCACTTCCATGGCCGGGAAGGTACTGGACGGTGCTGTGCTGATGATGGGTTGGGTCCCGGGTCTGGGTGACAAACTCCGGGACGCGCAAGCCGCGTTCGGTACTTTCAAGAAGAACACCGAGAAGGCGATCGGTGATGCGGCTGACAAAATCTCGAAAGAAGGAACCCGGATCGGCCAAGGCATGGTCGACAGCGCTACCACTGCGTGGTCCAGCCCGACCGCCACCGTAGGTGTGGCTCGGTTCGGTAGGAACACCACTGCTGCGTTGTCCGCGTTGGGCCCGGGTCTGAACGCCACTGCGGATCAGTTAGGCCGTAACGCTGTCGAGGCGTACAACAGGAGTATCGCTGGGGCTGAAGGTCCGAAACGGCGAACCCCGGTCCCCGGGTCTGGCACTCCCGACCCGCTAATCCCGGTCCCGGTCCCGGTCCCACCACCGGGTGGTGGTGCCGCTGCGAAGGCGGTCGAGTCTGTGCGCGTCGTGTGGAAGAAGATCGCTGCGGCTGTCAGTGAGGAGTTGGACCTGCTCAACGTCTCGATCACCGGGAAAACTAAAGAACTTACTGGCAAAGTGGCTAAGGAGTTCGAGTCCCGGATGGAGTCTTTCAAGAAGATCGTCACTGGGCAGACCCAGATCATCAGCCAAGCCCGGGCTGCTCTAGATTCGTATGCGTCTTCGGTTGTCGACACGATCATGGGCAAGATCGACTTCCAACAGACCGACGCGGAAGGCAACCCGCTCACTCCCGAGCAGATCGTCAGCCTGATCCTCGGCGACCTGACCAACCAAGCGTCTGCTGTCACTGCACTGGCCGAGTCCGGTGTGATGACCAACATGCCGGAGGCTCTCGCTCAGAAGATCCTGACCATGGACGCGAAAGCAGCGTTGGCGTTAGCCGATTATTTAGCGGCGAACCCGGAGATGCTCACCCAACTGGACACGCAGTACCAAGCCCTCGCAACACTGACCGAGACCCTGCTCGGTGTACCGATGGCTGCGGCGTTCGCCAAGGTCGGCGACGCGTCTGCGCTGCAGATGATCGCCGACGCCAAGGCACGGATCGCCAAGGAAGCCGCGTCTTTCAAACAGTTCGCTAAGAACCAATTGAAAACGACGATCTCCATCGACGTCGTCTACAAGTACATCAACCCTCCGAGCGGCGCTAGTATCACGGTCCCTGCCAACGTCCCTAAGATGGCCGCTGGCGGTATCGTAACTACGCCCACGTTGGCTCTCATTGGTGAGGCCGGCCCGGAGGCCGTGATCCCGTTGGGTCGCGGTGGTGGTGTTGGCGGGAACAACTACTCGATCACTATCAACACCGGGGTTGGCGATCCACGCCAGATCGGTGAGGAGATCGTGAATTACCTGTCCAAGTTCGAGTCCGCTAACGGCGCTGTGTACGCGAAAGCAACCTGATGGTGCAGGTGGAGGTCGCTTTCGACCTCGCAGCGAACGGGCTCGGTAGTTTCTTCACGTTAGACGACCCGGCCAAGGGTGTCCTCGACAATACGCTGTTCTTGCTTGCTGGTGATGTCCTTGTCGATATCACCAGCACGGTACGGAAGGTGTCGGTCAGGCGCGGCCGCAACAGGCAACTGGACAAGTTCATTTCGGGCAACGCGAATCTGGTGGTGGACAACCGAGACCGGATCTACGACCCGACCAACACGGAGAGCCCGTACTACGGGTCTCTCGTACCTCGCAAGCAAATAAAAATCTCAGATGCAGGTGTGGTCCTGTACACGGGTTTGGTCGCTGACTGGAACTACGACTATTCACTGTCGGGTGACAGCACGGCGCAGGTTTCTTGTGTCGATGGCTTGTCGTTGTTGGTCCAGCCGACTGTGACAGCGGGGACCGGCATCGCGGAACTGACCGGTGCGCGGATCGACCGGGTGCTCACTGGTGTCGGTTGGCCAACGGACAGACGCCAAATCTCACCCGGGAAAGCAACGTTGGACGCCGACGTGGTGGAAGACGGTAAGTCGAAGGCGTTGGATTACCTGAACAAAATCTCACTGTCGGACCCGGGGGCGTTCTATGTTGGTGCTACTGGTGATGTGGTGTTTCGTGATCGTGCTGACTTGCAGGATGCATCGTCGGCGGTGACTTTCGGCACTGGCGGTATCGGTTTCTCTGACATCTCGGTGGAGTACGGTACCGAAGAGATGACCAATCTTGTCACGGTCACGTACTACGGCGGTACTGGAGTTGCTGGTACGGCTACGTCTGTCGATGAGGACTCGATCAACCGGTATGGGACTCTCGATCAGAATTACGACACTCTGCTCGCTAGCCAGTCTGACGCGCAGACGTTCGCCGATTGGCAGACCGGTCTGTACTCGGGGCCTCGTTACCGGGTCGACCAGATTGTGGTGGGCCTCGACGGGCTCACGGTGGAGGACCAGCAGTTGGTGTTGGGGCTCGAACTTGGCGATGTGGTGACGGTGACGTGGACGCCGAACGGTGTTGGTGATGCGCTCAGCCAGTTGGTTACTATCGATGGTGTCGAGTTTGCTGGCACTCCTGCTCGTCGCACGGTGTCGTTCACGATGAGCGAGACTGCTGCTGGTTTCATTCTTGATGATCTCGTTTTCGGTGTACTCGGTAACAACATTCTGGCATTCTAGGAAGGAATGACATGGCATATCCATTCGCAGCCGCTGACGTTTTGACAGCGGTCGATCTGAACGCGATGATCGGCGCACCAACACAAAACACGCAAACCGGCACGACCTACACCGCCGTCCTACTGGACGCCGGGAAAACCGTCACGCTGTCCAATGCGTCAGCCGTGACACTCACAATCCCCGCGCAAGCCTCTGTGTCGTGGGCAGACAACACGCAACTGAACTTCCTGAACCTTGGTGCTGGCACTGTGACGATCACACCGGCTGCCGATGTCACTATCAACGGCACACCGTTGACTCTTGAGACGTCTAAGGGGGGAAGCCTAGTCCGCACAGCGTCAAACACATGGACGTTCATCCCTTTCTCCTCTGGTGACGGTACGCCGGGTGCAGCGAACTTCACGAACGCGGCTACCGGCACATTCTCGTCTGGTGGAATCTCGTACAAGTACATCACCTATACGGGGAATGGCAGCGTTACCTTTGACCGGGCCGGTTTCGTCACCATGTTGCTTGTCGGTGCGGGAGGTGGTGGGAGTTTCAACCAAGGCGGCGGCGGTGGTGCTGGTGGGCATTTTTATTCAACAACCCTGTACGTCGCAGAGGGAACTTTTACGGTCGTAATTGGCGCTGGCGGTAATGCGCCGACAGGGGGCAAAGGTAATCCGGGTGGGGCGACTTATGTTTCCAATTACTACTCTGTCGGAGGAGGGCCGGGTGGTGGCAACGTCGATCAAGTCGGAGGGCCGGGAGGATCAGGCGGTGGCGGATCGGGACACGAGATCGCCGGTGGCGCTGGCGTAACAGGACAAGGTTTTGACGGTGCTATGAGTGGTGGCGGTGCTATGGGTGGCGGTGGTGGTGGATCGGCGGCGGCCACTAATCAGAATGGTGGAGCAGGTGCGGCGAACAGCATCACGGGCACAAGTGTCACGCGGGCCGGTGGCGGGGGTGCAGGCAACAAACAAAGCGCATCAAATAACGGTGCTGGAGGGTCAGGCGGTGGAGGTACGGGAGGTGTTAATGCCAACAATGCCACGGCAGGCGGGACTAATCTAGGTGGCGGCGGTGGTGGTGGTGGTAACTCAACAACAGTAGGCTACTACGGAGCCGCTGGCGGTTCCGGTTTACTCATAATAAGGGCGGTGGTCTAAATGGCACATGTGGCACGCATCAGCGAAGACGTAGTGCGGGAAGTCCACGTACTTAACAACAGCGACCTGCCCGACGACGGCGACTTTACTACAGAAGTCGAAGCGGCAGCGAACGCCTACCAGCACTCGCTCGGACTCGAAGGGGTGTGGCTACTCACGTCGTACAACAACAATTTTAGGGGCCAGTACGCGGGCCAAGGAATGACGTATGACCCCGTACTCGACGAATTCGTTAGCCCAGTGGTGGAGCCATGAGCGAAGTTGTGGTCACAACCCAAAAAATGTACGAACTCCTCCTGAGTATTGACAAACGACTAACGGAGGCGATGACGGTGCAGGCGCAACACACCAAGTTGTTGTCCGACCATGAGAGTCGTCTGCGCAGTGTGGAGTCACAAGAGAAGTTGGACTCCAGCCTCGCCGAACTCACCAAGGACGTCGCCGATTTGACTGCGCAGATGCGCGCTATGCAGATGCGCGTGTGGAGCATCCCCTCGATCGCCACGGTGATCGCTCTCATCGCTGTCGGTTTGACTTTCTTCCGTGGCATCTGACACGGAGAACCCCAACTAGCCGCACTCACGTGCGGCTCCCAACCGAGAGGCGAACATGTACACAATTAAGTTCTGGAAAGACGCATCCGAACGTGCTGTACGCACGGCCGCGCAGGTGCTCGTTGGTTTCTTCGGCGCCAACACCTTCGGCATACTGGAGGTCGACTGGGCACAGGCCGGTTCCGTCGCTGCTCTTGCTGCTTTGACTTCGCTGTTGATGAGCGTCGCGAGCACCGGGGTCGGCGACCCCGAGAGCCCGTCCCTAATCGAATGACCCGCACAGTCGGCTTGCACCCGGATTTCACTGAGCCGTTACCTACGGGCCTGACGCACGTACGGATCTGGGACGCGGGGGCCGCTTGGTGCCAGATCCATACCGCGCCGGGCGTGTACAACTGGGATCGTCTGGACGAACTGGTCGCTAAGTCGCAAGGGAAACACGTCACGTACGTGATCAGCGGCTGCCCGCGTTGGGCGGCCAAATACCCGGACCAGCCACACGCCGCACCTTGGCTCGGACCGGGCACTAACTCGGTGCCGTTCGACCTCCGGATTTTCTACGATTTCGTGGGTCTACTGGCCTCCCGGTACAAGGGCAAGATCCAAGCGTACGAGGTCTGGAACGAACCGCAACTGGTGGACTTCCTGTACCCGTACACCACTGCGCAGTGTAACGCTCTGGCGCTCATGACCGAGCGCGCCTACGAGATCGTGAAAGCGGCCGACCCTGCCGCGTTCGTGCTTGCCGCTTCGGTCCTGCCTCGGAAGTCCAGCGGCGGTATGCGGCGTGCACGTAGATACTTGCGTGCTTTGCGACGCCGGGACTGGCCGGTCGACGCGATGACTTGCCACATCTACCCGGAGGTCGGGAGGGGCGCTCACCGTTGGGCGTGGATGCTCCGCCGTACAGTGGCGCAGATGCGGAGGCTCGGAGCACCGAGCAGGCTCTGGATCACGGAGACCACTTACGGGTTGCTCGGCCCGGTGATCCCGGAAGACAAGGCACGGCAATTGGTCGCCGATACGTACGCGGCCGCTGGTGGCAAGTTCCTCTACTGGTACGCAGCAAACCGGCCCGACTTGGGTGGTCTGCAAGTCGTCACGACGGTAGGTACGCAGTCAGCCGCATGGCTGACCGCCACCAACGAAAGGACAAAACAATGAAGTGGAAACTGGTGGAAGGCGGGGTTACTCTCCGCGCACAACTGGACGCACGATTCCCGGGCAGGGACAGGTCCAGCGACGGCAGTATCGGCGACTCCGAGCACGCATCGAGGAGCAGTTACCACAACCCGGACAGTCGCGGGTGGGTCCGCGCACTGGATATTGATGAGAACTTCGGCCGTGGCAAGTGGCGCCGGGGCCGCAACGGTAAGCACCTCGCGAAGCAACTGATCCAGTACGCCGCTTCTGGCCTGCCGGGTAGTGACCGTGTCTTGCACGTCGTGTACGAGGACAAGGTCGCCAGCGGGACGTACAAGTCGTCGTGGTGGAAGTTCCGTGGCAGCGGGTACGGGCACACGCAACACATCCACATCTCTTTCACACCGGCTGCTGAGAAGAACGGCGCGCTGTGGCCGTTGCCCATCTTAGGTAAGCGGTTGAAAACCCGGCTTACTTGGTGGAGACGACTGAGGGCTGCTTAGTGGGTTTGGCTGCGGAGTTGGACGCCGCGAAACTCGTCCCTTTGAGGTGCACGGTCTGTAAGGCGTTGGCCTTGCTGGTGGAACCTGACCGGGGTGCGTTGGTGCTCGCGATCGAGGATCGCGCTTTGAGCATCTCCCGGATTTCGTTGGTCTGTGGTGACAACGGGGTCGTGGTGGGTAAGGGCGCGCTGTACGCTCACCGTAGCGGGCTGTGTCCCAAACCATGACGCTGGCCAGCGGTTTGGGGTTGCTAGTCCCGGCTCCTCCGCGCGTCCTGACCTTAGACATCGAGACCAGCCCGGCGTTGGCGTACGTCTGGGGTTTGTTCGATCAGAACGTCTCCACTTCGCAAGTGGTGGAGCCTTCCCGGATGTTGTGTTTCGCTGGTAAGTGGTTAGGTGAGAAGCGGCCGTTCTTCTATTCGGAGCGTGCTGGTGGGAAGGAAGAGATGGTGGCTGCTGCGTGGGAGGCTCTGAACGACGCCGACATCGTGGTTGGTTACAACCACGTGCGGTTCGACATCCCACACATGAATAGGGAGTTCCTGCTCGCTGGGTTGGTACCTCCGTCTCCTGTGTTGCACGTGGACCTGCTGACTGTGATGCGTCGCAATTTCAAAATGCTGAGTAACAAACTCGGTTACGTGACGAGCGCTGTCGGGTTGGACTCGAAGTTGGAGACTGGCGGGATGGAACTGTGGAACCGGGTCATGGCTGGTGACGAGAAGGCTTGGGCGAAGTTCCGGCGTTACAACATCCAAGACGTCGTGATCACTGAGCAGTTGTTCTTGCTCCTGCAGCCTTGGATCAAAACTCCCCATGCCGGTCTGTGGTCGGGCTCGATGTCGTCGTGTTACTCCTGCGGCTCTGGCGCTTTGGTGCCACATGGGTTGTCTCGTTCGAAGTCGAGTTCGTGGCCGTTGGTGCAGTGTTCCGGGTGTGGCGTTTGGGCGAAGGTCCTGCGCAACGGCGAGACGCGGCCGGTCTAGTGGCTGGGGTGCGGGTGCAGGTTGGTGAGGTGTCGGTCCGGTTCGATGGTGAGGTTTCGATCCGGGAGATCCGGGCTTTGCTGCGGTTGGCTACGTCTCTGAACCTCGCGTGTCTGGCTGAGGTTACGCCGGTCGAGGGCCCGAGTCAGGTTTTCGGGTTTGGTGCTCAGGTGGAGCGCTCGCCGGAGACGATCCTTTCGGAGGACTTGTCTTGGTATTTCGACGAGTGAGGGCCGTCTTGGGGTCTCCGAGGGCTTGAGGTCCTCCGGGGCCTGAGCGTGCCTGCCGGAGCCGCGAGGCTCCCGGAGGCGTTCTCCTTGCCCGTTCTCGGGTTGTTTTTTTCTTGTGTGTGTTGGGGCTCCGATCGGCTGCGGCTGGTTGGGGCCCCAACACTTGTGTCCGGGGCTGGTCTCATACTCGGTGATCCCTCGAAATCCGGGGATTAGGCGGGGATTCCGAGCCCGGGGCTGGTCTCATACTCGGTGATCCCTCGAAATCCGGGGATTAGGCGGGGATTCCGAGGTCCGACGCGCCGGGAGGGGATTGGTGTTAGGGGTCCGGGTTCCCGTATGGTAGGCTGTCCCTAACAGGTCGCGAGGGGTCGTGGCCGCAAATCAAGGGAGAACCAAATGAACAAGCACACAGCAACCAACCCGACCACCGGCCGGGTCTACACGCGGAACAGCAAGACCCGCACCTACAGCCACGTCGTGGTTGCGGACTTCTACTACACTGACGGCCGAGTCGCGGCAGTGGTCCTCGGCGGCCAGTACGACGCACCTCAGTTCGGGACTTGGACCAGCCGGCTCGACCTCGCGGAGAAGGCGATGCGGAAGTTGACCTCCGATTTTGGGGTTCTCCCTTTGGACATCGCGAAGTTCGAAGTCCAAATCTTGGAAGCGGAGGTGGCGTGATGCGCTCGGACCGCTCGATTCTGGAAGCGGTAGCGGCGGATCGGGAGTTGGTTCTGAAGGACGCGGCAGCGTCGCTTCAGAACTGGCGCATGGTGTGCGTTTCTTGGCACTCCCGGGGCGTTGTGGCAGTCTGCCGGAACAACGCCAACGAGGACGTGTCCGTCGAGTTCCACGAGAACGACGGCCACTACTACGTCCGGTTGTTGCACGGACGCCGGCTCGTCGCGTGGACAGAGTTCGGTGGGCTCGTGTCCCACGACGCGATCGTCGCTGCAGTCCTCGGCTACTTGGACGTCTAGTACCAGTTCGGCACGGGAGGGTCGCCCAGACGGGCGGCCCTCCTTCCGTATGTCCGGGCTCGACACGCCAGCAGGGGGATTGGTGTTAGGGGTCCGGGTCCCGGGATGATAAACTGTTCCTAACAGGTCGCGAGGGGTCGTGGCCGCTAACAAGGGAGAATCAAATGAACAGAGCACTCACCGGGCTCACCGGGTCCACCAGCGAGGCCAACAACCAAACACTGCTCGACGCACTCAGGATCGGCCGGTACCTCCAGTGCCGCGCCGCCGAGATCGGCAACACGATCGACATGAAAGCACTGAACACCGTGATCAACGAGATCGTGGCCGAGTTGCTCGTACGATTCCCACAGGCTGCGGACATCCTCGAGGCTTGGGAGGACGACCTCGACGATCTGCGTCCGATGTCTCGGGTCATCCAGTCGTTCGTGTCGGGTCTGCTCGGCGACCGTGTCAGTGGTGTCGCATGAGCGCCGACCGGGGCCGGCCGGAGGTCCTCGACGTTGTCGAGGCCCTCGAGTTCGACCACAAACTGAAAGTTGCACGTCGGATCTCGGACACCGAGATATTCGCTGTCACGCGACCCGGGACGGACGTGTTGGTGCTCCTCACGGACACCGGCCATTCCATAACCGTCGAGGCTTGGGACGGAGCCCAACTGTTCGAGACGTCATCAGTCCCCGGGCTCGGGTGTTACACTCCTGAGTTCGTTGCCAGTCTGGTAGTGCGCTACTTCGAAGACCTGTCATGAACAAACGCCAGCGCTCCGGGCTCCGGGCTCTATTCATCCAACGCAAAGCCATCGAAGAGTTTGGGACCCCGGACTGGGTCACGTACCCAGAAGCGTCCCACTTGTGCGAGCACTTCCGGTCCAAGAAGGACAAATACGCCGGCTGGACCTCGTCGAACAGCGCCGTGCGCAGGCTGGACGTGTGCATGTACATAGCGCGCAACTCGTAACAACGCTCGCCACAGGAGGGGCTGCCCGTTTGGGCGGTCCCTCCTCCTGCATACCCGGGTTCGACGCGCCGGGAGGGTATTGGTGTTAGGGGTCCGGGCTCTAATGTGGTAGGCTGACCCTAACAGGTCGCGAGGGGTCGTGGCCGCTAACAAGGGAGAATCAAATGACAACATACGCAGCAAGCACACAAGACCGGGCGTTCCTCTTCGCTGACACGGTCGAGATCCTCGAGACCGAGGACCTCACAGTCCTCGTAAGCGACATGGGCACGATCCGTGCCTACCGGAACGACACAGGGGCCAACCCACACGTGGAGATCCACGAGGCCGATGGCCACGTCTTAATCTGCCACTTGCGCGGGATCACTGCAGTCTCCGCAACTCGGCTCTCCGGGGTTGTCACTGCGACCGCAGTCGCCTTGGCCGCTTTCGGTTACTTGGAGGTCTGAAATGACTACTTTCATCGCGACGCACCCAGCCACCGGGCACGAATACCGGATCACCACACCCGGGGTTTTCACCCGGGTCACCTTCCTCGAAGTCACATACAACACCGGGAGGGTCCGGGCCCGGGAGTTCTCATGGTCGGGCACTGAGGCGCTGGCCGAGAAGAAGCACGCCAAGTTCGAGCGGGGGATCCCAGCGTTGCTCGCCAGCCACGGCCGGCTGGCAGCGTTGGAGCAGCCGTTCCTGTTCGGAGCGGGTGGCCACATCGTCGAGGCTCGGGCCGTAACGGTACTGACGGAGGTGGAGTGATGACCTCATCAACCGAACGGTCATTCATCCCCAGAAACCAATGGTCCGGTGCTGCTCTCAGTAAGACTTCGCTACGCCGGGACTTCTCCCGGACACGCGAACTGTTGAGGCTCTGCGACGCAGCGGTCCAGTCGAACGACCTCGAACTGCTGCGCGATCTCCTCCCGGATTTGGCCGTCGCCCAGCATGCAGTGACCATGTACCTAGAAGACCGTGGCTACAATGACCTCCCGTGACCCGAGTACCGACCGGGCAGCCGCACCTCGGCTGTTCGGTTGGTGCCTACCCGGGCCCGAGGTAGACCACGAGGGTTGCAGGTCCAGTTACATCTCAGACTGGGATAGAGCGCTGCAGGTCTGCGAGTGTGACTGTCATGGCCGCTGACACTTTCGACGCGTACTATCTTTGCCAGAAGTCACGGACTGGGTACGTGTACGTGACCTACTACGCCACGCGAATCCGGGAGGAGGCCGTCCGTCACCTCGACGATGTCACTGAGGATTTCCACCACCACCGGGTTCTCAACGTCAAAGAAGGCACCGTCCTGCGGATCAAACGGCCCGGGGTTACGTGACTTACCAGTGGACGGGCGACGTGGCTCACCAGTGGATGGACGACGCTCTGTGTATCGGTGTCGATCCGGAGTTGTTCTTCCCAGATGGCGTCTCCGAGGAGCAGTCGGCCGCCCGGGAGAAGGCCAAAGCGATCTGCGGTTGGTGTCCGGTCCGGGTCCAGTGCCTCGAGTTCGCTGTCGCGACGCCTTGGGTGCAGTATGGGATTTGGGGTGGTGTCAGTACTGCGGAGGTCCGGAGGTCTGCCGGCCGGCAGAGGACCGGCCGGCAGCCGAGGGGCCCCGGGGTTAGGACCTGACCGGGTCCGACGCGCCGGGAGGGTATTGGTGTTAGGGCTCCGGGTTCCGGGATGATAGACTGTTCCTAACAGGTCGCGAGGGGTCGTGGCCGCTAACAAGGGAGAATCAAATGAACCGACACACAGCACTCGACACGGACACCGGCCATGTCTACCGTAGGAACAGCCAGAACCACCGGTACACACACGCCGTGGTCGCCACACTCACCAACAACTCCGGTGGTAAGAGCGACATGGTCTCGTGGTGTGGCAGCGCCGACCTCGCAGCGAAGCGCCACGCGCAGATGACCAAACGCGCCGAGGCGCAAGTCGCGCATTCGATCCAGTGGGAAGCCCTGTGGGAAGCGTCGCTGACCGAGTCAGAATTGAGCCACTACGGTTGGCGTTGGGCCACGTCCGAGGTCCGCATTCTGGAAGCGGAGGTGGCGTGATGAGCGGCCGGGGACTCCACGAATCGGTGCTCGCTCTCGAGGGGAGTGGGTGCTTGGACTGGTACAAGGGTGGGTGTGGGGGCCCGACTGAGCCTCGCGAGTCACTGTCGGGCACGGGCACGCTGATACCGCGTTGCGATTCCCATTGGGACGCGGCGCTCGACCGCGACGAGGCACTCCGATTCCGCTACCCGCACAACTCTCCGGCCGATTTCGACCCGTCTTATGCTGGCGAGTCTTGGGATGGTGAGTGACGTGAGTAAGTGGACGAGGGTCATGCCCGGTTGGTATGTTTCCAAGGTCGACCCCCGCGTGGAGGTTAAAACCTACTGCGAGTGCGGACGGAATTGTTCGGTCGCTTGGGCCGTATACAAGAACGACGAGGTGTTTGAATATTCTTACCATTGGACCCGGGCCAGTGCCACGGCTGATGCCGAGTCACGGATAAACCAAGGGAGTGAGTGACATGACTGTGACATGGGATGGAGCCGTCGCAAACAGTGGACGATTCGCGTGGCAACTGGACGCTGAAGGTAAGCGCAACGGCCCTGTTTTGCAATTTGGTAGGCCGTTCATGTGGAGGCATTTTGGCAAGGAGTACCCGGCGATCCGTTGGAGCGACGGGGTGTCGGAAGGCTGGATCGAGTTGGGTAATTTGACGTTGGAATGGGACGGTGAGTGACGTGTCGTACGTCCCGGTGTCGCAGTGGACCACCGAGCCCGTGCTGCACACTTGGATCACGGACAGCATCGACGAGGACGACCCTCGCTCGTGGACCCACATCCTGTGCGTCGTTTGTAAAACAACCGTCCACGCTGCACCGAACGAATGCATGAGCCCTTGGGCTGACACCGAGACCGGGGCCGTATGCCTCGGGTGCCTCTGGCCTATGATCGACCTGTCGGATTAGGAGAGCGTGATGAAAAAAGAAACGCCGGAGTACGACACCGAGAGCCTGATGGTTCTGGTGGAAGCGGCCGCTAACTACGTGTCCATGGCGACCGGAGTGAAACAACAGTTCCTAGATCAGGGCTGGTCCCAGCAGGGTGCGGAGGCTTTCACCGTGCAGATGTTCCAGATGGCGAACGGTCAGAACCCGGACGTGCCGAAATGAAACGGCTTGCTGTGGTGGCGCTCGCAGCCACGCTCCCGCTCGCCACGGCAGCACCGGCCACGGCGGACGGCGATTACACGCCACCAGCCCAGTTGCAGGGGATCGGGCGGGAAGGCCCTCACACCGACATTTACAACCAACCCAAGCGACCCGGGGTCACGTACATGACCGGCGTGTACGGTCCTCCTGCGGCGGGCTCGATCGCGATACCAGTGGTGGAGCGAGGGCAGAAACTCTCCAACGGCAAAAGCCTGTACACCGGCCGGTGGTACGACCGGGCAGACGAGAAGACCCGGGTTTGTATCCGTTGGCACGAATCGCGCGACGCTTACGGCGCTAACACCGGGACCGGGAAATACCGGGGTGCGTACCAACTCTCGACCGCTATGGCGGTCGGTGCAGGGTGGATGGTCCAACGCGAACTGCGCAGGATGCTACCCAAGTCCGCAGCCGTGCAGATCGGTAAGAAACTGCGCGCCACCAAGACGAACAACTGGGCCGCGTACTGGCAAGACATGGCGTTCTGGCTGGTTTGGGACCACGGGGCCGGCCGGGACCACTGGGCCGCGACCAACTGGAAGACCGCCGGGTGCACGGCATGAAAGCCCAAACGCAACTCCGCATCTGGAACTCGGCCATTCTGCTGGTGTTCGTCTCGTGGTGTGCGGCTCTCGGAGCCGCGACCACGCTGGTCGTGGTCTGGGTACTGGGCCGGGTGTGACACGCCGGGAGGGTACCAGTGTTAGGCCCGTCCGGGGCCGCATGGTAGGCTGTTCCTAACAGGTCGCGAGGGGTCGTGGCCGCAAACCAAGGGAGATACGAAATGAACGCAGTCAGCACACACAACGAGGCAACACTCGTGGACGAGATCACGCAGGCCCTCGAGGACTTGGGTTACGAGGTCGAGAACGACATGAGCCCAGACGCGATACTGGTCCGCGAGACGGATCTCGGTGACGAGCGCACCGTCGAGGTCGTGGTCGAAGCGTCCGGGGTCGAAGTCACTCTGTACGACGGCCGCCGGGAGGTCGTCACTTGCGTGACGGTCGAGGGCACCAGCACACCGGAGTTCGTTAGGGACGTGGTACGCAGCGCACTCCAGATCGAGGTCCCCGTTGCGTCGTCGGCTAGCCCCGGGGAAGCATGCTGGGATTGCGAGTTCGAGACCCGGACCCGGACGACACCAAACAAAGCCACTTGGATGGTGCATCTCAATTCGCTGGATGCCCCGATTTGCGACGAGCACCAACGTAATTGGTCACGCAGTCACAACACGACGCTCATCCCGGTGGGTGAGTGACGTGGGTGCGCAATTCAACATCTCGAAGTTCGTGTTCGCTCACGGTCGCAAGCCACGCGGGTACGCGTCTTGGGCGTTCGTCCCGGCGGATTACTACTGGAGAGGTGATATCCCGGAGGACGGGATCGCTTGGATGCACGGTTACTACTCCGAGGTGAAACGCGACCTTTGCAAGGCTTATCCGCAGATCGACACTTGGGAGGTCCTCACGTGAACAATTACACGACGCCTGCGATGACCAGCATTTGGTCCGACGAGTACACACTGGAGTTGTGGCGTACCGTCGAGGTCGAGGTCCTACGTGCACAGGTCGGGCACGGGCACGCACCAGACCACTGGCTCGCCAACGCTGAGAACACAGCGGGCCCGGAACTCGAAGATTGGGTGGCCGCCACGGAACGCTGCGGCCACGAACTGGTCGGGTTCCTCGAGGCGTGGGGAGTCGACCACGTCCACTTAGGTCTGACCAGCAGCGACATCACCGACACGGCGCTCGGCGTGCGGATGCGCGACGCCACCACCGTACTGGTCGACTCGCTCGGCGATCTGATGCTCCAGTTGGAACGCATGACCACCGAGCACCGTGGCACACCAAGGCTCGGCCGTACACACGGGCAGGTCGCAGCACCATCGACCTACGGGCACCTATTCGATTATTGGGCCCGTGGAGCGGAGCGTTGCAGCGAGCGACTGTGGGACGCACGGGCTGGGGTCGCGATCTGCAAGATCAGCGGCCCGGTCGGTACTTACCTGCACACGACCCGGGAGGTGGAGATGTCCGCAGCGTTAGCGCTCGGGCTCGCACCCGCACAGGTCTCCACCCAGATCTACATGCGCGACGGGTTGGCGCACTGGGCCGGTGTTGCTGGTGTGGCGGCGTCATTTCTGGAGGCTGTCGCGCTCGAGTTGCGGCTGTTAGCGCACGAATCCGTATCGGAGGTGCTCGAGGTCGGCGGGTCCAGTTCCAGCGCCATGGCTCACAAAATCAACCCGAACCGGTTGGAGAGGATCTGCGGGTTGGCGCGTGTCGTGCGCTCCGGGTACGAACCGCTGGCCGCTGGAGTGGCGCAGTGGCACGACCGGGACATGGCGCATTCCAGCGTCGAGAAGACCTACTTACCTCTGATGTGTGGCACGCTGCACTACATGACCGTCCAACTGACCGAGATACTGGAGTCGCTACACGTGGACGTACCACGGGCTGCGACCAACTTGGCTGGAGGGACCGGGGTCCTGATGCACTCGGTCCAGACCGCGTTACAACTGGCCGGGTACCCGTACGCCGAGGCCCAACGCCACGCACGCCGGATCTACGCCGACGGGAACTCTGACCAGCCCGAGCCGGCGTTGGCGATGCTCGACGCGTTGTTCTTCTACTCACCACCACAACCGAGAACACCACAACCCGAAGGAGCCCTGTGATACCAGCGAAGTTCCAATACCTGCACGCGACAGTGGACCACTGCCTAACCCGGCCGTTACCCAGCAACGTCACCATTTGGCAGCGGGACCTCGACGAGGTCGTCTACACGGTGGACCTCCCAGCGAGCGTCTGGGCGGCCGTTGTGATCTCAACAACCGACAAGTACGACAACACTTTGAGTACGTTCCCCAGTTCTGGCTTGCGCAGGGACTGGTTGGAGCGTTACGCAGAATCGCGGTCCCTGATCTCCCCTTGATCCGGACCGCGTGGCCGGGACGCTGACCCCAGAAAGACCGCGACCGGCCGGTGCGGGGCTCGGGCCCCACAAGGGCTAGGGCCCCGCACCCACCACCACGAACTGCACAATCCCAAACCCACCACGGAGAGGCACCAAGATGGAAGCAGCAATCACGATCACGATCCTGCTGGCGACTTACGCCGGTATCGGTTTCGTTTGTTACTGGGTCGGGGCTAATGGCGAGATCAAACGCCAACGCCAGATCCAAGCACACCGCCAACGCCAGATCCGACGAGTCGAGGACGCGGTCGGCGTATGGCGCACATGACCAAACTGGCCGCGCAGCATTTGTACGCGGTCTGCCCGGTCTGCGCCGGTGAGATCCCAGTCCTCACAATCGAAGTGGACCTGAGTGGCTGGTTCCGCAGGAAATGTCAGGTCACTGCCGTTGGTGACGCCACCGACTACATCGCGCACATGTGGACGCACAACTCTTCAGGAGACCTCGAATGAGCCAAAGCCGGAAGTACCGGGGTTACGCGACCCAGAGCATCGTGGCTGAGTACTTGCAGCAGCACGGGTTCCCCTACGCCGCCAGCGCTGGCGCTGGGAGGAAAGGAACCGATATCACCGGGACGGTCGGGCTCGACTGGGAGGTCAAAGCCCGCAGGAATATCAACCTTGTCGGTTTGATCCGGCAGATGACCGACCGCACCGACGGTGTGGACTTGCGCCTCGGGGTCGTCCGACCTGACGGGGTCGGGCCGTCCACCATCGCGGACTGGCCGGCTGTACTCCCGCTGTCAGACCTAGTGAACTTACTCCGGGCCGTAGGCTACGGGGACCTGCAAACCCAAACCGAAGGAGAATAAACATGGCAGTGACCGAGTTGTTGAGAGACCGGTGGGGCCGGCCGATGATCGAGCCGGCCGGTGGTGGTAAGGCGGAGCCTTACACCCGAGTGTCCACACTCGCTAAGACACTGGACGATAAAACCGCTCTAGCGAAGTGGATGTGTAGGCAGACCGCTCTGGGTTTGAGTGTCCGTCCGGATTTGATCTCGTTGATCGGGTCGAACCGTGAGGACAAACGCGCAGTTGGTGACGCCGTGGAGAAAGCCATGGCAGCGGCGAAGTCCGACGCGGCAGCGAACACCGGGACCGCGTTACACTCACTGACCGAGGCGTGGGACGCGGGGACCTACGACAAGACGTTCGTGGCGTCCGAGTACCACGAAGACGTGTGCGCCTACGTGTACGCCATGGAGAAGATCGAGATCGTCGCTGCGGAGTTGTTCATCGTTTGTGACGAGATCAAAGCAGCGGGGACTTTCGACCGGATCGTGCGACTCCCGGACGGCCGCGTGATGGTGGCAGACATCAAAACCGGGCAGAACGAACCGAAATACCCACACGGCTCCACCACCCAAATCGGGATCTACGCACACGGGACACCATACTCACCCGACACCGGCCGCACCAAGTCGCTCGGCGAGTTGGGTGTGTCCCTAACTGAGGGGCTCCTGATCCACCTGCCAGCAGGCCAAGCGAAATGCGACCTCTACATCTTGGACCTCGAACTCGGTTGGGCCCTAGCGACAGTGGCGTACCAAGTGCGCGCTATGCAGAAGACCAAACCACTAACCCCATACACTCCCGCCTAACTGGGCGGTAGGCAACACCAATCACAGGAGGACAAAAATGGAGTTCCAAGCACCAGCCGCAGGATCAGTACTAAAACCAGCCGAAGTCGAAGGCCACCTACTGGTGGTGGAACCGACCGAGTACATCACCAGCATGGTCACTCAGATGGGTGACAGTGACGCCGTGCGCTGCACGGTGCACGACATCACAGACCAGACCACGCACGAGGAGGTCCTTTGGTTCTCCACCGTGCTGGTCGGTTCGTTACGTTCGCGCGTCGGGACGATGGTACTGGGTTTGATGAGTAAGGGAGTGGCGAAGCCCGGGCAGACCGCACCTTGGATCTTGCAGGACGCCAGTACCAGCCCGGAGGCTGTGGCTAAAGCGAAGGCTTACATGGACGGGCGGGCGTCGGGTGCCGTCGCAGCAGCACCAGCAGTTGGGGGTCTGAACGACCTGCAAACCGCACTGGGTATGGTCGGGGCGACACCAGTACCGTTCTAACAGTCACACCAAGAACCGAGTGGTCGGGTTGTGCAGTAACGACCGGCCCGGCCACTCGCCACCACGGAACTAAGGGGAGTACGGAATGAACGAAGACAAAACAAACACCCGAGCGGCGGCGAAGCGATGAGCGACCCGTACCGCGAACCGCGACCACTGAGCCCCGAGCGCCTAACGCTGCTCACTATCGACTCGGTTAGACGAACCGGAGGCATGGTGGAGGTGCAGGCCACGTTCCTGTTCGATCCGTACACACCCGAGTGGGAAGGCGAACTTTCACATGCCGTCTCTGCACTCACTGACGTTATCAGCGACGGTGCCGACCGTGCAAAGAGGAAACGCCAACGCAAAAGCGCCGCGCAATACGAAGGCCTAGTGGTACCGACGGATCTGCAGGTGGGTTCGTGAACACTGCACAGACCACGCTGTTGGACGCGGCCCACGCGTGGTACGACGCGGGTTGCTGCGTCGTACCCAGCCACCAAGACCGCTCGAAACGGCCACACACCAGTTGGTCCAAGTACCAGAACGAACGGCCGTCTTGGCTCCAAGTTCTGGAGTGGCTCGAGTCCGGGGACTACGACGGGATCGGTGTGATCACTGGTCGTGTCTCTGGCCGGTTGGAGTTGCTGGAAGTGGAAGGCCCCTCGATCGCGGCCGGCGCTATGGACGCGTTACTGGCCACAGCCCACGCACAGGGGACCACCGATCTACTGAACAGGGTGATCAACGGGTGCTCGGGTCGTAGCGCTGGTGGCGGTTTGCACATGTACGTCCGTGTCACTGACGAACCCGCACTGCCTAACACGCGGTTGGCGTACGACCAGACTAAGAAGATCCTTGCGGAGACCCGTGGTGAGGGTGGTTTCGCTATCGTCGCACCGACACCGGCCCGGGTCGGTCACCAACCCGGGAGCCGGTATGAGTTCTTGACTCGGGGCCCGGAGTCGATCGCCGAGGTGACTGGTGCGGAGCGTGACTCGTTACACCAACTGCTCACGATCGCGTTGGACGACCGGCCGGTGTGGGACGAACCGGTGTACAGTGCCGAGGCTAACGCGACCCGGGACGGTCACTCGCCCGGGGACCAGTACGCATCGGCGACCACTTGGGACGACATCTTGGTACCGGCCGGTTGGGTGCGGGTTTTCACTGCGCAACGGGACGGCAACCCGCAGGGTTACTGGAGGCGCCCGGGGAAGGCTGACGGTGTCAGTGCGACCACTGGGGGGCCCGGTGACCACCTGTTCGTGTTCTCGAGTTCGACCGTGTTCCCGACCGAGCAGCCACTGTCGAAGTTCGCTGCTTACACGTGGCTCGGGCACGCTGGGGATTTCCGGGCTGCGGCTAAGGAACTGGCCGGTGGCGGGTTTGGGGACCGGCCAGCCAGCGAGACAATCCTCAAAGACCTCACGGAGGCCTTCCGAGGCCTCGAGAGCCCTCCGGGGCCCGAGAACACCACCGAGCCGTCCGAGGCCCCCGGAGATACCTACGCTGACCTCTCTTGGGTATTGACGGGTGAGAGGCGCCCGCCGTTACAGCCCGAGTACCTCGCCACCGAAGCCGGACACGCACTCTTCTACGCCGGCCGGATCAACGGGCTATTCGGAGACCCCGAGACCGCCAAAAGTTGGATCGCCCAAACCACCATCGCCCAAGGATTCGCAGCGGGGAAAACCGCCGTGTACCTCGACATCGACCACAACGGCGCCGAAGAAATCGCCGAGAGGCTCCTACTACTAGGCGCCAACCCCGAGAAAATCGGCAACCCAAGCCACTTCCGGATCTACGAACCAGAAGACCGAACCGGGCTCGTCGCATTCCTCACCGAGATGACACGGTACCGGCCCGACATCGTCGTCATTGACAGCCTAGGCGAACTCATGCCGATGCTAGGAGCCAAAACGGTCGACAACGACGAACTCACCACAGCGATGCGCGCCATGCTCAAACCCCTCGCACACAAACTCGGAGCCTGCGTCATCACAATCGACCACCTACCCAAAGGGACCGACGGACGTGCCAGCGGGTACGCCATCGGCGGGATCGCCAAGAAACGAGTCATCGACGGCAGTTACCTGTCCTGCGAAGCCATCGACCCACCAGCACCCGGGCACATCGGGAAAATCCGCCTCACAATCGAGAAAGACCGCCACGGCCAAGTACGAGCCCACTCGGTCGGGCGGCTCGCAGGCGACTACATCATCGACTCCACAGACCCAGAGTTCACAAACACACGCATAGAACTAGCAACAGCAACAGCCGAAGGGAAAATCAAACCGACCAGCGCCATGACCGCAGTCTCCACCTACTTAACAGAATTAGACCAATGGACAGCCCCAAGCCGCAAAAGCATTAGGGACGCCCTCACAATCACAAGCGCATACAAACGCCACACACTAGACCGAGCCCTAGACGAACTCGACACCGACGGGTACCTCGAGATCCAACAAACCGAACCCGGGAAAGGCGCCACCGTCAGGCTACTCAAACACTACGACGGACACCAACTGCGCGACGCCCGAGGACTAATCCAATGAACTGTTGGGCTGTTGATGGGCTGTTGACAACAGCACCAACAGCCTGTGGACGACCTGTGGACCGAACTGTTGATCGGACCAACAACAGCCCACCAACAGCACCAACAGCCCACCACCGACGGACACCCTGCGACCGGGCCCCACGGGTACTGTCGGAGAACCCCCCCCCTTTCAGGGGGGGGTCCCAACAACAGTGGTCGTCCCGGGAGTACCGACAACAACCAAAACAACAACAACAAAACCAACAACCCAGTGTACACTTACTTCGCTGCGTCAGAGTAGAATCGCACCACCACCACCACCACCACAACAGGAAGGCACCACAATGAACAGCAAACTGTCAGTAGTCGTCGGAGGGCAATACGGCTCCGAAGGCAAAGGAGCCATCGCCGGCCACCTCACCAAGCAAAGAAACCAACCCGTCACATGCGTCCGGATCGGAGGACCCAACGCCGGCCACACCGTCCTCGGCCAAGGACCCGAAGGACCCCGGACCCCATGGCGACTCAGGACCATCCCAGTCGCCGCAGTAACCAACCACCAAGCCCAACTGGTCATCGCAGCCGGCTCCGAGATCGACATCTCAGTACTCACCCACGAGGCCACACTCCTCGAGCAACACGGCCACCCAGTCTGGGACCGGCTCTACATAGACTGGCAAGCCACCATCCTCGAACCGCACCACATCACCACCGAGACATGGGCCGGACTCAACGAGCGACTCGGCTCCACCGGCAAAGGCATCGGGGCCGCCAGAGCAGAACGGCTCATGCGCACAGCACGGATCTGGGACCAAGAAACCATACTGAACAGACCACCAGCCGCAGACACAGCAGCAGTCCTCAGAGCCGCACTGGACGACGAGCACCACGTAGTCATCGAAGGGACCCAAGGGTACGGGCTCGGCCTCCACGCCGGCCACTACCCACAGTGCACCTCCGGCGACGCCAGAGCAGTGGACTTCCTAGCCGCAGCCGGACTCAGCCCATGGGCAGACAACATCGACGACTTCCACGTGTACGTCGTCGCCAGAGCCAACCCAATCCGCGTCTCAGGTAACAGCGGACCACTCAAAGGCGAAACCACATGGGCAGAACTCAACCTCGAACCCGAACTCACCACCGTCACCCGGAAAGTACGCCGGGTCGGTGCGTGGGACTCCGAACTCGTCCGAGACGCAATACAAGCCAACGGAGCAGGGGCCCACGTCTCGATCTGCCTAACCATGCTGGACCACGCCATACCAGAAGTAGCCAACTGGACCGGGCCACTAGACCAACTGCCCGGCCGTGCACAACAAACCATCCTAGACGTCCAACGCGAATGCGGGGCGTTAGTGAGCCTCGTAGGGACCGGACCCGACACAGTGGCAGGAGATTGGGCATGAGCAACTACCTAGAGACGTGGTGGGAAGACACCACCGACAACGAACTCGCATCGCTACTCCCCAAAGTGATCGAATACGGCTCCCACGACCTCAAAATCATCGGCGATGTGATGCTGATGCTCAAACCCGAACTGCGAGGCAAAGTCGAACCCGAAGAACTCGGGATCGCCTTCTACACACTCGGGAAGATCGCCCGAGTCATGGGAGCGTACGCCGACGGGATCGCACCCAGTGACGACTCGTGGCACGACATCGCCATCTACGCGAGGATGGCGCAACGCGTCAGGAACGTCAAAGGCTGGCCCGGACCAGTCGCAGCCAGCGAGCACCCGAAAGGACCCGGGAAATGACAAAAGTAATCTACCTAGCGTCAGCAATCGACCAAGGGACCGACACACACAAAGACTGGGCCAGAGCGTCCCTCCTTAGGGTCTCCTGCGCAGTCTTCGACCCCTCAGCGGGTTGGAGGGTCCCGAGAGACACCAGCCCCTCCCCGGTCCTCCAAGCGGCCAACCTCGCACTCCTCGAAGAATGCGACGGGCTCCTAGCGCTCCTCACACCAACAGTGCTCACCATCGGTGTGATCCTAGAGATCCAACACGCCCAACTGCACGGGATACCAACAGCCATCTACGCACCAAACCTAAAACCCTCATGGACCCTCGCCTACCTAAGACTAGAGACGCACAGCAACATGGACCACGCCATCGACTCACTAACCAAGGAGATGTCCCAATGAACCAACCCCTGCGGCTGTTCTACACCGGCCAACCACCAACCCGTGCACACGACGACGACGCCGGCCTCGACCTGTACGTAGTCGAAGACCAAATAGCGTGGGCCGAATCCGTCACAGACATCGACCTTGGGTGCTCAGTCAAAGCACCAGAAGGGACATGGCTGCTCCTCTGTGGACGCAGCAGCACCTACAAACACCGAGGGCTCCGAGTCGAACAAGGCATCATCGACACCGGGTACACCGGGCCGCTGTACGCCACCGTCACCAACACAAGCACCAACGACATCCACCTCAAGAAAGGCGAACGGATAGCCCAACTCGTAGTCATGCCGAACCTCACAGCACGCACCGAGATCTACGGCGTCAAAGAACTCCCCTCGACCACCAGAGGCGACCAAGGATTCGGGAGCACCGGCCGATGACCACCACCAGATGCGCAGCCTGCGAAGGTGAGAAAGAAGACGACTGGGTCATCTGCGAATACTGCCTGCTGTTCACAGTCAAACGACTCCGCGAAATCCCCAAACTCCACGCCCTCCTCGGACAAACCGACTGGCTCAAAGTACCAGTCAAAATCGAAACCGAACGGCCAACCCGATCCACATCAGGAGGCACACCAGCAAACCTCCACGTCTTGTCGCTACTCGACAAGAGGACCGACATCCGGTCGGTCCTGACACCATGGGTCGAAGACCTCATCGACCGCTGCGACCTCAGGAGCGAAACACCAACCGACGTCCTCGGGCTCTGCAACAAACTCCTCACGCTCGCAGACTGGTGGGCCTGCCACCACCCAGCAGCCGGAGACCTGACACTCGAGATCAAACACGGACACGACTCGTTAATCCAAGTAGTCAACGGTTCCGTCCGCAAAACGAAACCGCCACGGTGCCCGAAGGTATCCGAAGGAGACACCCGGTGTACCGGCCGGCTCAGGCTCAGCCCAGATAAATCCGCCACCTGCCACACCTGCGGCGCCATCTGGTCGTACGACGTCTGGTCGAAACTCGCGAATGTAATTGCGGAATAGGCCCCTGACATGGTTGACTGGGTCCTGAGTTTTACAATCGCGTGCCAATGAGCCCCCACCGTTTCCGCAAACCGTGCCTAGAGTGCGGTGTCCTGATGCGGAACCCCAGCCGGTGCGACGACTGCGCAGCGCTCTACGCTCGCACAGCAGACCACCAGAGGGACAAGGGCAAACGCTCGCTGTACAAAGGGAACTACCGCGTTCGAGCCAAGCAAATCCGAGACACAGCGGAGCAGTGCTGGCTCTGCGGCCAAGGAGCCATACCGGGAGACCCTTGGCAGGCCGACCACGTCACACCCGACGACCCGGACAGTCTACTGGCACCCGCTCATCGCTCCTGCAACATCCGGCGTGCACTCGAACTTAGAAACAAAAGCAAGGATGGAAGGAACAAAACCGAGGGTGGGGTCGAGTAAGAATCTCGAAAGCAAGGAGCGAC
>Ga0209284_10001738_pt1 | contig 32247 bp, 34 predicted proteins | sample FRY03_FD_187211 | JGI IMG/M metagenome (GOLD analysis project Ga0209284, IMG submission 187211) | Freshwater microbial communities from Lake Fryxell liftoff mats and glacier meltwater in Antarctica - FRY-03 (SPAdes) (version 2) | ecosystem: Environmental > Aquatic > Freshwater > Ice > Glacier... | reverse complement strand
TTCTCATCAGCCGAATACCTCCGACCTGTCCTGTTGTTTTTGTCCATGACTCCATCCTCGTTTCCAAAGTATGAAATCTCCAACAAACCCAGGGCGGTTCAGTCCACCCACAAGCACATCTTTGACACCGGGTCCCTGTTGCCCGGCTCATCACGTTGGGAGTCGACGTGTTCGTATTTGGCCACGACCGTTGCTCCCTCGCGAAGTAATCGCTGGCTTTTTTTAAAACGGTGTCTCCGCCCGCAACTCCTGATTTTCCCTTTCCAGCTGCTTCAAACGAGCGCGTTCAGGTACACTCAGCTCACTATCGGTCCCCCCGTTAGCTTCACGGTATTTCTGGAGCCAGTTACGTAAAGTTTTCGGCCCAGCACCCTAAGCCTCAGCGGCCTCCCGAAAAGGTTTCGAGGTGTAAATCACCCCCGGCATAAATCGTCCCGGAACCTTGGGAGAAACGTCGACGTGTGTTGGACATGCTGTTCTCTCTTTCAGTGACACCCCCATTTTAGGAGGGCCCACCGTCCGAACACACCGTGGCAGTCCAACACCTCCTAGCGGGCAGTTTTGGAGCAGGCGAAAGAATTCCTAATGACTGCCGCGGAAGGAATAGACGTGCGGTGTCCATATGTACTCACCACTTTTCCCCTTCCCCCGGACTTCGTGTGAGAATCGCAAACATTCTTTGAACGAAAGACCTCACCAGAATGAGCTTGTGGTGGTGGTTTTGTGACCAAAAATAGCCGAGTTTTTCTGACGTGGTCAGACCAATGAATTGGTAGGAGCTGTTGCCAGTTCTCTCTAATCTCGTTGTAGTGCCGTTGGCTTCTCGTATTAATCGATTCCAAAAATCTGAGTTTTTTTTCAAGGCGGGCAGCAGCTCTTTGGAGTGAACATGCAAGTTTGCTGGGACAACGTGCCCGAACTGCCCCGCGGTCAACTCAACCAAATAATCCGCATCGTTAGGAGGTTTTGACGGCTGGATATCCCATTGCCAAGAACTTATGTCGTGCTCAAAACGAACGTGCTGATAGCCCCCCAGAATTTTTCCTTCAGTGTGGAGGGGATCCCTACCGAAGAAGTAGAGCCCAAGGGCGGTTGCGTCGAAGATAAGCTTGGAGGATGTAGCCCCCCCGCCCTTCGAAAAACCCCTAATTGGCCAACCGTGTTCAGGGCGTGTAGGCAACTCCTCAATTACCCCCGATCTAATTCCGAGACCCAGAAGCTCCATGTCTGAAATCCAACTGGATTGTTGCCCTAAAATGTCAGCCAAGTCTTCGATACCTTTTAGGAGGCTCTGCCTTGATGGGGCGAACAGGATGCTTGCACAACCCGTTGATGGTGTGTCAGAAGGGACAGCAGTGCCACGACACCGCAACTCCAATTCACTCAAGACCTCTGGGGTCACCTGCGAAAAGCAATCCGACTCAAAATGAATTACTGGACGCTCGTCACGGATGTATTCACACGCCTTTTCTAGTGCAAAAATTCTTTCCAAAGTTCGAACCCAGTATCCGTTAGCAACGAACCTGCGCGAAACTTCTCGACCTTCCGCGAGAACTATCGCCGGGTTCCTGTCGCTGTCGCCATAGGAAATGACGGCGCCAGGGAACGAGGCCTCCCAATTCTCTACTCCGTCGGTTACTAACACTGCAGAGGAACCCGGGAGTTTTTCCAATGCATAACTGGCGAAGAGATTCAGTGTTGGGGCTGGGTTAGGCCCGAGTGCCACGTATATGAGGGTTGCAGAGGGCTTTGGTGCATTCACAGGTCGACCTTTCCGGAAGGAGGGTTCAAACGGATTAGTCTACAGAGTACCTCTGCTGTCTGGCCGGAAACCTTTGCCCTTTGCTGTCGACCTGACTTTTTGCCTTACATCACGATTATTCTTTTTGGCGCTAGAGTTTGAAGGGCGTGGAGCTTTGCGCCGAGACAGTTCCGGTGGGCGCGTCTGATGGTTAGGGAGTAACTAATGGTGGGGTTTCTTCGGTCGTGGGTGAAGAAAAAGGTAGAGCACACATACATCTCGAAAGCTGTTGTGAGAAGCCAACTGATTACCGGGTCCTCCGGAGTGCTGCACGTCGGAGCTCATCGTGCCCAAGAACATGGCCTCTACAGCACCCTCGGAAAAAATGTGATTTGGGTTGAGGCGGTTCCAGAGCTAGCTCGGACTTTGACTGAAAAGTTCGCAGCAGATGATAGCCAGGTCGTGATTAATGCTTTGGTCGGGGACATGAACCAGGCTAATGTCTCCTTTCATCTCGCGAACAACGACTTTTCTTCATCCTCGCTCTTCAAGTTCGGGAAAGATTTGAATTACTTCTCAACCAAACTAGAGCTTGAGACCGAGCTGAAATTGAGTATGACCAGGCTCGACTCTATTCTTTCTCCACAAGTGGCAAAAATGCATTCGCATTGGGTCTTCGACATCCAAGGGTCCGAGTTGTTGGCCCTCGAGGGTGCAGGGACACTTCTCAACCACTGCCGGTCTCTGGAGGTGGAGGTCAGCACAATCGAACATTACCACGGCGGTGCAAAATTCGAGGAACTAAACCGGTTTCTCGGCGAGCACGGGTTCGTGTGTTTGTCTCCTCCGCATGAGCGATTCCACGGCGATATTTTTTATGTCCGAACAGGGGCCTCTGAGTCCGTTTTCGGGCTCAAGATTGGCGGATAGAAACGTGGTGGTTTCGGGAGACGCCAGATGCCGGGATATCAGAAAATTGTGGAGAGGAGCTCGATGAGAATATTTCGCATCATCAAGGGATTGCTTGGGCGCCTCCTTGTAAAGTTTTCTCGAAACATTCCGTCTGTCCTTCATGCAAACGCCAACGCCCTGAAAGATCGACTAGGAAAGGAAATTTGGTCCCAAAATGCTGGAAGGGTGGCTTATGGCCATTATCAAGGAATGATAATTCCGCTGTCGAGTCCATGGTCAGGTTCCATGGATACAGGTGCGATGATTTTGGGAACCTACGAGAAGCAGGTTGTTGAATTCCTCCATCGGATAGCCCCCAAGACGCGCACCTTTATTGACGTTGGAGCCAGCTGGGGTTTCCACGCAATTGGATGCCGGCTTGGGGGGCTTGCAAGTCGAGTAATTGCATATGAAATAGACACGGAATCCGCAGAGTTGTGTCGGCGCTACTCGCTGATGAATAATTCTCCCGTTGATGTCAGGGGCATCTTGACGGCAGATGACTTGATGCTTTTTTTTGACTCAGAAAAAGTTGAGCCGGAGAGTTCAGTCTTTCTTTTCGATATTGAAGGCGGAGAACGCCAGTTACTGACCGCTGAGGCAATCTCGGTGTTGTCGAAAAGTTGGTTGTGCATCGAAATTCATGATTTTCTCGACGGTTACGACACGGCCGAGTTCATCCAGAGGTTTAGCACGTCGCACAAAACTCGCCTTGTCGAATCGGACTCAAGCCTTCCCCCGCAGGCGCTCTCAGACTGGGACGAATTGTCTATCGCACTCGTTTTGTCGGAAAATAGGCCAAGGAGGATGAAATGGTTGCTTTGCGAACCAAAAAGCTTGAGCGACTCGTAATGGGCTTTGACGACAATTACGTAATCCCCTTCCTAGTGGCTATTTTCTCGGCGTTCACGACGTCTCGTCATGCTTTTAAACTGACGATTGTTGCTACCCAAGATTCTTTATCCGTTGGCTCTAGGCGTCTTATCACGGAGTGTTTGAAAATTCTTGGAATAGTGGACTTTGACTTTATCGACATAAATTTACCCAAAGCTTTGCCTACTCGTTTGCATCTCAACGAGGCGGCCTATCTTCGCTTTTGGGTTGCGGAGGCTATTGCGGAGGATTTTGTCTGGCTCGACTCTGACACGCTTTGTTACCCAGGGTGGGACAAGATATTTTCAACAGAATTTCACTCACATACCCGTGCACCGCTTGGGGCTGTGACAACCGGGCAATACAGGGCCGAAGATGCGGCGCCAGGCAACCAGGCCGCAGGAGACCGTTACTTCAATTCCGGCGTTATGGTCATCAACCATAAAGTTTTTGCAGCGGAAAGTTTTATGACCCAAATCATCGATGCGATCAACCGATACCGCGAGTTGAATTTTGAGTGGGCGGACCAAGATGTCCTGAATTATGTGGTCCGGGGGGGTCAAATTGACTTGGACCCCGCCCTAAACTGTTTTGGTCAGCGATCAACTTCTCGGCCTTTGATTCACCATTTTGCCGGTTCCTCTAAACCTTGGGTTCGCGAAGCTGTGATTGTGCCGGAGTTCTTCAAGGGCTATGTTCACTGGCATCGCACGGCAAAGGCGCTCTCGGAGGCTCTCAGCGTGGTCGACAGTTCGTATCGGGAACCTTTTGGGAGCGTGTTAGGCAAGCTTAAATCAATAGAAGAGAAACCTCTTAGTCGTTTGCGGTTGATGAGCTTCGCACGCAGGGCCAAGAACCTAGCAAGAAAAATTCTGGGTAGATAAGAACTGCTGGCTGACATGTCGCGTCAGGCTTCCCGCGACATAATGAGTCGAGGGCCATCGCTCCAGAAAACAGAGGCTAAATCTCAACGTTGTGTTCTCTCCACTCCCCCCGAAGGAGGAGGAGAAATTGTTGATGTCCGTTGTCAGCAATCTCAAGAATTTGTCTCTCTACTGGTAACTCCCAAGCCTCCCAGTCAGTTTTTTTTCGCGGAGCCGCTACGTAATGGATGCCCGGGTAGAACCCCAACGCGCTCAGAGCATCTATAGGGTTCGTCACCAACAGTGCCCCAACTGAAAAAGCCTCAAGGACTCTGTGTGTGATGATTCCATCTGCCAACCGATTCTGGAAGCGTGGAGGGCCCTTGAGGAAGAGAGGTTGGAGCCAAGAAGTCGTACAAATAATTCTCGACGACTTCACCAACGACTGGTACTCCTCCCAGCCAAGTTTCTGCTCTGTACCTTGCGCTACGTACCCAAAGCTTTCGAAACGCGGAAATGCAGGTTCGAAATAATCCCTTCTCCGCTGATCCCCCGATTGGGCGATCAGGACGAGAGGTTCTCTATCTTCGAGCCTTTGGTTTGATGTCCAAAGGGTCTGAATCGACGGCGGAAAAAGCCAGAAATGAGGGGCGGATGGATTCGCGATTCCAAATCTCTTGGCCTGGGCAATCGTATTTTGCAGGAAAACGGTGGCTCCTCCGGTGAGCCCGGCTAGCAGCGAGGTGTAGAAAGAATAACGGATACTGAACAAGTCACCATTGTGGCACCAGATTGGCACCCCAAGTGCTTGCGCCTGCCGAATTAGCCGCCAAAGACGCCGGAAACCCCCCCGCAGCGGATGGTAGATTGCGTTCACAATCCAGTCATAGTTCGCAATGACTACCGTACCAGGGCCGAGCAGGTCCGGCCCGTCCAAGTCGCCCCGGTACTCTATGCTCTCAACCCCAATGACCTCTTTCATCCAAAGCTCGAGGGATTTGGTCTGGTCTGGTCCCACCACATCCCAATGCGAGTGCTCCTCGGGGCGGTTTACAAGCATGATGCACCGACTCGGGAAAAAATTGGATGGAGTCCTTGAGGGGCGAAGTTTCGATGCCAGGATGATGAGCCTTGGCGGAAACGGCCAAATTCGATACGCAAGGAACTTCCAGAAGATTTCCCGGACAGAAGTTAGCAGATTTTGTTTTAAGTGGTGGCGAACGAGCCGAAGAATTTTTTTCACGCCCTCAACACTACAACCTCCCGAAGCCGGGCCAGCGCCCGAAACAGGTTTCCAACGATCCAGCAACTCGTCATGTGGTGGCATCGCTTTCCGGGACAGGGCACTAGAGAGTTTGGGCCGCGTGCCTTCGCTTACCCTGGGGATGCGAGGTTTTGCGGGAATTGATCTGAGCAATGCAGCCAGACGCTTGTTACATTTGCGGGAACGACCTTTGAGTCCGCTGCGCTCTGTTTTCCGTTCGGCCGGCTTGTTAAGTCTCCGGTCACAGAAATAAATCAGCCCGGAAGCTGGGAGACGCCTAGACTTGCCCCATGACCAAGCCTGACATCAAGCCCCGTTCACGCGTTGTTACCGATGGAATTGAAGCGACCACATCTAGAGGGATGTTGCGGGCTGTTGGTATGGGTGACGAAGACTGGGATAAGCCCCAAATCGGCATCGCAAGCTCATGGAATGAGATCACGCCCTGCAATCTCTCGCTTGCACGTTTGGCCCAGGCCGCCAAAGAAGGCGTTCACGCCGGTGGCGGCTACCCTTTGCAGTTTGGAACCGTGTCCGTGTCCGATGGAATCTCCATGGGACACGAAGGAATGCACTTCTCCCTGGTGAGTCGCGAAGTGATTGCCGACTCCGTGGAAGTTGTCATGCAGGCGGAGCGGTTGGATGGCTCGGTGTTGTTAGCCGGTTGCGATAAGTCAATTCCTGGAATGTTGATGGCGGCTGCCCGCTTAGATCTGGCCTCGGTTTTCTTATACGCGGGCTCTATTGCTCCTGGCTGGGTGAAGCTGTCTGATGGCACGGAGAAAGACATCACCATCATCGATTCTTTTGAAGCAGTAGGAGCTGTGAAGGCCGGCAAGATGTCGGCGGAGGATGCCCACCGCATTGAGTGCGCCTTTGCCCCTGGAGAGGGTGCCTGTGGCGGTATGTATACCGCCAACACGATGGCGAGCATTGCCGAAGCCTTGGGGCTCAGCCTTCCAGGCTCCGCTTCTCCGGCTTCTTACGACCGCAGGCGTGATAACTATGCGCACCGCTCTGGCGAAGCCGTTGTCACAATGCTTCGACAAGGCATCACCGCCAGAACGATTCTGACCAAGAAAGCTTTTGAGAACGCCATCGCGATCTTGATGGCACTGGGTGGTTCGACCAACGCTGTTTTGCACCTCTTGGCGATCGCCAACGAAGCTGAGGTCGAGTTGTCCTTGGATGACTTCAACCGAATTGGCGCAAAGATTCCCCACGTTGGTGATTTGAAGCCCTTTGGGCAATACGTGATGAACGATGTTGATCGCAGGGGTGGCGTTCCCGTGTTGATGAAGGCACTGGTCGACGCTGGCTTGATGCACGGCGATGTCATGACGGTGACCGGTAAGACGATGGCGGAGAACTTAGAAGAGATGTCCTTGGGCGCTCTTGATGGCGAGGTGTTACGAGCACTCGATAATCCCATCCACCCCACCGGAGGCATCACAGTCCTGACGGGTTCGATGGCGCCAGAGGGCGCCGTGGTGAAGACCGCGGGCTTCGACGCGGCCACGTTTGAGGGCCCTGCACGAGTGTTTGAGCGCGAGCGCGCTGCGATGGATGCGCTCACTGCTGGTGAGATTAACGCCGGAGATGTTGTTGTTATTCGGTATGAAGGCCCGAAGGGTGGGCCTGGAATGCGGGAGATGCTCGCTGTGACTGCAGCCATTAAGGGTGCGGGATTGGGCAAGGATGTATTACTCTTGACAGACGGTCGATTCTCAGGCGGCACAACCGGACTGTGTATTGGCCACATTGCTCCCGAAGCAGTAGATGCAGGACCTATTGCTTTCGTGAGAGATGGTGACCTCATTCGGGTTGATATTCCATCTCGAAGCCTTGACCTACTTGTCGATGCCGACGAATTAGAGGCGCGCCGTACCGACTGGCAGCCGCTTCCCCCGCGCTACACCCGTGGCGTGCTGGCTAAATACCAACGACTGGTTAAGTCAGCTGCACTGGGTGCAGTCACGGGTTAACCCCGTATCAACGTCATTCCCTAGTGCACAGGATGTAGTGGATTACAACCATGGATGAATACAGTTCCGACCTTTTAGAGTCAGAAGCTCCCGAATTGAGCCCTGAAGAGCAGCGCAAAGCCCAATTGGCGGCCAAGGCGCCGGTCCTCACGGGCTCGGGCGCGATCTTGAAATCTCTCGAGCTGCTCGGAGTTACCGATGTCTTTGGTCTGCCAGGCGGCGCCATCATGCCCTTCTATGACGAGCTGATGTCTGCCGACAAAATCCGCCACATTCTGGTCCGCCACGAACAAGGTGCGGGTCACGCCGCTGAGGGGTATGCCTCAGCGTCTGGTCGTTTGGGTGTTTGTATCTCAACGTCTGGACCAGGAGCCACCAACTTAGTCACCGCCATCGCCGATGCTCACATGGACTCAGTTCCACTGCTTGCCATCACCGGTCAGGTGTTCTCGACATCCATGGGAACCGATGCGTTCCAAGAAGTCGACATCGTGGGTGTGACCATGCCGATCACCAAGCACTCGTTCTTGGTGACCAAGCCTGAAGAAATCCCCGGTGTTATCGCTGCGGCCATCCACATTGCAACAACGGGTCGACCCGGACCAGTGTTGGTGGACGTGACCAAAGACGCTCAGCAAAAGAGTGCGCCGTTTATCTGGCCACCAGAAATCGACCTCCCCGGCTACCACCCGGTGACGAAGGCAAACCAGAAGCAGGTCCAGGTCGCTGCCCAGATGATCGCAGAAGCCGCCAAGCCTGTTCTCTATGTCGGCGGTGGTGTTATTCGGGCTGGTGCTCACAAAGAACTAGCCGCCTTCGCGAACAAGGTGGGCGCACCGGTTGTCACCACGTTGATGGCGAGAGGTGCATTCCCTGACTCGAGCCCTTTGACCTTGGGAATGCCCGGCATGCACGGAACCGTGCCTGCGGTTTTGTCATTCCAGGAATCAGACCTGCTTATTGTTTTGGGTGCTCGATTTGATGACCGGGTGACAGGCAAAGCGAGCGAATTTGCCCCGAACGCCAAGGTAATCCACATCGACATTGACCCCGCAGAAATCGGCAAAATCCGCCAAGCCGAGGTGCCGATCGTGGGAGATGTCAAAGAGGTCCTTGTCGACCTTCTGCAGGCCTATAACCAGGCCGCCAAAGCCCACAAGCCGGATTACTCGGCGTGGTGGGAGCGGTTGAATTTCCTGAAGGAGCAATACCCCCTCGGATTTGATGAACCAGATGATGGTTTGTTGTCCCCCCAGTGGGTTATCCAAAAAATCGGTGAGATGTCTGGTCCCGAGGCTGTGTATGCAGCTGGGGTGGGTCAACACCAAATGTGGGCCGCGCAGTTCATCCGCTATGAGCGGCCGAACTCGTGGCTCAACTCCGGCGGAGCCGGAACCATGGGCTATGCCGTTCCGGCTGCTATGGGAGCCAAGGTTGCTGAGCCGGATCGTTTGGTCTGGGCCATTGATGGTGACGGCTGTTTCCAAATGACCAACCAGGAGCTTGCCACCTGCACCATTAACAAGATCCCGATCAAAGTGGCGATTATCAACAACTCGTCTCTCGGCATGGTTCGTCAATGGCAATCATTGTTCTATGACGGCCGCCACTCTTTTACTGACCTCAACACCGGTCACGACACGGTCATGATTCCAGACTTCCTCAAACTCGCAGAAGCCTATGGCGCACTGGGAATTCGAGTCCGGACCAAAGAAGAGGTTGAGCCCGCTATCACGCTGGCCATGGAAACAAATGATCGCCCCGTGGTGATTGACTTCATCGTGAGCAAAGACTCCATGGTGTGGCCAATGGTCCCTCAAGGAGTCGGTAACTCTCAGGTGCAATACGCCAGGGATAACGCGCCTGAATGGGAAGAGGAGTAAACGTGAGTCACGTTCTGTCTCTTCTTGTGGAAGACAAACCGGGTCTGTTGACCCGGGTTGCCGGCTTGTTCGCCAGGCGGGGATTCAACATTGAATCCCTGGCTGTGGGAAAAACCGAGATTCCTGGGCTCTCCAGGATCACCGTGGTTGTTGACGTGGAAGACTTGCCACTGGAACAGGTCACCAAGCAGCTCAACAAGCTGGTGAACGTGTTAAAGATCGTGGAGTTAGAGCCTGACCAATCAGTTCAACGCGAGCACATGTTGATCAAGGTGCGCGTGGATAACGCAACCAGGTCGCAGATTCTCGAAGCAACCAACCTGTTTCGAGCCCGCGTTGTTGACGTTGTGACCGATGCCCTTGTGATTGAGGTCACCGGTGACACCGCGAAGGTGAGAGCTCTTTTGAAGGTGCTTGAGCCTTACGGCATCAAAGAGATTGCCCAGTCGGGCCTTCTCGCCATTGGACGAGGGTCCAAGAGTATTTCTGACCGCATCAATAAGAACTAGGCTTTTCTAGTTACTGAATAACCAAGGAGAAAACCTGCCGTGACCGACATCAAATACGACAAAGACGCCGACCTCAGCATCATTCAGGGCAAGAAGGTTGCTGTGGTGGGATACGGATCCCAGGGTCACGCCCACGCCTTGAACCTGCGCGACTCCGGTGTCGAGGTCGTTGTGGCATTGAAAGAGGGCTCTAAGTCCACCGCTAAGGCCGCGGAAGCTGGCTTTAAGGTGCTCAGCACCGCCGAGGCAACGAAGTGGGCAGATGTCATCGTCATCCTTGCCCCAGACCAGCACCAGCGCCACCTCTATGCCGATGACGTTGCTCCGAACCTCACCGAGGGTAAGGCACTCGTCTTTGGCCACGGCTTCAACATCCGATTTGGCTACATCAAGCCCCCAACTACTGTCGACGTGATTCTGATTGCCCCCAAGGGACCAGGACACACCGTTCGTCGTGAGTATGAAGCAGGTCGCGGTGTTCCCGTGATTGTTGCCGTTGAGAATGATGCAACTGGTTACGCTTGGAACCTAGCCTGGTCCTACGCCAAGGGCCTTGGCGCACTCCGCGCTGGTGGAATCACCACCACCTTCACCGAGGAAACCGAAACCGACTTGTTCGGTGAGCAGGCCGTGCTCTGCGGCGGAACGTCTCAGCTGGTTCAGTATGGCTTTGAGGTTCTGACCGAAGCTGGCTACCAGCCAGAAATCGCCTACTTCGAGGTTTTGCACGAGCTTAAGCTCATCGTTGACCTGATGTGGGAGGGTGGCATCGCCAAGCAGCGTTGGTCCATCAGTGACACCGCTGAATACGGCGACTACGTTTCTGGCCCCCGCGTTATTTCTCCCGACGTGAAGAAGAGCATGCAGGGAGTTCTCGCTGAGATTCAGTCCGGGGCTTTTGCCGCACGGTTTATCGCAGACCAGGATGCAGGCGCGCCTGAGTTCATGGCGCTTCGTGCCAAGGGCGAGGGCCACCCCATCGAAGAGACCGGCCGCAAATTGCGCGCCCTCTTCGCATGGAAGCAAACGGACTCGGACTATGTCGATGGCAAGGTTTCGCGCTAGTCACTAATGCCCGCTGACCCCACGGAGCCAGCCTTTGTCTGGGACGAGTCCCAGGATGATTCCTTGGTGTTGGGGGAACCCGATACCAAGGAAGTAACCCCTCGACCGAAGAAGGACCGCCGCAGAAATCCGGTGGCTCTTTCGGTCTTTGGGGGACTCTATGCGGTGTGGGCGCTGGCGTGGGTGTTGGGTGTTGTCGCTGCCCCTTCGCAGCGGGCGAGCAGTCTGCTCGATGCTGTGATGTATCAATTTGGCGAGTTTCTCGCCATCATCGCAACACCGTTGGTCTTTGGAGTTGTGTGGTGGCTCACGAGGCAGTCTCCTCGGGCAACGAGGGTCAGTCTTTTGGTTACCGGCTTGGTTGTCCTGCTCCCGCTCCCGCTGATCTTGCCGGTGGTGGCCGGATGAACCGGTTGGGAAAAGCCCTTGTGTTTGCTCTCTTTGGCCTGCTCTATAGCTGGGATGTGTGGGAGGCAGTCGGCAATCTGGTGGGTCTTGGTCCCTTCTATGAGGCTCTGGGAATTGGAGTGAGCATGCCCTGGGCGTTGCTGTGGGCTGGGGTGTTACTCCCGATCGTCGTATTTGCTGGTGCTTGGTGGTGGGGAACTAAGCGCTCACACCTTCTGGAAAAGACAGTGGTTCTGGTGATGGGGTGGGCCGTTATTGCGGCTCTGAGCTTGAGCTTTGCTGCCCTAGAGCAGGCCTGGCGTGCATCAGCGCTTCAGGGCGTGGTGGGCTGAAGTAGACTCAGAGCTCACCGACGATGGTGATGTCTCTTTTTTCGTGTGTCCCCGGTACCAGGGTGGAAGGCTTCGTTCGTGGCTAAACCAGTTGTCTTGATTGCCGAAGAGCTATCTCCGGCCACGGTGGAAGCTCTAGGACCGGATTTTGATATTCGGCAGGTGGACGGCGCGAACCGCACCGAGTTGCTCGCAGCCCTTCCCGGTGCTCATGCGGTCCTCATACGCTCCGCGACCCAGATGGACGTCGAAGCAATTTCCATCGGTAAAGATTTGAAGGTCATTGCCAGGGCAGGAGTGGGTCTCGATAACGTCGACATCAAAGCAGCCACAGAAGCTGGCGTGATGGTCGTGAATGCCCCCACCTCTAACGTCGTGAGTGCCGCTGAGTTGGCGGTCGGCCACTTGTTGTCCTTGGCCCGGCATATTCCGCGCGCACACGCTTCTCTTGCTGCAGGTGAGTGGAAACGATCCGCCTACACCGGTGTTGAACTGTATGAAAAGACGATCGGAATTATTGGCCTTGGTCGCATCGGCGCCCTTGTCGCCGAGCGACTCTCTGGATTCGGGGCCACCATTATTGGGTTTGATCCCTATGTCCAGCCTGCTCGGGCAAGCCAGATGGGTGTGACCCTCACTACTTTGGAAGATTTGGTAGCAGCGAGTGACTTCATCACGATTCATATCCCGAAGACCCCGGAGACCACCGGAATGATCGGGGTGAAGGAGCTTCAGAACGCGAAGCCTTCGCTTCGCATTGTGAATGCCTCCCGCGGAGGCATCATCGACGAAGCTGCTTTGTACCAAGCGCTCAGTGAAAACTGGATTGCTGGTGCCGGTCTGGACGTTTTTGATTCCGAGCCCCCACTGGGGTCTCCGCTCTTAGGCTTGCCCAACATTGTTGTCACACCACACCTCGGGGCCTCCACTGACGAGGCTCAAGAAAAGGCCGGAGTTTCGGTTGCCCGCTCGGTCAAGCTCGCCCTGGAGGGCGAACTTGTTCCTGACGCGGTCAACGTCGCCGGTGGTGTGATCGATCCTTCCGTGCGCCCTGGAATTCCGTTGATGGAGAAGCTGGGTCAGGTGTTTGTCGGTCTCTGTGGTGCATCGATTACCACTATCGGGGTTGAAGTACGCGGTGAGATTGTCGAGCACGATGTCAGTGTTTTGAAGCTTGCTGCGCTGAAGGGTGTCTTCTCCAGGATTGTGAGTGAACAGGTTAGTTATGTGAATGCCCCTCTGGTGGCTGAGGCCAGGGGTGTTCAGGTGTCCATGGTGACCGACCCGCAGAGCGATGAGTATCGGAACCTTTTGACGATCAAGGGAGTGCTCGGCGATGGCCGAACCATTTCCGTGTCCGCGACGCTCACGGGTGCAAAGCAGACCGAAAAGCTCGTAGAAATTAACGGGTATGACATCGAGGTTCCCCTCGCGGAGCACCATATCGTCATGATGTATCAAGATCGCCCCGGCATTGTTGCGATCTATGGCAAAGCTTTCGGTGATGCGAACATCAATATTGCGGGAATGCAGATTGCTCGGGAAAAAGCCGGTGGTGAAGCACTGAGTGTTTTGACAGTCGATTCTCGTGTGCCGGACGAGCTCTTGGCCGAGGTGGCCAAGAAGATTACCGCCACGTCGATGTCACATATCGACATCATCGAGCTATAGACCACTCTCTGCTGATGCTGCCAGACGATCTTTCCGAAGCCTTGAGTGTCTTTGCTGGACAGAAGAACATCCTCGTCGCTCTGGATTTTGATGGCACTCTTGCTCCACTGGTTGATGACCCGATGGATTCGCGCATGATTCCACAAGCGCGCTCAGCTCTCGAAGCTCTGACCTCTCTTCCAGGCATAACCGTTGCACTGGTCACGGGAAGAGCTATTGAGAGCATCACCCAGGTGGGTGACCCTTTAGACGAGTGGTATTTGGTGGGCTCTCACGGCATTGAAGTTGTGACACCTCTGCAACGAGATGGTTACACAACGCCTCGATTAGTCCCACCTGGGCTGATCGCAGCGTTTGAAGAGGTGGTGGCTGCTCACCCGGGCTCACGGATTGAAATGAAGCCCTTTGGTGTTGCGCTGCACACGAGGGGTGTTGCCGACCCCATCGCCCGGGCAGCAGAAGCTGCCGCCCACGCCGTGTGTGAAGCGTGGGGTGCAGACGTTGTTGTTCGGACCGGGCACGGGATTGTCGAATGCTCTGTGAAGCACGCCACCAAGGGTGACGGACTTCTGGCCCTGCGGGAAGCTACGGGAGCCGATGCCATCTTTTTTGCTGGGGACGACCTCACCGATGAGGATGGGTTTGCCGTCATGACGCAGACGGATGTTGCCGTTCGGGTGGCGGGCGGAGAGACCATTGCCCCCTACCGCCTCGATAATGCCCGGGCGGTCGCAGAGGCGCTGTGGCGGTTGCATGACCTGCGCACGGCTGTGTCGTAGGTCGCAGTTTTATCGAAGCACTGTGTGGCTCTAGGGTTGGTCCATGGCTACAACCTTGAACCTTGCCGTTATTCCCGGTGATGGCATTGGCCCTGAAGTAACGACCGAGGCCATCCACACCCTGCAGGCTGCGGTTGGGTCTGATCTTGACATCACCACCACGGAATACACCCTCGGAGCCGAGCACTTTCTTGTGACCGGAGAAATCCTCTCCGATGAGACTCTGGAAAACCTTGCCCACCACGATGCCATCGTGTTGGGGGCGGTGGGTGGCGACCCCAGGGACCCCAGGTTGGCTGGCGGAATTATCGAGCGCGGGTTGCTGTTGAAGCTTCGTTTTGCCTTTGACCACTATGTGAACCTGCGCCCCACGCTGTTGCTCCCCGGGCTCAGATCACCGCTGGCAGAACCCGGAGACATAGATTTTGTAGTGGTTCGGGAAGGGACAGAGGGCCCGTATGTCGGAAACGGTGGGTCTCTTCGGACCGGCACCGCACAAGAAATTGCTAACGAGGTGTCTGTCAACACTGCGTACGGGGTTGAAAGGGTTGTTCGGTATGCCTTTGAGGCTGCCCAGAAGCGCCGGGAGAAGCTCACCCTGGTGCACAAGACGAACGTCTTGGTGCACGCGGGTGGTTTGTGGTCGCGTATTGTGAATGAGGTAGCTCTCGACTTCCCTGATGTTGCCGTTGACTATCTGCACATTGATGCCGTGATGATTTTTATGGTGAATGACCCGCAACGATTTGATGTCATCGTGACCGATAATTTGTTCGGCGATATCGTGACCGATTTGGCTGGGGCCATTGGCGGCGGAATCGGCCTCGCAGCATCTGCGAACATAAACCCATCAGGTTCGTTCCCCAGCATGTTTGAGCCGGTGCACGGGTCAGCCCCTGATATCGCTGGCACTGGGACCGCGGATCCCACAGCAGCCATCATGTCGATGGTGCTGCTCTTGGAGCATGTCGGATACGAGCAGGCGGCGTCTCGAATCAGAAACGCAGTGGCGAAGGACGTGAGCCAGAGAGGTTCGGGTGCACCTTCTCGATCGACGGGTGATATCGGTGAGGCAATCAGGGCTCTGCTCTAGATTTCCTGGGTCTTCTTTTTACTGGAACCAGTAGGCTGTGGATAGAAAATTGTCGCGTTGGAGAGGCCTGTGAACCATGACCATTCCCCTGCAGATGGCGCCTAAAGACTTAATGTTTCAGGTCCTGCCTGCGACTGATCCGATGCCGGATGACAAGCGTCGAGAGGTCCTTGATAACCCCGTCTTTGGCACGGTCTTCACCGATCACATGGTGGACATTTGTTGGTCAGAAAAGGGTGGCTGGCACCGGCCTCGCGTGCAACCGTATGGCCCCATTCCCATGGATCCCGCGGCCGCAGTGTTGCACTACGGCCAGGAAATCTTCGAGGGCATGAAGGCCTATCGCCACCAGGACGGGTCGATCTGGACGTTCCGTCCGGATCAGAACGCCCTGCGGATGCAACGCTCTGCTGCTCGGATGGCGCTGCCAGAATTGCCCGCTGATTACTTCATTCAGGCCCTGAAGGAGCTCATCGCTGTTGATGGCGCGTGGGTGCCAAGCGCTCCAGAAACCTCGCTCTATATTCGCCCCTTTATGTATGCCAAAGAGGCCTTTCTTGGCGTCCGGGCAGCGAAGAAGGTTGCCTTTTACGTCATCGCTAGCCCAGTTGGGCCCTATTTCGGCGGCAAACTAAGCCCGGTCTCTATTTGGCTCTCCACGACCTACACCCGGGCCGCCAAGGGCGGCACCGGGTCCGCTAAGACCGGTGGTAACTACGCGGCATCGTTGTTGGCTCAAGCCGAGGCTGCTGAGCACGGTTGCCAACAGGTGTTGTTCTTAGATTCCATCGAGGGCAAGTATCTAGAGGAACTCGGTGGCATGAACGTGGTGCTGGTTTACAAAGACGGCACTCTCGTTACTCCCCACAGCGACACCATCCTGCAGGGCATCACCAGAGACTCCGTTCTGACCCTGGCCGAAGAACGCGGTCACACAGTGGAGCGTCGACAGATTTCTATTGATGAGTGGCGTGAAGGTGCTGCCTCCGGTGACATCGTCGAGGCCTTTGCGTGTGGCACGGCAGCAACAGTGGTGCCGATCGGGCAGTTGAAGACGCCAGACTTCACGATTGGTGCACCCGATGCTCCTGCTGGCGATGTCACCTTGTCGCTTCGTCAAGAGCTCGTCGATATTCAATACGGCAGACAAGAAGACACGCACGGTTGGATGCTGAGACTCGACAAGTGAGAGCGGGCCGCGTTCTTCGGAGCACGGTGTGGTCCATTGCCGCATTATTGTCTGGATTAGTCGTTGGCGCCATTACGACCACGTATCACAGCGCCTGGTTTCCAGGCGGTGTGATTATTTCGATTCTGGTTGTGATGGCGCTGGTTGCGGGTCTGAGAGTCATCTCTCCCACCAGGGTGCTTGCAACATGGGCAGCGGTGGGGGTGGTGGTAGTGATGACTGCTCTCGCTGGCTTCGATGGTCAGGGCTCTGTGTTGATTGCCAGCAACACCGCAGGGTTAGTTTTTCTAGGCTCCATCACCCTGGTCACTCTGGTTATTCTTGCGTGGCCCAGGCTCGCTCCCAGAGCTACGAGATACGATGAAGTGTCGTCTGATTCAGAAAGGTCTCACTCCTCGTGACATACGTAATCGCGTTGCCGTGTGTTGATGTCAAAGACCGCGCCTGTATTGATGAGTGCCCGGTCGATTGCATCTATGAAGGCGATCGGATGCTCTACATCCACCCCGATGAGTGTGTTGACTGTGGCGCCTGTGAACCAGTGTGCCCAGTGGAAGCGATTTACTACGAAGATGACGTTCCTGCGCAGTGGGCTGAGTACTACACGGCCAATGTCGAGTTCTTCAAAGAGGTGGGGTCTCCTGGTGGAGCCGCCAAGGTCGGCGTCATCCACCACGACCACGAAATTATTGTGGCACTTCCACCACAGAACTAGCCCGTATGGCTCTGTCACTTCCCGATTTCCCCTGGGATTCGCTCGAGCCCTATCGGAACACAGCCCGGCAGCATCCGGGCGGAGTAATTGACCTTTCCATCGGCTCACCGATTGATGCCACCCCCGACGTTGCCAGAAATGCTCTGAATGCCGCCAGCAATTCCCCCTCCTACCCGCTGACTGCGGGGTCTCTCGAGCTTAGAGAAGCAATCGCAGCATGGTGGGAGCGCCGTCGAAACACGGGACCGCTTAGTATTCACAACGTGATTCCGACCATTGGGTCTAAGGAAATGGTCGGGCTCTTGCCCATGCTCCTGGGTCTTCGATCGAGCGATGCGGTTGTCATCCCCACCATTGCCTATCCGACCTATGCCATCGGAGCTCACCTCATGGACGCGCAGATAGTGGTGGCTGATGATCCCGATCTGTGGCCAGAGAACACAAAGCTGGTGTGGCTGAATTCCCCGGGGAACCCAACTGGGGAGGTGCTTTCAGTAGAGCACCTCACGAAGGCCGTCACGAAGGCCAGGGAATTGGGTGCTGTGCTGGTGAGCGACGAGTGTTACGCCGAGATGCCCTGGGATGTTGAACGGGTGCCCTCACTGCTTGATCAGGAAGTGACCGAGGGAAACCTCCACGGTCTGTTAGCGCTCTATTCCACGAGCAAGCAGTCCAATCTCGCAGGCTACCGGGCCGCCGTGATGGCCGGTGATGATGACCTCATTGAGCAGATTCTGTTGGTTCGTAAACACGTGGGCCTCATTCCCCCTGCCCCCATTCAGGCCGCACTTCGAGCAGTCTTGGCTGATGACGAGCACGTGGCTGTACAACGAGAAAGATATAGAGCCAGGCGAGCCGTGGTGAGCGAGGCGGTCTCTAGCGCAGGTTTCACCATCGATCACAGTGAAGCGGGGCTCTATCTCTGGGCCACCAGAGGAGAGAACTGCTGGGACACGGTGGCGTGGTGCGCAGCGCGTGGACTTCTGGTTACTCCGGGTGTGTTTTATGGCGAAGGCGGAATTCAGCATGTTCGGATTGCGCTCACAGCAACCGATCAGGACTGTGTAACAGCTGCAGAGCGCCTTTCCCAGCGCTAACGTTGTGGGCCAGGGACAACGGTCTTTGCTAAATGGTGGTCTCCTTAGCCAGTGTGGCTGGAGTCCTCTAGGCTGTAAGGGTTGGCGTTTGCAAGGAGGGCCCTGTGAGTGAGTCACCAGAGACTGTTTCCCTGCAGTATCCAGGTGGGAAGGCAGAATTTCCCGTCGTTCCTTCCACTGAGGGCGCTTCTAGTATTGACTTCTCCAGCCTGACCAAACAGACCGGATATACCGGTCTGGACCACGGCTTCGTTAACACCGCGTCCACCACCAGCAAGATCACCTACATCGATGGCGAGAACGGTGTGCTGCGCTACCGCGGCTATGCCATTGATGATGTTGCTAAGAACTCCACCTTCCTTGAGGTCGCCTGGTTGCTGATATACGGCAACCTGCCAAGCGCCTCGGAACTCGAAGAGTTCGACCACACGATCAGACATCACACGCTGTTGCACGAGGACCTCAAGCGTTTGTTTGATGCCCTGCCGCACAGTGCGCACCCGATGTCGGTGTTGTCTGCTGCAGTGAGTGCAATGTCTACCTACTACGGTGACTCCTTAAGCGTGCACGACCCCGAGCAGGTCCAGATGTCGACGATTCGCCTGTTGGCCAAGCTCCCCGTCATCGCCGCCTATGCCCACAAAAAGAGTGTGGGTCAAGCCTTCCTGTACCCCGACAACTCCCGCGGTTTTGTCGAGAACTTCTTGTGGCTGAACTTCGGTCTGATGGCAGAGCCCTATGTGGCTAATCCAGTTCTGGTGCAGGCCCTTGAGAGACTCCTCATCCTGCACGAAGACCACGAGCAAAACGCATCGACTTCCACGGTCCGCATGGTCGGCTCCACGGAGGCAAACCTGTTTGCCTCCGTCTCTGCTGGCATCAATGCACTCTCTGGCCCCCTGCACGGGGGAGCCAATGAAGCAGTCTTGACCATGTTGGCGGAGATTCGTGACTCCGGCGAAGGTGTGAAGCGCTTCGTGGAGCGGGTGAAGCGCAAAGAAGAGGGCATTCGCCTGATGGGCTTTGGACACCGTATTTATAAGAACTACGACCCTCGCGCACGCCTCGTCAAAGAAAGCGCCGATGCTGTGTTGGAACAGCTGGGAATCAAAGACGAGCTTTTGGGTATTGCCAAGGAGCTCGAAGAGATTGCCCTGGCTGATGATTATTTCATTGAACGCAAGCTGTACCCCAACGTCGATTTCTATACCGGCGTTATTTACAAGGCCATGGGCTTCCCCACCCGGATGTTCACTGTTCTCTTTGCCATTGGACGCCTTCCCGGCTGGATTGCACACTGGCGGGAAATGAACGAGGACCCCAACACAAAGATCGGTCGCCCTCAGCAGCTCTATATTGGCCCTGCTCAAAGAGAATGGCCCAAGCGCTAACGCCTCCACAGTCTTCCTGCCTTTCTCCTTGACCCGAGCGGGTCGAGGTTTGTGGAGAGGGGTACAGACATGGCCACTGTAGAGATTTTCGATTTTCCCGATGAACTTCATCGTGGCCTGATTCTTCGGGCCACGAAACGAGGCCACAGCCTGGAAGCAGAGGTTCGAGACATCCTTACCGCCGCCGTGCTCGATGGTGGCCGTGTGAAATTAGGCACGATGCTCCACAAAATAAGCAGAGAGCTGGGTCTCACTGCCGAGGACCTGGCAGTGTTTGACGATATTCGAGATGACACTCCAGCCACCGCGCAACGGTTCCTGGAGTGACCAGTTCTTTAGCCGTGGAGCGCTGCGTTCAATGCAATGCCTTCACCTGTGCGGGGGAGGACTTCCACCCCGCCGGTGAGTGAGTTCCTGCGATAGAGCAATCCAGAGTGGCCACTGAGGGCTGAGGCTTTGGTTTCTGTTTCAGTACCGAGGTTGATGAGCTTCACCTTCGTGCCGGCTGTGACATAGAGACCTGCTTCAACGACGCAATCATCTCCTAGAGAAATACCAATGCCAGCGTTAGCTCCGAGCAGGCACCTCTTGCCCAAAGAGATCACCTCTGTGCCGCCACCGGACAGGGTTCCCATGATGGACGCTCCTCCACCAATGTCGGTGCCATCGCCAACAACAACACCTTGAGAAATCCTGCCCTCCACTATGGAGGCTCCGAGTGTGCCCGCGTTGAAATTCACAAAACCCTCGTGCATCACCGTGGTGCCCGGCGCCAAATGAGCTCCGAGGCGAACCCGGGACGCATCGGCAATCCGGACCTTGGGCGGAATGACGTAGTTGAGAAGCGGGGGGAAACGATCCAGGCTCTGAATTGTGATTCCCTCCTTTTGCATCACGGGTCGGTGGTGCTGAAAAAACTCAGGCTCGATCGGACCCCTGTTCGTGAAGGCAACCAGGGGCAAGACCCCAAAGATTCCCCCGAGGTTGATCGAATTCGGTGCCACCAGGCAGTGGCTAAGGAGTTGCAGCCGTAAATACGCATCAGAAGCGGTGCTGGGTGGCCTGGTGAGGTCACTCACGGTTGTCACACCCATCAGATGAACCCCTCTGGTCTCATCTTCTCCTTCGAGGTGGCCAAGGTCTGCTGGGATCAGATGAGGGTCAAAGTTTGCGGGAGGTGAACCCAGCTGGGGGTTTGGAAACCACGTATCAAGAACTGTGTTCGTAGCATCAGAGATGGTGGCGATGCCATAACCCCATGCGTTTAGGTGGCTCTCGGTCATACCACCAGGGTATCGGCACTACCCACCCGCATTACACTGGAGCACATGTCAGGCTCACCCCAAGCCCTGCCCGTTTCGGGTTCTCTGCTCGAGCTCACCCAGGCACTGGTGGACCACGAAAGCCCCTCTGGCTCAGAAGCAGCGCTTGCCGATCAGATTGAACAGGCTCTTCGCCATGCCGCACACCTTGAAGTGGTTCGAGTCGGGAACACGGTTGCAGCTCGCACTACCCTAAACCGGCCAACACGCATGGTCTGGGCTGGTCATATCGACACCGTTCCAGAGAACAACAATCTGCCCTCTCGACTGGCTGATGGCTGGTTGTGGGGTCGTGGCACCGTGGATATGAAATCCGGTGTTGCGATCGGGGTGAAGTGCGCCGTGGAGATTTCTGCCCCAATCCACGATGTCACCTGGATTTTCTATGACAACGAAGAAGTCGAGGCCACCAAGAATGGTCTTGGATTTTTTGCTGCTGTCCACCCGGAGTGGGTACAGGGTGACCTTGCGGTCGTGGGGGAGCCAACCGGTGGTGTTATTGAGGCCGGGTGTAATGGAACGCTTCGTGTGACCGTCACCACATCTGGCACAAGAGCCCATTCAGCGCGGTCGTGGATGGGAATAAATGCCATCCACGGCGTCTCTGCGGTTCTGCGGATCCTTGAGAACTATGAAGCCTTGACGGTGGTGGTGGATGGACTGTCCTATCGCGAAGGCTTGAATGCTGTGGGAATTACCGGTGGTGTTGCCGGCAATGTCATCCCTGATTCCTGCACAGTGACAATCAACTACCGTTTTGCCCCCGATAAAAGCATCGAGGACGCACGCTCACATGTTCGAGCGGTTTTTGAAGGCTTTGATGTTGTGGTGGTGGACGCTGCAGCTGCAGCCAAACCCGGTTTATCGACCCCCGCTGCCCAGGGGTTTATGGACGCTGTGGGAGGTGTGGTTCACCCCAAGTTCGGCTGGACAGACGTAGCCAGGTTCAGCGAGTGGGGTATTCCGGCTCTGAATTTTGGGCCAGGCGACCCATCATTGGCTCACGCCGATGATGAAAGGGTCGAGGTTGCCCAAATTGAAAGCGTTTTCCAGGCGATGAGAGCCTGGTTGTCTCCAGCGGCGTAGAGTCTTGATTTTCCCCACACGCCTATCTAGGGGATAATAGGTTCTTTAGAGCCAATCTATGAGGAGAGACCTGTTATGGCCGCTATGAAGCCCAGAACCGGTGATGGACCCATGGAGGCTGTCAAAGAGGGTCGGCTCATCATCGTCAAGGTTCCCCTTGAAGGTGGCGGACGCCTGGTGGTGTCTGTCAATGACGCAGAAGCCAGGGAACTCCACGATCAGCTTGCGGGAGCACTCGGCGGGAAGTAGTTCAGCTCTCTGTGACAGGGAGCTTGACGATATGCACGAGCCCATCGCCAATCAAGTTCACCGTGTGAGAGATATCTTCGCGGTCTTCTAAAGCCTTCAACAGCCAACGGTACGCGCTTGTTTTGTCGTCTCTTTGAGCGGGATCGGCCACCAGGTCGTCACCAAGCACTCCCACCGCAATCACGCTGCCGCGGGGTCGAACCAGATTAATGGCGTGGTCCACATATGCCTGGACGTTCTGATGGTCAGCGTCAATGACCACTAAGTCATAGCTTGCCTCGTTCATCTTCGGCAAAACATCGAGAGCTTTTTCAGAAATCAACCGCACCCTCGATGAGGGAATCTGCGCTTCTTGCAACAATTCTCGAACCGTGACGTGGTGATCAATCTCGGAGTCAATAGTCGTGATGTTCGCACTGGGGCAGGCCAGAGCTAACCAGAGTGTTCCAACGCCGAGCCCCGTGCCCACTTCAATGATGTTCTTGGCATCAATCGAGGCCGCGATCGTTGCGATGTATTGCCCGGCACTCGCGGTGATGGGGTCAACGCCGTGCTCGAGCGACGCCCTGCGGGCGCGCTCGATGTCGACGTCTTCTCCCACTCGCTCTTCAACGAAGCGCCAGCTGAGTTCTTTGTCTGACATGGTGCGTCCCCTCGATACCGGGCTACAGCCCGTGCTCTTCGTAGCCTAGGGCGCGGGCTAAGCCGTTGCGGTTATTGTTAGGGGGTGTCTTTCGGGCTGACCATAGAGAAACTGATTCTGATCGGGATTATCGCCTTGTTCCTGATCGGACCAGACCGCCTGCCCGCTTACTCTGCACAGTTTGGCCGACTCATTCGTCGATTACGCGATATGGCCTCAGGTGCAAAGGATCGGATGCGAGACGAACTCGGCCCGGACTTTGACGATGTTGACTGGAAGAAGCTCGATCCGCGCCAGTATGACCCGAGGCGCATTATTCGAGAAGCGCTGCAAGAAGGAGCCCCAGGAGCCAACGCTCCGGAGGAAACGGTGGCGCCGGTGATTATGGAGTCTGCCTATCAAAAGCGCAAAAGGCTTGCTGCAGAGGGCAAGCCTGCTCCGTTTGATCCCGACTTGACCTAGGGGTGGGCAATCATCGGCTGGACAGCGGTAGCTTCTTGCCGACCCGTGAGACCCCGGCTTTCACAATGCTCTGAGCCACGCTAGCGAGCACGATGGCCGCTGGGTCCGAGGGGTTGCCTACAACCAAGGGAACTCCTTCGTCGCCCGCTTGGCGCAGTGGTGGGGAGAGCGGAATGCTTCCTAGCAACGGGACTCCCAGGCGCTTCGCCGTGGCATCGCCACCACCTGAGCCAAAGACATCCAGTGTGCTGCCATCAGGAAGGGTTGTCGCTGCCATGTTCTCGACAACTCCGATAACTCGCTGCCCAGTTTGTCTGGCCACCTCTGCAGAGCGCCACGCCACCTCGGCAGCTGCTGGTTGGGGGGTGGTCACCACCACGACTTCACCGTGGGGGAGCAGCTGCCCCACAGACAAGGCAATGTCTCCTGTGCCAGGCGGGAGGTCAAGGAACAAGAAATCTAGATCACCAAAGTGAGCATCGGTGAGGAACTGCTCCAGTGTTCGATGCAACAGGGGGCCCCGCCAGGCCACTGCCTGGTCGGGCTTCACGAACATGCCAATAGAGATGACTTTCACGTCGTGGGCAACCGGAGGCAACATGAGGTCATTAATCCGAGTGGGTGTGATTCCTTCAATGCCGAGCAGACCTGGAACAGAAAACCCAAACACATCAGCGTCGATGATGCCCACTCGAAAACCAGCCTGGGCCGTGGCGACGGCGAGGTTTACGGTGACGCTTGACTTCCCCACACCACCCTTGCCGCTGGTCACGGCAATCACCCTGGTCAAAGAATCCGGGGTGAAGGGATTACCGCTCTTGCCGGCAGTGAGATCACTAATCAGTGTTCCTCGTTGCTCGGGGCTCATCACGCCAAGCTCAACCTGGACCGCTCTGTCGCCTGAGATAGTTTCTAGAGCTCTGCGCACACTGTTTTCGATGTGGTCGGCTGCCGGGCACCCGACGATGGTGAGCAAAATTCGTGCGGTGAGTGACTCCTTCGTAACCGAAACGCTCTCCACCATCCCGAGCTCCGTGATGGGTCTGCGAAGTTCAGGATCGTTAACTTCAGCTAGCGCCGCTCGCACGGCTTGCTCGGTGAGTATCACCAACACCCCTCTTGAAAGATAGTGATTGGTGCCTAGCTTATTCAGCAGGAGTGTGAGAATGGACTGGTGAGCCAAAAAACCAGGAAGTCCTCCAGTCGCACAGACGCCATGTTTGCCATCCCGCACGGCGAATCATTGGCCACCTTTGAGCGATACCCGGATGCTCAGGAGCTCGTGAACACCCTGGTGAGCAAAGGAGTGCCCGCACGGGCACTCTCGATTGTGGGCTCTCCGGTAGCCCTCGTCGAGCGGATTACTGGAAAAATTGGGTATGGACGAGCAGCAGTATCTGCTGCGATCAGTGGTTCGTGGTTGGGGCTCATTGCCGGATTAGTGTTTGTTGTGCTGAGCCCGACTGACTTCATTACCCCCTTACTTGCCGGCTTGTTGATCGGTGCCGGTGTCGGAATGGTGGCAGGGATGATTCTGTTCACTTTTGCTAAAGGCCCTAAGCGCTTCTATCGGTCCATGCAGCAGGTGATCGCTGAGTCGTATCGGGTTGTCATTGAGAGCTCTGAACTCACAGCCGCCCAAGCAGCCATGGCAGATGTGAAGCCTGCGAAAGAGTCCTAATGGACGAACCATCAGACCTCGGGCTGAAGGACGCCATCGCCCGAGGTGACGTCTCAGATATTGCATCCTGGCTGGATGGCCGGGCCCCCCACGAAATCGCAGAAGAGTTCACCAGGCTTGATTCTGTGCAGGCGGCCCTGGTCTGGCGGTTGTTAGAGCGCGACCGCGCACTGGAAGTATTTGAGGAGCTTGACCCAAGGGAGCAGCAGGAGCTTCTCAATGGCATGCGGGATCAGACCTTCCGAGACATTTTGGAGTCGATGGACCCCGATGACCGTGCTCGCATGCTCGGTGAAGCGCCCGCGGTCTTTGTGCACCGGGTGCTGCAGGGCTTAAGCGCTAAAGAACGCGCGATGACAGCGTCACTCCTTGGGTATCCGGATGGGTCGGTTGGTCGTGTGATGAGCCCCGAGGTCGTCACCGTTCCCGAAGCAACTCCTGTTCCAGAGATTTTGAAAGTGGTCAAAAGAAAAGGCAAGGACGCTGAGACCATCGACATTCTTGCCGTGGTCGACCGGTCTCGAAAAATGGTGGGCATCATGGAGCTCAGCCAGGTTGTGATGGCCGATGAGTCCCTCACAGCCGGCGACCTGGCCAACACCAGTGCTCCCAGCATCCCGGTCACCGAGAACGCTGAGCGAGCTGCTCGGTTGGTCCAAGAAACAAACACCTTGGGTTTGTTAGTGGTGGATTCTGAAGACCGGGTGCTCGGTGTTCTCACCGTGGATGACGCTTTGGAAATCATTGAAGCTGCCGACACCGAGGACGTTGCCCGCCAGGCGGCGACCCTTCCCTCAACCGGCCACTACCTATCGGCAAGCCCTGTTCGACTCGCTGGTTTGCGAGTCGTGTGGCTCTTGATCCTTATTGTTGCGGCAACACTGACGGTGTCGGTATTGCAGTTGTTTGAATCATCCTTAGAGGCGGTCACAGCGTTGGCGCTGTTTATTCCACTGTTGGTGGGAACGGGCGGAAACGTGGGGTCGCAGGCTGCGACCAGTGCTGTTCGGGCCTTGGCTGTGGGGGAGGTTCGGCCCTCGGACGCTTTTCGGGTGGCCTGGCGAGAATCACGGGTTGGTTTATTGCTGGGTCTTGTCTTGGGTGTGCTCGCCTTTGTCGCAGGCTGGGTGGTGGCGGGAATCCTGGTGGGTGTGACAGTGGGAATTGCCGTGGTCTTGGTGTGTATTTGGGCCGCCACCGTGGGTTCTCTGATGCCCCTGATGGCTAAGGCCATCGGGATTGACCCCGCAGTGATATCTGCCCCCTTGGTCACCACCCTGGTGGATGCCACCGGCTTGTTGATTTATTTCGTCACTGCCGGAATCGTGCTCGGTATCTAGTACTACCCATGGTTGGGGATAACCCCCGATGGTGTTTGTTCTCTCCCGCCACACTGTGGGGATGCCCAGCGCCCCGTTTCTGTCTCCGAGCCTCATCACGAAAGTCCGAGAGCGCGTAGCGCTTGATCCAGAAAGCTTTGAGGCGATCCTGGAAAGCGAAGTCACCGATTACTTAGGTAACGCCAATGGAGCCTCTGAGGCAGCCAGTATTCGTGAGGTTCGACACGAGCTGATGGGGTTGGGTGCGCTCCAGCCATACCTGGATGACCCGGGGGTGGAAGAAATCTGGATTAACGCTCCTGATCGAATCTTCATCGCTCGCTCCGGGGTGAATGAACACCTCGACTTGGTGCTGGACCCCGACACCATTCGAGCGCTAGTGGAGCGCATGCTTCGCCCCAGCGGGCGACGGGTCGATAGGTCCCAGCCCTTTGTCGATGCCTCCCTGCCCGATGGGTCGCGATTGCACGCCGCGATTCCTGACATCACCCAACAGCACTGGTCGGTAAATATTCGAAAGTTCTCAGCCCAACTGCGCAGCCTCGCGGACTTGGTGGAAGCGGGGGCTCTTCCCTTGCAGGCCGCTCACTACCTCACATCCCTGGTTCGTCAGGGCAAAAGCATTCTGGTGTCGGGTGCCACGCAGGCTGGAAAAACTACAATGTTGACCGCGTTGTTGTCGGCTGTGCCCGCCCATGAGCGGATTGTGACGGTGGAAGAGACGTTTGAGTTGAACCTGGATCACGTCGATCATGTGGGGTTGCAGTGTCGAGGACCGAGCCTCGAGGGGACCGGTGAAGTCACCCTTCGACGGTTGGTGAAGGAGGCCCTTCGGATGAGACCGGATCGCATCGTGGTGGGGGAGGTTCGAGAAGCAGAAGCGTTAGATCTGTTGATTGCCTTGAATTCCGGTTTACCTGGCATGTGTTCCCTGCACGCAAAGAGTGCCAAGCAGGCTCTCGTCAAGCTCTCCACCCTGCCTCTGCTCGCTGGTCGCAATATCGATGCAAGCTTCGTCCTCCCCACCGTTGCTGGAACCATTGATGCTGTGGTCCACCTCGAGCGATCGCCAGAGGGTGTTCGCAGGGTCAGGGAAATCATTACCCCAACAGGTGAGGTCACCAACGGCACCATTGATTTCGTGGTGAAGTTTGATTGCCGGGGTGGTTCTCTACGCTCCGTCGATGAGGATTGATGACAGTGCTGGGAATAACCCTGGGGGTGATTCTTGCTGCTGGCTTCTGGTTGCTGGTGGCCCCGAAGAATGCACCGCCTGAGAAGAAGGCCCTCCCCGGATCCAAGCGCTTGCAGGCCCTCCTGGATGAGGCGGGGTACGGCCACCTCACTCTCCCGGTGGTCGTGGCACTCAGCGTCGTCGTCGCGGTCTTGGTGGGCGCAGTTGTTGCCGTGGTGGTGCCGATACCTGTTGTGGCGCTGATTTCAGGCTTTGCTGCGTTGTTTCTTGGCTACGGCTTTGTTCTGCGCCAGAGACGAATCAGGCAACATCGCCTGCGGATGGCGTGGCCGGGTGTGATTGATCACATTAGGGCTGGCATTCGCTCTGGCTCAGACATTACCCAGGCCATCGGAGCACTCCCGGCTTCACTACCCAGTGATGTGGCAGATCACGTGGTTGTCTTTGCCTCGAATATTGAGCGGGGCATGGGAACAGATAATGCCTTGAGCGAATTAGGTCGAGGCCTTGCCGACCCGGTGGGTGATCGCATTGTCGAGGTCCTGAGGATGGCCCACGATGTTGGAGGGACGGACTTGCCCGATGTGTTGTTGAGCCTGCAGCACAGTGTTCGCCATGACATTGCCGTTCGCGAGGACGCTCATGCCAAACAATCCTGGATTCGCTCCGCTGCGATATTGGCTGTTGCCGCTCCCTGGGTCGTGCTGGTGGTGATTGGCACCCGAGGTGACACCGCTGCCTCCTATCAAACCCCGCAGGGGACGCTTATTTTGGTTCTTGGAGCATTGGTGAGCGTGGTCGCGTTTCGCATAATGCGAAGCATCGGGTCTCTCCCTGAACAACGGCGGTGGCTCACATGAGTCCACTTGCGTTGATTGCCGGCATCACCCTGGGCGTGGGGCTGTGGAGTATCGTCTCTGGCCTTCTGCCCACCCGTCCTGCGGACCTCAGCTATCGCATCGCCCCCTACGTCCTGGATGTTTCTGCGGCTGCGAGAAAGCTCGTTCAGGAGAAACACGACGACCCTGTCGTCGTGTTTGGCTACTTGCTCCAACCCCCCATCAAGCGGTGTGTCGCTCTGGTGGATTCTGTGGTGGGAGGGGGGACTTCGCGTGCCACGACGCTGTCTCGGTCTGGTTCTGAAGAATCACTCGTGGAGTTTGGAGCCCGAAGAGTAACGACGGGAATTATCGGCCTTGCCCTCGGTGTTCTCGTGGGGGCTCTGGGAGCACTGTCTTCCAGCCAACAGGGTGTACTGAGTGTGCTGGTCGGTGGCCTGGTGGGATTTGCCTGCGGGTTGTGGTGGGTGGACTATCGAATGACTCGGTTGGTCCAGGAGCGTGATCAGCGTGTTCGAGAAGAGTTCCCCACCATTGTTGAGCTGCTGGGCCTGGCTCTGGCTGCAGGTGATTCCCTCCCCAGAGCCCTAGCCCGGGTTGCGAGGCGGTCGCAAGGAGAACTTGGCAGAGAGTGGGCCAGGGTGATGAACCTCGTGGAGCTCGGTGCTCCTTTGGCATCGAGTTTGCGCGAGTCTGCCCTTCGAGTTGGGGGAGGTCATGTCAGTGCTTTTGTGGAGCACCTGGCCCAAGCGCTCGACCAAGGTGCACCATTGGGTGAGGTTGTGAGTGCCCACGCCAGTGACGCAAAAGAGGAATACACCAGGAGCTTGGTGGATCGAGCAGGCAAAGCGGAAGTTCAGATGCTGGTTCCCATGGTGCTGCTGATTCTCCCCATTACCGTCATTTTTGCGGTGTATCCGGGGCTCCAAGCCCTGCAGTTTGGGTTTTAAGGAGGTGGGCCCTAAGTGCTACAATGTAGAACATGGCTGATGAGCGAGTGGGAATTAGGGAACTCAAACAGAACGCGTCCGCAGTGGTGCAGCGAGTGAAAGCCGGGGAAACAATTGTCGTGACCGAGCGTGGAGTTCCAGTTGCAAGGATGGTGCCCGTGGGAGAAATGGGTTTAGAGGATTTAGTGCAGGCTGGCCTTGCGAGCGCCCCCACGCGGTCACTGTCCGACATGCTGGGCTCTCTACCTGCAGGAGAACCCACCACGGAACTGAGCGACATCCTCAGAAGCATGCGAAACGATGAGCGTTCATGAATTACTACCTCGACACTTCTGCCGCGGTGAAGCTGGTGAAGCCTGAACCAGAGAGCGTTGCTCTTGTCGCATTTATCCAGGGTGTTGTGGGTGGATCTTCTGGCGGAGCCCTTGTGGCAGGAGACGTTCTTCGAACCGAGTTGGTCGCCGCGGTTGCCCGCGCTGGTATGAAAAAAATTGCTGCCACTGCAGTTCTTGATGGGGTTCATCTTCTGCGTCTTACTGGTTCCATCTGCGACATGGCGGGTGACCTGGCTGGCGAACAGGCCCTCCGAAGCCTCGATGCTCTCCATCTCGCTGTTGCTGTGACAGCACGAAACGTGATCGATGGCGTAATCACCTATGACACTCGGTTTGCCCAAGCGGCGAAGAGTCTCGGGTTCAGGGTCGAAGCGCCTTCCTAAAAGAGGCGCAAAACCAGGTCGGTTTTCGGCCCTGTTGAAAACTTTCGATGGCGGTGGGCCCCTTTGCATACGGTGTGGGAATGACATCACACACCCGTGCACCCATGGATCCGATTTCCCTTCATCACTACCCAGCAACACGAGGTGACGTCCCCGGCTGGGCCGTTATCGCATAGGCATGTGACAGGTTTCAGGACAACGGTGGGTTTCCAAGGCTTATAGTTCGGGCTACCCCCGAGATTGCGGTTGCGAAAACTCCGGTTAGCGGCAAAAAGGTCTTTTTACACCGCATATAAATTGCTATTATAAATACAGTAAATAAGGCTTTATCAAGGAATTTATTAAGTTTTGCACCGCATATAAACTGTAAGGTATAGGTATGATCACTACGAAGACGCGCATTGCGCGATCACTGGGCATTTCGAAGAAAAAGACGGTGTTCCTTCGTTCCGATTTTGAATCGTTCGGCACCTCAACCCGAGTCACCAGAGCTCTGCAAGAGTTGATTGCAGACGGGCGCATTATTCGTGTGGGGCGAGGAATATACGTCAAGGCGCGAGCAAGCACTGTCACCGGAAACCCGGTTCCTGTCGAGCCCCTCGAGATCGTTGCTCACAAAGCCTTGGCCGCGTTAGGTGTAGATGCGCAAATGGGATCGGCGGATAAGGCCTATGTCGGTGGTCTCACCCAGGATGTCCCCATGGAGATCGCTATCGATGTCGGGTCAAGTCGAATCTCGAGGCGCATCGAATTCGGAGGCCGTGAGGTGAGTTTTGAGAGGAATCGACGCGAACCAGCGTGATCTGATTCAAGACGTTGTCAGCGAAGGACTGAGTCCCTACCGAGTTTCAGCGCTTGAGAAAGACCTGCACCTTAGTTCTATTTTGGAACGGCTTAGCTCACACCAGCCAGAGCTTGCGGGACTCGTTCTTTGCGGAGGCACCAGCCTAGTCAAGGGCCACAAGCTCATTTCCCGAATGTCGGAAGACATGGATTTCAAGGTCGTTGTCGCCTCCGATGCCAGCCGAAACCAAAGGTCATTACTTCTGTCTGGTCTCAAGAGGCAGATCACAGCGCTTTTCGTTGACGATGGGTTCGTGGTGGAAAACGTCTCGGCGCACGATCAAAATAGCTTTTTCAGCATCGAATTGGGATATCGGCACGTATTCCCTATTGAGGCAGCATTGAGGCCTCACATCCTTTTGGAATTCACGGCGGAACCCCCGTTCTTGCCCCCAGAAGTCTGCCAAACCAGCTCATTGCTGGGCCTCGCTGTTCCAGGGGACCTGCACACTGTTTCTTTCCCTTGCCTTCAGGTTGGCGAGACCATCGCCGAAAAGTCGGTTGCGTTTCTTCGAAGGTCCAGAAGCAGTAGATCTCAATCGGGGCAGCCTCGGGACCGGAGACTTGTTCGCCACCTTTACGACATCGGCTCGATTGGCCTGAAGGGGGTCGAGTTTTCCAAAGTAGACGCTGCTTTTATCAACGCAATGGAGCGAGATGCACGTAAGTATGTGGTTCGGGACCCTGAATTTCGAGCGAATCCGAGGATGGAATTGGCTGACGCCCTACACAACTTGGACACCTCTGCCCTCCAGGTCGATTATGAGACTTTCGTGAAGTCATTGGTGGCGGGGTCCGCGCTCGGTTTCGAGCAAGCCTTCGAGCGATTCCAATCCCTGGTCCGGAGATTGTTGCGCTGATGAGGCTCCCCACGTTCTCGTCTTTGCCCTGGGGATAACTTGCCCGAGCTAAACCGCATAAACGGTACTTTCCCCATATCAAATAGGGGAAGGGCACATTATGAACACTTCAGTGAAACCGGCATCTTCAGAGCGCGGTGACGTCCCTGGTTGGGTCCTAATCACCCTGATGACCGCGGGGCTTGTGGTTGTGATCTGGTCGGCCGCAGGCCCGGCGCTGTCGGGCGTCTTTGAACAAGCTATAACCCGC
>Ga0209284_10001736_pt1 | contig 32254 bp, 25 predicted proteins | sample FRY03_FD_187211 | JGI IMG/M metagenome (GOLD analysis project Ga0209284, IMG submission 187211) | Freshwater microbial communities from Lake Fryxell liftoff mats and glacier meltwater in Antarctica - FRY-03 (SPAdes) (version 2) | ecosystem: Environmental > Aquatic > Freshwater > Ice > Glacier... | reverse complement strand
CATCAACAGATCATTCGCAGGCAACTCACGGAGCTTCACGGTTCGCTAAAGTAGTGGATGCAATGAGCATCTGGTTATCACTGCGCAGATTCTTCCAGCGAGCTGCCCCACCGCAACTGCCGATCGCGGTGATCGTCGAGCGGGCCGATGAGGGGCGCTCCGTGGAGATTTTTCGACCAACGCCAAGCGAACCGATCGACGGCGAGCACCTGCTGGTGCAATTTCGAGATCAATTGACTTCGCAAGCGCAGTCACAGCAACAATTGACCACATTGCTCGGTTCGCTCAATACAACATTGAACGCACTGCCGCAGTTGGCGCGCCAGCAAGGTCAAGTGCTCGAAACACTCTTGGAAGGCGCGGCGCGCGCACGACAACGCGACCAGACCATCGAGCGCAGTTTGACGCACTTGACTGAAGGCGCCGATCGCCAAACTCAAGTTCTTGGACTTGTCCAACAGCAACTCGATCTCAACCACGAAATCAGTTTGCGTGTTGCTGAGAGTCTGCGCGAAACTGCCGGCGCACTCAGCACATTCGCAGTGACTAGCGATCGCCACGCACGGGCGCTCGAGACTTTGGCACAGTCGACACAGCGTCGTGTCGCGCAGTCCGATCGACTTGAGAAGGCACTGCAGTGGTGGCTCTCGGTCGTTGCGTCCATCTGCACGGTTGCTTTGGTGTATGCAATCTGGGCGGCGACGCGCGGACCGGTGATTATTGCGATGCCGACGGCTGCGCCGGCGATTGCACCTGTGACCGCACCAGTGACCGCACCAGTGACTGCACCAGTGACTGCACCAGTGACTGCACCAGTGACCGCACCAGTGACTGCACCAGTGACTGCACCAGTGACTGCACCAGTGACTGCACCAGTGACTGCACCTGTGACTGCACCAGTGACTGCACCAGTGACTGCACCTGTGACCGCACCTGTGACCGCACCAGTGATTGCACCTGTGATTGCACCTGTGACCGTGCCCGCGACTGCACCCGTGACTGCACCCGTGACTGCACCCGTGACCGCACCAGTGACTGCACCTGTGACTGCACCTGTGACCGCGCCTGCGACTGCACCTGTGATTGCACCTGTGACCGCGCCCGCGACTGCACCCGTGACTGCACCTGTGACCGCGCCCGCCCCAGCCACAACCGTCACGCCCCCCGTTCAACCAGCGCCGTCAACACCCTAGCTGCGAATTCCTAGCGCACAACGACTCATCGCGCTGCGATTGTCGGGGATGATTGCATCTGCGCTCGTGCCAGCCGTGAATAGACATCGCAGCGACCCAACAATTCATCGTGCGTTCCAGAATCGATGATGCTTCCACTGTCCATCACGATGATTCGGTCCGCCGCAAGCATCGTCGAGAGCCGATGCGCAACGGCGATGACGGTTCGTTGCCGTCCAAATTCGCCTATGGCTTGCGAAATCTGCGCCTCGCTCTCGGCATCGATTTGACTCGTTGCCTCATCAAGAATCAGAATCGCTGGATCACGCAAGATCGCTCGTGCAATCGAAATGCGCTGGCGCTGCCCACCCGAGAGGCTCGCACCCTGTTCGGCAACTTCTGCGTCGTAACCGCCGGGAATGCGCATAATAAACGAGTCGGCATGCGCACGAACGGCCGCACTGCAAATCTGTTCGCGAGTTGCACCGACTGTTCCAAGGGAAATGTTCTGGGCAATAGTGCCGTAAATCAGCACAGAATCTTGAGTGACGACGCCAATCTGACGGCGCAGGCTCTTGAGATTCACACCCGAAATATCGGTGCCATCGATGACAACCCGTCCATGCTGTGGCTGCAACAGGCGCGGAATCATCGAAAGCAATGTCGTCTTGCCGCAACCGTTTGGACCAACAATCGCGACATGTTCGCCGTGGCGAATTTCCAGGCTGACCGCATTGAGTGCGGGCGTCTGCGCATTGGGATAAGTGAATGAGACTTCTTCAAATCGAATCCAGTGTTGGTGGCGAAGAAGACTTGGCCGATTCCGATTGAAGCCGCTTTCGGAATCGATTGCGAGAATTTCGCTCAGTCGCTCGGCTGGCGCACTTGCTGCTTGCAATTCAGTGACAAGGCCCGCTAGCGGTCGCATCGAACCAGCCGCTACTGCGAGCGCGCCAAGTGAAAGCAGGAATTGGTCAAAGGTGAGAGTCCCTCTGAGAATTTCGCGCACCGCAAGCGCCGCAAGCACGATCACCACGAGAATGGTGAGCGTTTCGATGAGTGGACTTGCCAAACTTTGTGCGGTGCGAGCGCGCAGTTGTTCCTTCACCACCATGGAATTGGCTTGGCGAAAGCGGCCAAGCATGCTGGTTTCCGCCGTCGCGGTCTTGATCATGCGAAGTCCCTGCAGGCTCTCGCCCGTCACGCGCAGCAATGTCGCTTGATAGCGCAGCGCGCCCTTGGTACCGCGGCGGATGCGCTTACCCGATTTGCGAAGAATGATTCCAAGCAATGGACCTGCGATCGCCGCCACAACCACAATGCGCCAATCGATCACGACGGCTGCGATCAATGCGGCGATTCCTTTGGTCAGTTGTGCGAGCGTGCGGCTCGTCAGCGCCAAGAGACCCGATTGCAATTCGGCTGAATCTCGAATAACTCGACTTGCAAATTCCGCCGGACCTAATCGCATGACATCGCTCAGCGATACATGGATCGCATGACGAAATGCATCGAGTCGAATTCGGGCGATCACTTTGGCGCACAGATGGATCGAAACATATTGGTGCATGAAATTCGCCGCCGCGCCCAGCACGGTCAAGACCCCAAGTCCAATCAGGATGAGCATCACGCCTTCGAAGCGACCATCTGGCAAGTGCGCGATCAGAAAATCTGGAATCAAAATGATCGGCTTGGATGCATTGAAGTTGCGTGCGAGTTCGGGAAGCGCCGTTCCCTTATCGCCAAGAATCAGCCGAAGAATCGGCACCAATCCCAGCAGACCAGCACCAAGTCCTGCAGCAGAAATGACCGCAAAAAATAGCGCCAATCCGAGTTGGCCTGGATACTGCAGCAAGCGACGAGCAAATAAAAGGAACGATCCCATTTCGACCGCGCGAGTGTATCAGCCGCTCGGTGGATTCAGCGTCGCAAAGTCGCGCCAGAAGTTTGGATAACTCTTGCCGACGCATGTGGGATCTGCGATGGTGATCCCAGGTCGCGCAAGACCAATCACCGCGAAGGTCATCGCGATTCGATGATCGCCGCGCGGATCAATCACAATTGGCTTGGCTGATGAGAAGTCGGGATCAATCGTGATCGAGTTCTCGGTTGTTTCAATGCGACAACCCATCTTGGTGAGTTCTTCAGCGAGCACTTGAACTCGATTTGATTCCTTGACCTTGAGCGTTTCGAGTCCACGAATGCGTGTGCGCCCCTTGGCCAACGACGCGACAGCGGCGACACACAGCGCACCGTCGGGCCACCTCGACGCATCAACATCAATTCCGTTGAGGGTCGCGGTTCCTTCAATCCCCATGCCAGTCGGTCCAGACCATTCATGCGCACCCATCGAAACAAATGCAGGCAAACACGCCGCATCTGGTTGACGCGAAAGCCGAGGCAGCCCGCGAATCGTCACTCGTGCATCGCGCACGAGCGCAGCGGCACCAAGAAAATAGACGGCGCTGCTGGCATCTGGCTCTATCGGCACCACAGTCGCGCTCAAGTCATGGTGTGCGACGGTCACCCGGGTGATACGCCCACTTTCGTTGCGAAAAACATCACAAGGAACTCCCCACTTTTTGAGCGCATGCAAAGTCAATTCAACATACGAGGGGCTCGTGAGCGATTCAGCATTCACGAAAAGATCGACGCCTCGTTCAAGCCGCGGCGCAAGTAACAGCACCGCGGAGATGAACTGACTCGAAGCCGTGCGCCCCACTTCAATCTTGCCACCGCGCGGCAATCTTCCGCCACCGACACGCACTGGCAATCGACCCTCTTCCTCGACATATTCAATCTTGGCACCGAGAGCGCGCAGAAGTTCGATGCCTTCAGCGATTGGACGCTGCCGCATGCGCGCACTTCCATCAATGATCACGGGCTTTCGCGCAAGCGATGCGATCGCCATCATGAAGCGAGTCGGAGTGCCTCCATCGCCGAGCGTGACCGATACGCCGCCAGCCATTCGCCCCGCGCATCCGTGAATATCTGCTGAAGACTCGCTGGACGAAATGGGAATTCCAATGGCGCGCAGCGCATCCATAAAGAGATCGGTGTCCGCGGCATGCAGCGGCGAATCAAGCCGCGAAATGCCGCTCGATAGTGCGCCGAGCATGAGAAACCGATTGGTCTCGCTCTTTGATCCTGGCGGCTCGATGGTGACATGAAACGGGCGACGAGCGGGCGAAATGGATATTCCCTGATCGACTGCGACTGACCTCGCTGTGTCGCTCACGAACCGTCGGCGCCTGCGGTGCGAAAGATGGCAACGACATCCTCGATCGGCACAACAAAGAGACGATTGTCTCCTTCGAAATCGACTGGGATCGCATTCTTGGGATGAAAGAGAACGCGATCATATTGCACGACGGAATAATCTTCGTCGCGCAGAACCTGGCCACTGACCGCCACGACCCGTCCCGTGAGAGTCGGAATCTCCATCTTGTCTGGAAGGTGGATGCCAACTTTGGTGATCTTCTTGTCCTCATCCTTACGAATGAGTACACGACGACCAACGGGTTCCACCGTTTCAAGTCGCTTGGCCTTTGGATCAATTCGGTGTGCCATAAAAAGACTCGTGATACATCACTGGTGATGCTAGTTATTTGGCGCTTGAAAATCGGCGGGAGCTTCCAAGAATTTCGGCTGACCGGCGGTGCACATCACCACAACGAAAACGATCGCGACGAGCAGCAAGGCCCCGATGATGAGCGTGATTTTCTTGCCGCCGCTTGCAGGTTGTTGATTCGCACTCATAAGGGGGAGAACGATACCATCAATTCATGGCAACTATGAGTTCTAGCACTCCCTCATCGACCGATCGAACGACCGACCCATTGACCCTGGTGGATGTCGATCATGTTCGACTCTTCGTCGGCAACGCGAAACAGGCGGCTTACTTCTACGCCTCGGCTTTCGGCTTCCAAGTCGAGCAAATTTCCGATCTCACCACGGGAAATCGGCATTCCGCACAGTACCTGCTCACCCAAGGCAACATTCGACTGGTGCTCGAAACCCCGCTGACCCATGACCATGCCGCCGCCGAGGAAATCAAGTTGTATGGCGACGGCATCAAAGATGTTGCCTTCACAGTTTTCGACGCGCAGAAGGCGTGGGAACAAGCGATGAAGAATGGCGGCGAGTCAGCCTATGCGCCGCGAACGATCGAAGATGCAACTGGCACGGTCACGATGGCGGGCATCCAAACATATGGACGAGTGGTGCATTCATTTGTCAGCCGCTCGGGTGGATACGAGTTGGCCAAGGTGAAACAAGGTGGATTGTTTGCGCCTGGCTATCGCAAGATGGAAGGATTGGCGCTCAACGAATTCAATCTCAAGCATCCATGCGGATTGAAGTTCGTGGATCACTGTGTCGCGAATGTCGAACTTGGCAAGATGAATTACTGGGTCAAGTGGTATGAAGATGTCATGGGATTTCGGATGTTCAAGCACTTCGATGACAATGACATCGCCACGGACTATTCAGCACTCATGAGCAAGGTGATGGCCTCTGGCAATCATCTCATCAAGATGCCCATCAACGAACCCGCACCCGGCAAGCGCAAGAGTCAGATTCAGGAATATCTTGAGTGGCACCATATGACGCCAGGCATTCAGCATCTTGCTTTTCGAACCGACGACGAACTGACAAGCGTTACTGAACTTCGCCGCCGCGATGTTGATTTTCTTGCGATCCCTGAATCGTATTACGAGGATGTCTGGAATCGTGTGAACAAGATGCTCACCAGCCACGGTCATGAATCCGTCAAGGAAGAGCACCAGCGCGTGCGCGACTTGGGCATTCTGGTCGATGCGGACGAAGAGGGATATCTGCTGCAGCTTTTCACCAAGCCGTTGCAGGATCGCCCCACACTTTTCTTTGAAATTATTTGCCGCCGGGGCAGCCAATCATTTGGCAAAGGTAATTTCAAGGCGCTTTTTGAGGCGCTGGAGAATGAACAAGACAGACGAGGGAATTCCTAAAGAGCGATTACGCTTTCTCATTATTACGCCATGAGCAACAACCCAACAAATCCGAGCGATCATGAAGAAGTGGATCCATTTGCTGATCTAGACGAATCCGTGCCAGAACTTTCGGCTGAAGGCATGGCTGACATGGCTGACATGGCTGACTTCAACTCCGACCCGCAACCAACCGACACCGCAGAGTTCCTTGATGCTGATGAAAGTGCGCCTGCTTCCGCAGCGAGCACAACGAGCACGAAAAAGAAACCCAAGAGTGTCGTGCGATTGGCACTTCTCAGCGCGAGCGCATTCGTGGTTGCGATCATTGGTTGGCTCGGATGGTCATACTGGGTCGACCGCGAGGCTCTTGCGACATTGCAATCGGATCTCATGAATGCTCGCGATCAAGCTGAATCGGCCAATGGAAACCCAACTGATGCTGGAGAAATTGCGACAGCCAGCCAACTTGCCGGGCGCGTCGCGACAATCAATGATGCGCCGTGGTGGGACCGCGTCGCTGTGCGATTCATCGATCAGCATTCCCTTGAAACCGCCACGGCAGAGGCTGCGGAATTGGGGCAATCTGCGCAGCGACGCAAAGCAAATCGCAACTGGTACGCCCAGCAGGTCAGTACGATTGATGATGCACTCGCAATTGACGACCGAACAATTCCAGTGATGCAGGGTCTGCTCGATGACTTGCAAGCTTCGCAAGCTCCCAACCCCAACGACGGTGGATATACGGATGAATTGACCGCGCAAACTGGAACTCGAGTTCAGTCCGACATTGCACAGCTCGTGCAGGCCCAAGATGAAGCCATTGGTCTTCTCAAGGAATTGCAGGCACTGATTGAAGCGTCGCCCAGCTTGGACGACCTTGCCTCGGCCTCGGCGAGTCTCAGTAAGCCGCTGCCAATCGATCGAAATCCTCCGGAACTTTCCGAAGCAATGTCGAATATCCGCGAACAGGCCAAACTCGTTGAGTTTTTGCTGATCGCACGCGACACACTGCACACCGATCTCCGCGGTGCGCTCGACGAACTCAATGCGACTGATGTTGAGACTGCATCGCTCGAAACGCTGACGAACAATCGAGATCAACTTGCAGCGCTACCGATATCGATCGATGCGAGGTTTGACCAATCCAGGCAACTCGCGCAAGAATGCATGCAATCGGCCGATGCGATCATCGAGGTGTTGACAGCGCGAGACGCTGCAATGGCGTGGATCGACCAACGATCCAGCGAACTCGACCAAATCGATTCTCTTGATCAAATTGCAAACTTCGCGCAGGGGATTTCCAACGACGCTGCTCCGCAGAGCGAACTTTCCGTGGTCGCCAACGCCTTGCAGAATCTGGCCACACGCATCGGCCAACGAGCGCAGGAACTCGCTGAGACGCAACGCCTACTTGAGGAGTCGATGGCTCGAGCCGCAGTCTGTGGCGAGCAACTTGACGCAGTGACTCATTGGATCACACTGGGCAAGATGGCCAGCGCTGCTGATGGCATTGTGGCTCTCAACCCTGAAACCGATGATCAAATCAGCGCGGTTGCAAATCTGAAGAATCAGTTCGCAATCCTGCTTCTGAATCAATTGACGGCCATGGCTGATCATGCGAAGGTTGACGGCGAGTGGTCGAATATTGCTGGAGAAATACGCCAATGCCTTGCGAGTGCTTCGGTGCTCACGCTTGTTCCGCAATTCCAGACCGAGGCTGTTGAACTTTGGACGACGGTCAAGACGGCCGAAGACCGCATGCTCTACGAGCAGATTCAACAACTCGCCAATGGGAGTTACGCCCAACTCTCGCCGATTGCGGTGTGGTATCTCGATCCGACTCGCACCAAGGGTGAGGCAGCTGTGATGCAAGCAGAGGTTGCTGCGTTGATGAGTGCGCTCGAAGTGCCTGGCGTGACGATTCAAGTTGAAGGAATCGAGTGGACGGATCTGAATTGCGATTGGGTCGAACCTCGCACAATCGTGGATGTCACAATTGACCAAGAACCACATCATTTCGAACTTGGACAGTTGTCGGCCCTCGAAACAACTCTGCTTTCGACCACGCTCGGCAACGACCAAGTGCTCAAGATGCATCGAGCAAATCCGGTAGCGATATCAATCCGTGGCAACATGATGTGCTCGAATAACGATGGATCGTTCTCGGGCGATGGTGTTCTGACGATGGACGACCTTCGAACGGGCGGACGGTTCGCACTCCCTTTCTGGAGTGACGGAGATCAGACAAAGCCTGCGCACAAGTTGTTACTGGTATCAATTCCAGATTCGGAAATCGTTATTGCTTCGAAGTTGCCCGACTGGAGCGATCCTCGCATTGCACAACAACAGGACACATCAGTTCGGGATGCGTCCGATGCGCCAGCAACACCGATGGTCGATATCGAAGATCCTCCAGCCTCAGCTGACTCGGGCCAAGATCCACCTTCGCACGAAGTTCCACGCGGCTTGTAGACCAGCGCCGCGATTGCTCAGCGCAGCCCGTGCGCCCATGCGGGTCGTGGACTCTCCACAATCGTGCCTGAAATAGTCAGTTTCCACCCATGCAGCGCGGCGTGACCATCGTTCCAGCGCGCATCAAGCGGCGCGCCGCGGTATAGAGAGTCGCCTGCCAAAGCATGACCAAGCGAACTGAGACCCGCGCGGATTTGATGACGCCGTCCTGGGCCGATCAAATCAATTTCGACCAGATCACACGCATGCGGATCGGTTGAGTCGCCGTGCGAGCGGCCCGCTCGCATCACAGTCCAGCGACACTTGCCCAGTTCGGCGCGCGCACCGATTTCTTTCACCGTGACTTTGGCTGATCCCTTGTGGCGATTGGAAAAATACAACGCAAATTCCCCTTGCGCCTGCAATCCGCGCGCAACCAGCGCGAGATATTTTTTCTCGATGGACCAGCCACCGAAGCCGGCGGAAAAGTTCTCGCGCAGTGTCTCATGCATCTGAACATTCTTGGCCACCAAGAGACACCCGCTGGTCGAATGATCGAGGCGATGCACCAAGCCGCTATCGGGCAACGAGCGCTGATCTGGGAATGCCTCGCCGATCCACTGTTCGATGGTTGGATCACCATCCGTGACACGCTCTTGCACCGAGTGCCAACCAATCGGCTTGTTCACGACGAACCAGTCGGGTTCATCACGCACGATGCTGGGCAGCATGCGTTGTCGAGATGATGAGTCGTGCGCAGGGTCGTTCACAGAAAATGCTCCAGAGTCGCAACGAGCGATCTTCGCAGACGCCCTACAATAGAGCATCCATGGCTTACTACACACAATTGGGACATCTCCCGCCGAAGCGCCACATTCAGTTTCGTCGTCCTGACGGGGCGCTGTACAGCGAGGAAGTCTTTGGAACCGAGGGATTTGTTGGGCCGACTTCAACTCTCTATCACATTCATCCACCGACGCAGGTGGCTGGATGGAAGCCCATCTATAGCAGCAAGGTGGAATATGTTGAGCGCGAAGTCATGCGCATGCGACATGTTCGCAGCGCGCCGATGCCGCCCAAGGGCGATCCCATTACCGGCCGAGTGGTGCTCTTTGGAAACGATGATGTTGAAATGTCCGTGTGCGTTCCCGCTGATGCGATGCCGTACTGGTTCAAGAGCGGCACTGGTGACGAGTGCATTTTTATCCATCACGGATCTGGAATCATCCACACAACATTTGGAACGCTCAAGTTCAAGCCGCGCGATTATGTGATCATTCCCAAGGGGATCATTTATCAGATGATCTTCGATCCCGTCGCGGAGGGCGCGCCAGACTCTCGATTCTTGATGATTGAATCGGTCAATGGATCACACATCCTTCCTCCGCCGCGCTATCTCTCCAAGCAGACTTCGCAGTTTCTTGAGCACGCGCCATATTGCGAGCGCGATTTGCTCCTGCCGCAACTGCCGCTGACTTTCGACAAGCGTGGCTCGTATGAAGTGCGCATCAAGACTCGCGGCATGGTGCATTCCTATCAGTACACCTATCACCCGCTCGATGTTGTGGGATGGGACGGCTGCTATTACCCGTACATCTTTAATATCGATGATTTCAGCCCAATTGTGGGCAAACATCACATGCCACCGCCGACGCATCAGACATTTGAGGCGCGCAACTTTGTGATCTGTTCGTTCTGCCCGCGCCTGCTCGACTTTCATCCGCAGGCGATCGTGGTGCCATACAACCATTCGAATCTTGACTCAGATGAGGTGCTTTATTATGTCTCTGGAAATTACAAAGCGCGTCGTGGCATCGAGAGTGCATCGCTGACGCTGCACCCGCAAGGCATCGCACATGGACCGCATCCCGGAACCGTCGAGGCATCGATCGGCGCAACCAAGACGGATGAACTGGCGGTGATGTGCGATACATTCCGACCACTCTTTCCGACCAAGGCTGCGCTGGAACTGGACGACATGAACTATCCACTGAGTTGGGAGAGCAGCGTCGCAGGCGATGTTTCTGGCGCAACGAAAGCCGATGGGTCGAAGGTCAACACCTGGTAGCGCAGGTCGAATTAGGCTGAAATTCTTTGCAAAGTAAATCCACTTGAGAAAGGCTTCGAATGAAACGAGTGACAGCAATACGACTTGGACTTCTTGGAATCGTCGTGATCGCAATGGGTGGGCTTGCCTATGCAGCCAATCGGCCTTTCGACGGCGGGGACACTAAGGTGGGCGCTGCCAAGGGTGCGACGAATCCTCCACCGGTCAAGGCCGCCAGTGGATTGCCCATCGAGCGAATTGTCATTCAAGGGCAAGACTTCGATCTGGAAGTCGCCGCGACCGACGCCGACATTCAGCACGGGCTGTCCAAACGGGCTGAAATCAAGCCAAAAACTGGCATGATTTTTGTCTTTCCGTCGGGCAATGAACGCGGGTTCTGGATGATCAACTGTCTGGTTGATATGGACATCGCCTATCTCGCACCCGATGGCACGGTGCTATCGGTCTTCACGATGAAGAAGGAAGCACCTCAAGCTGCCGACGAATCAGATAACGACTATCACAATCGCCTCAAGCGTTATCCAAGCGGTCCTGGAGCGCAGTTCGTCATTGAAACGCCTGCTGGAACGAATGATGCGTTGAAGATCAAACCGGGGTTGAAGATTGCGCTTGATCGCCGCAAGTTGATGGGCTATCTCAAACTTGCGAAGTGAGCTTGCGAAGTGAGCCTGCGAAGTGAGATTGCGAAGTGAGCCTGCGAAGTGAGCTTGCGAAGTGAGCCTGCAAAGTGAGCCTGCGAAGTGAGCTTGCAAAGTGAGCCTGCGAAGTGAGCTTGCAAAGTGAGCCTGCGGAGCATGGCCCGTGCACCGCAGAAACAAACTCGATCTTGCTTGACTCAGCGCACGCGCGCTGGCATCACAATTCCGCGGCACTCGCCAAATCCGATCCGCGGCAGACCCGGTCGCTGGCACCACGCTCGCATGATCACTTCGTCGCCATCTTGCAGGAACTTTCGCTCGGTGCCGTCACCAAGTTGAATCGGTTTCGTACCGCGCCATGTTCGCTCGAGCAAGCATCCGCGAGAATCCTCTGCCGCGCCCGAGACCGTGCCGCTTGCCAAGAGATCGCCCGTGCGCAAATTGCAGCCGCTGCTGGTGTGATGAGCGATCATTTGAGCGACCGACCAATACATGTCGCGAAAGTTTCCCAGGCTGATGCGCGTTGGCGCAAGCTCAGAACTGCGCATATTTGTGCTGGAAATCAGCACTTCCAAGTTCACATCAAACACCACATCATGCGGCCACTGCAGATATGGCAGAGGCGCAGGATCGCCGGCTGGCCGAGGTGGCAGTGCAACGCGATATGGTTCAAGCGCATCGAGCGATACGACCCATCCAGAAAGCGTCGAGGCAAAATTCTTTGCCAAGAATGGGCCGAGCGGCTGATACTCCCACTTCTGCATATCGCGCGCGCTCCAATCATTGAGCAGCACGAGACCGAAGACATGGTCGAGCGCGTGATCGACAGCAACAGGCTCGCCGATTGCATTGCCCGTTCCAATGATCGCGCCAACTTCCATCTCATAATCCATCAAACGCGACGGACCAAATGACGGCGGGCCCTCATCTTGGGTCACAGTCTGACCACTTGGACGAACGATTGGCGTGCCGCTGGCAACCATCGAGCTCGACCTTCCGTGATATCCAATTGGCATGTGCTTCCAATTGGGCAGCAGCGGATTGTCTGGTCGAAACATGCTGCCCACATTGGTGGCATGATGTATCGACGCATAAAAATCTGTGTAATCGCCGATCTCGCACGGCAGCTTGGCGGTCATCCCCCACTCGGGCAACAGGACGGACTTGCGCAAGGGATGCTCGCGCAATTCCGCGCAATCCGCCGCAAGAAGCCGAGAGAATTCGCTGCGCGCTGCTCGCCAAGCCTCCTGACCAAGCGCCATGAATGCGTTGAGCGATTGACTGGCGAGTGCGTCGATAATCTTGCGGTCAAGACGACCGAGCAATCCGGTTTCAGACAAGGCGCGGCAGTCGACGATGAATGCGCCGATGCGAACTCCGATGCGCAGACCACGACCCTCACCTGCGATAACTCCCATCGGTAGATTCTCGATTGGAAAATCGCAGTCGGGTTTTTCAGATCCTTCAACCCATGATCCAACCCATGATGTTCGTCGAATCGAACTCAAGCAGCACCCCCGCTTGGTACTGCGCGAATCAATTCCAGCGCCACGAGATCATTCCACGGCTCTTCGAAGGAGCACGATCCAAATGAATGAGCGAACCGCGACCGCGACTCGGCAATTTCCTCAGTCGAAACGCGAATGCCGTTCCACGACAATGCTTTCTCGCTGAAATCAATTTCTTCGCACGATTCGACATTGAGAAATCGAGCCAGTCCCTCGATATCGATCTTGCGCGTGAACATCATCGCAGCGCCGACGAAGACATTGAGAAATCCAAACTGCTTGGCGCCAGCTGCGTGATTGAAATGGCAGAGCGCGCGGTGCATACCCGCCGTCGCCTTGAATGGCACTGTTGCTGCCGCACATGCCGCCATCGCTCTTGCCAGATTTTCCGAGGCGGGATGCGCTTCTGGCGTGGTGCCGCCCGTGCGAAACTTCACCCCCGCTTCCTCGCCAACAAGAGCTGCGACCAAACCGCGCGGATCGCTCTCGAGTGAAAGTTCAAAGTATGGAAAGAGATCATCGGGCAGTTGACTCAGGCCCAGTTCGATCGCTGGCGCATCCGCGGCGCGCATCTCGATGGAATCGATGCGCATCGCAGGTTCACCCTCAAGTTCATGACGCTCGTTGAAATCTTGCACGAGTTCCAAGTCTTGCTCGAATTCCTCGGTCCCCACCGGCGACAGAACGCACGAGATCGCCCATGCACCTTCAGTCGTTGGCGCAACAGCTTCGGGCGCGAAGCCAACCGAGAGCGTCGACAACTCGCTCAACTTCGCGACGGGCCACACTAGGCGACCGAGCATCCAATCACGAGGGGAACCATACAACTGTGCGAATCGGTGCACGGTGGTCGGTGGGTCGTGTTGCGCAGGCGGATAGAGACCTGCATAATCGATGACCGATGACATCAAAGCGTGGATGCTGTGCATCGCACAAAGATAGGGCTTTGTGCGAATTTATTCTTCGGTGTAATCCAAGTCGCGACCGAAGGTCTCGGGCAGAAAGAAAACTGACAGAAAGGCGATCGGCAGGATGATGAGCGCCACAAGCACAGCCGCCTGCCACGGCGCACTAGGACCATTGCCAAGAAAGATCTCGCCCTGCGTCCACAAGAAGGCCGATCCCGCTGCGGACCAACGCACAAAGTTCGGAGCGCTCGTCGTCGCCGTTGCTCGCAGATTCGTGCCGAATTGTTCTGCCGACATCGTGACGAAGACCGCCCAATATCCCGTTGCAAATCCCAAGCACGCCACACATGTGTAAAACGCGGTGAGTGAAACACTACCTACGAGAAAATAAAACGCTATCGCAACTAGCGTGAGCAGTTGAAAGATCCAGAGTGCCTTGCGGCGCGAACGCAACCACTGGCTCAGCAAACCACTGGACATGTCGCCGACTGCCAGTCCGATATAGCACCACATAATCGCGGCTCCCGGTTGCGGCAACGCATCTTTGGACATGCCCAAACTTGCGCCGATTGAATCGCAATACTTGACGAGGATGCCGACTGAAAACCAAATCGGCAGCGCGCATGCGATGACGCAGAGATAACGCAGCGCCCGCTTGGGAGGAAACAGAAGCAGCCAGAACGCGCCGCGCGCAGGTTGATGGCGGCGCTGAACGCTGGCGAACATGCCGCTCTCGACGACGCCAATTCGCAGGATGAGAAGCATCAATCCCATGATGCCGCCAATCAGAAATGCTGTGCGCCACTCCACCACTCGTGTGACGAAAAATGCCGCGACCGCGCCTAAAATCCCGACCGTGGCGACGAGCGTGGTCGCAAGTCCCCGCCGCTCTTTGCTGACAAGTTCGCTGACGAGCGTGATGCCCGCGCCGAGTTCGCCCGCCAGTCCAAAGCCCGCGATGAATCGAAGTGTGCCGTATTGATTGAGCGCGCTGCCAAGTCCAAGTGCGTGCAGGATGGCGCCGAAGCCAGTCGTTGGTGCATCGGCGATGAAGGCGTTGAGAATATTTGCCACCGAATAGACCAAGATCGATCCAAACAAGACCGCGAGTCGACCGCGACGATCGCCGATGATTCCCCACACGATTCCGCCGATGACGAGCCCTGTGACTTGCAAATAGTTGTCGAGCCAGAGTCCAACCGATTTCACTTGATCCGCTGCGACTCCGAGTGATTTGAGGCTGTCCACGCGCACGATTGCGAAGAGCAAGAGGTCGAAGATGTCGACAAAATATCCCAGCGCAGCGACCACAATCGCGATGGCATTCGTGTGCGCCCGTGGCAAGGTCGTGGAGACTCTCATGTGGGCGAAACGGTACTCTACTCTCATGCAAACACGCCACTCACCTTGGTTGATTTTGTGCTGCGCACTCTCGCTCTTGCTGGCCGCCGCCGCGCTGCTGCGCTCGACTGATCTAACGGCCACACGAACCGCGCAAGCCGCGGCACGCGATGCATCACTGCTGCTCGATGCGAGCAATGCGACCTATTCATACGCTCGTCTGGTCTTCACAACTGGCGGCAGCGGAACGACGGTCTGGCTCAACACTCCCACGAATGCTGTCACTGCTTCGATTACCAAAGAGACGCCCGATGCGCTAGCAAGAATCTCCAACGCAATTATGGCGACATCACCTGGCGTGCAGCTTCCATCGGGAGTTCCCATCGACGACATGCTGATCGTGCAGTGGATGGGCTTGGCGCAGTGGGAATTGGTGCAGGTAACGCAAAATCAAGTCGATATCGGCGTCACCACTTCGTTTTTCTTCCGCAAGAAAATCTGAGACAAGCATTACTCACATTCGCTGCTGATGCCGTGCACCGTTGCAGCCAAACTTATTTCCCCGCTCCAGTTGGAACGCCCCGCTTCAATGCCGCAGCGAGTTTCGCGGCCGCCTTTGCATTGGTCTTGGCAAGTTCAGCAACGGTCGCGGCCGCCGCAACACTATCGCCGCTCCACGACTGCACGCGTGCGAGAGTTCCAAGCGCCTGCGGAGATGCGGGAGCGAGTTCAACAGCTCGCTTGGCCGCGGCGAGAGCGCCCGATTTATCGCCGGCTCGATAGAGAAATCCTGTTTTCCATATGAATGGTTCTGGATCCTTGGGTGCGGCGACTTCGGCGGCTTCCCATGTCTTCAGCGCGCCGGCTTGATCTCCAGCGGTCCACAGCGCAGAGCCAACCCAGCAACGCGCTTCGATCGATTGATCAAGTTTCGCCCACACTCGGAAGTCTTCAGCTGCTCCAGTGGCATCACCCGTTCGCAATCGACACTTGCCCATGATTTCGTATGCCTCACCCGACGCTTCGGCCTTCAGCGACGCGCTCGCATCGTCAATCGCCATTTGATAGATGCCTAATTTATATCTGGCGTATGCGCGCATCCGCAGCGCGAGAGGATCGGACTTATCGTCCGCAAGAGCGCGCGACGCAGCTTCGACTGCCGCTGGATATTTTTTCTGCGCGATATATGCGTAACTCAAGCACATCTGAGTCTCTTTGCTCGATGGATCGGCCGCCGCTTGTGCTGTCAACTTCGTAACCGCAGCGGCCGCATTGGCATGAATCTCGGCCGTGCATGGCAACGACGCCATGGTGCGCGGTTGAGCGACACAACCCGTCACGAGTGCGACGGCCATGGAACCCATGCCAGCGAGTGCGACCAACATCTGATGAGCACCGACACGCCGAGTTTCGATTTGGAAGTTTGTCATATTGGGTGGTTGACTCAGTTGAATCATGTGTGAACTGTGACGCTCAGAGGTGTACCCGATGTTGCGCTCCTGCGTTGACGAACAAGTTTAGCACGCAGGCGCAGTGTATTGCCAACCACCGAGATGTCCGACAAGCCCATCGCAATCGCAGCGATGATGGGCCCGTTTGATCCAAGCACGCCGCATACGGCCAGTGGTATCGCCGCGCCGTTGTACACAAATGCCAGCCCGAGATTCTGCCGGATTACCGCCAACGCCGCGCGCGCGACGCCGATCAGCTCAGCGACTGCGCGGGGATCGTTGCGCATGAGAATCGCATCGGCACTCGCCGCAGCCAACGCTGTGCCACCGCCCATCGCAACGCCGACGCCAGCGGCGGTGAGCGCGCCCGCGTCGTTGATTCCATCGCCAACCATCATGACGGTCGACGCGCCGCGCTGATTGATCGCATCGACTTTGGACCGCGGCGTTTGATCGGCGAGCACTTCGCTTGGTTGCAATCCAACCGCGTCGGCGATGTGCAATGCCGCGCTGGTGCGATCACCAGTGAGCATCATCACCTGACAGCCGAGATCACGAAGCGCTTGCACAGCACTGCGCGACTCGCTGCGCACCTCATCGACGACAACCAATCGAGCAGCCACAACGCCATCGATCTCGATTCGCGCAGATGCGGATTCATCGCGCAGAACACCGATGGTTTTGCCGTCAACAATGGCATGCACACCGACACCGGGGTCGGCTTTGAAATCGCGCGCCGATGGAATCTCAAGGCCACGCACGCGCGCCTCTGACACGATCGCCTTGGCGAGGGGATGTTCGCTCTGCGCTTCCGCGCCAGCGGCAAGTGCGAGCACTTCATCTTGCGTCCATCGCTGATCCATCACGCTGATGCTCTGCACTTTGGGATGACCGCTCGTCACAGTTCCAGTCTTGTCAAACACAACTGTCTTGACCGCGGCAACGGCCTCGAAGACTCCAGCACTGCGAATCAAGATGCCGCGTCGACTCGCCTCGCCAGTTGCAACCATGACAGCGAGCGGTGTCGCAATACCGAGCGCGCATGGACAAGAAATGACCAACACCGTGACGGCCGTCACCGTAGCCACTGCGACACTTGCCATGAACAGCCACGCCACAAATGTTGCCGCGGCGATGAGGATCACAACTGGCACGAATATGCGACAAATTCGATCGGCGTGACGCGCAATCGGAGCCTGGGTTAATTGCGCATCACAGACCAATTGCGCGATGCGCCCCAGCGCCGATGCGCCGCCGCATGCGAGAGTCCGCACGACCAACGCACCATCGATGGCAATCGTTCCAGATGAAACCGAATCTCCCGCGCGGCGCACGACGGGCATCGGCTCGCCGGTCAACGAACTCTCGTCGATCGATGATTGACCTTCGAGCACCAAACCGTCGACGGCAATGCGCCCGCCTGGTCGAATTCGAATGCGGTCGCCCACTTGAATCGCAGCGAGCGCAACACTCTCGATCTCGTCATTCGCACGCACTCGCTCCACGGTTTCAGGTTGCAAACGCAGGAGTTCCTTGACGGCCGAGTTCGCACCGCTTGTCCCCCGCGCTTCGAGCCAATGACCACAGCTGATGATCGCCAACAGCGCGGTCGATTCTGCAAAGTACAGCGGCAGTTCCATCATCGAATGCGAAAATTGTTGCGCCAGAAATATCCACGCACTCATGACAAATGCGGCACTCACGCCCAGCACCACCAGCGTGTCCATGTTGGTCGTGCCGTGACGCGCCGCACGCCATGCGCTTGCGAAAAAACCGCCGCCGGCCACGATCAGCGCCACTCCAGCGCCGATGAACAGCGTCCAACCAGTCCACGCCTGCGGTTGAGAGTGATGCATGGTCCAGTGGAGAATGTCCAGTGCGATCCAAATGACTCCCGCGATCAGCATGCGCCAAAACCACTGGCGTTGCGTGGTGATTTGTCGAAGTTCGGTGTGCGCTTGCTGTGCGATCAGCGCTGCTAATGGATCACTGGCGATCGATGGTGATTCGTGTAACACTGGCTCGAAGCCTGCGCTGCGCACGGCATCGAGGATTTCAGAGACAACGATGTCGCCGCCATCGATCGATGCGATGCCGCTGGCGAAATCGACGGTTGCGCGTTCAACTCCGCGAACCTTCGACAAGCGCGCTTGAGCCGATACGGCGCAACCAGCGCAGTGCATTCCATCCACTGACAGTTTCAGTCGATCGATTGTCGCGGACATTGTCATCGACTATAGCGCTCGTTGCACATATAGCGGCGGAGATTTCGCCAGTTCGATTGCATGGGCCACATCGCGAGCGATGGGCAGAATGGAATCGAGTTTACTGATGCGAATCGCGTCGGCGACCGTATTATAAGCCCCAAGCAGAACAGTCGCATGCTTCTCTGCAGAGACTGTGCGTGCGGCGTGAACCAACAGTCCCATCCCCATTGATGACACGAAAGATGAGACGAAAGAAACCTGCGAGAGATCGTTGATGATTGGCCGATGTCGGCCCGCAGTCGACGCTGTGAACTTCAACTCGATGGCCCGAATTCCCGCAACATCGAAATCTCCGCTGAGCGCACGGTGCGCGAGCGCGTCAGTTGATTCCACTCTGTTGCAAAGCGTCGGCATGGCGAAATCATAGCCGAGCATCTCGGCGACGAACCATCCTTTATCCACCACGGCTCGTGCTTGGCGGCGGGGACTTGACCAACTCGAGCGCATGCGCCAAGTCGCGCACCAGTGGCATCACCGCATCGAGTCGCGTGACTCGAATCGCGCCAGCGACAATTTCATTTGCGCCTAGCAACACGGTCGCATGCTGCTCGAGCGCCGCCTCGCGGGCGACATGAAACAACATGAACAATCCAACCGATGAGATGAAGGCAACGCGGGAGAGATCGACGATGATCGGTCGATGAAGACCCGAAGTCGATGCCGTAAATTGCGCTTCGATTGCGCGTGCGCCGTTGGAATCCAAATCTCCTTGAATAGCAACATGGATGAACGCGTCGGTCGACTCGACAATCGTGCAGACTGTGGCCATCGCCCAAGGATAGACGAGAGAGCCTCAGAACATAATTTGCAATTGCACGCGCGCTAAGACTTGTCCGCTTGAATCAAACTCGCCGTTTGCAGTCCCCTCCCGAAGAAAGGATCCATTGCCAAATGCGAATGCGCCGATGCCAGTCAATGCATAGCCAATGTCGGATGAAATCTTGAGTCGGTGCCCGTCGATGTACCAGTTGCATCCAACGGTCACGGCCTGCAATGCCTCGTAGCCATTGTTCGACGGCATCGATGCGAGTGTGGGCGCTTCGCCATTTGGAGATGTGTCCGCGTCGCCATACTCATATCGCAATGTCGCCTCGACGGTGGGTGCGATGAAGTATCCACCTTGCACCACGGCGCCGAACTGGTTGGCGTTTGCAAGGCCAGGTTGGCCCGGTGCGATCTGTCGCCACACGGCCCACGCGAAGACGCTCGCGCCACTTCCTTTGATGCCGATGTCGGCCGTTGCCGCAACAACGAATGGCTTGAGATTGCCAAGTGATGACGGCACGCCCTGACTGTTGTTCTTCTTTTCAACCTCACCGGCGATTCCAATGAGCGTACTGACATCTTGGCCTGGAAAGCCAATCGAATCTAGATTCTGCAACCACGAGCCGCCAATCTTCCACTCGGCTCGGGCGGCAAATGCATACTCCGCAACTCTGTCCGATGTCCACGAAAGATTGCGCATCGTGCCGCTGTGGAAATAGTTGCTCCTGACATCAAATCCGTTCAGCACCGCGCCCGACAACGAGAAATCTTCGTTGCGCCAAGTCAACTGCATGCCCTGCGCGCGACCGGGAGTAAAAAAAGTATCCGTGCTCGAGCGTTCGATGAACTGCGTCGTCGTGACACCAAAAAGATGCTCGCGATTGAATGGCACCTTGAATTGACCAACGCGCAGCAACAGCTGATCGCTCAAGACTTTCTCAATGTAACTATCCAAGAGCGTCGGCGAGTCTCCTGGACGAGCGGCGATTTCTGCTTTGAATCTCCACGACGGATCGATCACATATCCCTCAAAGACGATTCGTTGCCGCCGCACATCGAAACCCCACGAGGAATTTGCGGCATCGGAGAGCCCTTGCACACTCGGCCGATTGTCAAATGAAAAACGAATCTGAGTGAAACCACGAATGATGAGTTTGAAATTGCCATCGGCACTGCCCACAAAGCAGTTGCCGTCCCAACCAGCAGTGGCGCCATGACCCGTGAGAGATGTTCGTGTCGACGCGTCAGCCAAGACATCCTTCACCAGCTGGCGAACCTCGGCCGCTCGGGCCGTATCAAGCCAAGCCCCATCACCGGACATCGATGCGCGCAGTTCTGCCACATCGCGGCGAAGATCTGCGATCTGCGCGGCAAGTTCAGCGTCATCTTGGGCATTCGAAGCGGTTCCAATTGCAGCGCAGAGAATGACAGGAGCAAGCAACATACAGATCATTGAAAGTTACAACACTTGGTCCATGCGATCGGCGGCAATGTGCTGTTGCATAACCGGCCCGGTTGGCGTTCACTTCTTGTCGTTGTCAAGCGGCACCATCTCTTGCCGTATCGTAATAGGAACACATCCAATCTCAAATCCGTGCGGCGGCGCGACGATTTGCGCATGGTCAAGCTCGGCAAGCTGGCCGACAGTATTGGGCGCGAGATATTCGCGCTCCTTCGTCCATGCTCGGTGAATCAATTCCAACTTGCGATGCATTTGCTCGCACTCTTCAATCGCGATCTCCCGTGCCAAATCACGCCTCACGGTGGTCGGTTCAACGGATGCTTGCCAGCGTCTGTTGGTGTCCACGGAAGTGAAGCAAGCTCAGAATCCCTTCGCCCGCTTTTCGCTCACGACCGGGATGCCGAGCATCCCGTCGCTCGCTCAGCTGCGGGCTCCCTGACTCAGTGATGCTGTTGACTCGGCCTTGGCAACGAAGCGAGTCGCGCGATAAATACGATCGTGATGGCAACACCGATCACAGCTTCCAGATTGCTCATGGCTCGCGCCCAATTCGACCGCGGCACAATGTCGCCATATCCAACGGTGGTGATCGTCGAGAGCGAAAAATAAAGCGCATGGTTCCAGAGCAGTGCGTGCGGCTGGTTTGTCAGACCGTTGGAATACGCAGCTGGATCGACCGCGGAAATGTGGCGGTGAATTCCGCTGAACATCAGCGCCGCCAAGATGTAAATCGACATACCTCCATAGACGCGGTCGTCCATCAATGCAGTGTCCCTCAAGAGCAGACCGGCGAGCGCGAAAATCGCGTAGCTGTAATACAGCACGGCGACGAATGCAAGCGGGCTTCTTGCGATCAAGGTTTGGTCAAATCCATACAGGGCGTAGCTCACCGGCACCAAGACAATAAATGCAATCGCAAGTGGCAAAGCGCGCTTCCATGTGCCAAACGACAACAATCCAAGCAGTGGAGCGGCGAGCGTGATGACTGGGAAAAGATTGGTCTCGACTCCTTCCAATCCGACAAAAAATGGCGAGAGGGCGATCAGCAAGATCAATCCGATGAACAGCGGGAAGGTTCGGTTGCGGATCCAGTGTGTTGGGTTGGGTGGAATTTTCATCGTGTTGGATTGAGGCAAGCAACGATCGTCCTGAACACTTTACAGCAGATCGCACATCAGCCGATGCGACGAAATCGCCGCGGTCACTTTGACGAAATCGCCGCGATCACTTTGACGAGTTCCTCGCTGGAGTCTTTGGGGCAGTTCGCACAATTTGCCTCTGTGCGTACACTCCAAAAACTCAGTATTTCACTCCTTGCAATTTATTTTTGGAACCACCGATGTCCACCCCCACCATTATTTACACCCACACCGACGAAGCTCCCGCCCTTGCCACATACTCGCTGCTGCCGATCATTCGCGCGTTCACCGGACCCGCGGGCATTGCCGTTGAGACACGCGACATCTCACTCTCTGGGCGAATCATCGCCGCGTTTCCAGAGTTCCTCAAGCCAGAGCAGCGCATCGAAGACGCGCTGGCAGAACTTGGGCGCATGTGCCTAACGCGCGATGCAAACATCATCAAGCTCCCCAATGTCAGCGCATCGGTGCCGCAGTTGAAAGCCGCGATCGCCGAGTTGCAGAGTCATGGATATGCACTGCCTGACTTTGTCGATGCGCCCACCACCGAAGCACAGCGCAATGCGAACGCGCGATATGAAAAGATCAAAGGAAGCGCTGTCAATCCAGTCATTCGCGAGGGCAATTCGGACCGCCGTGCGCCGAAGGCTGTCAAGGCGTATGCCAAGGAAAAGCCGCACAAAATGGGCGCGTGGTCGTCGCAGAGCAAGACGCACACGACCAGCATGCATTCCGGTGATTTTTTCGGCAATGAGAAATCGATCACAATTGGTGCGGCGACCACAGTCCGCATCGAACATGTTGCGACCGGCGGCGCCGTCACGATCCTGAAAGGCGACATGAAGTTGCTGGAAGGTGAAATACTCGACGGCACTTTCCTCAGCAAGAAAGCGCTGCTCGCATTCCTCAAGGCGAGCGTCGACGCGGCGCGCGCCGAGGGAGTGCTCTTCTCGTTGCACTTGAAAGCAACCATGATGAAGGTCTCGGACCCGATCATCTTCGGCCACGCCGTTTCGGTCTTTTTCAAGCCAGTCTTCGACAAGTATCAAACGACTTTTGACAAACTCGGCGTCGATGTAAAGAACGGCTTTGGAGATGTGATCGGCAAGATTGCCACACTGCCTGCCGCCGATCGTGCGGCGATCGAGGCCGACATCGCTGCGGTCTATCAGCACGGACCCGCCATCGCGATGGTCGACAGTGCCAAAGGCATTACCAATCTGCATGTGCCAAGCGACATCATCATCGATGCCTCGATGCCTGCGATGTTGCGCGAGAGTGGCAAGATGTGGAATGCGCAAGGCACAACGCAGGACACTGCGGCCTGCATCCCCGATCGTTGCTATGCCGGTGTCTATCAGGCCGTGATCGATTTCTGCAAGGTGAACGGCGCACTCGACCCTCGTTCCATCGGCAGCGTGCCCAATGTTGGACTCATGGCACAGCAAGCCGAGGAGTATGGATCGCACGACAAGACTTTTGAAATCAAGAGTGATGGCATCGTGCGAATTGTTGATGCGAGTGGAACCGTCCTCATGCAACACTCCGTCGAAGCAGGCGATATTTGGCGCGCGTGTCAGGTGAAGGACGCGCCGATTCGCGACTGGGTGAAGCTTGCCATCTCACGCGCTCGAATCTCCAACACCCCCGCTGTTTTCTGGCTCGACGAGAAGCGACCGCACGATGCACAACTCTTGCTGAAAGTTCGCAAATATCTCGCTGAGCACACGGCTGCGGGCGAAATGACGGGAATTGAATTTCACATCATGGCTCCAGCGGCGGCCTGTCATTTCTCACTCACGCGCATGCACGCGGACCTCGACACGATTTCCGTCACTGGCAATGTGCTGCGCGATTACCTCACCGACCTCTTCCCGATTCTGGAACTGGGAACAAGCGCCAAGATGTTGTCGATTGTGCCGTTGATGAGCGGCGGCGGATTGTTTGAGACGGGCGCGGGTGGATCTGCTCCCAAGCATGTGCAGCAGTTCAATGCGGAAAATTCGCTGCGGTGGGATTCACTTGGCGAATTCCTCGCGCTTGCCGCGTCGCTCGAACATATTGCCGAGCGCACAGGCAACAAACGCGCGAAGGTTCTCGCCGATGCGCTTGATGCGGCGACGGCGAAATACTTGCACAACAATCGCGGGCCAGCGCGCAAGGTTGGCGAACTCGACAATCGCGGGAGCCATTTCTATCTCGCCATGTATTGGGCGCAAGAGATGGCCAAGCAGACGGTCGACGCGGAACTCGCTGCGCACTTTGCGCCGATGGCATCTGAACTCGCCGCCAATGAAGGCATCATCGTCTCGCAGATCAACAGCGTGCAAGGTCGCTCAGTCGATGTGGGTGGCTATTACCACCCAAATCCAGCGCTTGTTGCTAGCGCTATGCGACCGAGTGCGACGCTCAATTCGATCATGTCGATCGTAGATCACTCACTCGAAACGGTTTGAGCGCTCTGAGCGCTGATCGAGTGCTAAAAAATTGCTGGATCGCAGGATGCAGCGGGTTACGAACTCGCGCCCTGCGCTGAGTCCGAACCATCCTGCAGATATTCGCGTGGTTTATAGAAGACCACGACGAAGATGAAGAGCACGGTCGCGACCATCATGAGCTTGGTGAAAAACCAGTAATAATCTGCGCCAATAAGCGTGGTATTGCCGTCGCTATCCATCGTGAAGCGGTTGACCGCGGCGGTAAAGAAGTTTCCAAGCGCCACGGAAAGCAAATAGAAGCTCATGATGAGCGACTTCATATATTTGGGCGCCTGCGTGTAACTGAATTCCAAGCAGGTGATCGAGACCAAAACTTCAGCCGCTGTGATCACCACATATGCAAGAAGTTGCCACCCGACTGTCGGCCACTGCGCCTTCATCGTGGTGCCATCCTTCAAGACCACAATGCCTGCCGCGGAGAGCGCCTCGATTGCCTTTGCTTCGTTGCTACCAGCAGCTTCCAACTCTTGGGCAGATGCATTTTGTTCCACCGCACGCATCGCCTTGCATGTTGCGGCGACATCGAGCGTGCCAGCGGCATAAACTGGCTTGACCAGATTGCTAAAGCGCTCTTGTTCCACATCGATCAACTTCTGCCCATGAGTGGCGATGAGAAATGACACGACCGTCAGAGCAAATCCCATCAATATCTTTCGCAGCGGAGTCAACCGCATCACCTTGGAAAGCAGCGGATAGATCACATATGCGAAAAGCGGAATGTAGATAAGAATTAAGAGCGGGTTGATCGCCTGAACTTGGCTTTCAAGCCAAATAATTCCCATGAAATCTCGGTTCATCTGCTTCGCTTGTTGGACCCATGCACCGCCGCCTTGGTCATAGAGCGACCAGAACACCGCTACAAAGAGATAAAGCGGTATCAACTTGAGAATCGCCTTCAAACCGGCGGACGAAAAGACTTCGCCAAAATATGCCAATCCGCGCGGCTGAATGTGCGTGAATTTTTTGCGGCCCATCCAGAAGACGAGTGTGGCGATGGCCATCAAGATTCCGGGCACACCAAACGCCAATCCGGGACCATAATTTTTCAGGAGCCATGGAGTGAGGAGCGTTGAGAAGAACGATCCAAAGTTGATCGAGAAATAAAACCAACCGAAAACTTTCTCGATGAGATGCTTGTTGGCAGAGCCGAATTGATCGCCCACATGCGCCGAGACGCATGGCTTCACTCCACCAGAACCGAATGCGATCAACACCAGGCCAGCGATCATCCATCCCTTGGGATCCAGCGTTGCAGCCAGCGCGGCCGATGGCAAATCAATGAGCGCCAAACACAGATGCCCCACGCAATAGAGCATGGAAAGAGCCAAGATGGTGACATATTTTCCAAAGAACGCATCGGCGATGATTGCGCCGATGACTGGCGTGAAGTATGCACTGGCGACAAAGAGATGCATCCAATACCGCGCCTCGGTGTCGGTCATGAAATTTGGGCCGCCTTGCGCGGTCATCAAATACTGCGTCATGAAGACGACCAAGATCGTCTTCATTCCATAGAACGAAAAACGCTCGGCCGCTTCATTGCCAACGATGTAAGGAATGCCCGTTGGCATTCGCTTCGTGTCCAACGGCACAGTTCGATAGGGGCTGCTCATGTCGCTCAGGAGTGTAATGGCATGCGACGATTGCGCACTTGGATGTTGACTTAGCGTCGACCGCCGCTGAAGCCACCGCCGCCGGATCGACCAAATCGGCCAGCGTTGCCACCACTTGAACCCGTTGTTCGATCGGCGCCATTACCGCCCCATGAGTTGGCGCCGCTTCGATTTCCTGCGGCATTTTGGCCGCCATTTTGCGCGCCTGCGGTGTTGCCCGCCCCGGCTTGACTCGCGCCGTTCTGTGTCGTGGCGAATCCATCACCGCCTTGTTGCCAACGATCTGACATCGACGATCTCCAATCACCATCGGATCGCGTCGCTTGTTGTTGATTCAACTGCGCGGTCGTGTTGGCATCGGACACGGTGTTCCAACTGCCACCTTTGTAACTCTGCCAACCACCATCTTGACTGCGATAGACCTGACCATCGCCAGTTGTATAAACATTGTTGCCAGTCGCGACGGCCGTGCCGTTGTCAGTGTGCGCAACTCCCCATGTTCCATTTTCTGTCTTGACTCCAGCGGCGCTGACTTCGTTACCAGTTGTCGTGTTGCCGATTGTTCCAGCTCCAGCGACAGCTTGGGTGTCGCCATCAACTCCAACCGCGCCGGCTTTTCCAGCCGCATAGTTGCCAGTCTCTGGGTTGTATCCCGCCGCGCGCGCGCCCTCGGCCCATTGACCGGTGTATGCGTTGTCGACATAACCTCGTTGACCCGCGGCTCGTGCGCCAGTTGTTGAGTTGTATGCAGTTGCAGTCGTTGCGCCCCATGCATTGCCAGTCCATGCGTTATATCCCGCGCTTGTTCGTGTCATCGTGCTGACATCGCCCCAGTGCTGATAGACATTTCCCGTCGTCGCCGCCCATCCAGCGGGTCCCCATACTGCCGCGCCATTGACGCCATATGCGGCTGAATATGGCCCCCAATATGGATATGAGTTGTAGTAATACGAATCGCTCATCGACATGCCCATGGCATATCCCATTCCCCAACCCATCCACGGGTTGTATGCAGGATTCACGGCATATCCATAGGTCATCGGCGCTGCGATCCACACATCGTCACAGTATGGGTCGTAGACATATCCCGTTCCATAGACGATGACTCCGTCTTGTTCGTATGAACCGTAATAGCCCGGTGTGTATCCCACCAACACATAGTCGCCAGCCGTTCCATAGATGCGCACGAAGGTGACAAAGAAATATTGGCTCGATGGCGGAATCTCATAGATCTCGCTGGCAACATATGACGCGACGGTCCACGGACCATTCGCGCTTGTTGCAGTGAACCAGACACCGTTGGTGAGTGCGTACCAACTGCTCGCATTCAGCGAAAACATCGCAACCGACGAATTCTTCACAGCCTTGAGCGATGTTCCAGAGATCGACGCCATCATCGGCTTGCCGCCCGCAAATGTTGGGTTGGGCATCTTCTGCGACTTTGGAACGCGCGCCATTTGAGGAATCGCATTGGCAATCGCCGCTTCTTGAGCTTGCGGAGTTCCAGGCACCGATGCGAGAACATTTTCTTTGGGGCTGTCTTGAGGAATTGCGTGGAATTCATCTGGCACAGAGGATGCGGGGATATAGGTCCAAGGTCCAGCGAGTGTCGGCGAGCTGAACCATCGGCCAGAGACCAAGACATAGTTTGTTCCAGTGCTCGTCAAACGGAAGATGTTTCCGCCTGTATTTGAGGCATATTCCACACCGCTCGTCGCCAGTGGCTCCCACTTGGGCGCGCCTTCAGTGACGATGACTTCGGTCGGTGTCGTCGCAACGATGATCGCTGGCGCGGCGTTCTTCAAAGACGGCGATGTCGGCGCGCTTGTTGCGTTGCCTTGACCGCTGGCGGTTTGATTGGCAGAGGGAGGCGTGCCGGTCAGCAAGTTCATGCCGGGTTGTGTGACGGCCCACTTTGCCGCCGTTGCAAGATCTGCATTGCCGCTGGATGAACCGACAGTCCACGGACCATTGACCGCACTGGCGGTCATCCAACCATCAGCGACCTTCAGCCACCACCCGTTCGCAGTATCGACCACCAACAACATCTGAGTATTGATCACACGCTGCAACTTCGTACCAGGCAGCGGCTGCATGACTGGTTGGCCTTGAATCGGAACAAGAATCGTCGGAGTCGTTGCGATCACAATCGACGGTGCTGTATTGCGAAGCGGCGCGGTATTGACATGAGGCGATGTCGACATGGTTGGGACAGCCGCTTCGAGTCGATCAAGGGGAACATTCAGCGTTGCGCTTACGGACTTTGCTTGGGCCATCGACTGCATCATGGTTTGAATCGATGCTTGCGCAGTTGGATCATCTGGAAATGAAACTGCGGTGATCGTCAAGTTGGTGAGCGTGACCATGCGATTGAGGCGGTTCACTTCGGTCGATGCGGTGAAAGAAAGGGTGCCGTATGTCAAGGCCGATCCATCCGCTGCGGCTCTGGAAAATGCGCAGTTTCCCGTCAAAGTTTGCGAATCCCACGAAGTGAGCGCGGGCGGATAGACCGTGATGGTGAATCCGTTGTTGTTGAAGACCCGCGGCCAAGAGTCTGCGGTGGGTGGTGCGGTGGGTGGTGCGGTAGGTGGTGCGGTGGTGGTCGCGGTGGTCGCGGTTGCTGACGCTGGATTGGACTGCGCAATCGCCACAGTTACGAGCATGGAGACGGCGACTGAACGAGCAAGAAGGGTTGTCGCGATGCGGTTGTGATTGAAGAGCACAGTGTCCTCTGATATTTATAAAACTCGAACCCGGAATTTTGTCAGCGCAAACTCACCGTCCATCAACGCGATAGAAGCCGCGCGGATTGACCATGAAATAGCAGTCGTATGGATCGAGCGGTGGCAAGAGAAAATATGGCTTCCCCTGTTCGTCGTGCTGGAGCATTGTCATCCACATAGAACCACTGCGGCCCCCGGATGGCTTGGTGCGAATGCCCTCTTCGCGGATCTCATTGACAAGATGATCGATCCATTTCAGTTGGACTGCCTTGTCTGCAAATTCGTCCCAGTCGCCGCTCTTCTTGGCCGAATACATCCGCGCCTTGAATTCATCGAGTGAGATGCCCATTTTCTTGGCGATCGGCTCGGCGAGTCTGCGCTCCCATTCGCGCATTGTCTTGACTTCCTCTTCCATGTTGGTCATGTTGCCGATGGCAGCGCCAGACATCTGATGATGCAGGATGATCGCGTTGGGATATGCGTAACTGTGTGGAGCGAGCGTGGCGATTGTGGCCGCCATCGACGCGGCGAAACTTTTCACAACAACATGCACCGGCGCGTCGCTGGTTTGGACTGCCTTGAGAATGCGATAGCCCTGCATCACACTGCCGCCAGGAGAATTGTCGATGACGACAAAAATTGGTTTGGTGCGATCCTGATTGTTGAAGAAATCGATGCGGTCGCAAACAAAGTCAGCGGAGCCGGACATGATCGGGCCGTTGAGCTCGATCTTGCGATCACTGATGGTGAGGATGCCATTTTGAAATGGCTCGACCGCGTACTCCGCTGGCGTGTTCACCGCATTGCGCCACTTGTCGCTGAGATCGCGCGTTTGGATCTGAAATCCCAGAGTGAGCGCGGCCGAGGTCGCGCGAAGTTGATCGTCGGCCACCTTGGATTGATCCGCCCTGCGCTTTTCAGCGGCGAGTGAATTCTGCGCCGCAAGCAACTCTTGCTCACGCCGCAGCGCGGCGGTCGTGGACCGCACCTTCATGTCGAGCAAATCCTCGGACATGCGCGCGCGCTCAAGTTCAGCCTTGCCCTTCCAAAGTTCTGCTTGCAATTGCGCTGAACTCAAGTCGGACATCTGCTTGAGTTTCTGCGATTCGATCGCGAGGCTGGCGAGTTCGGCGGACAATTCCGCTTCACGAAGCTTCTGTGCACGCTGCAGGCTCTCGATCCGTGCGCGATCGCTCGCCGATGCTGTCGAATCTTTGGCGTTGAGCAGCGCAAGTTCCGCATCCAATGTCGCCCGCTGCGACTGCACCTTTTGTAGCGCCTCGACTTGCTGTTGCTGCGCGACATCATTGGCAAGGCGCAGTCGTTCGTTCTCGGCTTTCAGCAGTGCGATTTGGGGATCGGCTTTTTCCTCGGCGACCTTGTTCGCTTGCTTGGTCTCCTTCGATTCTTTTGCGCCCTTGGATTCGTCCGCCACTTTGGGCGCGGATTCATCCTGCTGAGCCGCCGCGTCGTCGCTTGCTGGCGCGTCTGGCGCTTTGCCAGCGGGCGACTGCGCGCTCACACACGACAGGGTCGAAAAAGTCATTATCGAAACAAGGACTATTACGGTTCGAAGGTCAGGATTCTTCATGGAAATCTCTCTTTCAGTCTTTCGGCTGGCATGCAATATGGATTGACGAATGAGCGGTTGAGGATACAGACTCCATCGGTTGTCAGTCATCGAGCGCAAGCTCAGAGCGGCGAGGGGTGATTGTGCTGGTGGAGCGCGGTCCTTCAACAAGTCGACGATTGCTGCGATAGCAACAAGAAATGTGCGCAAATCACACGCGAAATTTACAATCGTCGCCCTGCTGCACATTAGTCTTTGCCCTTCTCATGAACCGATCTTTCGCATTTTTCATCGCCATTACTGAGGCTCTTGCTGTCGCTGGATGCTCCTCGGCCCCCAATGTCGCTGCGACCGCACCCGTCGCGGCAGCGCCAATCGTTGAAGATGTGCCAGCACCAGTGGCTGATCCATCGATAACGCTGGGTGCGTTCTTACAAGCAGTCGATCAGTCGAATGCACTCGAAATCACACTTGGCAAGATGGCAATCGCGAAGGCCGATGCCGAAGCGGTCAAGGACTTTGGTCAACCCATGGCGACAAACCATACTGCGATCAATGTGATCATTGGAACGATCGCCAAGGCCGATGGGCGAACCACCGGGCGAGCGAATGGGTCGCGGACAACTTCCACCGGGCGCGACGATCGCGGCGCAGTCCCAGCGCTTTGTCATCTGGGAAGTTCCAAGATCCGCGCGAGATTGGTATCAACGACAGACCAGCGATGGGATGAACGAACCGCCCATCGTTTCACCAAACAAATAGCCCGCCGGTGCAATCGCAGACCGAGCGCTTGCCCCCACACATCCGATCCACCGTGCGAATCAGACCTTCGCTTTTAACGCCGCGTCATTCGCTTGCATGAATGCGCGAATCTCATCAGTCATCCCGAGCAATTTCGTCCACTGCTCCTTATAGAGTGTCACTGGAAACCGACCGAGACCGTACACCGACAGCGCACCCTTTTCGCTGACTTTCAACGAAAGTCCGCGCGCTGAAGTCTTCTTCAGTGCATCGTTTTCCGTGCGCAATCTTTCTATTTCCGCTTTCAATTGTTCATCCGACATTGCAATCTCCATTCTGTAGCCAAGGCACCGAACACTTCACAGCGCACGAGACTATCCATCGGCCGCTGGAATGGCACCGAACGACCCCTCTTTCTTAAGCTTGCTCATGCTTTCTCATGCTTTCTCATGCTTTCTCATGCTTTCTCATGAGGTCTTTGTGCGACCTTGGCGTGATCCAAGTAACCTCGCAGCGCATACGAAAACTGACCGCCCTTTGCGGATGGCTCAATAGCACCGCTCTCTATCTTGACGAAGGAACTGCAACATGCTCGATTCTGTTTGGCCAACCCTGCCGAGTCAACTTCGCGATGAACTCATCTCACAGTGCGTGCGAGCTCTCAAGAGCGACGCCGACGCATATGACCATCTTGCGCAGATGGTCGCCGGCATCACAAAGTCGCGCATGGAAACGGTGAAGTCACAGTGGCGAATTGGCAACTATTACGGAACGAAACTTGCGATCGCGCGCGAACCCGACAAGGTCTCGCCTGCATTGGCGATGACATTTCTAGCGGCGCGAAAGACCGAAGTTGCTGCGCTCTATAACGCACTTGGAGTTGAGCACGCAGATCTCGTGGTGAGTGAATCTGCAATCACGGGAACTCCGCCCACGCAAGCGCAATTTGCCGCGATTCTGCGCGATGGT
>Ga0209284_10001728_pt1 | contig 32347 bp, 28 predicted proteins | sample FRY03_FD_187211 | JGI IMG/M metagenome (GOLD analysis project Ga0209284, IMG submission 187211) | Freshwater microbial communities from Lake Fryxell liftoff mats and glacier meltwater in Antarctica - FRY-03 (SPAdes) (version 2) | ecosystem: Environmental > Aquatic > Freshwater > Ice > Glacier... | reverse complement strand
GACCTCCGCGCCGAAACCTCCCCCGACCTCCTCCTCTGGACCGAATCCGGCGTCTCCACCCTCCTCGACGGCTTCCAAATCCCCCTCAACGGCCCCAACAAATTCCTCCGCCTCACCTACCAATTGCTCCCCGCAGCCCCATAAAACAAACGATTTTCTATCCCTTCAGGTTGCGCTAGCAATTTGGCACACCACTTGCTACTCATCAGCCTCAAATCCGCCCGCTCATGAAGAAAGTTGAAGCAATCATCAAGCCGTTCAAACTGGAAGAAGTAAAAGAAGCCCTCGCCGAGGTCGGCATCCAAGGGATGACCGTCACCGAGGTAAAGGGGTTCGGCCGCCAAAAGGGCCACACCGAAATTTACCGCGGCAGTGAGTACACCGTCGATTTCCTCCCCAAGGTCAAAATCGAAATCGTCGTCGACGATGCCGATGCCGGGGCCGTCGCCGAAGCTATCGTCAAATCCGCCAACACCGGCAAAATCGGGGACGGCAAGGTCTTCATCTCCCCCGTCGAGGAGGCCATCCGTATCCGCACCGGCGAAACCGGCGCAGAGGCTGTCTCCGTCAACTAAGCCCCCCCCCTTTCGGGATCCCATCTATCCAGAAAGCCGGGCCTGCCAACGCAGCCCCGGCTTTCTCACGCCGTGGCATGACCTGCCTGCCCCGTGGCGTGACCGTCCCGCCTGCCCGGGCGTAGCCTCCGGCGAAGACTGGGTCGCAAGCCCCCCTCCCCTCCGACATTCCCCCCTTCCCCCGCTGTAGCCTTGCGAAGCAGGGTCCAATATTGAAGATTCCCAATCTTCCCTCCCCCATTCCCCATTCCCCATTCCCCATTCCCCATTCCCCATTCCAAAATCCGCACTCCACATTCTCCCCCGTGCTCGAACACGACCCCGTCCCCATCCACTTCTCCATCCCCGCCACCGATCCCCTCGGCCGGGAGGAAGTCGTCGGCAAACTCCGCTTCTTCCCCGATCACGTCGAACTCGGCTGGCGACTCTCCGGCAACGTCTTCACCGGCGGCAAAGGTGAACTCGAACTCATCAAGATCCCCTACCCCGAAATCGAACACGTCGAACTCGTCCGCCAGTGGTTCCGCCTCCGCCACCTCGTCCTCCGCATCTCCGACCCCTCCCTTGCCCAGGACATGCCCGGCGTCACCATGGGCAAAATGACCCTCCACATCGACGCCCGCTCCCGCACCGAAGCCAAAAAGCTCCGCCCCCTCATCGACTACAACAAGTCCACCTTCCTCCTCGACGCCTTCGATAAACAACTCGCCGAGAAAGACAACACCACCCCCTGACCCCGTCCGACCCCGTCCGACCCGTCCTACTCTCTCTCCAACATATCCTCAAACACCTCAATCTTCTCCCTCTCCAAGGCCCGCAGTTGATTCCGATACCCCTGCACTCCCTCCTCCCGCTTGATCGCCTCCAGCGCCACCTCGATCTCCGGCCGCAGCTCCTCGAAACTCCGCTCCTCCCGCCCTTTCCGCTCCAGCACCTCCACCAGGTGCCACCCCAGCGTCGTCCGGATCACCTGCCGCTGCCCCACTTCCAGCGCAAACACCGCCGCCGCAAAATCCCCCGGCAAGCGCCCCGCCTGCATCCATCCCAGCATCCCGCCCGCCTCCTTGCTCCCCCCATCCTCGCTCAACTCCCGCGCCAGCGCCTCAAACGCAACCTCCTTCTTCTCCAGCCTCCCCAACGCCTCCCCCAACACCTGCTCCGCCTCCGCCCCCTCGTGCTTCAGTCCCGCCAAAAACACCTGCCGCACCCGCACCCGCTCCGGCATCGCCAACTCTTCCTTGTGCCCCTCATAGAATTCCAGCGCCTCCTCCTCTGTGACCACCAAATCCACCATCGCCGCCAGATACTTGTCCTGCTGCAGCTTCGCCGCCAAGCGCATCCGCAACTCCCCCTCGCTCCACCCCTGCTCCCGCAACCCCTCCCGCATCTCCTCCACCGTGTCGAACTTCCGCCCAAACCGCTCCACCGCCGCATCGATCTCCACCTCCTCCACCGGGTAGTCCATCTGGTTCGACCAAACCTTCATCCGCCCAAACAGCCGCAGATCGATCAAGTCATTCAGCGCCGCCATCCGCAGCACCTTCCGCTCCACCTGCGGCACCTCCTCCAACCTCCGCCCCTCCTTCCACAAGCGCTCCTCCACCCGCCGATCCACCTGCGTCAACAGAATCGGCTGCCCATAAAACCGCGCCACGATCCCCTGCGCCTTCGCCGCCGCAATCTGCTCCGAACTCCGGATCTCCCGACTCCGAATCCGCTGCCGCAACGGACCATCAAACACGAACAGATCAAAAAACAAATACAGCATCCCGATCGTGTAAACGACCAGCCGCACCGGCACTCCTTTATCAACCCTCAGCAAAGCCCCTCAATCTCCCCCACACACACCGACCCCACCAGCCCAAAGTCAGTCTCCGGCATTCGGCATTCGGCGGTGGATGCCAGCCCCACCGTAGCCTTGCGAAGGAGGGTTCAGCGTTCTCTCCCCTTTCCCCCCTATAACCAATAACCGAGGCGCAGCCTCACCGCACCACCACCTTCACCCCAGGCCGCACCAGGGTCGGAAAACGCGACGCATCCCAGTTCGACAACCGTATACACCCCGCACTCTGCGACCGCCCGATCGTCCGCGGATCCGAGGTCCCGTGAATCCCGATCCCGCTCTTCGTCAGCCCGTTCCAAATGATCCCCACCGGATTATTCGGCCCCGGCGGAATCTGCAGCGCCGTATCTCCCCGCTTCCCGGTCTCCAACAGCTGCTTGTCATACCGCCAACTCGGCAACTCGATGCTGTTCGCAATCTTCCAGGCCCCCCGGTGAATGAACTGCGCCTTCCCCGGCGTGATCGGAAACGCCGCAATCAACTTCTGCGCCACCGCTTCCTCCCCCTCCTCCACCACCACCACCGCCCCTCCCGGCGCCACCGCCACCTCCCCCGACGCGTAAATGAAAATCTGCTTCCCTTTCGTGTCGATCACCACCGTTCGATCCAGAAACTCCTCGCTCTCCTTGTTCATCTTCCCATGCGTCAGCAACTCGATCCGGAAGGGATCGATGTTCGGCACCATCAACGACTTCTTCGGCTCCAACCCCCAAGCCACCTCCTTGCCGTTCAGCTCCTCCAAAAACGTCTCCGATGTGTGATAACGCTCCGCCATGAACTCCAAATAGCTCCGGTAGCTCATCTGCTTCTGCTTCGCCTGCCCCGAACGCTGGTAAGGCAGATTCGGATTCACCCACTCCTTCGCCACATCCGGCACGATCGCCGTCGCATAGGTCTCCCCGAGCTCACTCTTCACATCCTCCAGCACCGCCCCCCAATCCCCCGGCGAACGACCCATGCTCCGGTTGTAGGCATGCACTGATCGCGCCGTGAAATTCCCCGGCTTCCCGTCGATGAACCCCGGCCCGAACAACTTCTGATCCAGAAAAATCTGCAAGCGCACCGCATCCTCCAGGGTGGTCGGCTTCCCGATGTCGGTGACGTCCACCTTCGTCGCCGGCTCCACCATTTTCGCCCGTTCGTTGGCCTCCTCCCCCTCCCCCTCATCCGGCACCACGTCCGCATCGATCACCGCCTCATCCACCGGCACCGCCTCAATCGCCTCGACCTGCCCCAAGGCAAATCCCCCCATCAATATTCCAACCCACGTCAACAAGGCCAACTGCATTCCCTTCATCGCCGCGACTCTACACCACAATCCCAAGAACGCCAATCCCGCGTAGCGGCAGTTTCCAACCGCCCAGCCGATCCCTCACAGCGGCATGACCGTCCCGGTCATGATCACCCCCCACTCCCCACTAACCACTCCCCTACTCCTCCAAAAAACCCCGCAACTTCCCCTCCAACGCCCCCCCCAACAACGCCTCCACCACCACCTCGTTCCCCTCATACTCCGTCGACAACACCTTCGCCTCCGCGTGAATCTGCGCCATCAACTCCCCCCGGCTCTGCGGGATCCGATACTTCCTCCGCCGCACCCGGTCCGCCAACACCTCCGTGAACCGCTGCAGCAACTTCTCCATCCCCATCCCCCTCAACGCGGAAATCTCCACCGCCCCCGGATGCCGCTCCCGCAACATCGCCAACTGCGCCGGATCCTCCACCCGGTCCATCTTGTTCAACACCGTCAACATCGGCTTCTCCCCCGCCCCCAACTCCGCCAACACTTCCAGCGTCGTCGCGTAAAAGGCCTCCGCCTGCGGATCATTCGCATCCAGCACGTGAATCAAAAAATCCGCCAACAAGGACTCCTCCAGCGTCGACTTGAACGCCTCCACCAAGCGGTGCGGCAGGTTCCGCACAAACCCCACCGTGTCCGTCAACAACAGCTGCTGACCGTCCGGCAACTCGATTCGCCGCGTCGTCGGATCCAGCGTCGCAAACAACATGTCCGCCACCATGATGTCCGAATCCGCCAGCTTGTTCAGCAACGTCGACTTCCCCGCGTTCGTATACCCCACGATCGCCCCATGCGGCGTGTCAAACTTCTGTCGCTCCTTCCGCTGCGTGGCCCGCTGTGTCCGCACCGTCTTCAGCTCCGCCTTGATCCGATTGATCCGGTCCCGCGCAATCCGCCGGTCCACCTCGATCTGCTGTTCCCCCATCCCCCGTGAGGCCCCGCCCCCGCCCTTGCTCCCCGAGCCACCCTCCCGGTCCAGGTGCCCCCACATCCGCGCCATCCGCGGCAGGGCATACTGCATCCGCGCCAGGTCCACCTGCAGCCGCGCCTCCTTCGTGTGGGCCCGCTTCCCAAAAATATCCAGGATCACCTCCTCCCGATCCAGCACCGTCATGTCCGAAGTCCCTTCCCAGGCCCGCTGCTGCATCGGCGACAACTCATTGTCAAAAACGATGCAATCGCAGCCCAACTCCCGGGCCCGCTCCCCCAGTTCTGCCGCCTTCCCCGTCCCACACATGAACCGCTTGTGGAACACCCGCGTCCGCACCAGCAGCGACTCCGCGATCCCGATCCCCAGCGTCGTCACCAATTCCTCCAACTCCGTCAGCAACAACTGCCCCTCCTCCTCCTCGCGTTTGTCAAAGCAGATGCGCACCAACAGCGCCTTCTCCACCATATCCGGCTTTTCTCTAACCTCAAACATCTGCCCCGACCATAGCCGCCTTTCCCCCGCCGTCACGCCCAACTCCACCGTGGCGTGCCCGTGGCGGCGGTTTCCAACCGCCCAGCCGACCCGCGGCGCGAAGCAGCCCGAAAAGCGGGGCCATTTCTCGCCCAGGTTACCTTCTCAAAATTTCCTGCCGAAAATTTCCAAATAATAGGCAAATCCAAGACCAAATTTCAACTGCGGAAGCTCGGTCGCCAGCCCTCCCATGAACAACTCCCCCATCGGGACTGCGATGGCACAGCGGAGCGTCGACACCGCTTTCGCGTGGCCCCTCCCTCGCCTCCTCCACGCCCCCACCCCGAGCTGCGCTCCCCCCCCCTTCGACAGGAATGTCGATGCTCCGCCCGGAGCCCCTCCCCCGGAGCCGCGACATACCCAGTCACGCACCACCACCACCACCCTCACCCCAGCACCCGCCCCACCCGCAACCGCGCATACCTCAGGCTCACCACACACGGCCCATTCGAAAGCACCGCATATCCCACGATCACCCACGCCCATGGTAGCGGCGTCCACAGCACAAAGAGGAAGATGAGCACCATCTGCACCCAATGGGCCCATTCCCCCCGCCGCGTCTCCACCGCAAAGGCCCGCAGAGACGCCTCATCCCTCTCTCCCAACCTCCCCTTCGCCACCCCCCCGAACCAAGGCCCCGCATCCGGCAGCAAATCCTTCCACTTCCGCACCATCAACCAGCGCTCATACAGCCCCCATTCCCACCGCCGCAGCCGTCCCACCGCCCCCCTCCCCCCAAAGACCCGCGCCGGCAAACACGTCGCCACCCACGACACCAGCAAATGCACCGCCGGGATCCCCACGCAGTTCACCACCACAATCCACCACGGCGACAGCTCAACCCACATCCCGCCCCTTCCACTCCGTGGTCTTCCCCCGCTTCCCCGCAAGCACCGAGGTGAAAAACAACACCTGATAAAACAGCAGGCTCACCGGAAACAACACCGCATTGCACACCGAAAACGTCCCCACCAATCGAAACGCCCACCAGCACTGCACCACGTAAACCGCATAGGCCAACCCCGCCGCGACCCGATACTCCGCCGTCACCATCGGCAGACAGGCCACCAGCACCCCCACCAGCGCAAACATCGCCCCCGTGATCCACACCGAACTGCACACCAGGGCCCGTGGCGCCACCCCCTTCGCCCCCCGCGCAAACCCCTTCTTCCAACTCCGCCAAAGCTCTCCCAACCCACCCCCGAACATCCGCATCCGCACCACCCCGCGTCCCAGGAAACAACGCCGCCCGATCCCCAACTCCTCCAAGTGCGCCGCCAGATGGAAATTCTCCAAGACCTCCCCCCGCACCGCCCCATGCCCTCCCACCGCCTCGTAGTGCTCCCGCGATATCAACATACACTGCCCGAACAAGGCCTCCCCCCTCCCCGACCGCCAACCAAAGGCACTCACCCCCGTCACCATCAACACATTTAAAAACGCCGACAATTCCTCCACCGCCCCCCGCACATGATGATACGGACACACCGAGTAAACCCGCCCCGCCTCCGCCGTCAGCGCCGCCAACCGCGCCATCCCCCCCGCCTCCAAGCGCGTGTCCGCATCCAGAAACAACAACCAATCCCCGCCCGCCGCCGCCGCCCCCTGCTGACACGCCCACGGCTTCCCCTTCCATCCCTCCGGCAACGGCGCCGACTCCACCACCTTCGCCCCGTTCCCCCGCGCCAACGCCGCCGTGCGGTCCTCCGACCCGTCATCCACCACGATCACCTCCAGCGGAACCGCCGCCTGCCCTTCAATGGACGATAACAATCCCCCGAGCTTCGCCTCCTCGTTCCGCGCCGGAATGATGATCGAAATCCGCCCCGCTTCCGCCTTCCCCCCCTCCTCCGGAACAAAACGCGCCCGGCCCAGGATCAACCGGAAACTCACCGCACACAGCAGCGCCACTATGGGAATCACGAACAGCATGGCCTCTCCTCCCCCGCAGGCTGCCGTGCCACGATCCGATCCGCAACCTTCTGTCCCGAAAGAATCGCCATCGGCATCCCGCCCCCCGGATTCACGCTGCCCCCGCAAAAATAGAGATTCCCATACTTCTTGCTGCACTTCGGCGCCTTGAACCCATGGTTCTTCTTCCAGTCGCTCACCACCCCGTAGATCGATCCCCCGTTCGACCCATACATCCGCTCGATGTCCACCGGCGTCAGGATGTCCCGCACCACGATGTTCTCCCGCAGATCCTTCAACCCCATTCGCTCCATCTTGTCCAAAATCCGCTCCGCCAGCGCCAGATAATCCCCGTGCCCAATCCCCGATCCCTCCGCCAGCGGTGGAATGTGCGGCAGGATCTTGATGTTGTCGCACCCCTCCGGCGCCTTGCTGGGATCCGTCCGCGTCGGTGCCACCACATACAGCGTCGGATCCTCCGGCAACCGCCCCTCCTCAAAGACGGTCTTGAAGTGCTTGTGCTGGTTCCCGCTGTAGAAAAAATTGTGATGCGCCAACTCCGGATACCTCTTCTTCGTCCCCAGATGGATCACCAACCCGGAACAGGCCGGTGCAAACTTCTCCAGCTTCTTCAGGAACCGCGGCGACTCCGACAACAACTTTTTGTAGGTCGGGATCACCTCCATGTTGCTCACCACCAGATCGCTCTTCACCACAGTCCCGTCGCGCAGCGTCAACCCCGTCACCCGCCGCCCCTCCCTGTTGATCGCCACCACCCCCGCCTTCAAATGCACCACGATCCCCATCTCCTCCATCAACTTCCCCAACCCCTCCGCCAGGGCATACATTCCCCCCCGCACATACCACAGCCCGTAGTCGAACTGGATCACCGGCATCAGGTTCATGTACCCCGGCGCCGCCAGCGCCGAGGATCCCACATACTTGATGAAATACTCGAAGATGCTCCGCATGTGCGGATCGCTGAAGTGCGCCTCGATCGCCTCCGCCATGCTCCGCCCGTAGTCGATCTGCTTGCCGATCTTCCGCAGACCGTAGTAGCGCAGGAACTCCCACAAATTGTCCAGGCCCTGCTTCAAATACCCCTCCTCGATGATCCCATATTGCTGCCGCGCATAGCTCATGAACCCCTCGAACTCCTTCCAATGCTTCTCCCCCTCCCCCGCCAGCTTCCCCAACTCACGCCGCATCAGCTCCGGTTCCTCGTAGAGATCCAACACCAACCCGTCCTCGAAAAAATTCCGCCAGTGCGGCGTCACCGCATCCAACTCCACATAGTCCGCCATCCTCTTCCCGGCCCGCGCAAACAGATCCTCGAAATACTGCGGCAGGGTGAAGATCGACGGCCCCAGGTCAAAGGTGAACCCGTCCTTCTCCATCACGTTCAGCTTCCCACCGATCCGCTCGTTTTTCTCATACACCTCCACCTCATAGCCCGCCGCCCGGAGCGAAATGGCCGCCGAAAGACCACCCAATCCGGCTCCGACCACCACCACCCGCGATTTGCTCATGCCGCCATCCTCCCCCAGCTTAACGCCTTGTCAACAAGCGGAGCGCCCATAACGTGCCAACGGAGTCCTCCATCAAGATGTCCCTCGATCCAGCCACCCTCGCCACCATCGACTCGCAGCGCGCCTTCTTCGCCAGCGGCGGGACCCGGGACCTCTCCACCCGCCTCGCCGCCCTCCAACGCCTTGAACGCACCCTCACCGAACGTCAGGACGAACTCCTCGCCGCCCTCGCCACCGATCTCGGCAAACCGCAGTTCGAAGCCTTTTTCGCCGAATACCACTTCCTCCTCCAGGAACTCCGCCTCTTCCAGCGCTCCCTCCGCCGTTGGCTCAAACCCCGCCGTGCTTCCTCCCCTCCCTGGTTCTGGCCCTGCCGCAACCGCATCCTCCGCGAACCCCGCGGCGTGACCCTCATCCTCGCCCCCTGGAACTACCCCGTCCAACTCGCCCTCAGCCCCCTCATCGCCTCCCTCGCCGCCGGCAACACCGTCATCCTCAAACCCTCCGAACTCACCCCCGCCTGCGACCGCTTCCTCGCCCGTCTCATTGCCGACTGCTTCCCCCCGGAACACGTCACCACCTTCAGCGGCGGCCCCGAAGTCGCCGAGAACGTCCTCCAACAACGCTTCGATTTCATCTTCTTCACCGGCAGCACCCCCGTCGGCCGCCTCGTCGCCCGCCACGCCGCCACCCACCTCACCCCCCACATCCTCGAGCTCGGCGGCAAATGTCCCTGCATCGTCCACCACGACGCCGACCTCCCCCTCACCGCCCGTCGCATCCTCCTCGGCAAACTCTTCAACGCCGGACAAACCTGCTTCGCCCCCGACTTCGTCCTCGCCCACGAGGACATCAAGGACGCCCTCGTCCACGAACTCCACCGCGTCCTCCAACAACACCCCTGGGAAAACGAACTAGCCTCCATCATCAACGAACGCCACTACCAACGCCTCCAGAAGCTGACCGAAGGAGCACCACCCGCCAAGGGCCGGGACGAACCCGCCACCCTCCATCTCGCCCCCCGCCTCCTCCCCCACGCCACCTGGGACTCCCCCGCCATGCGCGAGGAAATCTTCGGCCCCCTCCTCCCCATCCTCTCCTACCGCGACACCCCCGCCCTCCTCGCCAAACTCAAATCCCTCCCCGCCCCCCTCGCCCTCTACTGCTTCTCCCGCGACCACTCCTTCACCCACACCCTCCTCGACCACGTCCCCTCCGGCGGCGTTACCATCAACGACATCGGCAAACACGCCTCCAACCTCCACCTCCCCTTCGGCGGCCTCGGCGACAGCGGCCACGGCCGCTATCGCGGCAAATTCGGCCTCCACGCCTTCTCCTACCAACGCGCCGTCACCACCCGCTACTTCTTCAGCGACTGGTTCGAATTCCTCCCCCCCCGCACAACAATCACCCGCCTCCTCCGCAAATGGCTCCCGTAAATCGCCCGTGAACAAGCACGGACCGAAAAGGCAGGGACCGACCTCCGGGCGGTCCGGCGGCTAAAACCTCCCGCCCCGCCCCCCGCACATCCCGACCTGCGCCATCCACCCTCACCCCCCGCAATCCCCGCCTCTCCCCTGTCCCAACGGGACATCCCATACCAGCCCCGGACACGGTCCGGGGTCACGCCCACCCCAACGACCTGCGTCCTGAAGGGACGCTTCATGCGCCTCCAACCCCCGTCCTCTCCCCTCACCGCGTCAACACCCCATACCGCGACTCCGGATCCAACCCATGACACACCTTCCGCAACTCCTCCACCCCCGCCTTCCCCTCCTCCGCAAACACCAGCGATGCATAGTATAGAATCACCTGCCGCTCATTCACCTTCAGCCCTCCTTTCCCCTCCTTCGCCATCGGAATGAGAAACTCAAAATCCCGCACCGACGTCGGCCGCGTCCCGAACCGCTCCGGCACCTTGTAATAACCAATGGCCCGCACCATTCGCACCCGCGGATCCGTCGGCGCCCCCGCCACCGCCGCCTCCAAATGGGCCTTCCCCCGATTCAAATACTTCAACTTCGTCGGACCCCAGAAACTCGCCTTGGCCCTCAACGCACAGGCACTCCCCAGATAGGCCCGCGCCAACTGATCCTTCCCATCCGCCGCGATCCGCCCCTCGAACTTCGCAATCTGCTCGTCGATCTGCTCCGTGTCCTCCGTCATGCACTGGTCATGCCACTTCCGGCAAACCTCCGGCACCCCCTCCGCAACCACCACCCCCGCAGCAACCACCGGCAGCAACAACGCAATCAGGATCCGCTTCATGCCCGATTCTCTCTCAAGGCGCCGCCGCCAGCAACTCCTCCGAATAGTCCACCCGCTCCCGCTCCACCCCATACGATTCGCAAATCAAATTCGCCGAAATCCGCGCACTCTCAAAAATCGTCGGCAACCCGCTCCCCGGATGCGTCCCACCCCCCACCAGATACACGTTCGAAAACCCCTTCAACCTGTTCTGCGGCCTGAAATACAACATCTGATCGATGGTGTGCGCAAAATTGAAGGTCGCCCCGAGAAAGATGTTCGCGTCCTGCCAGCCCTGCGGCGTGATGCAGCGCTCCTCCACAATGTGCTCCCGCAAATCCTTCATCCCCGTCTTCGCAATGATCCGGTCCAGCACTTTCTCCCGATACGCCGCCTTGTCCTCCTCCCAGGAATGCCCGTTCCGCATGTTGATTGTCGGCACCAGCACATAAAGCTGGGAATGCCCCGCCGGAGCCACGGTCTTGTCGTTGACGCTCGAGTTGCGCACGTAAATCGAAGGGTCCCCCGACACCTCCCGCTCCCCCTGGATCTCCCGCACGTTCCGCTCATAGTCGTCCGCGAAGAGGATGTGGTGATGCGGCTCGTCCTCGTAAATTTTGTCCAGCCCCAGATAGAGCATGAAGGTCGAACAGGAGAACTTCTTCTCCCGCATCTTCTCCGCCGTCACGTTCTTCTTCCCGAAAATCGTCGTCCGCGCATGCGCATAGTCCGCATTCACAATCAAATCATCACACTCCAATATCTCCCCGCTTGCCAGCTTCACCGCCGAAGCCCGCTTCCCCTCATACTCCACCCCCACCACCTCGCTGTTCAGCCGCAGCGTCCCCCCCTCCTCCTCAAAGACCTTCCCCATCGCCTCCGACATCCGTGAAAGCCCCCCCTCCACGTGATAAATCCCGTGCGCATACTCAATGTAGGAAAGAATGCTGAACAAGCCCGGACAACTCCACGGCGACATGCCCAGATATTTCGCCTGAAAGGTGAAGGCCAGCTTCAGCCGATCGTCATCGAAATACTCCCCCAACACATCCATCACCGACTTCCGCGTCGCCACATAGGGCAGCGCCCTCAACAGGCGCATCCCAAAATAGTCCCGCAGCTTCAAATACGCCTTCTGTAAACACGGAAAGATGATCCGCAACTTTTCGTGGTGATCCCTCATGAACCGCCGATAGGCCTCCGCCTGCCCCGGAAACGCCGCCTCGATGTTTCGCACCATCTTCTCCTCGTCCGAACTCGTCTCCATCGACACGTCCCCCCACGTCAAACGCGTCATCGGATCCAGCTTCGTGAAGGTCATGCTGTCCTCCGGCCTCCGCCCGATCTCCCCGAACACCTCGTCCAAGGTGAACTTCTGGTGCAAAAAGGTCGGCCCCGTATCAAAGGTATATGGCCCCGCCTTCAACGGCGCATTCCGCCCCCCCACCACCCCCGCCTTCTCCAAGAGGGTCACCTCATAGCCCCGATGGGCCAACAGCATCCCACTCACGAGCCCCCCGGGCCCCGATCCGACGATGATGATGCGCTTGTTCATGAATTCCTGAAAACGCCCTATCCTTTGCCAGCTTTTCCTTTTTGCAACCCTTCGAAGCACGATTGCCCCAAATTCTTTCCCATTTGGACTGTAGCCGACGTCCTCTCCGCCCGAACATTGGCGACAACTCCAGCATGAAACGACCACCAACCCCTGCCTACCGCACCCCGCTCTCCGCCCGAAACTTCCCCAACTCCGCCTTCCCCATATACCGTCCCAGCACCTTGTCCGGCGTCCGGTGCAAATCCAACAACACCAACGCATCCAGACAATTCCCAAAGGCCGGATCCACATTGAACTCCAACAAGGTCGCGTTCAGCTTCAAATACTGCCGCAGCAAAATCGGCACCCCCTTCCCGTCCGGCTCCAGATCCGACACCCGCGCCGAGACCTCCTCGATGTTCTCCAAGCGCGCACTGATCTCCCCGAAGTCCGCCCCGTCAAACGGATGATACGGCCTCACAAACGACGCCCAGCCCGCCTCCTTCGTCTTCTCCCGCATGAACCGCACGATCAGGTTCTTCGAAATGGAGGTGTAGTCGTTGCTGATGCTCACCGGTCCGAACAGTTTCCCGTAGCGCGGATGCCCACACACATAGGCCGCCAATCCCTTCCACAACCCCAACAAACTCCCCAGCGAACGCTGATACTCCAGCGCCACAAACGACCGCCCCAACTCCAGACCCGGATTCAAGTGATCCAAAAACGGCTGCTCAAAGGCGAACAAGGTCGAGCAATACAAGCCCCTCGGCCCGTGCTCCTTCAAGATCACATCCGTCCGCCCCACCCGATAGGCTCCCGCCACCGCCTGCCCCTCGCGATCCCACAGAAAAAGATGCAGATACCAGGCATCATACTCGTCCAGATCCCGCGCCTTCCCACTCCCTTCCCCCACCGCCCGAAAACAAATCTCCCGCAGCCTCCCGATCTCCTCCAACACCGCCGGCAACTCCCCCGCCGCCCCCAAAAACACCTCCAGCTTCCCCTGCCTCGCGATCACCCCCACCCGCGCCCTCAAGCGATCCACCTCCTCCGTCAATAAGGCTGGTGCAATCGACTCAGCGATCGGTGATGATGGCAGGAAATCCATGCGTTTCTATTTCGAGTTCCCCAATCCTAGACCCCATCCCAACTTTTCGTGAATTCATTTTGGTGACGGAATGATCGCTTCCATCGATGCCTACCCCTCAACCCGCCTCCAACCCCACCCGGTGACGCAACGTCGAAGGAGCCACCCCGAACCCCTCATCCACCCGCACCCCGAGCGCCTGACAGATCCCGCCGATCATCGCGAAGTGATGCACGGTATGACTCACCAAAAACTGCAACTCCCGCCCCGCCGTCGAAGGCTGCCACGGAATTTCGTCCCCCCCGCAGTCCATCTTCACCTGCACCCCTTCCGGCAGCTCCGACTCCAACAGCGCCTCCATCGCCCTCAACACCTCCCCCAGCCTCTCCCGCGCCGCGGCAGGCTGCGTTTCCACCAGCACATCCCGCTCCCGCGCATCGTAGTCGATGCGGCCATTCTCCATCCCTCCAAGGAACGACTGATAGTGATCGAGACAATGCCGCAGATGCCCTCCGATCGAAGAATCGTAGAAACTCGCCGCAGGCTCCGCGAAACACGCGTCACCCAAGCGATCAAGAAGCAAAGTGGCCTGCCGGAGGTAGTGCAGGTTCGCGTGAATCAAGCGTTCCATGGATCGGTATCCTGCCAGTGTGAACCCCAAAACCGCAATTCAATTTCCTGCACCCGAAGCATCGGGCCACGAGGCCCGTAATCACCGGACCCGTAGGCTCACGCACCCCCACCCCCACCCCGCAAACCGCCTCCCTCAGCGCATTTTTCCCACCGCTTCCCGGAAAAACCGCGTCCGCTCCCCCACCTCCTCCGGCCATTCCCCCGCCCCGATCAACTCCCCCGCCGAACAACGCACCGTCCTCCCCCTCGTCTCCACAAACACCCGCGGGATGAAGCCACTCCGCAGGAAGGGATGGATCTTCGCCACAATCTGAAACCACGCCGGGTTCTGTCCGTGGAACCGCACCGGCAGCACCGGCACCCCAAGCTTGCCCACCATCCGCGCCGTGTGATCCGGCCACGGCGGATCCTCCACCCGCGCCGATTCCGACTGCCAGTAGGAAACAGCCCCCGCCGGAAAAATCACCAGCAGCCCTCCACCACGCACATGCGCCATGGCCTCCATCAACACCTTCAAGTTCCTCCGCTCACTCTCCTCCCCCCCCATCACCTCCAGCGGAAACATCCAGGGACTGATCGCCTTGATCCCACACACCTCCGCGTTGGCCAGTATCATGGTATCCCTCCTCACCCGCTTGCAGAGCGCCGGCAGGGCAATCGCATCCGCCCCGCCAAAGGGATGGTTCGCGATCACCACCAGCGGCCCGCTTTCCGGGATCCCCGCGCACACCCCCGCCTCCTCCAAACCGATCCCCGCCGCCGCAAGGAACGCCGCAAATGGCTCCTCTCCCGCCGCCGCCCGGCATTCCAACTCTTCCTCAATGGCCCAAATCTCCGGCAACTTCAACAAGCGCTCCAAGGCCCCCCGCACGACTCCCCGCCAGCCCTCCCCATCCAACCACGGCAGATAATTGCGGAGATCCAACAGCTGGTCACTCTTCTGCTTCATCCTCCTCCTTCTTCTTCTTCAACAAAACATCCGCTTCAAACCACTCCTGCCGCCGATGCTCCCGCACCAGCGCCCACAACTCCCCCAGCGAAGTCGGCTCCGCCAATCCCTCCCGCACATTCCTCGCCCCCAGGTCACAGGCCCGCTTCCAATGCCCACACAGATCCCGCATCCCCGACCACCACGAATACCCCGGCTGATAAATATGCGCCGGCTCTCCACTCACTCCGTTCAATTCCAAAATCACCATCCCCCGCCCCGCCCGGAACTCTTCCACCGACGCCACCTTCACATCGTAACGCCCACAACCCAAGCCCACCAACTCCGCCCCCAGTCGCGCAAACACTCCCTCCAACTCCTCTGTCGCCCAATCCCGCTCATCCGTGAACACCGCCCCCCGCGCATGCGTCCCCAACTCCACCAAGACCCGCTCCTCACCCTCCGCCGGCACTTCCTCCCGCTGATCCTCATACTTCGCCAAATAGTAATCCGCCATCAACAGCGCCCGATCATCCGCAAGAATCAATTCCTCCAAGGTCCTCACCCCGTCGCCCACCACCCGCTGCGGATGCTTCCCCGCAATCGAAGCGATCCGCCCTCCCTCCCCCTCCAACTCCCGCATCCACTGCACCCCATACTCCACCCCGCCCACATACTCCTGCACGATGGCCGTCTCCCGATACGCCTTCAGCCACGCCTCCGCCATCTCCGCATCCCGCACCACCGCCACCCCCTGCCCCCGCTCCCCCACGTCCGGCTTCAACACCAGCGGCCACCCATGCTCCCCCGCAAACTCCTCCACCGCCGCCAGCCGCTTCTCCTCGTCCCCCCCTGCCAGACGCTCATACGCCGCACACCGAATCCGCTCCGGCGCGGACGATTGAATGGAATCCAAAATCCCCCCCTTCGACTCCATCGCAAACCCACTGTGCGGCATCCCCGGATTGCAGGCCGTGAACATCGCCACCGCCCGATGCCGCATCGCCTGCCACAAGAGCACCACCAACACCGGCGGATACACCGCCCACACCGGCCAGAACTCCCAACGCCGCAACCGCGTCCACCGCGACTTCAACAGCCGCCTCCCCCGCCACGTGAACGACGGCACCACCACCTTGATCATCACCCACACCAGCAACACCAACCCGATGAGGATCGGCCACGCCCAACGCTGATAGGTCTCCACCCACTCCAGCACCGCCCGGCCAAAGACATAGGCCAGCCCGCAAATCACCGGCGTCCACATCCATGCCCCCAGCGCCAGCGCGATCACGAACTTCTTGAACGACCACCCCACCGCCCCCGCCGCCACGAATGACGGCAACCGCATCCCCGGCACGAACCGCGACACGAACACCCACTTCATCCCGTGCTCCTCAAAGAGCCGCCGACCCTTCGCGATCCGCTTCGGATTCGCCACCCGGTCCATCCACTTCCAGTGCTTCCGCGTGTTTGCCGCCATGTAGCCGATCCAGTAGAGCCCCATGTCCCCGCACCAGATCCCCACCGCACAGGCCCCGATCGCCTCCACAATCGACAACCATCCCTGCGCCGCCAGCAGCCCGCCACAAATACACGCGAGGTCCTCGCTGGTGAAGGTCGCCAGCGCCAGCATCACCATCAAGAGCCAAGGCGAGGACCCATAGCCCTGCAACCACTCTAGAAGCGATGAACTACCCTCCGTATCCGCCAGCAGCATCATTCGAGACTCCCGAAACCTGAGAGACCAGCCCCCCCGGGTCAATCGCTCATTCCCGATCCAACCCGATCCGGTGCGCTTCCGGCAGCCCGCCAAACTCCGGGCGTTCCTCCCAATAGTCCCAGCAAACCCGCTCCCGCCCCACCCGCACCCGGCTCCGGCTCATCGTCTGGGCATCCGCCCGACACATCCGCACCGTGTAGGCACTGGCCCCCGCCCCCGTGTCGGCATGGTATCTTTCCAGATCCTCCCCCTCCCAATGCGAGCGCCCGATCAGCTCCGCAAATCGCGCCCGCCGCGCCGCCTCCACCTCATCGAAATGATACGACGAAGAACACAGCGGCATCGCCAGCTCCGCCCGGCTCAACGCCCGCCCATTCCAGTCGAACCCCCGCTCCCCCACCGCATCAAACGCCACCAGCGTGAATGGCCGCACCCGCCCCAGATCCTCACTCCGCAACTGCTCCTCCACCGCCGGCACATTCTCCATCCCCGCCATTCGCTCCACCAACAAGCCTCGACTCTCCGCCGGCCCGGAAGCCCCATGCTCCTCGTGCCAGCGATTCAACAAACACACCACCACCCCCTTCGCATTCGCCACCATCCACGTCCCCCCTGCATCCGGATCCCGCGGCGACAAATACCCCACCCCGCCCACCACAAATCGCCGCGGCTCCACCGCCCGACTCCGCGTCTTCTTCTCGTCCCGATTGAAGAACACCTCAAAGGTTTCCGCAGACCCTCGCCACCAAGTCAAAGTACACATGATCGATAAAACCGCCCCCCAGCCCATGCCAGATCCACCCCCTCTGATCAACCTCCGAGCTCCGGCCCAAACACTCTCCCCCGACCACCCAGACGCCCCCGGTCAACCGCTCCCTCCATCCCCGGAGGGGATCCATACGGTAGCCGGTGGTAGCACCACCGGACCTCCCCAGCTCCTCCACCAGGCCTCCCGGAGGGATGCCGAAAGCCGTCGCCATCCCTTCCACCCCCCTCACTACCGCGCCCCTCCCGCAAAGTCCCCCCACCACACATTTCCATCGCCCCCTCCACCGAGCCTCCTAAACTGACCTCTTCCATCCCATCATGCACACCGCCGTGCGAGCCCCCATCGCAAGGCGATCTGCCAACCACCCGTTGTCGACCAGTGAGCGCTTGCGAATCAAATCAGCCACGATCCCTTTGCGCCAGTCTCCCTTCTTCAGCTCGTTCCAGTCTTCTAGCACCAGCTCCTCCTGGGCAATTCTTACGATTCGTTCTGCTTCCTTCTCCCCGTGGTCGCGCGTTTGCGGTCCGGTGTAGCCCGAGCGCCGTTTGCCCGCCAGCACAACCACCAATATCAATTCGATTTGCCTATTCCGATAGATTGCCAAGCGCATGCCCATCACCGCGCTCGGGTTCAATCTCTCGATCCATCGTTGGCATGTGCATGGAATCGGAACGGTGAAGCAATCATTGGCTCTGCTCCCGTGAAAACGGGGTTATTCAACAGTCTCTTAGCGAAGGCGGAAGAATACCTGCAACCGACCCATGGGCGTACTTGCAGAAAGAAGCTTGCGTGATCTCAATTTTTGACTCGGTTGGCATGCCCAATGCGACTGGCTGCCACTATTTCTGCCCCCGGAGTGCGGTGGCTCGACACCGCCCGGTGGAGGCTGGCTTGACAGCGCGGGGGCGCAACGTCCACTCCCCCATCCCAGTCCCCTCCCCAACCTTCCCAGCCTGCCTCCCTCATCGGGCGCAACATCCTCTCCCCCATCCCAGTCCACTCCCCGACCTTCCCAGCCTGCCTCCCTCATCGGCCCCAGCTCCGCTCCTCCACACGGATCAAGCCCCGGCCTTCCCAGCCGGAGTCCCGTCGTCGCCCTACGGCTATGCCCTGGCACGGCGAGCCTCCGCACTCCGGCGGCTCGAAGCGGGTGGGGGAGGGACTCGTTCAACTATTGAAGGAATTGCGGACAAGGTCGCATTGCAAAAATTCCTTTCTGACACCTCTTTTTCTGGGTTCGTTCAGCAAGGGCGAACGTCAACACGTTGCACTTGCAACTCGGTTCCTTCCAAGGCTCGGTTGTCCCATGCGCGCGGTAGCGCGCGCGGACTCCGAGCCGGGAAGGTCGCTTGAAGAGGAGGTGTGTACGCATGCCATGGCTTCAACAAGACTACTCCCCAATGTCAAAAGGATTTGCCTGACACCTATTCTTGGTCCCGCAGACCAGCAGCACGCATGACAGGCCGCCAGTGGTGGGACGTGGCGCGGAGCACATTCAATCGGCGAGAGCCGCAAGAGTTGGTTTGGGGGAGCGAAGGCTTTTAGGGCGGCAACGAGCCACGTGTGAGGAACGAACTGGTGGGGAGTCATTCGTTGTTAGATGAGCCGATGTCAATCTGTTATGACTGACCCCTATCTGATTCCCCAGTGGTGGGACGGGGTGCGGAGCACATTCAATCGGCGAGAGCCGCAAGGGTCGGTTGGGGGTGCGGAGGCTTTTGGGACGGCAACGAGCCACGTGTGAGGAACGAACTGGTGGGGAGTCATTCGTTGTTAGATGAGCCGATGTCAATTTGTTATGACTGACCCCTATCTGATTCCCCAGTGGTGGGACGGGGTGCGGAGCACATTCAATCGGCGAGAGCCGCATTGATCGGTTGGGGGTGCGGAGGCTTTTGGAGGGCCAACGAGCCACGTGTGAGAAACGAACTGGTGGGGGTCGTTCGTTGTAAGTAGTCCCAGTGTCAATCGCTTTGGTGGGATGCCTTCTCTGTGTTCCAACCATCGCCAAATCTCGAAATACGTCTATCAACGCGTCAGGCTCAACAAAATCGAACAGTTCCCATGATTGACCAGTCGTGTTATACCATTCCATTTGGCTGGAAGAAAAATCGATCAACAGCCGTGAAGTCTTTCCATCTTTCTCCACTATCACCAGGGAAAATTGCGGATCGAAAAGCCCAAGGGAAAACGTTTTCTTTGCAGCAATCGGACATCGTCCAACATTCAGGGCCAATTCGTGTTGCCGACCGCTATCAAGCCTGTTCCGAGAATGTTCCTCAATATCCGAGTCAAAAGAAGGGCTGCCCCCTTCTCGTTGCGATTCGTAAAACCACGAATGTTCGACCATTTCGACACTTTGCGCTGTTCGAATCTTTTCGGCTAACAGGTCTCTATAGGTTTTCGCCTTTTGATTGAGTTGCAGATCCATGCGATAGGGAGCAGACACCCAATAGAGTAGCCCAACCATCATACTCACGGAACCGAGGAGAACTAGAATGCCTGTCGGATTTTTCCGCATAGGATTATTCGCTACTTCACTGATGACGATGACCCGATGGCGCAACTGGGGGGGCCTGAGGAAGGCGTTCTACCTTCGGCGGCGGAGGAGCCTCCTCCTCAACCGCAAATGGCCCTACCTCGGTAGGTCGATTTGGCGAATATCTAATCCATTCCCCATTCTCCGCCTCTTTCCTATATTTAGCATTCGCCCAAAATTTGCAACAAAACTTCCCTCCTTCTCGTTCAAGGGAAACCGTATGAGACGGAGCGATCACATCTACTTGTAGCGCGTCTGCAAGTCGCTGCGCAAAGTTTTTGTCATCTGAATAACCTGCGCTCCCACCCGTCCCACAACTCAGCAATCGAACAGTTTGGCCTTCTTTCCAACCTGCAACCTGCATCTTGTTCTCCAGGTCCTTCGTAGACAAATTAGGGTGGTATGGGTATCCATTCTTACTCTTTTCTGTGACGGCTCCATCTGCGATATTCCAAGGATTACCGTGCCCAACAATTAGAAACTCATCTTCACCTTCGCTCGCTTTATTGTTCTCATCATTACCGACATCCCACTCTTTACAACATGCTCGAATGATCCGGTCTTTAGCTTCGTCACTCAACAGGTCTAGGTCGGGTTCAGCCAGACCTAGGTAGTCCCACGAGTTCACCCCATCATTCCCGACGAACCCATACAGGTTCAGCCCGCCACTTTCTTGGATCGGGTCCCTCGATGGCCATCTGCCCGTCACCGGATTGTAATAGCGGTATCCGTAATCAGTCACACCCGGCCCCAAACCGCGTGATTCTGGGTTTTTTTGGAGGTTTCTGAGTCCCGAATTGAGGCTGGTCGCAGTTGGAGGGCTCCCCTTTGGCGGTGGTTTGGGGCCGGATGTTGGGCAGCCGCCGAGGGGCGGGTCCTCATCGGGTGGTAGGTTCGGACGCACAACGGCCGGAGCCGCCGAACAAACGGCGGGGACTTCGGTGGAGGGTGCGGTGGCTACCATATTGGCCACAGCTTGTAGCGAGTCCTCCGCCTCACGGGAAGGCAATTCCGGCTCCGGGCTGTCCGGGGCGGTGAGCTCCGGGGCGGTCAGGAGGCCGTTGAGGTCGTGGGTTTCATCGAGCCGACCGTGTGGGTGGGTGCGGGCGTGGACCTCCTGCAAGGCGTCGATGTGGACATGGGTGTAGATCTGGGTCGTTTCCATCCGGGCATGGCCCAGCATTTGATGCTCCCCGCCGGTCGCACCCCTTCGGGGCACGTCGCTGCGCTCCTGTCTATGTCGCTCCGCTCCATTCCTGCACGTAGCGAATGTCCGCCCCGCCGCGGTGCATGTCCGTGGCGCAACTGTGGCGAAAGAGATGGCAGGAACCGGGCTTGTCGATGCCGCAGCGTATTAGGAGTTTTTTGGTCCAGTTGGTGAGGTAGGCGGGAGAGAGGCGGGAGCCATAGCCGCTGAGGAAGAGAGCGGTTTCCTGCGGCAGGTGTTCAAAGAGTGGGCGGGACTCGGCGAGGAAGCGGTCGAGCCAGGCCCCGGCTCGTTCGCCGACCGGCAGCATGCGGCTCTTTCCACCCTTGCCTTGGCGGATGCTGATGGTGCCGGCTTGGGGATCGTAGTCGCCGTGGTCGAGCTTGGTCAGTTCGCTGCGCCGGATGCCGGTGGCGTAGAAGACCTCGAGGATGGTCCGGTTGCGCAGGCCGAAGGGGTCGGCGGGGTTGGGGATGGCGAGGAGGCGCTGAATCTCCTGTTCGTTGAGCGACTTGGGCAGGCGGCGGGCCTGCTTGCGGGGCAGGTCGAGGTCGGCGGCGGGGTTGGCGGGGATGATGCCGGAGCGGCAGAGCCAGGCGAAGAAGCGGCGAATGCAGCCCAGTCGGGCGAGCTGGGTGTTGGTGGCCAGCGGCTCCTCGGTGCGCGGCGAGCGGTAGTGGTGGAGGTGGAGGTGGAGTTGGTACTCCTCAAGGGTGGCGCGGGTGAAGTCGATGGGATTGGCCAGCCCTTGACTGTCGGCCCATTCGACAAAGCCCTTGAGCGCCCAATGGAGGGCGTCGAGGGAGGCCTGTGAATAGGCGCGGGCGGCGAGGTGTGCGAGGAAGCCGGCGGCACGGGCCGCGAGGCTGGCGGGGAGCAGGCTGGCGGCGGCGGGGGCACTACGGCCACCCTTTCGTCTGCCGCGCATGCCTCTGAGGTTTCGGAGTCCGGGTTGTCCTGACATGGGCGCAAACGTGGCGAAGCACACGCCGCAGAGCGAGGACATCCGGCCGCGATGGGTCGCTCGGTAACCTGACCGTTGGAGCCACAGCTGGGACATGAGTTGCCAGTCGAGATCGTCTCGTTTAACTGAAAACAGGGGTGTCCTCTTGTCCTGAGTGATTGACTGTTAGAAGCGCTTAAAGAGGACGGTGAATTTGAATGAGCGAGCATGTTTTCTGCTGTGGTGACAATACCGCCTTGAACGTTTGCTCGCTCTTTGGAGAGCGGGTGAACTATTTTCCCTCCGGTCAAATGTTTAGTTTGACAGAAAGAGATCAAATATCTGAAAGTGCTAGTTTGATAACACCAAAAAAGTTATCGCCTTGAAGATGTTCCCGCCCATTGGCATGCCTCGCTCTATCTAACGCCCTGAACCTTTCGCAAGAGACACTCTCAAAATGACCGCCACTCACGTTTCTGTTTTCGCCCGGATACTTGCCTTGCTCATTGGCGCAGGAGCGCTGTTGACCAGTCCTCTCGCTCAAGCGGACAACGAAAACCAGGATTCCGTTGTGGCAGAACTGTGGCCCTTCGAGGTTCCGGTTGGGGAGCCCTCGAAGCCGGTGTTTGAGCAATGGAGAAGCCAGGTCCCGCCTGCTGAATTCACCGTATTGCCCTTGGAGAGTCTCACCATCCCGGCGCGGGCAACCTCATCGATGGTTCGGGTGGTTGGCAATCTTGTCGCCCCGCAGAGCGGCAAGTACGATTTTAGGATCATTGGCCTTGATGAAGCGGAGATGTGGCTTGCCGACAACAAGACGGGCGAGTGGAAGCTGGTGCAACGGAAGGGCAATCCGAATCCCAGGTCCGGCCGGACCACCATGGAAATGGGCGAGGCGAGGCGTTTTGAATTCTGGACGATGGGTGAGAGGGAAATCTCGGTGTTGTGGTAATCGGTGGAGCGGGACGCCAACAATGTACAAATCGTGACGGTGGCGAAGGAGGTGATTCCGGTCTCCTGCATGAGCCCGCTTACCGCGCAGGCGGTGGGAAGCGACGCAACTGACGAGGTGCGTACCGAGCGCAAACCAAAGGAGAAAGCGCGTGGCAAGCGGAATTCAGATGACAAAGGGCGCGAGAAGCGGAACCCCGAGCTGCCCCTCGCCCTCGGGCAGCAATCCGGGGAAGGCCCCGCCGGACCATGGGGCGACCCGGACGGAGATGGACTATTGAATTGGCAGGAGCAGATGGCCGGAACCAATCCGGACGAGGCCGATGGGGAGGGCGCTCCCGGTCTGGTGCGTTGGGAGCTCTGGCGTGATGTTCCGGGGCAGTACGTCTTTGACCTGACAAGGTCGTCAGAATTTCCGCAGTCCCCACCGGAGCTCCGTTACCTCAACCGGCTGGAAATTCCGGTGGGCAGCGGCAACAACTATGGGTCGCGGGTGCGCGGTCTCATCAAGGCCCCGGAAAGCGGGGAGTACACCTTCCATGTCATTGCCAACGACACCGCCGAGTTGTGGCTGGGCGAGACGGAATCCTGGCAGAGCAAGAGGCTGGTAGCGAAGGCCCCGCAGCAAGGCCCACAGTTGAAATGGACCAAACGTTCGGGAGGAGAGGAACATCCGCTGCTCGCGGAGCAAACGGCCAAGGTCGTGCTTAAGAAGGGCAAGAGCTATTACGTGGAACTCCTCCACAAGCAGGCCATAGCCGAAGACCACTGCGCGGTGGCTTGGATTCCACCGGGAGAGACCGAACCTGAGGTCATTGGTGCCGAATTTCTTGTTTCCTGGGCCGGGGAAAGGGCGGATTTAAAAGATGACGGATTGCCCGACGCGTGGCAGGAATCTGCCGGACTGATGGCGGAAGGGGTGGACCCGGCGGCCCGCCATGCCTGGGCCGACCCCGACCAAGACGGCTTTACGAACTGGGCGGAATGGAAGGTCGGCAGCAATCCGCTTGAGGTGGAGGCGGTGCTCAGCGATCACCTGCTTAGCTCCGAGACTTGGGATGGTGCTCCGGGTGAGCGGATCGAGGACCTCGTGCTCGACCCGCGCTTTCCGGCCAGTCCAGACTTCACAACCCTTGTGGACAACCTCGACTTCAGCGGCGAGGGCCAGAGCTATGGGAGTCGCCTGCGTGGCTACCTGACGGCGGCAGAGGACGGCCCCCACGTGTTTTTCGTCTCGGGCAACAGCACCTGCATGTTGTTCTTGGCCGAGTCAGAGGATAAATTTACGAAGCGGTTGATGGCGCAAACCACCAGGGGCAGCAGTTGGCGCTCCTTTGCCGGTAACACCTCCCAGAAGAGCGCGCCGGTGGAGCTGGTCAAGGGGCAGAAGTATTACATTGAAATCCTATTCAAGCGGGGGGCTGCCGAGGAAGGATCGGAGCCGGGGCTCGATCACGCCAGTGTGGCTTGGAAAAGACCTAACCACCTGCCGGGGGTGATCGGGGCCGAGTTTTTCAGTCCCTACCGAACCGACACCCGGGACCGCGATGGAGATGACCTACCGGATGACTGGGAGCGGGCCAATAGGCTCGACCCGGAGGACCCGGCGGGTGCCAACGGGGCGTGGGGTGATCCGGACGGCGACTGGCTCGGAAACTTTCGCGAATTTCAGGCGGGACTCGATCCTCTGGTCGCCGACGTGCATGGTGCGCCTGGATTCGCCCTCTGGGAATATTGGGAGAACATCCATGGCAAGATTCCGGACCTGAGGGCCAGTCCCTTCTTTCCGCTGAATCCGACGCGGCGGGACTGGAAGACCAGTCTGGAGGGGCCGACCGGGCTGGCCCACAAGTACGGTTCGCGAATGAGGGCGTTTTTGGTTCCAGCTGCCACTGGAAACTACACCTTCGCGGTTTCCGGGGACAACGACTGCGAACTTTGGCTCAGTGATTCTGAGGAGAAATTCGACCGAAAGCTCATCGCTTCAGTCGAACACTGGACGGCGTATCATGAGTGGGACAAGGAACTTGGCCAAGTCTCGCAGCCCATGTATTTGGAGGCGGGCCAGCGCTACTTCATCGAGGTCCTTCACACACAGGGCACCGGAGGTGACCACCTCTCGGTGGGGTGGGTGGTTCCGGGGAGTGCCGGGTTCGAAGTGATCCCGGGCACTGCGCTGGCGGGCTTTGCCGGAGACCCCAACGATGTGGACGACGATGATTTACCCGATGACTTCGAGCTGGCCAGCGGTTCCCCGGTCGGCACACCCAACGGGGATCAGGATCCTGACGGGGACGGACTGACCAACCGGGAAGAATATCAACTAGGCACCCGGCTTGATCTGGCCGATAGCGACGGCGACGGGATCAATGACCGGACCGAGGCCAGGGTCTTGGGGAGCAACCCCCTGATTGTGGACGTGGCACCATTTGTCCGTGTGCAGATCATGGCGGGGAGAGAGGCCGCCGCAAGCCACGGAGGCTGGAGGGAGCAGGGATCGGGACTGGTCAACCGGGGAGTGCGGGGATGGGCGGACTATGCTTTGGAGACCCCCTCGGACGGCGTTTACCTGATCGAGCTGCAGGTGACGCCCCTGAACCGGTCTCCGACTCCTCTGGGGTGCGAAATCATCTTCGAGGTGGATGGAACCCCCATCGCGAGGAAGCCCTTGGATTTGGACGCGCCGGGGGCATCCCATCTGCAGGTGCTGAGCCCTTGGCTGAGGTCGGGCGGGCACACGCTCCGGGTCTTCCTGGACAATGCCGCCACTCAAAGACGCATCTGCCTTGACCAAGTGGAAATTCTCTCCTCAGCAGGACCTGACGGGGACGGCAACGAGGTGCCCGACTGGGTGCAGCAAGTCGTTGCGGCCCGCAACACCCTGCATCATGGCGTCACAACGAGCAAAGTGTCGCCGGTCTGCCTGGAAGGACACACGGAGTGGACTTCCTATGCCAGCGGAGCTGACTTTGTGGCAGCCCCCAACGGGGGATGGTTTGCCAATGTCGCGCTCCGCGCGGACGGGCAAGCCACTGCAATCTCGCTGCTTTTTGAGAATGGCGGACAGCAGGAAGACACCTCGGTGACCTGGGTGCCGACCAATCTCTTGCAGGAGAACATCCATACCCTCAGGCAGGGAGATTCCCTGCTGCTTACCGCGACCGTTGCGCAAGATGGGGTGGGACTGCCGGGCGAAGAGGTGAGGATCGGGTTGGAGGGCCAGACCTTGGAGTTTCCCGCCTCCGATCCCCAGCCTTACCAGTTCAACACGCCCGGCGAAATCGTATTGGTGGTGACCCACCGCTCCGAGGGGGCTGTCCGCATCGAGCGGGCGGTGGTTCAAGTGGTTGCCGCCCCTCAGGGCACCAGTCCGGTCTTTGTTCCCGGACAGGTGCGGGATTGGGAGCTCACCGGGATGGGTGGGGATGTGCAGATCGAGTGGGATTCCCGGGTCGTGCAGTATGGCCTTGCGCAGCCCGATGAAGCGGCTGACATCACCCGTTACCGCTTCCAGGCCTCGGCCCCTTTCGATCTTCAAATCCTCTTTCGTCTTGGGGAGGGTGGGCCGGTGCTTGGGGCCATCCCCATGCGGCGCCTCACCCTGCGCAGCGGCTCTGAGACCGGGGTGAACATTGCGGAAGAATCCGAAGGAGTCTATCTGGTGCGCATGCCGGTGGTGCTCTCCGCCGTCTTCGCGGATGTCACCGTGCGTTACTCGATCTTTGTGGGTGGGGTGACCTATGGAGACGGTTCGGGTCCCGATCTGGATCTCACCTCGACTGACTTCAGCGATCTTGGCGAGGGAGTGGTGGAATTTCTCAAGCTCGCGACGGTCAACAATTCGGTCTGTCACCGGGCCAGCATTTGGCAGGGGCAGGAGCGCATCGCCTACTTCGACTAGATTCGGCCCCGTTTTCATCCCAACTCTGCCCTCTCATGTTGCACAAACACCCTCTCGCTGCGGCCCTTTTCACCCTCTTGATTGTGGGATTATTGGGGATCGTCCTGTTCCGGGTGTCGGACGCTCCATCCTCGCAGAAGGAGGCGGACGGCGGGAAATCAGCGGCCCGCGAAACCGGAGCGATCCGGCGGGAAGGGGAGCGGGGAGCCACCACCCCGGTTCCGTCCCTATCCATCCATCTGCAGCAACTTTTGGGAGACGACAGTAATATGGCCGGCAAAATGAGGATTGCCTGGGTGGGCAAGCATGGCGCGGATCTGGAAGAGAACGAAGTGGAGACCATTCTGGCCTTCCTTCACAGCGGAAGGGTCCCCGCTGGTCTGAGCGAGGGGGAATGGTACTGGCTGGTGGACGAGCTTTTTACAGCACTTCGAGCGGGGACCGGTTCCCCGCAAAAACTTACCGGGCAGCTGGCGGAACTCTTTGCCGACACCGCTCTTGATCTGGTGGTGCGGGACTACGCCCTGCAGCACTTGGGACATCTTGGAGGAGAGGGAGGCGATCTGGAGACGATCCGTGCCGCAGCGGCAACCGGTTTGGAGGAAACCGCAACCCCGATTGCCGGAACGGCCCTTCTGGTCCTGCACAACGACCCGGGGGGCTCTGCGGTCGAAGGGGACCGAACCGCTGCCGCCGCCCCGAACGGTCCGAATGACACAGGGGCTCCGGCACAGACCAGGGATCCTGGATTGCTGGCGCTGGGCCTTCTCGGAAATGAGCAGGCCTCGGTGGCCTCGAAGGTCACCGCGTTCCAGGTGGCGGCCCGACACAAAGCCGCCGGGACCCGCAGTGCCGCAGTGGCCGCGCTGGGCGGCGACGCCCCCCTGCTGCTGCGCTTCGCTGCGGTTGCCGCCCTCGGGGAAGTCGGCACCCCGGCGGATCTCCCGCTCCTCCAATCCCTCCCCGCCGACAACAAACGCCTCCAGCAGGCGGTGGAGTCCGCCATGCGCAAACTCACCAGTTCAAACTGACCGAACCCTCAACCAATACCCGCACGCAGATGTCTTCCCTTCTCAAACACATTCAGAAATCCCACAGACAGCTTATCCTGTGCCTGGCCGTCCTCTCCGCCGTGGTCCTCGGTTGGCCCTTGGTCCAACTCAATAACAATGCCCACGCGAACAATCCTGCCATCGGTCTCTATGTGGAGGTCTATAATTGGTTTGGCGAAAGTGTGGACAATGTGGATGCTGGTAATCCCTCGGGAAGTGCCGTGGATGGCTACCTCCGAAGTGGAGGCGGGTTTATGGATGATGGAAATGGTGGGACCATGGAAGTGGACAGCATCGTGGTCAGCGTGCACATCGTTGGTCCGGGGGCAGACGGGGCGTACTGGAATACCTACTGTATTGATGAGAATGGAAACAAAACCCTGATTGCCACAGCGCCCGCGACCGTGGATTCGTCGGGTAATGCGGGCTACAACGCGCCGTTTGGCCCGGATTGCGAATACATTTGTGTCGAGCTGATTATTCCACCGCATGGCGTCTGCTGGCGCGGCTACTTCTATTCCGTCAAGGCCTGCCTGACGGTCTGTGACCTAGTCACTGATGCCAACGGGGCAGAAGCGGTGGGGGAGTGCAAGACCGATGGGGAGACCCTCAAGCTCACGCAGGATGCCGCTGGTTGTTTCAAGTTCAAGCTCATCCCGGAAGTCGTCCCACACGGCAGATGTAGCGATTACACCGTCAAAGTGACCGGGATTCCGGAGGGAGCTACGGACGTGAATGGAGACCCAATCTTCGGTGGCGAGCGGACCTTCACGGCCTGTGCAGAATCCACCTTCGTCTTTTCCCTTCCCGAGTCCTTCATTGAAAGCAAGGAAACCGCCGAACTCATCGCGCTCATCGACAAGGTCGAAGGCAGTGAGTTCAAGCCAGTTTGCCAAGTTTACCTCAACGCCACGGATTGCGAAACCTGCCGGACCTGTGCTGCGGGAAATGGTCTGGTTGGCGAGGATGCCCAGAACGGCGTGATAGTGACGATGGATGCGGGAGATACCGAAAACGGCCGGGGCGGTGCCAACACCGAAGTGAGTGCCGACGACATTGATGAATTTTTGGCCTCACCGGAGAGCCTCTCGGTCAATGCCAGTGCGGGGGCCACAGCGACCTATGATGGATCAGGGGTCCTGCAGAGTCTCGCGACCAAATCCGGCACGATCAAAGTGGAGGACGTAGTTGTCCCCACCGGATCGAACGTGCCAAGCTACACCCTCAAGTTCTATCATCTTCCGGCCGGAGGGAGCCTTTCGACTACCGCCGCGACCCAGGTCAAGGTGAGCCTGCCTGCTCCCAAGACCCTCCGGGTTGTCGAGCAACGCTTTAAAAACACAACCTCCGGCTCCGCAACCTACGTGGAACAGCTCTTCACCCAGAACATCATCAACGACAAGCAGCAGACTTGGACGCTTTACGAAGGTGCGGAAGTCGATGACCTGGATGCGACCAACAGAACAAGCGATTTCCTTCGCAAGACCGTGCGCGAGCGGACCGAGGAGGATGGGGTGACGCTTTTCGTGCAACCCTCCACGGCCATGAGTCCCAGTCCTCGAGTATTTCCGCCCCGGGTGGATATTGTGACCATCAGTGAGCGCCGGGCGGATACCGACGCGTGGGAAGTGATTTCCAAGACCCGTGAGGTTTGGGCTCATTATCCCTGGGGCCTGACGCTCGTGCGGCGGACCGCGGGCTACGGGACCGAAGATCTCACGACGAGTTGGAGCTACTATGTCGACCAGAGCCACGGCAACGCCGTGGGCCGGCTGCGCGGGATGCAGCGTTATGACGGGTATTGGGAGGAGTATGAATATGATACGGGGGGCCGTCTGAGCAAACGACGTCGTCCCTTCCTCGACAGCGCCATCGGCTCCGCAGACAACCTCTGCGATGTGACCACTTGGGAATTCGGTGCCGGAACGAGCTACCTGGTTCACAAGACTCAAACTATCCTCGGCACGGCCGTTGCAGACGTTACCATCAGCGATGACGATACCGCCACTGACACAGTGCGCACCCGAGATTCGGAGGGTGGCTCTGCTCCGGACACCACGGAAACCGTCGAGCAGGTCAAGCCCACTTGCGTGAGCGGCACCACTCAACCCCCGGCCGATTCAGGAGAGGTCACCCGCACGGCTTACCCCGATGGGACCGAGACGCAATCCACTTTCAGCTACGATGGCAACGACAACCGAATCGAAACCACCCTTACAGGAGCCGTGCACAGCGGCGTGATCGATGCTGGAATGAAGACCGTGGTTACCCGTGACCTTGTGGGTAATCCCACGACCACCGTCACCACCGCTCTCGATGCCGGAGGAGTGGCTGGCACCAGCCTCGAACTCATGACAGTCAGCCTTTCAAATTTGGATGTCCTCAGCCGTCCTCTGACCTCAACTACTGCCTACGCGGACAGTTCTCCATCCCAAGTCAGCACGATACTTTATAGCTGCTGCGGGATCGCGAATACCAAAGACGTTCGAGGAGTGCTCACGGAATACCTTTACGACCACCTCCGGCGCCAAGAAACCAGCACTTCTCTTGGTGTGACCACCGGCACGCAGTTCAATGGCCTGCGGCGCAAGACAGTGCGGATTCCCGAAGCTGATGCCCCGACCAACAGCCACGGCCACATCACGGTGCGGGATACGCTGCCTACCAGCACCATCGTGCAGGGTGAGAGCCAATACAGCGTTGCCGGGGAGCACGTCGCCAGCCGCAGCCCCTCTCCTCAACACAGCGATGGCACCACCCTGCAAACCACCACCTACGACTACGACTACACAGCGGGCACCACCGTAACTGTGGACTACGCCGATGGTGGGGAAAGCGTATCGACCACCTACTTGGATGGTCGTGCCAAAAGCGTCACTGGCGACGCCGTCAACGATGTCAGCTACGGCTATGGATTGACCGGCCTGGCTGGAGTGACCTTTGCCAACGGCGGCGTCTTAGGGACGAAAGTGATTCAAGCCAACGGCACCCAATGGACGATTTCAGTGGTCGATCAACTTGGGCGGGGAGTTCAAACCCACTTTGCGGACGGCGCGAAGTCCGAGTCCTTCTATAACAGCCTCAACCAGCTTGTCCGCAGTATTGATCCAGACGGAGCCACCGCGCTCTTCGGCTACAACGACGAAGGTCAACGCATCTATCAAGGGGCCGACCTGAATGGAAATGGGACCCTCCAAACCGCTTCCGACCGCGTCACTTTCACCGAAACCAATGCCAACACAGCCCACGACAGCACCACCCGCGCATGGGAAACGGTGAGCGAAGTCTATGGCACATCCGGCGGGAGTCTCTCCACCGGCAAGAGTCAACGTTCAGTCGATGGCCTGAAATCCTGGAGCATCCCCTTCGAGATCACCGCCCGGGTAGCGACTTCCACCACCGTACTCAAAGTATCCAGTGTCGATGGCAACTGGACCACGACGAGTGTATCTCCAACCGGTCTCACCTCGGTTTCCACCTACACTGCGGGTCTCTTGCGGAGTTCGGTCACGAAGGGAGCCAACGGGACGGAAATCCTCAGCAACGTGAGCTATCCAAACACCGGCGTCCCCGCGACCGATGGTTATGATGCCCACAATCGGGTCATCAGGGCGAATGACCTCCGCACCGGTGACACCACCGTGGCCTACTTCAACAACGACCAGCCGAGCAGTGTGACCCAAGTGCGGGCCGGGACCGATAGTCTCGTCACCGCCTACACCTACGACGTCATGGGCCGCACCCACACCACGGACAGCCCCAACACCGTTGATGATCAGAGCGCACTTCTTACCAACATTGTTACCAATACCTACGACAAGCGCGGCAACGTTCTCACCGTGGTCGGAGACCAGACCTACCAGCGTGACTACACCTACGACGGACTTTCCCGCCTCATCACCTTGAAGACCTACGGCACCTCCACCAGCGTCACCACTTGGAATTATGACACCCAGCGCGGTTGGCTCGATTCCAAGGACTACCCGGATCCCGCCAATCCCCTTCAAGCCGGAGACGGCCCCAGCTACACCTACACCGACGGAGGCCGACTCAAAACCCGCCTCTGGGCGCGTAGCGTGAGCACGCATTGCGCCAAGTAGAATGACACCGGAGCGATTCTGAAAAGGATCGTGGTGATGGTCGTTGCGCCAGAAAGAATGACACCCGGATGAAGACATTATCAGGGATCATGAGTCATCAAAGTAAGGAA
>Ga0209284_10001726_pt1 | contig 32376 bp, 23 predicted proteins | sample FRY03_FD_187211 | JGI IMG/M metagenome (GOLD analysis project Ga0209284, IMG submission 187211) | Freshwater microbial communities from Lake Fryxell liftoff mats and glacier meltwater in Antarctica - FRY-03 (SPAdes) (version 2) | ecosystem: Environmental > Aquatic > Freshwater > Ice > Glacier... | reverse complement strand
ATTATTTTTCTGATTATGGACCGCATAGATTAACGATTTACGCCATATCAGAGGAATATTCGAGCTATTTTTATCCGGAAAATAACGGGCTACTTCCGCTCTTGAACTCCAATGTTTCCGGAGCTTTTGGATACATGGCTGGCCTAACTTCCATTAAATTTGAGTTTGATGTTAGCAATTAGGTAGGGTATAAAAAGGGGTAATTGTATAATAAACTACGAAATAGAGCAATTGATTTTGCTTAAGGATATTAGGAATAGCGATGCAGCATAGTAAGAAGGATATTCTGAATGATGTTATGAAGGGTTGGAAAGTTCCTGCTTCTCATTCGTCATCTGAATCATGGAAGGCGATTCAGGATAAAATTGAATCAGGAAAAGTTATACCAATGCCAAAAGTGGAAAGGAATCTTCCCTGGAAATGGCTTGGAGTTGCAGCGGCAGCATGTTTTGGCGTGTGGATTATATTGAGTTCTTCTGATAAAGTTTTTACAGAATTCGAAAGTGCAATGGCTACTACTAGGTATTTTTTACCTGATTCAAGTATAGTGGTCCTTAATGCTGGTTCTAAACTCAAATTTGATCCTTCATCTTATTCAGAATCACGCGAGATTGTTCTAGATGGTGAGGCCTATTTTGATGTGCGTAAAGGCAAAAAATTCTCAGTTAAAAGTGAAGGGGGCGATGTAATTGTTCATGGCACCACTTTTACAGTGAAAGGAAGAAATGAATCTTTTGAAGTAAAATGTTTCAGTGGAAAGGTGGAGGCCGTTTTAGATGGCTCTTCACAGATCTTAGGTCCCGGCGAAAAAGCATGGGCTGATGCCGGAAAATTGAACATCAAAAAATTCGACACTCAAAATTCCGACTGGAGATCAGGTGAATTCTATTTTGAAGATACTCCTCTCAATGAGGTTTTGAGAGAAATAGAACGTCAGTTTGGTGTAATCATCAAATGTGAAAATACCAGCGATAAATATTTCTCCGGCTCATTTGTTAAGTCGGATGTTAAAGAGGTATTGCAACTCGTATCCATCACTATGGGATTGGATTTGGTTGAATGTGGCCCATCCACTTTTTGCCTTAATTAACATTCTGCTTTTTTCGGGTAGGGTATTAGATCGTATTTTTGTATCAAATTAAATTAGCTCTAGCGGAATTCTTTCTGAATTCCCATTGCTTAGTATAGTTAGTTTTAGTTAAGGTTTAGAGCAAGCCCCTGAAAAACGTTTCGGGGGTTTGTGTTTTTAATAACCTGTGGCTCCTATTGGTTTTCAGATTATAATCGTCTCTTTTGAAATTCTGATCAACTTAACAATTAGCCCTCCTAACTTCGTTCACATGATCAGCGAAATTAATTTTCCGATTATGCAAAATCCCTATAATAAATCCCTCTTCACATTATTTCCCGATTTTTGCAGCATGAATACTCAACAAAAGGAAATCCTACTGAACGATTTTCTATATGATTTGCCTGAAGAAAAAATAGCGAGATACCCGCTCAGCGAAAGAGATCTTTCTAAACAACTTGTATTTAAAAATAACAACATAATTCACGATCAATTTCGGAATTTATCTTCACATCTTGATGCCCATGATCTGCTGGTTATTAATGAAACCAAGGTTATTAAAGCAAGATTGAAATTTAAAAAATCTACTGGAGGAAGTGTAGAAGTATTTTGTTTACATCCTCTTAAATCGCTGGATCCTTCGGAAAGTCTTAGTTCTAAAAGTGGAATTGAATGGGTTTGTTTAATCAAAGGAGGGAAAAGGTGGAAGGATGAAATTCTAAGTTTGAGATTGAATATTGATGGGGATCAAAATATTAATTTATTCGCTAAAGTAGTTCACAAAAGCGAAATGCACAGCATAGTCCGCTTCGAATGGGATTCTGCAAATTATGTTTTTGCAGATATTCTTTTCTATTCCGGAGCTGTTCCAATCCCACCTTATCTTAAGCGGGAAGCGGAGTCTGTGGATGAGTCGAGGTACCAAACAGTATTTGCTTCTATTGCTGGCTCAGTGGCCGCTCCAACCGCTGGTTTACATTTTACAGATGCAATTTTAAATGAGCTCTCTGCAAAAGGAGTTAAACGCGCAAAATTGTTGTTACATGTGGGTGCTGGGACTTTTAAACCTATCCAATCAGAAAATGTGTTGCATCATGAAATGCATGATGAAAGTTTTTCTATAAATACTCAAGCTCTGAGGGACTTACTTCAGGCTAAAGGCAAAATTATTCCGGTTGGAACCACTGCCATGCGAACTTTGGAAAGTCTTTATCAATTGGCGATGCGACATGCCCTTAGCAATTCCGGATGGAAAAATGGAGTTCTCGCACAACATGAAATATATCAATCTTCTCTTTCTAGAAATGAATTGATCCAAACTCTTATTGATTTGTCAGAAAAGGAGGGGGGGGTGCTCAAAGGTCAAACCGGAATTATGATCAGCCCAGGCTATTCTTTCGGCTTTTGTGATGGACTTATTACCAATTTTCATCAACCGGGCAGCACTCTCATTTTGTTGGTGGCTGCTTTTGTAGGGCCAATTTGGAGAAGCATTTATAACGAAGCATTATCGAATAATTACCGCTTTCTCAGTTATGGTGATAGTTCATTGCTGTTGCCTTAATTGATGTTTGGCTAATACAAAAGAGGCTGTCCATTACGGACAGCCTCTTCTGTTTTACAATAATTAATTCCAATTACGGACAATAAGTACCAAATACAGCCAAGAGCAATAATAGATCTGCTGTGTTGATGATATAGTCATTATTGATGTCTTCAGGACATGAAACATTCACAAACACACATTCCTGATCAATAGGATCCCAGTAATAATAATCAGGGCACTGATCATAATCGCAGGTGCCATCGTCTATGGTAGCATTAGGATTGTAATTTGCGGCCTCCGGATAAGTACATCCACTGATAACAGTCAAGTTACATGATCCATCGTCATACGTAGCAGCAGGATTATAATTATTCGCTGCCGGATCAGTACATCCGATGTAAACGCATGTACCATCATTGATCTGCGCAAATGGGTAGTAGTTAATCGCTGCCGGATCAGTACATCCTTCCAAATCAGGACATGCGCCGAGTAAACATGAACCATCATCCACATTGGCAGAAGCATCGAAGTTTGGAGCGCCAGGATAGGTACAACCAGGGAAAATACAAGATCCATCTTCTAGATCGGCATTTGCATTAAAGTTGGCTGCTTCAGAGTCCGTGCAACCTATAACAACACAAGAGCCATCATTAGTGGTAGCTGCCGGATTGTAATTGTCCGCTATATCATCGGTACATCCAAGAATACAAAGTGGTGCATCTATAAATGAAATAATCACTAAACCATTGCCTGAATTAACACCGGCAAGATTCACCTGATTATTTCCGGCATTGAAAGAACCTCCGCCTCCGCCATTACCTCCACCTCCGTAGTTACCTCCACCACCTGAGTATCCACCGCCGCCGCCGGCACCATTGCAACCTCCGCCGCCTCCGCCGCCGAAACCGCCGGTAATTCCAGAACCACAAGCAGAAGTACCACCACTACCTCCATTTAAGAAACTTTCTCCGCTAGCAGGATTACCTGGTTCTGCGCACAAAGGCTCAGCACCGTTCGATAGCAATCCACCACCGTTTCCACCGCAGGGGGCACCGGTCATTGAGTTACTAGCACCTTGACCACCTGTGCCACCAACGCCATAGTTCGTAGGTGAGTTTGGACTATATCCATTCTTACCATTGCTACCAATTGCGCCGTGTACATTAGCATTCACAGGGGCTCCTGCAACGCCACCGCCACCTCCGGCAACTAACATAGCATTATTTGAACTTGTTGTGATAAAGGTAGCACCGCCGCCTCCAGCATAATTGAATTGACCATCGCCACCTTCACCCGCTTGTCCAACCATGATCTTAATCTGATCACCTGGAGTTACGGCGAATGTTCCAGTGATACTTGCTCCAAGTCCACCAACTGTTCCATCGGTATTACCACCTGATGCGCCTCGCGCCTGAATGGATATCTCACTAACGTTTTCAGGAATTAGGAAAGTCTGGAGATACCCGCTATAGCTGAATCCTATCTGAGTTCCAACCACAAAAGGATCGTAACAAATGCCACAATCATCTAGAATGCTTGTGCCGCCGCAAACGCCCGCGCAATCTATGATATAAATACAACTGCCATCTTCCAGATTCGCATCCGGATTAAAGTTGCATGCTGATGGATCTGTACATCCGCTATAAATACAAGAACCGTCATTGAAATTAGCCGTTGGATCAAAGTTATCAGCGATTGGATCATCACATCCGGGCTTACAATTCGGAATCATGTTATAGCTGATCACTACATAGCCATTACCTTCATTAAATGCCCCTTCATTTGATTGATTCTCCCCTGTGTTATATGATCCACCTCCGCGGGCAGTAGTAGAGAAGTTATCCCCACCGCGGCCCCCATTGTAGCCACCTCCAGCACCGCCAGGATGATGAATAGAACCGCCGCCTCCGCCAAATCCGCCATTACCGCTATAGTTGGATACACCACCATCACCGCCATTGGTAAAGCTTTTTGCATTTCCTGAGCAGCTTGAATTACCTGTGAATCCTGCACCGCCGCTATCGCAATAACTACCTGAATCGCCGCCATTTGTTGTGCCGTTGTTTGTAGTTTGACCGCCCTGTCCAGGTTGATTAACGCCTTGATAAAAAGCAGTTCCGCCACCACCGCCACCGGCAACGAGCATCGGACTAGCCGTCATGTAATTATCACCAGTAGCGATAAAGGTACCACCACCACCACCTCCGCCATCATATTGAGGATCCGCAGCATCACTACCTTTTTCACCAACTAAAATTTGAAGTATAGTACCTTGTGTAAGGTTGAATTCTCCACGCATAGTTGCTCCTAAACCTCCTTTATTATTGACATTAACGGTGCCACCTTCAGCGCCGTATGCTTCAATAGAATAGGTTCCGTCAGCTGGTACCGTCCAAGTTTCAATAGATCCGGTATAATCAAACTGTATATTTCCTATTTCCTCAGGATCAAAGCAGTTTCCGCACTCATCAAGCACCCAATTTCCCCCGCAAACACCTGCACAGTCCAAGTATAGACAAGACGCATCATCCACGTTAGCTGTTGGGTCATAGTTGCATGCATTTACATCTGTACAACCTAAATCATAAGCGCATGAGCCATCATCATCGGTGGCTGCAGGATTGTAATTATCGGCCTCATCATCTGTGCAGCCGATTAAACAGTTCGGTATTAGTGAATAGGTTATTACAACATACCCGTTTCCGCTTCTCACACCTGAAGAATTACTCTGATTTGTGCCCGAGTTGTATGATCCACCGCCGCCACCGTAAGTAGAGTAAGAGCTCCATTCTGAAGCTACTCCTCCTCCGGAATAACCACCTCCACCGCCAGGACCGCCGATTTGGCCGCCGCCACCACCGCCGTATCCGCCGTAGTTATTATTGCCGTAACAGCAATTGCCCAAACCACCGTTACCTCCATTCAAATAGGCTATTCCGCCAAAGGCAGTGCAACAATTGTTACCGCCGTTTGCGCCATTGCCTAAAAATCCACCTCCTGCACCGCCTTGATTGCTTCCAACAGAAGAACCACCATTACCGTTTTGTCCTCCGGCTCCTGTTTGATAACAAGATGGGGGAGTAGCGCCTGAAAGAGTTGTTTGTCCATGCGCTAAAGTGACGTCTCTCGTGCAATTCACACCATATTGAGATGAAGGTCCGCCACCACCGCCACCGGCAACGAGGTATGGAACGTTTCCAGCCGTTTTAACGATGAAAGATCCTCCACCTCCGCCGTTTTCATTACCGTAAGGATCGTTTACCAAGCCTCCCGTTCCGCCCATGCGACCTACTAGTACACTGAAGGTTTCGCCAGGTGTAACGCTAAATGTGCCTTTCATTCTGGCACCAAGTCCACCCGGAAGACTGTTATATGTTCCACCACCACCTTGTGCACCAAAAGCTTCAATTTCTATTTCCGACACTCCATTTGGAACAGTCCATTGCTGTAAAGAACCTGTATAATTGAATTGAGCTTGACCAATTTCATCCGGGTCAAAGCAGTTGCCACAATCATCAAGAATGTGATCTCCCCCGCATACACCTGAGCAATCTATGTATAGACAAGAACCGTCGTCTCCATTTGCTGCAGGATCAAAATTACAGGCATTAATATCAATACAACCTAAATCAAAAGCACATGAACCATCATCTTCGGTAGCGTCAGGATCATAGTTGTCAGCAGCAGGATCTGTGCATCCCGGTTTACAATCCGGAATGAGTGAATAGCTCACTAACACGTAGCCATTGCCAGAGCGCACTCCTGATGCATTATCTTGACTAGTGCCGGCATTGTATGAGCCACCACCACCGCCATAAGTAGAGTATGAACTCCAATCTCCAGCACTACCGCCGCCTGAATAACCGCCGCCGGCACCTGGACCGCCAAGTTGACCGCCACCGCCGCCTCCGAAACCTCCGTAATTATTGGCCCCATAGCAGCAGTTTCCTGTTCCACCAGCTGCCCCATTAAGATATGCGTATCCTCCTGTAGCTGTGCAACAATGACTTCCGCCATTACTACCATTGCCGTAGAATCCACCGCCTGCTCCACCTTGATAACCACCAGCTGTGCTTCCTCCGTAACCATCTTGGCCACCCGCTGCAGTTTGCGTACAAGCAGGAGGAGTTGCACCATCTTCGGTAATTTGCCCATGAGCAAGAGCAATGTTTCGAGTGCAATTTGCTCCGTATTGTGTTGATGGGCCACCACCACCGCCACCGGCAATGATGTATGGCACATTACCAGCAGATTTCACGACAAAAGATCCACCGCCTCCGCCGTTTTCGTTGCCCTGAGGATCATTTATAATATTTCCAGTGCCCCCCATTTGCCCAACAAGAATATCAAATGTTTCTCCCGAGTTAACACTGAATGTTCCTTTCATTCTAGCACCAAGTCCACCTGTTAAACTGATGTTTCCACCTCCACCACCTTGAGCACCAAAAGCTTCAAAGGTTACTTCAGTAACTCCATCAGGAACAGTCCATTGTTGAGTTCCTCCTGTATAATTGAACTGAACTTCACCCAAAGCTGCCGGATCGAAACAGTTGCCACATTCATCAAGCACATAAACTCCGCCACAAACGCCAGCACAATCAAAGAAAAAGTAACATGACCCATCATCACATCCGGCCATTGGATCAAAATTGCAAGCAGCCGCGTTATTACAACCCGGATAGATACAAGAAAAATCATCACAATGAGCTTCTGGATCGAAATTGCAAGCAGCAGGATCTATACATCCATCTGGATAATAGCACTCAGAAGGAGCACCAGCAGCTGGGTTGTAGTTACAGGCCTCTTCTTCTTGGCAGCCTTCAATACATGGAGGGACCGTACTATAATTAAAACTTACAAATCCATTTCCGTTGCGCACTCCTGACTCGGCTAGTAAAAGAGTGCCCGATTGATAAGAGCCGCCACCGCCACCAGAGTAGCCACTTCCGGGATAAGGCGCACCGCCACCAGAATATCCACCACCGGCACCACCACCTATATTATTACTGTGAGTTCCTGCTCCTCCGCCATACCCTCCAAATGCATCGCCTGTATAACTGTATCCACCAGCACCGCCATTTATGAATCCATATCCAAAAGTCTGCCCATAATTACCATTAGCTGATCCGTTACTGAAGAAGCCTCCGCCTCCGCCACCTCCGCCCCCGCAGTTGTTGGCATCTCCACCACCGTTGCCGTTTACACCTCCATTTGCACCGCATCCTATTCCAGAGGAGCCCTCAATTGTCGTTTGGCCAGGCTGTCCCTGACTTCCGCATGTTGCTCCTGAACCGCCACCTGCTACTACTAAAGCGACATTGGCATTGGTAGATACAAAAGAACCGCCACCACCACCGGCAGCATTATTCACATCATTTGCTTTTTGTCCTACAAGAATTTTCAATTGTGTTCCTGGACTCACAGCAACCACACTTTGAATTCTAGCACCGCGTCCGCCGGCATTTCCACAACTAAACCCACCCTGAGCTCCGTATGCATCTACCGTTATTTCAGTAACACCAGCTGGTACCGTCCAATATTGTAAACTACCAGTATAATTGAAGTTCATAGTAACATCCTGTTCTGCCGGATCATAACAATTTCCGCAGGCATCAAGAACAAACACGCCACCGCATTGGCCGGCACAATCAAAGATGTAATCACATGATCCATCTTCTGTTTCAGCAAGTGGATCATAATTACATGCTCCGGGATCGGTACAACCTATATTGTATAAACATGAGCCATCGTCAAAATTCGAAGCTGGATTGTAGTTATCTGCACTAGGGTCTGGGCATCCAGGTCTACAATCAGGCACTATTGTATAAGTGATAATAACAAGTCCATTACCATTGCGAACCCCGCCTTGATTATTCTGGTTTAATCCTAAATTGATTGAACCACCGCCACCAGCATTGCCGGAACTTCCGTAGCCACCTCCACCGCCGGAATAGCCGCCGCCGCCGCCGCAACCGTCGCAGCCTCCGCCGCCACCACCGCCGTATCCGCCTTCTATAGCACTGCAATATCCTATGCCACCAGCACCACCGTTCAAATAGGCAAGTCCACGCGCATTGGCCACATAGCAAGTTGCCTCTTGTCCATCTGTATAGAATCCACCGCCGTTACCTGCGCAAGGACCATTGATGCCATTGATAGCTCCTTCGCCATCATTACCGGCAATACCATTATATGTTATTCCATAGTTTGGACTATGTCCATTCATTCCTGAAGTTCCAACTACAGCATGCTGATTTCCATTATCGCCATTATTTGATCCACCGCCACCACCGGCAATAATCATTGTAGAGTTATTTGATGCTCTAACAACAAATGATCCACCGCCGCCTCCAGGTCTATATCGGCTGTGGTCTTGACCTTTTTCTCCGACAAGAATATCGATTGTTTCACCAGGGATTACGATAAAATCTCCGATCATTTTTGCTCCTCTACCGGATGGTGCACTTCCGCTGAGTCCTCCACCTCCTTGAGCTCCATAAACTTCAATTCTGGCATTTGTTGTCCCCGCAGGAACGAGCCAATACTGCATTGAACCTGTATAGTTAAAGGTGATTTGGTCTGTGATTGTGGGGTCATAACAGTTTCCGCAGGCATCCAATTCAAAAATACCTCCACAAGTGCCCATACAGTCAATAGTCCAGATGCAAGAGCCGTCATTTATTACAGCCAATGGGTTGTAATTACAAGCTGAAGGTATGGTACAACCGCTTTGGCTGTAGGACGAGACCATACCTAACAAAGACGCACAAAGCGTCAGAAACAATCGGAATTGATTCATTTTAATTTTGGTTAAGGATTTAGAAACGCAGTGCAGACCGCTCTAGCACTGAAATTTGATTGTAATGTATTAAGGGTTTAACTCAAGCAATGCACCATTGAGGATTTTCACCTCAAATTTCGACATTAAATGAGCCTCTAAATATAGAAAAATAGATCAATCGTAACATTTGTCATCATAATATTTTTCTACGGTCAAAAAAAAGGCTGTCCTATGGGGACAGCCTCTAAAATTTCAGATTGAAATCTGATTAAAATTTCACACGTTCATCTTTGATTTCAGCCGCCTCAACCATCGCGTTGAATACGCCAAATCCACCGATAACCCTTCCCTGAAGACGGGTTAACATGGTTTGTTTGTCAGCAGTATAATCATCTTTAGCTGGAGCAGGGATAATTTCTGAAGATGGAGCGAGCACATAGATACCTGTTAAACCTTTAATGGGTGTAGACATTTCGCCTTGCTTCAAATAGAATGCAGTACCAATCACCTTTAGTTCGTTAGCTCCGCCACCAGGCATTGCTGCGGCATTCAAAGCCAGATCAGTTGCAGTTTGTACTGTAGTTTCAGCAGTTTTTGCCACTTCGTCAAGATTTTTGCCCGCAGCCATAATCTCAATGAATTTTTCCGCTTTTTTCTCTTTTTTAACTTCTTCTTCCATTAATAGCTTTATGCTTTCGAAAGAAGGCTCCCCTTCTTCAGTTTTATCAGTGAGAAGTGCTATTACATATTGATTGCCAACAGGAAGTGGACTCGAAACATCGCCAAGCTCTGCTTTGTATGCCCAGTTTACTACAGTAAAAGCATTTTGTAAACCGGCAATATTAGTAGCATTTGGTGCAATTGATTTAGCTTCCTGAGCACCCATTGAATCTGCTACAGCGGTAAACAATTCTTCAGAGCTATTAGCTATAGCAAAATCGTTAGCCTCTTGGTAAGAGTTAGACATGGTAGCAGCAGAAGGTAATACGTTTTTAATAATTTCAGCAATTGTTGTTTCTTGAACTTCTCTGCGGTCAGTAATCTCAATCAAGTGGATTCCGAATTGGGTTTGAACGATAGGCATATCACCAATTTTTCCATTGAAACAAGCTTCTTCGAATGATGCAACCATGCGGCCTTTTCCAAACCAATCAAGATTTCCGCCTTTTGCAGCAGAACCAGGATCTTCAGAAAATTTCTTGGCCAGTTCGTCGAAATTCTTATCCTTCTTTGCAACTTTTTTAATGCTATCGGCTTTAGCTCTAAGACTTGCCATTTGAGGCTCTTCTCCTTTAAGAAGAATATGACGAGCATTTACTTCAACAGCAGGTTCGCGACCGATAATTTTGTAAAGCTTCAAGGCATTGCCACTGCTAAAAGGACCTACAACGCTGTCGATATCCGCACTTACAAGAGCTTGGTCAGCAGCCCCAATCAAATCACCACTGCGATATTTACGCACACTGTAAGACGCTGCATCAGAATTAGCAATTATATAAGTGCTATCGTTTAAAGTTTTCTGAAAGTCAGGCGCCATCATAGTGAGCACCGTTCTTAGCAATGCTGAATCTTCATCACTCGCAGCCACATTGAAAGTGACAAACTTAACAGAGCGACCAAGTTTTTGCTTGTATTTCTTTTCTGATTTATGCTTTTCGTAATAAGCTTTTACGTCACTTTCAGAGAATGTAATCGTTGAATCTGGAATATCAACAAATTTCTTCACTACGAAATCAACGTTCAATTTCTCGCCTTTCATACGATCTTCCAGCTTAGCATCGAGATTATTAGCATACATGCCGGATTTTACCATTGCGTCATACTTTTCACGCATACGTGCTGCTGTTAGCACAAGCTTATAATCTTCCCATCTTCTTCGGTCTACATACTCAGGACTGTTATACCAAGCACTCATGGTTTCTCTGAGACCTTGTCTGGCTTCATTAGTAACAGTACCACCGTAGAATACGCTGTTTGCGAATGAAGAAACATTGGTTCCGAAACGAAGTTCATCGTATTCTTCTTTGCCAATGCTCATTCCGAGAGCTTCGTAATCGTCTTTAAGTACGACTTCCTGAATTAAATCGCCCCAAACGGCGTTTTTCAGACCCTCATCGTTCTGATAGGTTAGAATTTCCTTGCGGTCACGCAGTTTTTGTTGATAGATGTCGAGGGTGATTTCCTCGCCGTCTATGGTTCCTACGGTAACTGTTGAAGGTCCGCCTTTTCCGAAAAGTGCCATTACAGCATCGTAAGGGACCAGGAATCCGATCATACCAATCCCTATTACTATGAGAAGTAATTCCTTCTTTTTCCTGATTTTGTCGATCATTGCCATCGCTGAGAATGCTTTGATTTAAGAGGCTGCGAATATACGGATGTTCATGGAGATTTGAAATACCCCTTTAATCTTCATCACGAAGATGAATAATTTCTATACGATTTTGACTCACTTTAGTCACTTCGAGTGTGTAATCGCCTACGCGGATAAGGGTTCCAATTTCCGGGATATCTTCGTAGTGATGCAAAAATAATCCTGCTAAAGTATCATAATCATCCTTTTCAGGTAGGCTAAGCCTATAAGTTTCGTTCAAATAATCGATAGATAATCGGGCAGAAAACTCAAATTGACCATCTCCCAAGTCTCTTTCGATCATTTCCTCCACATCATGTTCGTCTTCTATGTCTCCAAATATCTGTTCAACTATATCTTCCATGGTTAAAATACCTGATGTGCCGCCATATTCATCCACTACCACCGCCATATTGCGCTTCTGAAGAATGAATTGTTCTAATACTTCATTTGCAGCCATAGGCTCAGGTACTATAATTACCGGACGAAGAACATTTTTAATGTTAGCAGGCTTAAGAAATAGCTCAAACGAATGCACATAACCAATAATGTTGTCAATGTTCCTTCTGAAAATCAGTATTTTACTGAGTCCAGTCTCAATAAACTTGGCTTTTAATTCCTCTACACTATCCTCAATATCTAATGCGATGATTTCATTTCGCGGGATTAAGCAGTCTCTTGCCTTTAAACTTCCAAAATCTAAAGCGTTTTGGAAAATCTGAATTTCATGGTCTATCTCTTCTTTAGGATTCACATTTTTCGTTGCTTCCCTAATATAATGGTCAAGATCTACCCGGCCAAACTCTACTTTGTTAGGATTCAAATCGGCCTTGAAGAATATTCTTAGGGTTAATCGGGAAAGTCCTGTTACAATACTCGCAGGAATATAAAGAATGAAATATAGAGCGATAAGAGGCAAGGTAAACAAGCTTAGCAAACGATTAGGTGCCGCACTAAAAATTGCTTTTGGCAGGAATTCCCCGGTAAGCAAAATGATTAATGTAGATATAATGGTTTGAAGAATTAGGCTGAGGGTTGGTTGCAATGTGGAATCAATTCCCAAAACATGAAGTATGATCTCCCCCATGAAGATACCATATATTACTAAAGCAATATTGTTTCCAACCAGCAGTGTGCCAATTAGCTGCTTGGGGTGCTTGAGGAGGTAAGATAAGATAGATGCAGAAAATTGACCTTGCTTGTTTTCAAGTTCTATCTGAAGTCGGTTCGCAGAGATAAATGCGATTTCCATCCCTGAGAAGAAAGCCGAAAATAGAATTGTTGCGATGATTGCCGAAATGGCAAAACTGATACTGATGTCCATAGATCAATAGAAGCGTTCAAATATAAGCAATTGCTCAGGAATTGTTTTCTTCCTGCTTCTTGCTTTCCATGCGCTTCCTGAAAAAACGTCTAAATGCAAACATGGAACCTGCAATACAGGGCACAGGAAGCCATTGTTTTCCGTCAGCCCATCCATTCATACTGATTTCAACAGTAACCCAGATAGCAGATGCAATGGCAATTCCAAGCCAAACATGCTCCATAGTTTTATTCATTTTCTCCAGCATTGCTTTTATAGAATTAAGGTTTCGGTTCCTGTTTCAGAGAATCTTCCTTTAAATAAAGGTCTCCAGTAATTTCTTTAATGGTATAACGAGAAAAACGCTCATCAGTTTCAAGCCCTTTGCCAAAAAGAACGCCATCCTGACGTGTAATTTTAACATATTTATTGGTAACAATCTTAGAACTGTCTTGATACCATATTAATTCTTCGGTATTAAGCTGCTCGCCCTTCATATTCTTTAATACTACATCTTCACGCGCTTCCAAAATACGTTTTTCTTCGATGAATAGTCCATTGTTTGCGCTGAGCTCAGCTTCCAAATTGCCCAAACTGTCATAAATAAAGACTACTAATCCCCCACTTACCTCTATTCTGGCATCTTCACCCTCATAGCGATCTAAGCGGGCAGCACTTAACCTGTTTTTAAGAATGCCCTTTTCCGTATAGTCAAATTGGGCATTAAATGTAGTCTGGATCGGTAGATTGCTCTCACCGGTTAATGCTTCGATCTCCTTTATGTCGTTTTTACATGAAAAAAGCATTCCGGCCAATAAGACCGGAATGCTCAATATTCTATTTGACTTGGCAAGTTTCAAAATCACTTGCGCTCGCGCACTATTGTGGATTCTCCAAAACAAGTAGTAAAGGAGTCGCCTTCTTTTATTCCATATTGAAACAAATCTTCTCTACTTGGGAATTGACTAGCTGCAGAAGCAATTTTACGATCGGCTTTATCAGCAACACTTGGATCTGCACGTTTCGCTTTTGCGTAGTAATCAGCAGCTAACCAATAAACACTGCGAGCACCCAATTTACCGTCTTCACATTGCGCCGAACTACTAGCAATCACATCACCGATAAGTAAGTAAGCTTCACCGCTGCCGCCATTTATTTCCAAAACCTTATTCGCATAAGATCTTGCTTTACTTGTCATTTTAAGCGCAGAAGCAACTTGTCCGGCTTTCAATGCGTAGTTTTCTTTATCAGAACAATCTCCGCAAAGATCAAAGGCCTCTTCAAAATACTTCAATGATTTCCCGAGTTCATTCTTTTTAGCATAGCCTTGTCCAATAGCATAAGCTGAAGGTGAACTTGGCTCTGAAGCGTGCACTGCTTCTGCTACACTCAAATAAATGGCGTTTTCAGAACAATCTTTCTTATTTAAAAGGCGAAGAACTTTCTTTTTAAGTTCGAAGTCGTTGGGATTAGCTTTCAACTTGTTCTCTAAAACCGGCACCATTTCTTCACAATTCGAGATCAAAATAAAAATCTCATCGATATTGTTTTTCGCCTTTGCGTAGTTTTCAATAGCGCTTTCTTTAGTTGCTGTTTTGAGCGCTGTTTCTGCATATTCCTGAACGCTCAGGTATTCTGTTAACAGTGCTTCTTGGTAGAACTTCTTCTCCTCTCCTTCAGAAGCTTTGAATAGATCATACATGGCTATGTAATAGCCTGAAAGAACACCTGCCAATGATTTCTCTTTTAAACAATCAACCGATACTTTGTAAAGGTCATGAGCTTCTTTTAAGCGGGTTTTCTTTTGAAGAGCGTACATATCAGCAGCCATAAGCCCCTTAATAGCACAGCCATTGTCTGGATTTTTAGGAATATTGCTGAAATGTACCAAACGAGTGTCGTAAACAAGGAAAAGACTATCAATAAGCACTTTCATTTTCTCAGTATTCTTAAGCTTATTAGCCTCTTTAATTGCTGATTTCAAGAACTTCGCACCATCTGAATAGACACGCTCACTGGCATCAGGTGGACAAACTTTACATGCTGTTTGCCAATGGATATAAGCTTCGTGAATATTATCCTGATCTCGGAAACCACGATAAATTGTGAGCGCTTCCATACAAGCCTGACGCTGTTCTGGTGTTTCACCGTATTTACTTTCGTTATCTGCTTCCTCATCCTGTGCATGCGCTGGAATGCTAAATGCTATAAACATTAGGTAGACGGTCCACTTCAACAATTTCATATTCTTTTGTTTTATATCAATCATAATGCGTTTTCACAAACCAGGGAGTTCTGAAATAAGGGGTCATCACTATTCCGAGTTGGAAATTGATGAAGCGTTCTTCCACGAATCCCGGGCTCTTGTCGCCTCTTGTCCCAAATTCCATACCAAAATTAATCCGGCTTGCCGATTTAGAAACCGTGAGTGGAAGAGTGAAGCCTGCTGTTATTGCAGTTTCGCTTAACTGTTTTCCATTTATCTCCAAATAGGAGCTGGCCATGCGATAGCCAACACGGTATTTCATTACTTGCACCAGACTTTGATTTGCTTTGTTTACCAAATACTTAGGGGAATATTCTAATCCTGCTGATATCTGACTTGCATCTTTAATCAAAGGATCGGTTTCCGTAACTCCATTCAATTGAACTCTATATTTTGACCATTGCTGAAATTTATAGTCTAATCCAAAAGTAAGATTGTTGTCTTTGGAATTGATGATCTCCAATGCTATGCCAGCACTAAAATTTTTAGGGATATAAGTTCTGGCATTCAGCCCTTCAGCAAAATAACTGGTATCAACCAACCTGTCTGATCCATTAGTGCTTCTATAGGTGATTCCTAGCTCTGTAATGGTAGATTTTAGATTTATTTCAGGGCTGAATGTTAATCCAACACGAAGATTGACTCTTTTCTTTAATTCGGCCCCTACTTTTTTATCGATAAGATTGGTGAAGTAGTGCAATCCTATATCTGCACCAGGATTTTGAAGTTTTGTTGAATTCGTAAACCTGGAGTTTAAATAATCTAAGCTGTTAAATTCCACTTCCCTTATCCTAGAAAGAGAACCAAAGAAATAATCAAAATTAGCACCTATGGAAATGAGGTGTTTCACTTTCTTAACGGTGTCTATAGGAGTTCCGGTAGTATCATAAATGATTTCAGATTGTTTAATTTCTATCCCTTTGGCGATTCCGATGTAGGATTTGTTTAATCCACCTTCACCCGTGTATCTGAAATCGACCATTCCGGCTTCTGTGCTGTCTGAGCTCACTAAGTTGTAACCTATTCTGCTGTAAGGCATTACGCCAAAACCTAAAACCCATCTTGATTTGCCAAAAGGAAATGCAAAATTGAAATTATTGAGTGAGCTGAAATTCAGCTTTTGACTTTGGGTTTCATTGCTTTGAGTAACAAACTGACTGCGGATTCCAATCTGAAAAGTAGGGTAGATTAAACTTGCATAAGTTGCAGGGTTGCTCACATTAATTGAGTACGGATCGTTTATAGGTGTGCTAAGCCCTCCCATTCCGAGATGATTTGACATGATACCTGGCTGAATAGTGCCTATTCCAAATCTGGAATAGGGGGAATATTCACCCGATTGTGCCCATGTTGATAATGGTACAATCACTGCCAATACAGCGAATAATCTGCTATTTGAGAAATTGAAGAATTTCATTCAGTCCCCGCAGGGTTAAATTTGAGTCGGCAAAAGTCGGGTTTTTCAAGCCGCTTTCAAAATATGAAGCGTCACCCCCGCAGAGCAAAACGTGTAAATCTTCAAATTGTTGGCTAAGTTCTGCTATGCGTCCTTCTGCTTCCAAGAGCGCGGCATGTAAGACTCCTGAGTGCAAACATGCATGAGTTGACTTCCCGATTGTTAAATTTTCAAAAGGGGCCTTTATTTCAGGTAAACGGGCGGTGAACTGGTGCATTGCCTTGGCACGCATTTCAATTCCAGGCGAAATGGCTCCACCAACAAATGTTTTATCTGATCGAACTAAATCATAAGTAATGCATGTTCCGGCATCAATAACTAAGCAGTTCTTATTCGGAAAAATTGCCGCAACCGCACACGCATTGGCTTTTCTGTCATTGCCTAAACTTTCAAAACTATCATAGTCAATTGTTATGGGTAATGGTGTATTGGCTTCTAAAATGATCAGTTTACCCGGTAATTCTACAGGAGTGGACTGAGAAGCGCTTGAACTCCACATCGAATTCGCAATGTGATAATTATTGGTAGTTAGCCAGTTAGAAATCTCTTGAATCTGAGGTATTACAACAAAACTTTTGAGCTCAGCCCCTTCGAAAACAGCGACCTTGATTCGGGTATTTCCTTGGTCGATGCATAAATTCAAGGTTGCCATTCCAGCGTATTGAGCATGTGCAAAACATCCTCTCTCAGATATTCAAGCACTGGTGCGATGGAGTCTGAATTTGGATGATTATTGAAATACAATGAACCTCGCATGAAATGATTGACACTGTCTGTCACAAAAAACTGCAGATGACTTGCAACTTCGCCTTTAAGATCAAAGACAATACCGTGTACATGGGCACTGTCTCTGTCGATGCGCATGTTTTCAATAGCATTGGCTTTCATTTCGTGCGAAAATGCCATGTAATGGGCATCATTGAGATAATCGTCGAGAGGGCCTGTAATTCTCAGGTATGTGCAATGTAATGTTGCGTGGTTTATCGGGAAAACAAGGTTAAACCAACACGAGTCTTTAGTGTTCATGGTTCGCATATCGATGCCCGCATAGTCGGGGATCTCGAAATTTGCAGCGCAACCTTTGTCAAACAAGCGATAATTCTTTTCCGGCAGATCTATCCTGAAGTAGCCCCTCGGTTTAGGTATAGACTCCGAATCGCACGAAGCAAGCAACACCAAAGCACTAAACAATGCTATGACTTGCTTATGCACTTTCGGTTTCAATTCCATTGGATGAGCCATTGAGGGTGACTTTAACTTGATTTATTTTTCTTCTGTCAGCAGCTTCTACTGTAAAAAGAAAGGAGCCGAAATGAACTTTTTCGCCTTTTAATGGAATTTTTCCGGCTTGTTCTATCACAAATCCTGCAAGCGTATCCGAAACTCCTTTCGCAGATTCAAACGCTTCTCCATCCACCTCAAGTATTCGATATAAGTCAATGAGTGAAGTTTTCCCTTCAAAAATGAAGTTCTGATCATCGATTTTGCGGTAATGCAAGTCTTCATCATCAAATTCATCAGTGATATCTCCAACAATTTCTTCAATCACGTCTTCTAGTGTGACCAAACCCGAAGTTCCGCCATATTCATCCACAACAATGGCCATGTGCACTTTGCGGTGTTGGAATTCGCGAAGTAAATCGTCGATTTTTTTATTTTCTGGGACAAAGAATTGAGGCCTGAGTAATACCAACCAGTCCATTTCCTTCTCTTCAATAAATGGGAGTAGATCTTTAATATAAAGAATGCCCCTCATTTGGTCTATAGTCTCGGTGTATATAGGAACCCTTGAGTAGCCCGCATCAATAATTTTTTTAAGTAAAATAGGATAGGGCATATCATCTGGAAAGGCAGTAATATCGACCCGGGAAGTCATAATTTGCTTAACATCCTTTGATCCAAAGCTAACAATGCCCTCCAATATTTTCTGTTCTTCTTCTGTTCTGCCTTCTCTTTGGGTGAGCTCCAATGCATGTTCCAGATCACTAACCGAAATTCCGGCGCTATAGCTCGAGAGTCTTCGCTCAATAAAAGCAGTAGAGCCCACTAATGGCCTACTTATGGGTGAAAACAATTTTTGAAGCACTCCTAATGGAAATGCCATGGTGCGCGCAAGGCTAATATTGTGACTTGAAGCGTAAACTTTTGGCAATACTTCACCAAAGAGCACTAAGAAGAAAGTTACGCCTATTACTTGAACTAAAAAGGTGAGCCATTCGCCATCAATGCTGTAGCCCATCATCATTATTTCGCCCGTCTTAGGAACGAACAAATAGGGCATAACCGATGAGGAAAGCAGCACAATGCCAACGTTTACAAAATTATTGGCAATCAATATGGTAGCAAGGAGTTTTTTTGATGCGGTTTCCCTGTCAGGGTCTTCAAGGAGTTCAACAACTTTGGCAGAACTTTCGTCATTTGCATGCCTCAACTCATCTAGTTTTGACGGTCCAAGCGAAAAATACGCAACTTCAGATGCAGAGAAAAGCGCACTAAGAACAAGCAGCAATATGATTATCAAAGCAGGGAAGATGAATCCGGGCTGAAGCAGCGAGCTGGCCAATACCTGATTCAAAATGATTTCACAACTCGGAGGTTCCAAAGTGGGAGTATTCGTTCAACACAATATTAAAATGGCAAATCATCTTCTTCGGCAGGCGATTGCTGCGGATCTTGATATGCAGGAGCGGAAGAAGCAGTGTTTTCATTTGATGGCTGAGAATGTTGATTATCTTGTTTACCGGCGTCTTCACGACTGGTAAGCATGGTCATTTCATCCACCTGAATTTCAGTAGTATAGCGAGCTTGCCCATTTGCATCAGTCCATTGACGGGTTTTAATTCTACCTTCAATATAGACTTTATAACCTTTTTTGAGGTATTTTTCACAGATCTCTGTAAGCCCTTTACGATTTACGACGATATTATGCCATTCAGTAGCACTAACTTTTTCGCCCGCCCTATTGGTATAGTTTTCAGAAGTAGCTAATGGGAATTTAACGAACATTCCACCACCTTCGAAGCGAACAGCTTCGGGATCTTTGCCGAGATTACCTATGAGTATTACTTTATTTACAGAACCAGCCATCCGGATAAAGGTATAAAACTTTTTGAATGTGCAAAGATACAGATTCAGAGGGCATTTGTTTAGCAATCTTCAACTCAGTCCCAGATTTGTGTTTCATAATCAGTTAAAACGCGTTCAATTAGTCGTGGAATTGCTAGGTTTTCCAGACTTTCCTTATCATACCATTGGAGTGGAGGAGCCGTTTTAAACGGTTTAGACCAGAGGATGGCAAATCGTACATTAAGTTTTCGGTGACTCAGGATATGTTCATACTTCTCGGGAAGAACATTACAGGATTGGCAAGTGCTTAATTCATTTATAAACAATAGGTTAAAAGCTTCATCGAAGTCCATTGGCTTATCACTTTCAACAGAGGGAAAATCATACATGTATTGCCAAATTCCTTTTTGTTCCCTTTTTCTGATTAAAATTTTATCCTCAGACTTAGCGATAAAGTACCAGATAAAAAGTTCCTTGACTTTAGTTTTAGATTGTTTGAGAGGAATATCATGGGTTTTATTCGCTTCACGGGCTCCGCAGCCTGCGGAGATTGGGCATTCTTGACATTTAGGCTTTTTAGGGGTACAGATAGCCGATCCTAAATCCATTAGAGCCTGATTGAATTCTGCCGAATTCAAGCCCGTCATGGCATCCAAAAGCAATTGATGGATTAACTTAAGTACAGACTGTTTATCAACAGGTTCTTCTATTAAAAAATATCGAGATGCCACTCTTATAAGATTGCCATCCACAGCGGGCGCGTGATAGTTGTAGGCAAAAGATGCTATTGCCGCAGCCGTATAAGGGCCAACGCCTTTTAATTTTTGCAAATCCGAAGGGTTTCCGGGAAAAATGCCATCAAACTCTTCACAAACTTGGATTGCCGCAGTTCTGAGATTGCGAGCCCTGCTATAGTAACCGAGGCCTTGCCACATTTTTAGTACTTCATCTTCCGAGGCAGCAGCCAGATCTGCCACATCCGGATATCGATCAACAAATGCATAATACCATGGCAATCCTTGTTCCACACGGGTTTGCTGCAATATTATTTCGGATAGCCAAATATGGTATGGATTGCCTGAAATTCGCCACGGTAGGCTTCTACCGTGAGCCTTATACCACTTTATTAGAGATTGGAAGTCGTTCATTATGTATCTTAACAAACAAAATATGAATGGGTTGCGATATTAAAAAGATTTGTTTGTGAGTGTGTTGAACAGAAAAAAACTATCTTTGCAGCCCCAAAAATGGGAAATACGAATCAAAGTACTTAGTAATAATAACAATAAATTATCGCGATGACAAAGGCGGACATTGTGAATGAGATCGCTGAAAAGACGGGGATCGAGAAAGTAGATGTACAGGCTACTGTTGAGGCTTTTATGAGCTCAATTCGTAAATCACTGGAAAATGGTAACAATGTTTACCTCCGTGGTTTCGGAAGCTTCATAATTAAAAAGCGTGCACAGAAAACGGGAAGAAACATTCTTCGCAACACTACACTAACTATTCCTGCTCATCATATTCCTAGCTTCAAACCGGCAAAAACTTTTGTTGATACGGTTAAGAAGAATGTGAAAGTGAAATAAGCGCATGAAGCCCTCCGCTAAAGTTTATGCAATTACCGGCCTTGTAGCCTTAACTATTGCGGCTTTACTTTGGGCAATGCCACGTCAGCCTTTGTCTTCCAGAGAAAGGGCTGTCGGGGAAGCAAATAACCAGTCTGATACGTTGGCACTGGCTCTGGAAATGATTAACGGCGAAAATCCTATGGAGGGAATTATGCTGCTTCGAACTTTGGTTGAAAAAGATTCAACCAATATTGAAGCGCACATGTACCTCGGATTATTCAGCATTCAATCTTCGCAGCTCGATAAGGCAAGAGAACGTTTTGATACGGTTTTGCGTCTTGATCCGGGAAATCATGAAGCCCTTTGGCAACTTGGGCAATTGAATTTTGGAGAGCAGCGTTTTGAAGAAGCAGCGAATAACTTTCGACAGCTTACAAAAAGCGCACACGAAGATGAATATGCGAATGCATGGTTTTTTCTTGGGCGTTCTCTGGAGTTTATGGGAGATACCAAGGCAGCCCTGGAATGTTACAAAACTTTCCAGCCTTTGAATGAGGATACAGCCGTTGCAAACAAATTGGAAGAGTTCATATTTGAACTCGAGAAGAAATTAAACGAATAAACTCAGGTAATATGCCCTGCGGTAAAAAAAGAAAGCGCCATAAAATGGCAACCCACAAGCGCAAAAAGCGTCTAAGAAAGAATCGTCACAAGAAGAAGAAGTAAGGTGACCGTTACGGCAATTGCCGTGACAGATTTTTAATGGACGTCCCGCATTTGCGGGAAGTCCGTTTTGACGTGTAATTTTGCAATAGTGAAACTCGAGCTGGTAATCAATTCCACTCCTAATGGAGTAGAGATTGCCCTGTTACAGGATGGAGTTTTAGTAGAACTTCACAAAGAGCAAGGAGGCACCAAATTCGGAGTAGGCGACATATATTTAGGAAAGATACGCAGACTGGTTCCTAACCTGAATGCGGCTTTTGTAGATGTAGGTTATGAAAGAGATGCATTTCTCCACTACCTCGATCTTGGTCCGCAATTCAACTCTTTAAGCCACTATACCAAGCAAGTTCTGCAAGGGAAACAGGAAACTTCCGATCTAAACGGATTTCCTCTTCAACCCGATATCAATAAGAACGGAAAGGTAAAAGAGGTCCTGTCTGGCAGTCTTCAATTACTCGTGCAGGTAGCTAAAGAGCCCATTAGTTCCAAAGGGCCAAGGCTAACCTCCGAAATTACTCTGCCCGGACGTTATCTCGTTTTAGTCCCTTTTTCGAATAAGATTTCCCTTTCTACCAGAATCTCTGAAGACAAAGAAAGAGAACGTCTCAAAAGACTCATCCAAAGCATAAAACCTGCTAATTGCGGGGTTATCGTAAGAACAGTTGCCGAAAACAAGAAAGTCGCTGAACTTGATGCTGACCTTAGGGATTTGGTAGAACGTTGGGACGAATTATACCGTAATCTTAAAAATGCAAAGCCGCCTAAGCGTGTATTGGGTGAATTAGACAAGACCTCTACCATCCTTAGAGATCTGTTAAATCCTAATTTCTCAGCTATTCATGTAAATGACGAAGGCCTTGTTCCAGAGCTGCGCAAGTACTTGAAAGTAATTGCCCCTGATAAAGAAGGCATCATTAAAATGCAAACTACAGATGATTTGTTTGAAGCAATGGGTATCCATCGCCAGATCAAAAGCTCATTTGGTAAGCAAATTAATTTGAAAAGTGGGGCTTATCTCATTATTGAACATACCGAAGCAATGCACGTTATTGACGTCAATAGCGGTAATCGTAAAGGTGTTCAGGGACAAGAAGACAATGCTCTCAAAACAAATCTCGAATGTGCCCGCGAAATAGCCAGATTGCTCAGACTTCGTGATATGGGTGGAATTATCTGTGTCGATTTTATCGATATGGGTGATAAAAACAATCAGAAAAAACTCTACGACGAACTCAAATTGGCAATGTCTGAAGACAAAGCCAAGCACAATCTTCTTCCACCAAGTAGATTTGGTGTTATTGAGATTACTAGGCAAAGAGTTCGTCCTGCAACAGATATCATTACTTCTGAAAAATGCCCTTGTTGTCAGGGCACTGGTAAGGTTCAGGCCTCCATTCTTTTTACAGATGAGATCGAGAATAATTTGCGCTACCTGTCGGAAGAAAAGAAAATTAAGTCTATGAGTTTAACCATTCACCCAATGGTTGAAGCATATATCAACAAAGGTGGATTCTTTAAACCTTCCATTTTTAAGAATTGGAAAAAGAAGTACGATTTAAAAATCGATCTTCAAGCCTCTACCTCACTTGGTTTGCTTGAATACAAACTCACTGATCCCGAAGGCGAAGAGTTTCCAGAATAATTTTTAACGAGGATAACAAATAAAATATTTTGTTACTTCAACGCTTAGGGCAGTAAGATTGAAATGATCTGAAGCCTCTGCAGCATCTCTTAAGCTTCCATCTTTATACAGCAAATTGATTGATCCTGCCGCCGGACTATATGCCGCATTGCTTATGGAATCTGTCAATACAAAGTAATTCACATCCTCATTACCAAGATTCAATTTGGATTTCACAGACTCTCGAATTTCATCAATCCGACTTTGCTTTATAGGCTCCGATTTCAACTCAATTCTGAATAATTTGCGATTGATCAAGTTTTGACAAAGCAATGCCAGCACTGGGTCAGAGTGTTCTTGCCAAACTTTTATGGAAGTAAGAATATCGTAATCGTCGAGTTTGGCAAAAGTATCAAGCACCAAGGGATTGTTTTCAAAGTCTGCTTTGCCGTATTCCTTTTGAAGAAAAAAGGCCAAAGCGGGAGTGCTCCATAAATCTTGACCTGATTGTATGAGCCACTTGGCACGTTTCAAAATACTTACGAGCATATACTCGGCGCTGAGCACGGTTTTGTGCAAATAGACCTGCCAATACATGAGTCGGCGTGCAACTATGAATTTCTCGATGGAATAGATTCCTTTTTCTTCTACCACCAATTGCCCATTGTTAACCGTGAGCATTTTTATAATTCGTTCACTTCCAATATTGCCTTCTGCCACTCCACTATAAAAGCTATCTCTTCGCAAATAGTCCAGACGGTCCATATCCAATTGACTAGAAACTAATTGGTGCAAGAATTCTTTCTCGTACTCCCCTTTAAAAATGCGGAGGGCCAGTTTTATTTCATTTTCAAACTGCTGATCGAGGCGACTCATAAACAGTTCTGAAATGCGTTCATGCGAAACGCCTTTCACGATGGTATGCTCCAGAGCATGACTGAAAGGTCCATGCCCAATATCGTGCAGCAGAATTGCGATATGCGAGGCTAATGATTCTTCTTCGGTAATTTCATGTCCTTTGCTGCGGATCACGTCTATAGCCTCGCCCATTAAGTGCATTGCACCTAAAGCGTGATGAAAACGGTTATGTAAAGCTCCCGGATAAACCAGGTGCGATAAGCCGAGTTGCGTAATTCTGCGAAGACGCTGAAAGTAAGGATGATCGATAAGATCTAGCAAAACTTCGTGCTTAAGGGTAATAAACCCATAAACAGGATCGTTTAGAATCTTGCGTTTGTTGAGCGGGTACTGTTCCAATTGCCTAACTTAGCACAAGCGCTGAAAACCTGGGCTTGAGGGCCCGAAAATACAACAATATTATGGCAGAAGTCCACATTTTATGGGCAGATGATGAAATCGAGCTCCTTAAACCCCATGTTTTGTTTCTGGAGCAGAAGGGTTATAAAGTTACTACAGTCAATAGTGGTGTTGAAGCCATTGAAAAGGTAAAAGAGCATCATTTCGATATCATTTTTCTGGATGAAAATATGCCGGGATTAACCGGTTTACAAACACTTCAGGAAATAAAGACCGAAGATCCTGGTGTTCCGGTCATCATGATTACCAAGAGTGAAGAGGAATCAATAATGGAAGATGCCATTGGCTCTAAAATTTCTGATTATCTCATTAAACCGGTAAATCCCAATCAAATTCTGCTTAGTCTAAAGAAGAATTTGGACGAAAAGCGTTTAGTAAGCGAAAAAACTAATTCGGGTTATCAGCAGCAGTTCCGTCAGATCGGGATGCGTTTGATGGATCGCATGGATGCGGCCGAGTGGGATGTTCTTTACCGCAAACTCGTTTATTGGAGTTTAGAATTAGAAGAATCAAAAGAGGGGGGAATGGAAGATGTTTTTAAAAATCAGCATCATGAAGCAAATGCTCAATTCAGCCGTTTTATTAAAGATAATTACCTCGATTGGCTGAAGCATCCCGAAGATGCGCCCATTATGTCGCATACGCTTTTCAAAAATAAAGTAGCCCCATTATTGAAGCAGCAGACCGATAAGCCTGTTTTTATGGTGCTGATAGATAATTTGCGATTTGATCAATGGAAAGTTCTTCAACCTCGATTAACGGAGTATTTCAGAATCGAATCAGAAGACATATTTTATTCCATTTTACCTACGGCAACGCACTATGCTCGCAATGCACTGTTTGCGGGATTAATGCCTTCTGAAATAGAACGAATCCATCCGAAACTCTGGAAAAATGAGGAAGACGATGGTGGCAAAAACATGCATGAAGAAGAGCTTTTGGGAGCACAATTGAGAAGGTTGGGATTCGATTTGAAATGGACTTATCATAAGATCACGAATCATCAATCAGGTAAAAAATTATCAGATCAATTCAGTAATTTACTCAAGAATAAATTGAATGTGATCGTTTACAATTTCGTTGATATGCTCAGTCATGCCAGAACGGAAATGGAAGTCATCAAAGAACTTGCTGATGATGAACCAGCTTATAGAAGTCTTACAGATACCTGGTTCGAACATTCTCCATTGTTGGAAATCATTAAACAAATTGCCAAAAGTGGTTCAGATCTCGTAATAACAACGGATCATGGAACAGTTCGTGTGCAAGTTCCCTCTAGAATAGTTGGGGATAAAAACACCAATTCAAACCTGCGTTACAAAGTGGGTAAAAATCTGGATTATAATCCCAAGGAAGTGTTTGAAGTGAAGCGCCCCGAGGATGCATTTTTACCTAAAATGAATGTGAGCTCGTCTTATGTATTTGCGATGGAAGACAAGTTTTTCGTTTATCCGAATAATTACAATCATTTTGTAAATTATTACAAAGATTCATTCCAACATGGAGGTATTTCTATGGAGGAAATGATGATTCCTGTAATTGTTTTGAAATCCAAGTAATGGAGCTAAGATGTAAGTCTGAAGCCGAATTACCGGACATAGCTAGAATATTTGCCAGCTGTTTTCCAGAGCCTAGGGTTGTGGCATTATATGCTCCAATGGGTTTTGGAAAAACAACTTTTATTAAAGTATTGGCTAATGCGTTGGGGGCAAGGGAGAAAGGCTCAAGCCCCACTTTCGCTATTGTGAATGAGTATCCAACTGAATCGGGAAAGCCGATTTATCATTTTGACTGTTACCGATTGAAAGGGGCAATAGAAGCCCTTGATTTTGGCATGGAAGAATACCTCGATTCTGGTAATTGGTGCTTAGTAGAGTGGCCCGAAAGAGTGGAGGCTCTACTTCCTGAACAAACAGTGCGTCTCCATATTAAAATGGAGGGAGAGGAACGCATATTTAGCTGGTAATTCAGGCTTAAAATTATTCATTAATTCATTAAATTTTTACTTGGGTACGAGCAAGAGGGAAAGCAGCGGTTACAGGAATTTTCTGATGATTTTTTTTCGAAATCGTGGGAATTAAGATCCCATTGTCTATAAATTAGAAAGAGATGGATTTTTGAGGCTGTTTTTTCATTACCTTCATTTCCCCAAAACTCTGCAATGGATCCTAAGAAGGAAGCAATAAGGGCTCTTGCCCGCGAAGCTGCGCTAATGCCGCAGGAAGAAATGTTGGTAGTAGGAAAACATCACAAGAGTCTTACCATCGGAATTCCAAGAGAAACGAGCTTTCAAGAGAGAAGAGTTGCACTGGTTCCTGAATCAGTGGCCTTATTGGTGAGCCGTGGGCATGAAGTTGTGGTTGAAACAAATGCCGGAAAAGAAGCATCTTTCCATGATAAAGATTATAGCGAGGCCGGTGCAAGGATTGTGTATCAACCTAAGGATGTTTTTACCAGTGATATCATTATGAAAGTTGCTCCTCCTTCATTAGAGGAAGTGAAACTGATGACCGGCAGACAAACTCTCTTTTCGGCCCTTCAACTTACGGTACAGCCCAAGGATTCTTTGCAAATTATGATGCAGAAGAAAATTACGGCCGTAGCGTGGGATTATATAAAAGACGAAACCGGAATTTATCCTGTAGTTAGAGCAATGGGAGAAATTGCAGGTAATACTTCAGTGCTTATCGCCGCAGAATACCTAAGCAGTTCTAATGCTGGTACCGGATTGATGTTTGGAGGTATCAGCGGTGTTCGTCCTACTGAAGTAGTGATATTGGGAGCCGGAACCGTTGGCGAATTTGCTGCAAGAGCCGCTTTGGGACTGGGTTCCAGTGTGAAAGTGTTTGACAATTCCATTTATAAATTGCGCCGACTTCAAAATGATCTTGGTACCCGCTTATGGACAAGTACCATTCAACCTAAGATTCTGATGGAGTCGCTAAAACATGCGGATGTAGTTATTGGAGCTCTCAGGTCCAGCTACGGCAGAACTCCATGTGTGGTAACAGGTGAAATGGTAAGCCACATGAAGTTCGGTTCGGTGATCGTTGATATCAGCATAGATCAGGGAGGTTGTTTTGAAACATCGAGAGTAACAACTCATGACAACCCAATTTATAAGGAGTACGGAGTAATTCATTATTGTGTGCCCAATGTGGCTTCCAGAGTGTCGCGAACTGCATCTTATGCCCTTAGCAATATCTTCGCACCTATGGTTCTGAGCGTTGGCGATGAAGGGGGGGTAACAAATCTAGTAAAACACCAAAGCGGATTTAGACATGGTGTTTATTTGTACCATGGAACATTAGTGAATGAGGTAATTGGTGAGGCATTTGATCTGCCTTATAAAGATTTGGATTTATTGTTGGCGGCTTTGTAATCCAAGCTTTTTGTTAGGATTCTGACAAGTTTATTGCGCTGTGCGATCTAATTCACACTCTAAAGGGATTTACTTTTTAGTTCCTGTAACTGTTTTCCTAATTTCATTAAGCTTGTTCAGGGCTTCTAGCGGGGTGAGACTATTGATGTCCGTTGCCATTATTTCATCTTTTATTCTGGCGAGAACAGGATCATCTAATTGAAAGAAACTGAGTTGGAAATCTTTATCCTTGGAGGATTTACGATTGATTTCTGCGCCGCTGTGAGAATGCTCCAATCCTCTGAGCACTTCTTCGGCCCTGTTTAACACCTCTTTCGGCATTCCGGCTAAACGGGCAACATGAATTCCAAAACTGTGATTGCTGCCGCCTGTAGCGAGTTTGCGAAGGAAAATAATTTTGCCATTTAATTCACGAACCGAAACGTTGTAGTTCTTAATTCGCGCAAAGCTCTCGGTCATATCATTGAGCTCGTGATAATGGGTTGCAAAGAGCGTTTTCGCTTTGTTTTTAGGATGTTCATGTAGGTATTCTGCAATGGCCCAGGCTATAGAAATACCATCATAAGTACTGGTTCCTCTGCCAATTTCATCAAGTAAAACCAAACTCCTACCGCTGAGGTTATTCAAAATACTCGCTGTTTCGTTCATTTCAACCATAAAGGTCGATTCTCCGCCTGAAATATTATCGGACGCCCCAACGCGTGTAAACACCTTATCGATCATGCCGATATCAGCAGCTTTTGCCGGCACAAAACTGCCTATTTGTGCCATAATTACAATCAATGCAGTTTGTCTGAGCAAGGCTGATTTCCCAGACATATTCGGCCCTGTAATCATAATAATTTGCTGTTGCTCATTATCCAGGTAAATATCATTGCTCACGTATTGCTCGCCCGGAGGGAGGTATTGTTCAATCACCGGATGCCTGCCTTCTTTTATGTTGAGCTCATGACTCTCATTAATTCGTGGTCGGGTATAATTGAAGCGCAATGCGTTATTGGCAAAGCTCAGTAAGCAATCAAGTCTTGCCATAACGCGGGCATTATTCTGAATGGGCGCGAGGTATTCCGCAACGCCAATCACCAACTCATTAAAGAGTTTTGCTTCAATATCTGCAATTTTTTCTTCAGCGCCCAGAATTTTACCCTCGTAAATTTTTAATTCTTCGGTTATATATCGTTCGGCTTGTGTTAGCGTTTGCTTTCGAATCCACTCCGGCGGAACTTTGTCTTTGTGAGTATTTCTAACCTCAATAAAATATCCGAAAACATTGTTGTAAGCAATTTTCAGACTGGGAATGCCGGTTTTTTCAGCTTCTTTTTCCTGAAGTTGGAGGAGGTAGTCTTTGCCATGAGTTGAAATAGCCCTCAGCTCATCCAACTCGTCATGAATTCCCGCAGCTATTATGCCACCTCTTTGCATCATTGCAGGGGGCTCTTCCGAAAGTGTACGATTAATACGATCTCTTAGAACGATACATGGATTCAATTGATCTGCAAGCAGCATTAATTGAGGATGTCCGCTGGCTTTGCACATTTCTTTTAGAGGATCGATGAGGCAAAGCGTGTCGTATAATTGCCGCATTTCTCTAGGATTGATACGCGCTGCCGAAGCTTTGCTCACCATTCTTTCCAAGTCGCCAACGGATTTGAGTAGTTGACTGAGATCAGCATTCATCACAGAATCCTGAATCAGTTTTTCAACAATGCTCAATCGTTCTTCAATGAGGCTGATTTCCTTTAGAGGCATGAGCACCCATCTTTTTATCATTCTCGATCCCATCGGACTGAGGGTATGATCCAAAACATCCAAAAGTGATGTTCCTCCTTCGTGATTGGATCGAATAAGTTCGAGATTGCGAATGGTAAATTTGTCGAGCCAAACGAATTTTTCTTCTTCAATTCTGGCAATATGACTGATATGAGAAGTGGCGTTGTGCTTGGTTTCTTCGAGGTAGTAGAGTATGGCGCCGGCTGCTGCTATTCCGAGATTGAGTTCTTCAATTCCAAATCCTTTGAGGCTTGGCAAATCAAAATGCCGAAGCAATCGTTCCTTGCCAAATTCGGTGTTGCAGGCCCAATCTTCCAATCCGAATGTGCTGATTTTTTCTCCGTATTGTTCTTCGAATTGTTTTCTGAAATTTTTACGGACTAAAACTTCGGATGGTCTAAATCCTTGAATGAGTTTTTCGGCATGTTCGAGATTACCTTCTGCCAGCAGGAATTCGCCTGTGGTGATATCAAGAAATGCCAAACCCGCGTATTCTCCAGTATTCAAAAAGGCTGCTAGAAAATTGTTCGATCTTCCGTCCAGCACTGCATCATTAAATGTTAATCCTGGAGTAACGAGTTCTGTAACTCCTCGTTTTACTATTTTTTTGGTGAGTTTGGGATCTTCGAGTTGATCGCAAATAGCGCATCTATATCCGGCTCTCACTAATCTAGGGAGATATGTTTCGAGGGCATGATACGGGAATCCCGCTAATTCTAAATGTCCGGCTGCGCCATTTCTGCGTTTGGTTAAAACGATATCCAGAATTTTGGATGCTTTGATGGCATCTTCACCAAACATTTCATAGAAATCGCCCACGCGAAAAAGCAAGATTGCATCCGGATATTGAGATTTAATCCGATTGTACTGTTGCATTAAAGGAGTTTCCTCTACTGCATTGGTGCTACTGTTACTATTACTCATTCCCTTCTTGCTTACCCGTTAAAATGCAAAACTGCCGCTCTGTAAAGCAGCGGCAGCATCGCATGGAATTCTTAAAAATGCGTTAAAACTTAGAGGCAAGGTAAAAAATTGAGGCATTATGCTCATTATTTGGGTGTTGTGGTTATTAACATTTAATAAACAGGCTGAATTAACAATTGTGGATAACCATTGCGGTCATTCGTTAATTGGATTTAGCATCGCAAAAAAAAGCGCAGGGTAAAACGAAAACGACGCAAAGTTATAAGCCGTTTACGAAACGCTTAATGCCGTCCTTAAGGTAAACCGTGTTAAAATTTATAAGAAGGCCCAGTTTATAGTTTCCTAATTTGAGGTAATTCAAGACTTGTGCCTCATATAATCTGTGAATAGCTTCAACCGATTTTAGCTCTATAACTACCTTATTTTCAACTAATAAGTCAATTCTATAGGAGGCTTCTAATTTGATTCCATCGTATATTAGTGGAATAGTTTTTTGTTGTTCAACAAATACTCCTTGTCGTTTCAGTTCATAAAACAAGCATTCTTCATAAACCTTCTCGAAAAGTCCCGGACCAAGCATACGATGCAATTTTATTCCAGCATCTATAACAATCCCAGATATTTGATTTTCAGTCATTTGTGATAGTTTTTAGAGAGTTTAATTTCGGCTCTTTAGTTATGTGTCAATTGTAGCCTACTATTAATTTATAGATTTGAAATGAGATTGTAAAAACAGAATGCACTAAAATCGTTTAAGAAGAGAAAAAGGATTTTCACTCGGAGAACGCGGAGATTTTCAGGCGGAGATTTTCGCGCAGAGGTTCACGTAGAGAGTACGGAGGATTTAACGCGGAGATTTTCACGCAGAGAACGCAGAGAAGATTGGTTTTGCAGAAACTATTTAGAATTTCAAAGTCGATAAAGGGCTACGGAAAAACTGTTCGAACATTTGGCAAATGCTCTCGAACATACTAAGTGAAATTTATTCCTGTTTAGCTCCGCGCCCTCTGCGTTAACCAAAAGGACATTAGCATAATCATCAAAAGTTTTTATTCCTGTTTAGCTCCGCGCCCTCTGCGTTAACCAAAGGGACATTAGCATGATGATCAAAAGTTTTTATTCCTGTTTAGCTCCGCGCCCTCTGCGTTAACCAAAAGGACATTAGCATAATCATCAAAAGTTTTTATTCCTGTTTAGCTCCGCGCCCTCTGCGTTAACCAAAAGG